>ERZ773359.366-NODE-366-length-63564-cov-657.861705_pt1 | contig 63564 bp, 66 predicted proteins | sample MGYA00374955_ERZ773359 | MGnify/ENA primary metagenome ERZ773359 (study PRJEB29098, sample SAMN04486028) | biogas fermenter metagenome | study: EMG produced TPA metagenomics assembly of the Biogas fermentation microbial communities from Germany - Plant 4 DNA1... | reverse complement strand
AAATAAAAGAGACTAAAGCCTAAGCTCTAGTCTCTTAAATTTTTTTGCATTATAAATTACTTTCTTGGGTTCTTAACCTGAGCTTGTGCAGCAGCAAGTCTTGCAACTGGTACTCTATATGGTGAGCAGGATACATAGTCAAGTCCTACATTGTGGCAGAACTCAACAGATGATGGATCTCCACCATGCTCTCCGCAGATACCAAGTTTGATGTCTGGTCTAGTTGTTCTACCAAGCTTAGCAGCCATATCAACTAGCTTACCAACACCATTCTGGTCAAGCTTAGCAAATGGATCTTGCTCATATATCTTCTTATCATAGTAGTAATTCAAGAACTTGCTTGCGTCGTCTCTTGAGAATCCGAAAGTCATCTGAGTTAAGTCGTTAGTACCGAAGGAGAAGAATTCTGCTTCCTTAGCAATTTCATCAGCAGTTACAGCAGCTCTTGGTATTTCGATCATTGTACCAACCTTGTATTCAATCTTCTTACCTTTTTCAGCCATAACAGCTTCAGCAGTCTTAACAACTACGTCCTTAACGAACTTAAGCTCTTTTACTTCTCCTACAAGAGGAATCATTATTTCAGGTACAACATTGTATTCTGGATGCTTAGCATTTACTTCTAAAGCAGCTTCAATTACAGCTCTAGTCTGCATTTCAGCTATTTCTGGGTATGATACAGCAAGACGGCATCCTCTGTGACCCATCATTGGGTTGAATTCATGTAATGATTCTACAGTAGCCTTTAAGTCTTCGAAAGTAAGACCCATATCCTTAGCTAAAGCTGCTATATCTTCATCATCGTGTGGTAAGAATTCATGTAGTGGTGGATCCAAGAATCTGATAGTAACAGGTCTTCCTTCCATAGCCTCGTAAAGATCGATAAAGTCTTCTCTCTGCATTGGAAGTAACTTAGCAAGAGCCTTTCTTCTTTGCTCTTCATTCTTAGCAACTATCATTTCTCTAACAGATGGTATTCTGTCTTCAGCAAAGAACATGTGTTCAGTTCTGCAAAGACCGATACCTTCTGCTCCAAACTTAACAGCAGTCTCTGCATCATGTGGTGTATCAGCATTAGTTCTAACCTTTAATGCTCTTATTTCATCAGCCCAAGCCATAAATGTTCCGAAGTATCCAGAGATTTCAGGCTCAACTGTTTCAATAGCTTCTCCATAAACATTTCCAGTAGTTCCATCTATGGAGATCCAGTCGTTTTCAGTATATCTCTTTCCACCAACTTCGAAATATCTTTCTTCTTCGTTAACCTTTATTTCACCGCAACCAGCTACGCAACATGCTCCCATACCTCTAGCAACAACCGCAGCGTGAGAAGTCATACCACCTCTTACAGTTAGTATACCTTCAGCAGCAATCATACCTTCGATATCTTCTGGTGAAGTTTCTAATCTTACAAGAACAACCTTTTCACCAGCTTCATGTCTTTCCTTAGCTTCTTGAGCTGTGAATGCAACCTTACCAGAAGCAGCTCCAGGTGAAGCAGGAAGTCCCTTAGCTATAACAGTTGCCTTCTTTAATGCAGCAGCATCGAAAGTTGGGTGAAGTAATGTATCAAGCTGTTTTGGGTCAACCTTTAATATAGCTTCTTCCTTAGTGATTAAGCCTTCTTCAACTAAGTCAACAGCTATCTTTAATGCAGCCTGAGCAGTTCTCTTACCATTTCTAGTCTGTAGGAAGTAAAGCTTACCTTCTTCAATAGTAAACTCCATATCCTGCATGTCTTTGTAGTGCTTTTCAAGCTTATTTACGATAGCTACGAATTCATCGTAAACAGCCTTATTTCTCTGCTCAAGAGTTGATATATCTTCTGGAGTTCTGATACCAGCAACAACGTCTTCTCCTTGAGCGTTCATTAAGTATTCAGCATATATTTTCTTTTCTCCAGTGGATGGGTTTCTTGAGAAAGCAACACCTGTACCAGAAGTTTCTCCCTTATTACCGAATACCATCTGCTGAACGTTAACAGCAGTTCCCCAGTTTGAAGGAATGTCGTTTAATCTTCTGTAAACATTAGCTCTTGGGTTATCCCAGGATCTAAATACTGCAGTTACAGCTTCTATTAACTGTACCTTAGGATCTGATGGGAAGTCTTCTCCCTTTTCCTTCTTGTATAATTCTTTAAATTGAGCTACTAATGTCTTTAAATCATCAGCAGTTAAGTCTGTATCTAACTTGTATCCCTTTTCTTCCTTCATTTTATCAAGAAGATCCTCGAATAGTCTCTTCTCAACTCCCATAACAACATCCGCAAACATTTGGATGAATCTTCTGTAGGAGTCATAAGCAAATCTTGGATTGTTAGTCTTCTTAGCTAAGATTTCAACTGTGTCGTCATTTAATCCAAGGTTAAGAATAGTGTCCATCATACCTGGCATTGAAACTCTAGCTCCAGATCTAACAGATACTAGTAATGGATCATTAGTGCCGCCAAATTCCTTTCCAGTAATCTTTTCTAATTCTGCCATAGCAGCATAGATCTGATTTACAACTTCATCAGATATCTTCTTTCCATCATCATAGTACTTGTTACAAGCTTCTGTTGTAACGGTGAAACCCTGTGGAACTGGTATACCTAATTTTGTCATACCAGCAAGATTAGCACCTTTTCCGCCTAGAAGGTTCTTTTGATCTTCGGAACCTTCACTAAAAAGGTAAACATACTTCTTGTTTTCCATTATAACACTCCTCCGATATGTAATAATCTATATACTAACGGGACTAGTTTTGTCCCGGTTAGTTCAAATTTAACCTACTTATTTTGTCCCAATCGCACAAATAATTTTGTTACATTAGTTTTAGACACTTTACCTACTACCTTATAGTTTTCCTTTGTGCCATCATATTGCCTTTCTACTACTGGCAAGCTATCCACCTCATGCTCAATAATTCTCTGTGCAGCTAAATAAGCAGTATCCTCTTCTTCAACGAAGACTATATTAGGCATTCTTGTCATTATTATACCTACAGGAACCTTATGAATATTAGTATTTCCTATTGCTATTTTAAGAAAATCCTTTCTTGAAACTGCTCCTATAAGTAAACCCTGATTTACTACGAACAAAGTCCCTGTATCATTCAAAAACAAATGTACTATAGCATCGTATATAGTAGCTTCTTCACTTACTGTAACAGCCTTTGACATTATGTCCTTTACTTTTATGTTCAATATACAATCAAGCAATGGATTCCCCACTTGCTTTTTAGAATATATGTACCCTACCTTAGGTCTAGCTTCTAATACACCGCTCATAGTTAATACTGAAAGGTCTGACCGTAAAGCAGATCTTGTTAATCCAAGGATAGACGCTATAGCTTTGCTCGTAATAGGACCATTATTTTTTACAATAGAAATAATTTGTTCCTGCCTAGGCGTATAATTAATAACCGGCACCTTCCTTTCAAAAGTCCTAGCATTCTAATTCCAAGAGAAAGTTTTAAAAACTTTCTCTTGGAAAGATTATTACTAGTTATCCAATTACTATTCTATTATATCACGTAATTATCATTAATCTATAGTATTTATTGAATTTTAGAGTAATTTAAAACCAACCTCTTTAATTATATACAAATTAGCTTTGTTTGTCACTTTCTTCTTCATTATTCTCTTCAACTTCTTCAAAATCTACAGTATATTTGTAGACATTTTCTTCGGAGTCGTTGTCATTCTTTGAATGATTTGATTTATTTTTCATTTTTTCTTTAATGTCATCAGCCATATCACTTATAACGCCCTTAACCTCTTCAGCTACTCCACCAATCTTTTCTGAGATGGTTCCAATTTTTTCTTTAACGTCTCCTACTGTATCCTTAATATACTTGTTTACTACTTCAACAGAGCCATCTTCTTTAGTTATTTCTACTGTTACTTTTGTAACTACAGCGCTAACTACACCTATAGCTAATAGTGGTGCAGATAGTATAGCAGTTAAGCCAGTAACAGCTATACCTGCTGTAACAGGTAAATCTACTAAAACAGTGTCATCTTTCTTTATTCTTATTCTTGTAACATTTCCTTTATTAATTATGTCCTTAATCCAATTGATAAATTCTTCTTTTGTTTGATAAAAGGTGCTTTTGCTTTTCTTCTTGTTTTCAATATAAATTAATGCATCTACAACGTCGCCATTACCAGCCTCTAGAGCTTCTTTTGCTTCTGTATAAGAAACCCCAGTTCTTTCTCTTATTAAGTCTACTTTCTCAAGAGTAATTTCACTCATTTTCTTCACTCTCCTTTATAAAATTAAGAATTTGTAAGCTTTTAGGTGCTCTTGAATAGTTATTGGTAATAAATATATTAAGCAATTTTTCTAGTTCCTTTTTTATATCCTTAGGTATTGTTAATCTATATATATTTTCAATAGAAATATTATTTAACACCCTTAAAACCTTATAGGCTGCTTTAGATATTTTAAAGCTCATGTCTTTAGGACATTCATGGCAAATACCTCCATGATACTGCAGGCTGATATATTCACTATGGTCTATCTTCTTTCTGCATATACAGCAATTATCTATATTTATTCCATATCCTGTACTTTTTAATACGTTTAATTCATACACTCTAAGTAAGGTATCTATATCTACTGCTTGCGTATTAAGTAAGTAAAAGGCACTCACAAGGGTCTTGAATAAATACAAGTTACTTTCCTCATCTAAAGTGGAAATATCAATTAATTCACACATGTATGAAGCATAGGTTAATATGTCTAAATCCTTCAAAAAACCTTGAAAGGATTCAATAATTTTTCCTTCAGTTAATACATACATGCTATTTCCCTTGAATAAAGAGTATTCACCAAAGCAAAAAGGTAGGGTAATAGAAAATAATTTGCTTTTACTTTTTTTTGCCCCTTTTGCAACAGCAGATATTTTCCCAAGCTTATCGGAGTAAAGCCACACTATTTTGTCATTTTCCCTATAATCATACACCTTTAACACTACTGCTTTGCACTTAATTACCGACAGAAAATCATCCCCTAGTTAATCATAAAATTAAATTCTATTTTTTAAGATTGTACCCTAAATCCTTTAAATATGCTGGATTGTCTCTCCATTCTTTTCTAACCTTCACCCAGATATTTAGATTCACCTTTGCTCCTAAAAGCTTTTCAATATCTGCCTTTGCAGCCTTCTTTATTTTTGCAAGCATCTTTCCTTCTTTTCCAATGATGATTCCTTTATGTGAATCCTTTTCACAAAGCATATTTACTTCTATATTAATATTGTTTTCATCCTGTTTAAATGAAATTATTTCAACTGCAATACCGTGGGGCACTTCATCCGACAAGGATCTCAAAGCCTTTTCTCTTATAATCTCAGATATAACAAATCTTTCTTGAACATCTGCTAGCATATCCTCGGGATAATACATTGGTCCCTCTGGTAAATTATCTACAATCAGCTTAATTAAAGTATCTACATTTTTACCTTTTAATGCCGATATAGGAATAAGCTCTTTGAAGTCAAAATACTCTCCATAAGTCTGTAGGTTTTTTGCCACTCTTTCTGGTGTATTTTCATCTATTTTATTCAATACTAGAAAAACAGGCTTATTGATTCCCTTTAGCTCTTCAAGAATCATGGCATCCCCTTTTCCAATCTCATCGTCAAGCGTTGTTAAAAACAATATGAGATCAACATTTTTAAGGGACTCCTTAGCACTTTTCACCATTACCTCCCCCAGCTTGTGTCTCGGTTTATGCAAGCCAGGAGTATCTACAAAAATAATTTGATAATTCTCTTTAGTTAATATAGTATGTATATTATTTCTGGTGGTCTGAGGTTTGTTAGACACAATAACCAGTTTTTCTCCCATAATCTTGTTTATTAGTGTAGACTTACCCACATTAGGCCTACCAATAATCGTTACATATCCTGATTTAAACATTAGTCTTCTTCTCCTTATCCAAATCCTTTTTAGTGAAGGCCCCTGGTAAAATCTCTTTTAATTTTACCACAATAAACTCCTTTGTATTCTTAGCTAATATTATATCTATATTTTGATCCAAGGCAAACTCTACAATTACTTGTCTGCATATTCCACAGGGATAGGTAAAGCTATTTAAATCTCCTACCACAGCTACAGCGGTAATTTTTCTGCTTCCCTCAGAAACCGCTTTAAATATAGCAGTTCTTTCAGCGCAATTTGTAGCACCGTAAGAGGCATTTTCTATATTACATCCACTATAAATCTTACCTTCCTCTGTTAAAACCGCAGCTCCAACATTAAATTTTGAATATGGGGTGTAAGCTCTTTTTCTAGCCTCCAAAGCTTCTTTTATCAGCATTTCGTAATTCATAAAAACACCTCGTTGTTTAAATTATAACACTAAATGAAATCTTTGCAACGTATAATAAGACTAAGTAAATATCTTGAATATAAACAAAGTTAATAATGTTCCGAATAAAGCTCCAACGGTAACCTCTAGAATGGAATGAGTTTCTGAATCCACTCTACTTTGTGCTACAATAAAGGCTAATAAGTAGCTTAGCATTATACATAGGGGTTCCTCTGTAATTAAAGCTATAATAGTAGCTATAGAGAAGGAAATAGTACTGTGTCCACTGGGCATACCTCCACGTAGAGGTGTACCTTCTCCATAGATAGCCTTTACAACTATAGTAGCTATACATACTATCACTAGCACTAATAAAATCATATAAGGATTAGACTGCTTTATTTTATTAACAACAACAAAGGTTATATCTGTGAGTTTATCCCAAAAGATTACATAGCCTACTATAACAGCGTTAATAGCTGTTACTAGCACTGCACCTGCTGCAGTATTCTTAGCAATCTTAGCTAAGGGATGATAAAAATTCGTTGTGGCATCTATGGCACTTTCCACTGCAGTATTAATAAGCTCTGCCACTATAACCATAGTTATAGTAATAGCTATAATTAACAATTCTATTTTGTTAAGATCATAAAAGAAACAAGCTGTCAATACGCATAAGGCCACAGCCATATGTATTCTCATATTTCTTTGTGTCCTTACTGCATATATTATTCCCTCAATAGCATAATTAAAACTATCAACAAGCTTTTTAATTTTCATAGCAACTCCTTATACATCAATCTCTATTAATATTAAATCTAGATAATATATATTCTTCTCTTTCTCTCATTCGCACCTTATCTTGTTCTTTTACATGATCATATCCTAAAAGATGCAAAATAGAATGTATCACTAAATAAGATATTTCCCTCTTAAAAGAATGTCCATATTCTATACTTTGCTCCTCTGCTCTTTCCAAAGAAAGTACAATATCCCCTAAAACAAGCTCTCCGTCATCTAACATACTTTCATGGAAGCTATTGTCTCCATATACCTCTTTAAAAACCTTACCTTCAGGATAGTCTAAAAGAGGAAAAGACAATACATCCGTAACCTTATCAATATGTCTATGCTTTCTATTGATATCCTTAATCTCTTCATTATTCACTAAAAGAACACTAACCTGATAGGGATGGGTTACGCCTTCCTCTTTTAAGGCAAAATCTATAACTTCTTTAAGATTCTCCTCTTCTTCCTCACTCCAATTAATTTTATTTTGCATATTATCAACGTATATCATTCTTGCCCTCCTCATTTTTAAGCATTCGTTTGTCTTCTGGGTATTCTATTCTCTGATGATACATACCAGTTAAGGTCTTAAGAAAGGCTTTTTTAATTTTCTCCAAATCTGAAAAGGTTAAATCGCAACCATTTAACTGACCATCATATAGCTTATCCTTAAAAATCTTATCAACCATGGTCTTAACCCCTTCACTAGAAAAATCCTTCAAGGATCTAACTGCTGCTTCAGTGCTATCTGCCAGCATTACAATAGCCGCTTCCTTGGATCTAGGGATAGGACCTGGATATCTGAAATCCTCTTCTTTTATATCTTCTTCATTTTCAGCTGAGTTTTTTGCAGTAATGTAGAAATACTTAACCAATGTATTACCATGATGCTGCTGTATAATCTCCTGTATACTAAGAGGCAACTTATATTCCTTTGCTAACTGCATCCCATCCTTAACATGAGATGTAATTATTAAAGCACTTAAATTTGCAGCTATTTTATCATGGGGATTGTCTGTACCCATTTGATTTTCCTTGAAAAAGTAAGGTCGCTTTATTTTACCTATATCATGATAGTAGGCTCCTACTCGGGCTAAGGTTGAATTAGCCCCTACCTCCTCTGCTGCAACCTCTGCCAAATTAGCTACCAGTATACTATGATAATAGGTCCCCGGTGCTTCTACCAGCAATCTTTTTAGCAAGGGCTGATTAGGATTTGCCAATTCTAAAAGCTTCATAATAGTTACAATACTAAAGGTAACTTCAAAGAAAGGCAACAGTCCTACTGTCAATACCACAGAGGTTATACTTCCTACCGCTGCAAAGCCACCTCGCTTTAAAACTTCCACAAAATTATTGCTTAAAATAGAACCTATACTCAAAGTACAAATAACATTTACTACTAATATAAGTATAGTTGAGTAAAAAATATTGTTCCTATTTTGAACCTTCTTTAAAACAATAGCTCCTAGTACTGTATTAACTATAGCTAATATAATAGCTTCCACATTAAAGCCTAAGCTACAACTCAGTAATATTATATTTAAAGCATTTATTACTAGTGACACCTTATAGTTTACAAGCAAGGTCATTAAAAGTGGTATTGCAGTAAAAGGAATTAAGAATGGTGAAGCTATACCAATTATTCTTGCCAAAATGACAGAAAAACAATTTAAACCATTTATTAAAATCAGCTTTTTATTTTCTCTATATATAGAATTAGAGAATCGATATACATAGTACCACTGTAATATCATTACACCGAAAATAAGTACACCTAAGCTTAAATACAAACGCCATTGAATTGATGAGTTATTATTTAACAGACCTAATTCCTTCAGCACTTCAATTTGATTCTTTGTTACAGGCTCTCCATACTTTACTATCAGCTGGTCCTTTTTAATTATAACCGGTTCCACATTTTTTAAAGCTTCATTCACCTTCTGCTCTGTTGCTTTCTCATCTTCTAAAAAATTCGGTCTAATAAAATTCTTACTTTGAACTATAGCGCTTCCTAGCACCTTTAAATCCTGTGATAAATTAGAAGCATCTAACTTGTTTAATATTGTTTCCACAGCATTTTGCAAATCTTCACTTTTGCTTTCTATATTACGCTGGTCATAAACCTCACTTATAGCCAAAACCAAAGCGTCTTGTAACTCTTGCTGCTCATTAACAGTAAGGTTTAACAATTCTATATAGACATCTTCTGACAAAGCTATTGGTGATTTGCTTTTTAATTGATTAATTTTATATTTATTATCGCTTAAAGATAATCTTAAATCTTTAAGAGCTGTAAAAAGCAAATCCATCTCTTCTATAATTTTAGTTTTAACCTCATTACTTTTTGCATATTGCGGATTAATGCTTTTTCTAACCTGCTCATACTTCTCTTCCGTCGCTAATTTATCTTGAACTTCCCTAGGTGCTTTAATATCATTTTTTGCAATATCTCCCACTTCTAAGCTATACTTGGGCGAAATTAAGGATGTTATTAGTATGGAAAATAGTATAATGAATGTTAATATAAAAATCGTTATCTTATTTATGACATTTAGTTTATCCTTTTTCTTCTTTTTTTGCACCTTCATTTTTTCACCTTCTCCTGATTTTACATTTATTCAGTGCTTTTCTCTTTAGCTATATCCATTTCGACCACAAAAACCATTCTTATTTTCAAATTTTCCCCATTTACTTCCTTCTCTACTGTTTTATCTATAAGTTTAGCAGATTTATCAAAGGATTCCATAGTTTTTTTAAGAAATTCCTCGGAAGTTTTACTTACTAGCTCTTGAGGATCCAAATTAAAGTATATAGTCTTTAATTCGTTGTAAATCTCATATTTTATGTGACCTTTATTATCTAATATTCTATCATAGTTGGTAAATTTATTTAAACTCTTTTTAAGATAAATTTTTTTCCCAAAAACTTCTATGTATGCATTTTTAATAGTATTCCCCGCAAGCTCTGTACGTTGGCCCCTAATCTGAATTTCTTTTTCATATTCATGGAAGGTTTTAGCTATCACCTTTCCTTTCGCATGTACTGGATATGTAGCACCTTCCTTACCTTGTTCTCCCTTAATAAGCACTTGACCTTTCTTGACTATGTCCCCCGGTTCCACCACAGGTGTTCCTGCCGTTGAAAATATTTCTATAACTTGTCCGTCCATTGCTGCAACAATATCACAACTATCTGTTTCTTCAACGATTTCTGGAGGTGGTACACGTTCTCCTACAGCTATTTTTAAAGTTGAACCTTCAATTCTTGCTCTAAAATACATTATATTGTCCGTATCCTTTAACATTTTATCCTCTAAGGCTTTTACGTCCACCTTTCTTTTATATATCCCAGGCTTAATACCGTAACTATACAGCTTCTGGCGAATTTCATAAGGACTTAAATACTTATCTGATTCTATTTCTATAGACCAAATAAAAGTAGAAAGGAAGAGCATAACTGCTACAAAAAAAACACAACCACCTATTAAGGATAAATGCCTTTTTAATAAAAATAAGTAGAAAAGGACCCCTTTTCTTCTTAAAATGCTTATTCTAGCATCAGTTTTTTTACATATTTCTTTTATTTGATTATAGTCCTTCCATTCAATTTCCATTATTATTGTGCTTATATCTAATCTAGTTATATTTCTAACCTTAATATTGTTTTTCCAAAGCAGGTTTATAATCCTTTCAGGAGCCATCGCTTGGATCTTAATCTTTACGATACCATTGGCATACTTCCCTATACTCATAACTCATTCCTCTCATAATTAATTGTTTTAAATTTTCCACTTATGGTTATGGTACTTCCTCCTAAAAATAAGATCTCAAATTCTTCTCCTAAAATGGATATTAAACCTACATTCGAATTTATTTTCACTTCCTTATCACCAAAAAAGACTATCCCCTTATGGTTTTCTATTGTGATTTCATTATTTCCTGTAACGCTTATCTTAGGTATATTTAACATTACATCTCTTGGCAAATCTAATTGATTTGCAAGACTTTCCTTAGCCTTATTTATTTTGTCCTCCACAATTTCACCTCAAAAATTACTTTCATACTAATTTATGAAATATGGATAAAATAAATGACTAAGCAGTAAACTTAGGTATTGCATATATCTATAATGATACTTCTCAATAATTTTTACCCTCAAGCTAAAATATATTAATTTCAATTCTATCTACAACAGTCTTACAATGATCCACAGTAGCATAAAAATGGAGATTGCTCTAACAATCCACACAGATTTTTTCACACCAACTAGCTTTACCGTTTCAGGAGTAGCAAAGGGAAATAAGAACATAGTCCTCATATATCAAACCACCCCTAAAACTTATTTCTAGAACAAAAATAAGTTATTATTTACTATATTATACATGAATTATTATCACTTTTCAAGTGATAATAATAGTCCTTACTATTAACTTTTAGAGTAACAGTTTTCGTAGTAGGATTTTAAATCACAAAAAAGTAAGAAAGGAATACCCTAGCGGATATTCCTTTTGTACATTGGTTATTTACTTAAATGTTCTTTAACTATGGTACTAACAACCTTGCCTTCAGCCCGGCCTTTAACTTTTTCCATGACTGCAGACATAAGTCTTCCCATATCCTTCATGCTATTTGCCCCAACTTCTGTGGCTGTAACTCGTACTATTTCATATATTTCATCTTCACTTAGCTGCTGAGGAAGGTAACTTAGCAAAATCTCGATTTCAGCATTAGCCTTATCTACAAGATCTTGTCTGTTTCCTTTTTCAAATTCGATAATGGCTTCTCGCCTTTGTTTTACTTCCTTAGCTAAAATTTCAATGATAGCATCATCATCAACACTAGCAGCGCCCTGATTTTTTTCAACCAGTAATATGGCCGCTCTAGCACTGCTTATAGTGTCTGCTCTAAATTTATCCTTAGCCTTTAAAGCTTGCTTCCAATCTTCCTGAAGTCTATCTTTAAGTGGCATATCGGTCCCTTCTTTCAAAGAGTTCTATTTAAATTTTCTTTTTCTTGCGGCTTCAGATTTCTTTTTTCTCCTTACACTTGGCTTTTCATAATGCTCTCTTTTTCTAACCTCAGAAAGAACACCAGCCCTTGCGCATTTTCTCTTAAATCTTCTTAAAGCACTTTCAAGAGTTTCATTTTCTCCAACTTTAATTTCTGACATCTATTATCCCTCCCTCCGCTAGCTATATCTTATTAAATAATAAAATCAGCCTTTGGGTACAAATAACACAGTGAATATTATACCTTATATCCTGACAAACTGTCAAGAATTTCATTAACTTTGCACCCTAGAATATATTACTTTTTATTAGCCTGGAGGCCAAGTCAAGGATCTTCCTCCTATTAAATGATAATGTAAATGCATTACGGTTTGGCCAGCCTTTTCTCCACAGTTGCTAACAACTCTATAGCCATCTTCAGCAATACCGAGTTGTCTAGCTATCTCCTTAGCCGCTAAGAATATTTCTCCTATAATATTTGAATCCATTTCTTCTATATCATTTATACTACTAATATGTTTCCTCGGTATAATAAGTATATGCACTGGTGCTGCTGGATTTATATCCTTAAATGCAATTACATTTTCATTTTCATAAACTTTTTCAGAAGGAATTTCCCCTTTAATTATTTTACAAAAAATACAATCTGCCAACAAAGTCACCTCCTCTTTACCATATTATAACTCTACAGCTTCTCCATATGCAAATTCTTCTTCAGCCTTTACTAATTTTGTTTTAATTATTTTACCAATTACATCTTCATTTTCAAAAGCTGCTACTACTTTAATATAATTTGGAGTATAACCTTCATAATATCCTGAATCCCTTGAGGATTTTTGCTCATATAGCACTTCCATCTCTCTATCAATAAAGCTTTCTATGAAGCTTCTTTCATTTTCATTGCTTAGCTTAATTAGCTCAGAACTTCTTCTTTCTTTTTCAGTAGCAGTTACATTATCTTTAAGCTTAGCCGCAGCAGTACCTTTTCTAGGACTATACTTAAACACATGAGTTTTTGTCAGCTTGATATTCTTAAGGAAGTTATAGGTTTCTTCAAACTCCTCTTCTGTCTCCCCAGGAAAGCCTACAATTACATCTGTAGTTATGGATACGTCAGGAATTCTTTTTCTCAATTCTTCTACTATATTTAAATATTCCTCTGCCGAGTATCGTCTATTCATTCTTTTCAAGGTAGCATTGCAGCCACTTTGTAAGGATAGATGAAAATGAGGACATAATTTTTCAAGCTTACTAATTCTATCCATAACCCCTTCTGTAAAGAAGGTTGGATCTATAGAACCAATACGTATCCTCTCTATACCCTGAATCTCATTCATTTTTTCTAATATATCTACTAAGTTGATATTTTCTTCTAAATCTGCTCCATAGGAAGCAATATGAATTCCAGATAAAATAATTTCCTTAAAGCCATGCTTAGCCAGCTCTTTAACTTCTTCAATAACCTTCTCAGGATTTTTGCTACATACACTACCACGGGCATAAGGTATTAAGCAATAAGCGCAAAATCTATTGCAACCATCTTGTATTTTTAAGAAGGCCCTAGTTCTATCCTGATAGGTTTCTATGCTAAGCTCCTCAAAAACCTTGTTCCTTAGCACATCCTTAACTTGTACTATTTTACTTTTTTCATCTCTAGCTCTATTAACCCAATATACTACATCACCTTTATTTCTGCTACCTAATACTACATCTACTCCATCGATGGAGGAAACCTCCTCTGGTGCCACCTGTGAATAGCAACCAACTACTGCTATTACAGCATCATTATTAAGTCTCCTAGCACGACCTATCATCTGCCTAGACTTTTTATCCCCCATATTAGTAACGGTGCAAGTATTTATAACATAAACATCTGCAAATTCATCAAATTTAACTATTTGATACCCATCCTTTATAAATTGTTCAGCCATGGCTTCAGACTCATACTGATTAACTCTGCAGCCCAAGGTGGCAAACGCTACCTTCATTCTTTCACTCCTCCTAAGTCCCCCAATTCGTATTGTAATATAGCAGCGGTTACGATACCTGCTGTCTCTGTTCTTAATATTCTAGGTCCTAAAGTTACAATATGAGCTCCTTTACACTCCATAGCTCTAATCTCTTCTTCTTCAAATCCACCTTCAGGTCCTATAACTATAGCAACAGTCTTAACTTCATCTTTTATACCTTGACACATTTTTTTAATGCCATAATGCTCCTTATTTTCGTAAGGTACTACAATTAAATCATAGTCTTTTAAGCCTTCAAGGAGCTCATCAAAAGTAATAGGTCCCTTCACCTCTGGAATTATTGTCCTTTTGCATTGCTTACAAGCCTCCAAGGCTATTCTTTTCCACCTATCTGTCTTTTTAAATTCACCAAGCTCACTTTTTACCACTACTCTTTCAGTTATGATAGGTATAATAGAATTCACTCCTAGTTCTGTGGCCTTCTGTACTATGTAATCCATTTTTGAAGACTTAGGAAGACCTTGATACAAATCTATTTGGATGTTGCTTTCTGCATTTTGATCCAGTGTCTCCAGTAAATCAACCGTTACAGAGTTTTTATTAACATCAGAGATCCTCCCCAAATACTCTTGGCCTTGGGAATTATTAATCAAAATTTTATCCCCAACATCCAATCTTAATACCTTGTAAATATGTTTAACATCATCACCTTGGATAATAGCTTTTTGTCCTATTATATTATTAGGTGTTACGAAAAACTTATGCATAACTAATCTCCTTATAGATATTCAGACACTATGCAAACCCATTCTCCATCATATAGGGTTTCCTTGATAGCAAAGCCTGAATTTTTTAATTTTTCAGCTACCATATTTTCTCTATCCTTAATTATTCCAGAGGCTATAAAAATACCACCCTTTTTTAAACAATCCTTTACCTGGTCAACAAGAATAACAATAATCTCTGCAAGTATATTAGCTATTATTAAGTCTCCTTTTCCTTCAACTACATCCATTAGATTACCTTCAAGTATTTCTATGTTATTTAAATTATTTAAAGCTACATTCTCCTTCGCAGAATCTACAGCCACTGGATCTAAATCAACACCTACTACATGGTTTGCTCCCATTTTAGCTGCAGCAATAGCTAAAATTCCTGAGCCAGTACCAATGTCAAAAACCGTTGTATCAGCCTTTACATACTTTTCTAGGGCTAGTATACACATTCTAGTAGTTTCATGGGTACCTGTACCAAAGGCCATACCAGGATCTAACTCTATAAGTAGCTCATTTTCTGCAGCCTCATATTCTTCCCAAACAGGCTTTATGACAATTCTATCTCCTATTTTGGTGGGCTTATAATACTTTTTCCAATTATTAGCCCAATCTTCTTCCTTCACTAATTGACAGGTTACTGCGCCCTCTCCAACATCTATTCCCATATCTATTAGCTCTTGAATTTTATCTTTAACGTAGGCTAACAGCTCTTCACCGCTTTCAGTTTCATTAAAATAGCCTCTGACAACGGCAGCCTTACCACCATATTCTAAAATATTTATATCTGCAAAATCCCAAGTTAGCGGCCCTTGCTCACGATTAAGTATATCATTGGGATCCTCCACTGATACCCCCTTTACATCCATACCATAAAAAATACCGCTTATTGGCTCTATGGCTTCACTCTTTGTAACGACCTTAACTTCATACCATCTGCCGTTCATTATTTTACCCTCCTAATTAAAGCTTCTCATTATAAATATCATACTACCATACTTATATAAGTTTAATCTATACCAAAAAATTTAAACATACAATTATGGATAAAGTTCAGAGTAATCCCCTGAACTTTAAAACAATAAACTCTATTTATCTTTACCAAATATTTTGCCCATAAACCCGCTGCTTTTTTTGTTCTCCTTTGGTTGCTCCCACTGTTCTCCACTAGCTTCCATAAACAGCTTTAAGGCTTCTACCTGCTTTTCATTTAATGATTTAGGCACATCCACAATTATATTAACATATTGGTCTCCCCTACCGGAAGAATTAACTTTAGGCACCCCTTTACCCCTCAATCTAAATATAGTACCGGGTTGAGTTCCTGCAGGAACACTATACTTAACCTCTCCATCAACGGTAGGCACTTTTAGCTCAGTTCCTAAGGCAGCTTGTGCGAAACTTATATGGGCGTCTATATAAATATCTATACCTTTTCTTTTGAATATTGGATGAGTACCAACCTTTAACCCTATATACAAGTCTCCTGGAGGGCCTCCATTAACACCATGTTCTCCTTGTCCTCTCAATGGGATAATATTATCATTATCTACACCAGCTGGTACATTAACCTTAATTTTTCTGTGCTTTCTTTCCTTACCCTTACCCCGACAGGTAGGACATGGCTCATGTATAATCTTTCCTTTACCTCCACACTTATCGCAATTAGAAGTAGTAACAAAACTACCTAGCGGAGTATTTCTCTGAATTCTGATTTGACCAGTACCACCACATCTATCACAGGTTACGGGGCTTGTTCCAGGTTTTGCACCGTTTCCGCCACAGGTTTCACAAGTTTCATGACGGGTTATGCTAATCTCTTTTTCAGCTCCAAATACCGCTTCTTCAAAAGTAAGCTTTAGCATTATTTCTATATCATCACCCTTTTGAGGTGCATCTTTCCTTCTTCTACTTGAAAAGCCTCCTCCAAAGAAGCTTTCAAAAATATCACCAAATCCCATATCTGCGAAATCAAAGCCACCAAAACCGTCAAAGCCCCCTTGGAAGTCTACAGTACCAAACTGATCGTACCTAGCCCTCTTTTCAGGATCGGATAATACTTGATAGGCCTCATTAATCTCTTTGAATTTTTCCTCCGCCTCTTTATTCCCCTTATTCTTATCGGGATGGTATTGAATTGCTAACTTTCTAAAAGCTCTTTTAATCTCATCGTCACTGGCACCCTTTGATAATCCTAGCACTTCATAGTAATCTTTATTTGCCATCCGCATTTCACCACCTAATACAATCTCAACCTATATATTATATACTGAAACCTAAAATAGGGAAAGGGTATTTTCTCCCTCTCCCCTTAGTAGTTTATTATATTACTTATTTGTCATCAACCTTGAAATCTGCATCTACAACATTATCATCGTGAGGTGCTGAATTTCCTGCATTATTAGCATCCCCACCCATGTTGTTTGGATCAAAGCCTTGGCCACCAGGATTTGCATTAGCGTATAGCTTTGAGGAAATAGCATAGAATTCTTGAGTTAATTCCTCAGTAGCCTTCTTTATAGCATCTACATTATCGCTATCCTTAACAGACTTAAGAGCCTGTAATTTACTTTCGATCTTAGCTTTGTCCTCTGCAGATACCTTATCACCAAGCTCATTTAATGTTTTTTCTGTCTGGTAAACTATCTGATCAGCATTATTCTTTGCTTCGATAGCTTCCTTTCTCTTTCTATCCTCTTCAGCATATCTTTCTGCTTCCTTAACAGCTCTATCGATTTCTTCCTCACTAAGATTTGTAGAAGCAGTTATAGTGATATTAGCTTCCTTTCCAGTTCCCTTATCCTTAGCAGATACATTAACTATACCGTTAGCATCTATATCAAAGGTTACTTCAATCTGTGGAACTCCTCTAGGAGCTGGAGCTATACCAGACAAGGTGAATCTTCCAAGAGTCTTGTTATCTGCAGCCATTTGTCTTTCACCTTGAACTACGTGAATTTCAACGGATGTCTGACCGTCTGCAGCAGTAGAGAAAATCTGACTCTTTCTTGTTGGAATTGTAGTATTTCTAGGAATTAAAGGAGTTGCTATTCCTCCCATAGTTTCAATACCAAGAGTTAATGGAGTTACATCAAGAAGAAGAATGTCCTTAACATCTCCAGTTAATACACCAGCCTGAATTGCAGCACCTACTGCAACACATTCGTCTGGGTTTATACCCTTTGAAGGTTCCTTTCCAGTAAAGTTCTTAACAGCTTCTTGTACTGCTGGAATTCTAGTAGAACCTCCAACTAATATTACCTTGTCTATATCATTTATAGTTAATTTAGCATCATCTAAAGCCTTTCTCATTGGCTCAATTGTTGCTTCTACTAAATCATGAGTAAGCTCATTAAATTTAGCTCTTGTTAAGTTCATATCAATATGCTTAGGACCAGTTGCATCTGCAGTAATAAATGGAAGATTTATGTTGGTCTGCATTGAGGATGATAATTCAATCTTTGCCTTTTCTGCGGCTTCCTTTAATCTTTGTAAAGCCATTTTATCATTTCTTAAATCAATGCCTGTATCAGCCTTGAAGGTATCAGCTATATAGTCCATAATTCTTTGGTCAAAGTCGTCTCCACCAAGCTTTGTATTACCATTTGTAGCTTTAACTTCAAATACACCGTCACCTAATTCAAGGATAGAAACGTCAAAGGTACCTCCACCAAGGTCGTATACAAAGATCTTTTGATTAGATTCTGTTTTGTCTAGACCATAAGCAAGTGAAGCTGCTGTAGGCTCGTTTATGATTCTTAATACTTCTAAACCAGCAATTCTACCAGCATCCTTAGTAGCCTGTCTTTGGCTGTCGTTAAAGTATGCAGGTACAGTTATAACTGCTTGAGTTACTGGTTCTCCTAAATAAGCTTCTGCATCTGCCTTAATTTTTTGAAGGATCATAGCAGAAATTTCTTGTGGTGTATATTCTTTACCATCAATGTTTACCTTATGATCAGTTCCCATATATCTCTTAATTGATATTATAGTCTTATCTGGGTTTGTTATAGCCTGTCTTTTAGCTACTTGACCAACTAATCTTTCTCCGCTAGCCTGGAAAGAAACTACTGATGGTGTAGTTCTAGAACCTTCTGCATTTGCTATAACTACAGGTTCTCCACCTTCCATAACGGCTACACATGAATTTGTAGTTCCTAAATCAATACCTATTACTTTTCCCATTTATTTTTTCCTCCTTAAACTCTACAAAAATTCAAAATCTTAAAGCTTATTTAACCTAATTTATGTTAACAAACAATAATTCTGATTACTAATTTGCTACTTTAACCATACTATATCTAATTACCTTGTCGCCTCTCATATAGCCCTTTTGGAACACTTCAGCAATAACATTTTTGCCATAGCTTTCATCTTGTACATGCATCATGGCATCATGTAAATTAGGGTCAAATTCACCATCTGTAGGTATTTCTGTAACCCCTAATTTCTCTAGAGAATCCTTAAATTGTCTCAAGGTCATTTCTATACCCTTTTTCATATCTTCTACACTACCGTCCACAGTAAGGGCTCTTTCTAAGTTGTCAGCTACAGGTAATATGTTCTTTAATACGTCAATACAAGCGTCTGTATAAATACCTTCTTTTTCTTTAGCGGTTCTTTTTCTATAGTTTTCATATTCAGCGGTTGTTCGTAGCATTCTATCCTTTAAAGCCTCTAATTCATTGCTAATTCTTGTTAAATCATCATTAAGCTTTTTATTTTCTTCCTTAAGCCTTTTATTCTCTTCCTCTAACTCCTTGCAGCATTGAGCTTCATCGGATTTAATATCTTCCTCATTTATACCTTCAAACTCTTCATCTTCTCTTACTTCTGCCTCTGTAACAGTTTCAGCTTCATTGTCACTATTCACATCCATATTGTCAGTGGTCTCTTCAACCGTTGTGTTTGCTTCCTCCTCTTTATTTGATACATTATCCCCTTCCCATACTCTTTTATTAGTCATACCGCACCTCCATTATTTACTACACTAATGTAGTATAGTTACCATTTATCATAATTTTTTAAGCTCTCATTTAGGAGCTCAATAACTTTATTTAATAAGGAAATCACCTTAGAATACTGCATTCTAGTAGGACCAATAATTCCTATTGCTCCTAAAGTTTTACCATCCGTTCCATAAGCTCTAGAAACAATGCTGTACTCTTTAGCCTCTGGAATATAATTTTCCTCTCCTATGCTAACCTTAGTATCCTTTGAATCTGAAATCAATTTATTTACTACTTCTTTGTTATCTAAGAAAGATAAGAATTCCTTAGCCCGATTTATATCGTTATATTCAGGATACTTAAGAATATTAGTTTCTCCTTCTGTTATTACTTCGCAGCTATCCTGGTTTAAGCACTCATATAGTGGAGGGATAATTGCATTAAATATATCATCATGTCCTTTAAGATCATTTTTCATATTATTGATAACTTCAAGATTTATATCCTCTATGGTAAGATTTCTAAGTCTTGCATTAAGCATATTATTCAATCTGCTAAGTATATCTGAACTAACTGGGCCTTGTACTCTTATCATACTATTCTTGATTATTCCACTATCAGTAACAATAACCAATAACATATTGTTATGTTCAATATTAATTAGTTGGATAGCCCTTAGGTAGCTTTTCTTAACCGATGGAGTTTTCACCACACAAGTAAGTTGAGTCAATCTTGATAACACAATACTTGCCTGCCTAATTACTCTTTCCACTTCAAATAAAGCAGCATTAAGCAGCATCTTTTTTATAAACAAATCTTCTTCAGCAGTAACTTCACGAATTTTCATTAATTTATCCACAAAAAGCCTATAACCTTTATCAGAAGGCTTTCTACCAGAAGAAGTATAAAGTTGCTCAATATACCCCATCTCCTCCAAATCAGCCATCTCATTTCTTATAGTGGCTGAGCTCACTCCCAAATCATATTTGCGAGCGATTGTTCTAGAACCTACAGGTTCTCCGGTATTAATATAGTCACTGATAATAGCCTGTAGTATTTTTAGTTTTCTATCATCAATTTCCATATACTCACCTCTTTGTTAGCACTCATTCACGTTGAGTGCTAATCAGTACGTTTTAAAAATACCATTATCATATTTTTTTGTCAACTATATATTGAAATTATTATATGGAAGTTTATTAAAAATATAGTGATTTACAAAATAAAACCTTTCACAATCTCAATTTTTCTTTAAATTATTATGTTTTATAGCATTTATCTTTCCTTATCTAAGATAAATTCACACATAATACTGTTAGATATACCTAAGGCCTTAGATTTAATTGAAAGATGTCTATCCTTATATTCAAGGTAATTTAACTTAATAAACTTGTTAATGACTTCTTCATATAACTTCCATATGGAAATTCCAAACCTATTATAAAACTCATCCTCGGACACCCCTTTTGTCATTCTTAAGCCCATAAACATAAATTCTTCAATATTATCCTTCATAGTATTTTTATAGCTTTCTACTGTTGAAAGCCCTGTTTCATTTACTATCTTAATATATTTTTTAATATTTTCTTCATTTCTATACCTTACTCCATCTAGATAACCATGGGCTGCAAGACCGCATCCTATATATTCCTCCGCCTTCCAATATTTAATGTTATGCTTACATTGAAAGCCCTCTTTAGAAAAGTTTGATATTTCATATTGCTTATAGCCGTTTTCACCTAAAAGTCTTACTGATTCATCATACATTTCTCTCTCCAAGTCTTCGTCAGGTAGCTTAAGCTCACCTCTTTCATACATCTTACCAAAGGGCGTATTCTCCTCCACAATTAAACTGTAGCAGGATATATGCTCTGGATTAAGCTTAGCCACCTCCTCTATAGTTTCCTTTAAATCTTTTAAGGTCTGATTAGGTAGTCCAAACATAATATCTACATTTATATTATTAAAGCCATAAGCTCTCACCATCTTGAAGGATTCAGCAAACTGATCCTTAGTATGAATTCTACCTATACCTTTTAGTAGCCTATCTTGCCATGCTTGAAGGCCTATGCTTATTCTATTAACACCGATCTTTTTTAGCATATTAAGCTTATCAACTTCAATAGTTCCTGGATTACACTCCACTGTAAATTCTGCCTTATCCTTAATATTTAATTCCCTTAAAGATTGTCCAATTAATTCCCATGCCTCTAAAGACAAATAGGTGGGAGTTCCCCCACCTATAAAAACTGTTTCAATGCTTCTACCTCTTCCGGCAATAAGTATCTCTTTACTGAGAGCATGGGTGTATTCCATCATCATATTTTCCTTACCACTGAAAGAGCAAAAGTCACAATACATACATTTACTCTTACAGAAGGGTATGTGTATATATAAACCTACACCCATAGTCCTATCCTCCTATTCTACCTTCAAAACAGCCATGAAAGCCTCTTGAGGCACTTCTACGGAACCAACCTGCCTCATTCTCTTCTTTCCTTCCTTCTGTTTTTCTAGTAGCTTTTTCTTTCTGCTAATATCTCCTCCGTAACACTTAGCTAATACATCCTTTCTCAAAGCCTTAACCGTTTCTCTAGCTATTATCTTAGAACCAATTGCTGCTTGAATAGGAATTTCAAACATTTGTCTTGGAATTATCTCCTTTAGCTTTTCAGTCATATTTCTGCCCTTAGTATAAGCTCTATCTGCAGGAACAATCATTGATAAAGCATCCACTATATCGCCATTTAACAATATGTCAAGCTTAACAAGCTTTGTTTCCTTATAACCCTTAAACTCATAATCTAAGGAAGCATAGCCTCTGGTTCTAGATTTTAAAGCATCAAAGAAATCGTAAATTATTTCATTAAGAGGCATTTCATAGTTTACCACTGCTCTAGTGGCCTCAATATAGTTCATATCAATATAGGTACCTCTTCTGTTCTGACAAAGCTCCATTACAGCCCCTACATAATCAGAAGGTGTAATTATTGATGCCTTTACAACAGGCTCTTCCATAAATTTTATTTCTGAAGGCTCTGGTAAATTAGTTGGATTAGTTATCTCAATAACCTCTCCGTTGGTTTTTGATACTTTATAAATAACAGAAGGAGCAGTAGTAATTATATCAATATTATACTCTCTCTCAATTCTCTCTTGTATTATTTCCATGTGAAGTAATCCTAAGAAGCCACATCGGAAACCAAAGCCTAAGGCTAATGAGGTTTCTGGCTCAAAGTGGAAAGCCGCATCGTTTAGCTGTAACTTTTCCAAAGCTTCCCTCAATTCTTCATAGTCTGCTCCATCCACAGGGTAGATACCACTAAACACCATAGGAACAGCAGGTCTATAACCTGGCAAAGGCTCCTTTGCTGGATTGTCAAATTCAGTAATGGTGTCTCCAACCCTAGCATCTCTAACATTTTTTATAGAAGCAGTTATATATCCAACATCTCCAGCCCTTAATTCCTGCATTGGCATAAAGCCTGGTGCAAAAACTCCTAGCTCAGTAACCTCATAAACCTTGCCAGAAGCCATAAGTTTTATTTTAGTTCCGGGCCTTACAGTACCTTCCTTAACTGCTACATAGCAAACAACGCCCTTATAGCTATCATAGTAGGAATCAAATATTAATGCCTTTAAAGGTGCATTTTCATCCCCTTCTGGTGCAGGCAATTTTTCTACTATATGTTCTAAGACCTGATCGATATTTAGTCCAGATTTTGCTGATATCATAGGAGCATCCTCTGCATCCAAGCCAATGATATCCTCTATTTCATGCTTTACTTCCTCAGGTCTAGCACTAGCCAAATCAATTTTATTAATTACTGGTATAATTTCTAAGTCATGATCTAAAGCCAAGTAGCAATTAGCCAAGGTCTGAGCTTGAATACCTTGGGTAGCGTCCACTACTAATATAGCTCCTTCGCAGGCAGCTAAACTTCTTGAAACCTCATAGTTAAAATCTACATGTCCTGGTGTATCTATTAAGTTTAATATGTACTCTTCTCCATTTTTACTCTTGTATATTAGTCTGGCAGCCTGAGCTTTGATAGTAATTCCTCTTTCTTTTTCCAGATCCATATTGTCCAGTACCTGATTTTCCATTTCCCTTTCGGTTAAAGTACCGGTTTTCTCTAACAATCTATCTGCTAGAGTTGATTTTCCATGATCTATATGGGCTATAATACAAAAATTTCTAATATGTTTTTGTCTCTCGCTCTTCATAATATATTTCCTAAAAGCTTTTAGGAAATCTTCACCCCCATTACTGAAATAGCATTAGTATATATGTACCTATTTATGTTATAACAATGGATTTCAACAAATTAGTCTATAGTTCATTATTCTTAAAAAACTATTCTTGCCTAAGCCAAGTTAAATTATATCATAGACACCTTAGATGCTGTCAATAATAAGTGAATTTCCTTCAACCTTCCTAAAATTTTCACTATTTTTTAGAGCTAACCTTAGGTTCTTCTTTTTTGTCCCTAAAAATACTTTCGTTAATATAAATAACTTTATTACCAATGGAAAACCTAAGATCAAAGGGATGCGCAGTATAATAGATTCTTAATTGAACTCCCCTTTTATTGTCTAAAGTAAATTCTGCATAAGCATCTGCCCTCTGTCTATTATCTGAATAGACATTTTTATAGGTATCTTCATCATAGGCCTTTCCATTTATCCTATTGAACTCTATATTAACCTTCAAGATTCCTAATAAAACAATTATTAGGCTTAACCATAATATAATAGTATATTTTTTCCCTACCAAAACTAAAGAACACCCCCTAGTATAATGACTACCTATAAGGATGCTCTTATTTTTTATATTTTATTCAATTATAAATCTCCAGCTTCAACTTTTATTAGAGTCTGAAGCTATTTTTGCTTACTTAAATACTCAGCTATAATTCTAGCTGTGTATTTGGCGGAATTTTTAGCTTCCTGATGGGTGTTTACATTGGCTCCTACTTCTACAAGGATTGCATTACTGCTTTTATCTTGATTAAAATACTTATTGCCATAGTTATAATAATATGTCCCTCTGCAGAAGCCAGGAAATAAATCATTACTTATTTTTATTAGCTCGTTTGCCACCGCTTGGTTTTTACTGAAGGATGGATTTTTCTTAGTCAACACGAACATAATCTTAGCAACATTTTCTCCATTCATAGTCATTGTAACACTATTTTTGCTATATACAGCATCTCTATGCATGTCTATAATCAAGTCAAAATCCTTGTATTGACTTAAATACCTTTCTACTGTTACCCTTGATTTACTATAAGAATTATTAAAGTCAGAATCATGAACGGTCTTATCATGTATAACTTCAACGCCATAATTTTTCTCTAATTCTGTCTTTAGTTCTTCACCTACGTCTACTATGCTTTTATTAGGATCTGAATTATAATTACCATTTGGAGAAAATGCCTCAGTAGTATGGGTATGATAAATTAAAACTCTAGGTTTTGATTTAGCTAAACCTTCCTTTAAGGATGGATTAATCACCGTAGCATTACTGCCGGAGTTTCCCCTAGAGGAATTGGTAATATCATATCCTACTTTACTGGCATTTGCAGTAATCTGTCCTTCTGATAAGTTGAAGGAACTTATATTATAAGTATTGTCTGCAATAACTGACCCCGTATTTCCATCATTTGATAAAGTCTTTACTACGGGAAGCTCTCTACTCAATATGGATATGGGGTTATTCATATCAATACCCAACAGCTTAAAAAACTCACCCTGTATAGTGATATTGTTTTCCGCCAGTGCTTCTTCTTCAAAGGTTGTTACCTCTATTACAGGCATAGAATTATTAATAACCTGAGCATAAAGCAAACTGTTGTATCTTCTGTTGTTTCCATTGTTTAAAAACAGTACCTTAAAACCATATACAGTTGCAACAATCAATACTAACAGTGATATCACTGTAGCCATAAAAGCTTTAGTATTATTGTTCTGTCTTATGGTTACTCCATATAGCATAAACCTCACCACTTTCTTTAGTAAATCTATATAAATATATTAGTGGGTTGGTTTATATATACCTAGGTTTTAGGAATATATTTCCACAAACCTTAATAGTTCATAATTACAGCGAGTGTTTTGAGAGGTTAAAAATTATAGGATAAAAATTAGGGCAGCTAGTCTAGTAAAGCCTTATCTAGACTGTTGCCCTGAAACTTTCTGTCTTATCAATTAAGAAATTTATTGATGTCATCTAAATCTAAGGCTGGCTGTAATGCTATATTAATTCCATTAGCTAAGATAACAGACAAAGAATCTATAATCATATCCACTTCCTTTGGCGTAACCATGAGATTTCCTACATAGGGATCTAGTACTTCTCGTATCATTCGTCCCCTTTCATTCTTATCAATGGATTGAAGCATTTCATAGAATTTACTTCCTTGAGTTGCTTCTTTTAGCATAGCATCTATAACCAAATCAATAGTGTCATTGGCCATAGTAGCAGCATCAACTACTGTTGGAACACCAACAGCGATGACCGGAACTCCTAAGGTCCTTTCACTAATTTCCATTCTCTTATTTCCTACTCCCGATCCCGGCGATATGCCTGTATTCCCAATTTGAATAGTTCTATTTACTCTTTCCATTTTTCTTGATGCTAATGCATCTATACATATTATTAAATTAGGTTTAATTTTCTCCACTATTCCCTTTATAATTTCATAGGTTTCTATACCTGTAATACCTAATACACCTGGAGCTATGGCACAAACTGGTCTTATACCTTCATCAATGCTATCAGGAACCAGCTCCTTTAAATGTCTAGTTATCATAAGCTTTGATACTACCTTTGGCCCCAAGGCATCTGGAGTTACATTCCAATTACCTAAGCCTACCACCAAGGCAGTCATGCTATCCTCAAGCTTAATCATTCCTTCAAGAGCTTGTGCCATTACCTTACTAACCTCATCTCTTGCCTCTCCATCATAATGAGTAAACTCCGGTAAATCTATAGTAATATATGTACCTTTAGGCTTTCCCATATTACGTTCGCCAACTTCATTGGTTATAGTTACATCTGTAACAGTAACATCTCCAATCTTATACTCCTTATATTCTACCCCTTGAGGATTACCGTTACTTTCTTCGTTATATATCTCTCTAGCTTCCACAGCTAAGTCAGTGCGTATGCTTTTCATATATCCACCTCTTTCTATAATTAGAAAATCCCTTTTATGTGCTTTAACCTATAATTATTGTTTGAATTTAGCAATAATTTATTCCAATCTTTTTAAAGGATAAGATATGGACATATCTTTATATAAATTCGTTATAAAAAATCATGATTCTGGATAAATTATGCTTGAAGTGATGAAATATTAATGTTATAATATCATTTGTTGAATAACGACTCGTGCAGAGTTTTCCCCAAAACTGCTGAGACCCTATAATACCAAAGGGGGTGAAGATAAATGGCAAATATTAAATCAGCTCAAAAAAGAATAAGAGTTATAGAAGCTAAGACCCTAAGAAATAAAATGATTAAATCAGCTTTAAAAACAAAGATAAGAAAGTTTGAAGCTGCTCTTAATGCAAAAAATGCCGACGAGGCTAAGGCAGCTTACATAGAAGCTTCTAAAGCTTTAGATATGGCTGCTTCCAAGGGTGTAATCCATAAGAATAAGGCAGCAAACAAAAAATCAAAACTTGCTTTAAAATTAAATGCATTAAATGCATAATAATAAACCGGTATTAACTACCGGTTTCTTATTTTTATTCTAAATCATAACTGAATTAATTAGCAGCATTTCCATTTCAATTTTCTTATCGCTTTGACTACTTTTCAAGGCTTTTTCAGTATCCAAACACATCTTCATACAAGCTCTTAATTGATTTAAGCTAAACTTTCTACTTTGATTTATTAGCTTTTCACATACATAAGGATGAAGCTTTAACTCCCTAGTTAGTATGTCCTTATTTTTTCCTTCCTCTAAGCCTAGCTTTATACTATATAAGAGCTTAAATTGTCTCTCTATCATAAATAATACCCCTGTGACACTTTCGCCCTTAAATAGCAGCTCATTAAGAATATTAATAGCCTTTTCTGGCTTTCTTTGAGATACAAAATCCACTAAATCAAAAATATCCTCATTATTAGTTTGAGGTAATAAATCAATTATATCCTGCTTGGTAATTTCCCTTCCCTCAGTGTAATCTAATAGCTTATTTATTTCATTATTTATTATCTCCATATTGTTTTCTACATTATCGCAGAAAAACTGTAATAAAACTTTACTTATGCTTCTATGTCTCTCCTCAAATATATCCGCTACCTTTTTATACAACCTATTCCCCTTCAATTTATCCACTTGGACCAAGGTAGCAAGCTTATCTAGCTTTTTTATATTATTACTAGCCTTTTCCCTATCATCACCAAAAACATAATACATTATTAGTATTGTGTATGGCGGTAAAGTAGATAAATAATCATAGAAATCCTCTACCTTCTTTTTACTTTCCCTATCATCCCTTGCTCCTAGAAAATCCGCCCTAAATACTATAACCACCTTTTTTTCACTCATAAAAGGTAGGGTTTCACATGCATTCATAACATCTTCAAATTGCACCTTCATACCATCAAATTTAACAAGATTCAAGTCTCTAAAGGTATCCTCCACTACAGAATCAACTGCTTTGCTTATGGCATCCTTGATTAAATTTTCATCAGGACCGTAAAGTATGTAACAACCCTTTAAAGCATTTTTCTTTATTTGTTGCTCAAAATTATCTAAATCCATTTGCATCTTCCTTTATTCTATTATAGGCCTATGAAACATTAATCTAATATTATAAAGGCAATCATAATACTGATAGGCTTCCTTATCATAAGGCAAATATATTATATCATATTTTTTATAACTGATTACAGGTATATTTTCTTTAGTAAATACTATACTTAAGTCTCTACTTCCATCAAAATATGCAACCTGAATTTTACTATTGCCACTGGATATGTTAAGCTTTTTATGGCCATCAAAATACTGAGCTTTACTTATATCCTCTATTTTCCACACCTCAAACTTCTTTTTCAATAAGGTTTCATTTTCCTTCACCCTTTTTCTGTCTAAGAAAAGCACAGACTCAAAGCCACTGCGATAGATAATCCCTCGATTAGCTCCTATTTTTACATACTGAAAGGTTGGAGTAAAGGAAAAGTTATATACCGTATAAAATACTAAGGAAAACAAGGGTAACCAAAGGAACATTTTATAGCCCTTTTTATAAAGAAAGTAGCTAACATACATAAAAATCAAAATCCATGCTTCGGCGTAGGACATATATAAAATACCAGTAGAAGCCTTCAACAAGAAGCATTTACAGCCTTCAATAGCTGTATAGGATATCTTAATAGCTAAACACAACCTTTTAAATATAAAATCTATATTGAAAAAAAGTAAAGACACATTTCCTAGCACCATTAGCAAGGAGTATAAGGGCACAAGAAATATATTACCCTGTATTAAAGCGGTACTAATTGAATTAAAGGCAACAATACATAAGGGCAAGCTAAAAACCTGGGAACTAAAAGTAAGGCTAATAGATTCATTCAATTTTACAGGCAATCTATATAGTAATTTTTTAAATCTCTGGTAAAAAACAAAAATGCCAAGCACGGATAAGAAAGATAAAAGAGTGCCTAAATCTAAGACATTGGCAGGATATAAGAATATCACAATTATAGCAGCCATACTAAGAGAGGAAAAGGGTTCGTAATTCCTATAAACCTTTTTGGATAACTTAAAAACAATAATCATAATTAAGGCTCTAACAGTAGAAGATGCAGCACCAGTAAATATGCAGTATAATAGAGCAATAATTACTGAACTTCCAAAGCCTAAAATATACTCACAAATTCTATAAATCAAGGCCATATGGAGTCCTGAGACACTGACTACATGAATCACTCCTAAATTACTCATAATTGCTTTTGACTCAGCGCTTAGGTAGCTATCATGGCCAAAAGCAACAGCCATAAGCTCTCCAGCAGCTTCCTCTCCAACTTCCTTCTTGAAGCTATTATATAGCTTTTCTTTAAATTCATATATTTTAGTGATATAATCCGATTCAATATTCCTAATACTGATAATATTAATTTCCCCAATTATTCCTCTATCATATTGAGCTATCCCTTTAAATGTGCTAGCCACATGAAGTTGTTGACCCAATTTACACTGGGCTAAATCTCCTTTTAATATAACCCTTCTTCCCTTGTAACTACCAATGGAATAAAGGCCTTCAGTACCAAGAAAACGAACCTTACATACAGTTGGTGGCTCAATTTTATAGTAGTTATAGAATCTTATAAAGCCTATTAGCAGAAAGATAGGCAAAATATATACTACTGAACTCTTGTTTGATGTTAGCATAATAAGTAAAAAAGATGCAGCAAGAACTGCACCTAAGATATTTCTATTCAATAAAAATAATGCAGAATAAGATCCAATCAATTGGGCAAAGCAAAAATAGATTAAAGGCTTTTTATCAATCATATCTATTTTTATTTATTACGTCCGGAGCACTAGCAGGTTCTAATTTGAAATCTCTATCATAATCCATATCTACAGTAATTTGAATTCGGCGTGTTTGTTGATTGTAATCAATGTCTGCTACTACCGGAATTCCGTCCCTTCCTTTGAATCTAAAATAATTTTCTACTAGATCTTGAACATTTTCTTTATTTAAGTCATCATAGGTTAAAAAGAAATCTTTTTCATGTATAAACAAATTAATAGTATTACTGTCATTACTAACTATTTCATAAATGCTATTAAACATGCTGTCACCTCCATATTAGTATTTTGCCCTGTCTTTAATACTTTAAACTGGATTTTATTTTGCATTTTCCAATGTTAATTCAGCTTCTTCAGAATTATCCACCATTTCATAGCCATCTTCTTTGTATATTAAATAGGTGTCACTATTGCCTTTAAGTAAATAGAAGGCCTTCAGCACATCTTCTGTACTTTTAAATAGATTTAATATTAAAACCACTCCGCCTAGCCATCCAGGTATAAGCTTTGCAAAAATTGATATTACTGTAACAGGAAGCAATAATACCATAAGAAATTTAGTTCTGTGTATAGGCACTTTAGATACCTCTTGAGCTTGCATATAAATTCCCTTCCACTGATATTTTACCTGGCCGCCAAAAGCCTTAAGCAAAATACCATGACACCATTCATGAACCATATTAATAGGAATCATTAGAATGATGAAAAATATTAATATGTCCGCAATTAAATTGTTAGTAATTGTCCAAATTAAATTCTTATATAAAAGATTAAACAAAAGCAAATTTACATAGCCTCTCATAAAATAGTAAATAATATAAGACATAGAAAAGCACATAGCCTTTGTTTTTAAAGAACGTTTAAAATTCATTTACTCCACCTCCTAGTTAAATTATTGACAATACTTTTCTTTGATATACATTAGATTTTTTCTTTTTTTGAAGATTTTTCTACTTTTTATTACATATTTCAAGGATAATACTGGTTGTTATGTTGCTTTATGGTGTGTTTTAATGTATAATTAAATTAGATTATATAAGGAGGTGTTGTCTTATGCTATGGGGGATGGACTTGCTAGAGCCAATTAAAAAGGTTGTTCTATGCAACGGAATAGAGGATCCCTTAGCAAGTCAAACTGCTGAATCCATCAATGAGTTCATACAGCATGCCCTTATTTGCATGGAAAGGGAAAATAAAATGGACCAGTCTGAAGGTTACGAGTCCCCTAGAAGACAAGCTAGAATTGAAGTAGAGAACTATATTGACAACATTTGTGCTACTGTGGAAAAAGGGATTCAATCAACTCACTGGGCTCAAAATCTCATAGAGTTATCTCGTGAGTGCTTGGTTGAACTAAGTAAATACCACACATTTATTGACATCCTTTCTGAATCCTACAATTGTTATGTATTAAATACTGCATAATTTTATATATATATGTTTATATTGAATGGGTTGTTACTCAATTAATACACCAATTGCGTAACAACCTATTTTTTTAAATTGGATTTAAAATAAAGTTAATCAACTGTTACTTTATCCTTCATATTTTCAAAGGTCTTTTCTCCTATTCCTTTGATATTTTTCAATTCTTCTATACTCTTAAAATAGCCATTTTCTTCCCTGTAATCTATAATTCTTTCAGCTGTCACTGGTCCTACACCAGGTATTTCCTCAAGCTGTTCCTTATCAGCTGTATTAATGTTTATAATACTTACGTCCTCATCTTTATCACTAGAAATAGTTGCTACTGCTTCAGGTTTATCAATATTAGGTATTATTACACATTCTTCGTCTCTTAATTTTTTAGCCAAACTAGGGATTCTATCTGTATCCGCCTTAGCCGTTAGTCCGCCAGCCTCTTTAACTAAATCCTCTATACGACTACCTATTTTCATAGCATAGACCCCTGGTTTATTCACCTCTCCCTTTATCTCTACCTTGATAATTTTTTCACTTATCTTTTCCTTTGTCTCAGTATTATTAACTACAGCCTTACTTTCCACAAATATATCATCATAATCCTCCATCCTATTATCCTTTAAATACCCTATAAATGTGAATATCAGAAAAATACTAGCTATTATTATGGATCCTATTATTTTATTTTTCTTATTCAAACTATACCCCCTCTCTAATTAAGCACATTAACTTTGAACTATTGGTTAATTATTAACTAATATCCATCAAATTATTACACTCAATATGAATTTTTGATATACTTTTATATATGTATATTTTTTCCATATCCCTTACACCATTAGAGGAGGTAACTTTCTTGAAAAAACTTATAAGTATCCTTACTATAAGCTTTATAATAGTAAATTTATTTCCTAACATCCTCAAAGTAATAGCAAAAGAGCCTACAACTTTTGCAGATAGCGTAGTTCTAATGAATGCAACCACAGGAGAAATTCTGTATTCTAAGAATCCAGATACAGCTTATCCTCCTGCATCCACCACTAAGGTCCTAACTACCTTGTTAACCTTAGAGAACTGTAAAATGACAGATATAGTAACCGTAAGTCAACAAGCAGCATCAACGGAAGGGAGCTCTATTTACTTGATAGCTGGTGAACAGATTACTGTAGAAGACTTACTTTATGGTTTAAATCTGCAGTCTGGTAATGATTGTGCTGTAGCCTTAGCAGAACACATAGGAGGTTCTATTGAAAACTTTTCAAAAATGATGAATACTCGAGCTAAGGAGTTAGGTTGTACAAGCTCCAATTTTGTTAATCCCAGCGGCTTATATAACATCAATCATAAGGCTTCTGCAAAGGATATAGCCCTTATATTAAAGGAATTAGTAAAGCACCCTGAATACTACAAAATTGCCTCTACTGCCAAGCATGTTATAAAAGCAACTAATAAAAACTCCAATGAAAGAATAATATGGAATAAGAACAAGCTAGTCCTACCTGGTTCAGAATACTATTACCAATACGCTAAAGCAGGTAAAACCGGCTATACAAAACAGTCCCAATACTCATATGTAGCTGTGGCAGAAAAAGATGGTGAAACCTTAATATCTGTTCTTATACATGACAGCTCCGGTAGCTTTTACAAGGATACCATAAATCTATTTAACTACGGCTTTAGTAACTTTAAAACGAAAACCTTATTTAAAAAGGGTGATGTACTTTTCCAATGCACCTTATTGGATAATTCTACTTTGCCCTTAGTGTCTGAAAAAGCCTTTCACTATACTTATAATGTAAATACACCTACTGAATGTACATATAAATTAGACTATGATTTAGAACGTCTAAATTCTACATCCATAAAAAAAGGTGACGTAGTTGGCAAGGTAATTTTAATTAGGAACAGTAATGTTATTGGTTCTATAAAGCTTTTAAGTGGAGTAGATCATAAGCCTGTAAAAAATGCATCAACTATCCTAACCTTAGATTCAAACCCATCAAACTTTTTTTTAAAAGTTCTACCCTATTTCTTTTTTACTTACTTAGGTGCATTAATTATTTTTATACTGATAAGACATTTGAAAAGGCGTATTAAATACTATATTGGATAACTCGAAAGTGGGGACCAGTATTTTTTGACTATATTGTTTTGATTCAAAATAGAGTTGAGAAATTATAAGTTACAAATTAAGGATAATTTACTACACAATAAAATAGGACTGTTGCACAAGGATGAAATTCGTTCTTGTGCAACAGTCCCTTTTTATTTTAATAAATTCGTCTAATCAATAATAGTCATTCAATTAAATTGCGAATTATCTATTTTTATTTTAAAGCCCTTATCAAACTCTTCATGTCCTCTGGTAAATCACTGCTTAGATTTATCCGTTCTTTTGTTCTAGGATGCAGAAAACTTAAGTGGCTGGCATGAAGAGCCTGCCTGTTAATTAATGATTCTTCATCCCTACCATATAGAGTATCTCCTATAATAGGGTTGCCTAAATAGCTTAGATGTACCCTTATTTGATGAGTTCTACCTGTTTCCAAACGGAGCCTTACAACATCTGCCTCCTTCAAGGACTCAATCACTTCATAATGAGTTATGCTTTCTTGCCCTCTAGGGTCTACCACTCGTTTTATTGAATCATCAGTGGGTCTATATATCGGTTCATTAATGGTACCCTCTTTTTCCTTTAAATTTCCCCAAACTACAGCAGTATACCCTTTAATTAAAGTATTTCTTTCCATTTCCTTGGCTAAAAACATATGAGAGTATTGATTTTTAGCTATAATTATAAGGCCAGAGGTATCCCTGTCTAACCGACTCACCAATCTTACAATACAGTTTTCTCCCTTGCTTCTAAAATGATGCAAAACACCATTGGCAAGGGTACCAGTTGGGTGACTTCTAGTTGGATGTACCACTGTAAAAGGAGGCTTATTAACTACTAGTATATCATCATCTTCATACACTATATCTAAATCCATTTTTTCTGGCTCTATATCTTGATTTTCCTCCTTAGACAGCTCAATTTTGATAATATCTCCTGCCTCTAAGGTGTAATTTAGTTTTACTCGCTGATTTCTTATCCTTATCCTGCCATCCACCGCAGCCCCTCGCATGAGTCTAGTGGATAAACCTATCTCAGTCTTCAAATAATCTCTAAGCTTTCTACCACTATCTTCTTCTTTTATTTCAAACTCCAATACACTAGCCATTTCAATAACTCCTTAATTTAGCATTGCAGTAACTTCCTTATTTTTCTTTTCATCATAGATAAAATAAGATACCCCTTCAATATCTTGAAGATCTCCTTTTATAGTAACAAAATCTAACTTTTCACGCTTGATATTCTTTATACATAAACCATATTTTAATAGATCTTTTGCAGTCATATTAGTCTCTATATAATCTGGCAAAGTGCTCAACAGTTGAGGCAAACTTAACACCGTTGACGGATCCCGTAACTTATCTATAACCTTACTTAAAAACATATGCTGATTTTCTATCCTATCTAAATCTCCCATAGCCAAGCCGCTACCATCATTATTCTTTCTCCACCTAAAAAACTGCTCAGCACCTTCCCCATCTAAATGGACCTTTTCTCCCTTATTAAAATGAATATGAAGACCTTGTTCATAATCATCATAATGCATATCTTGCTTTATCTCCATATCAATACCACCAATGGCGTCAATAAAGGCTTTAAAGCCTGCATAGTCAACCTTACCATAGTAATTGATTTTTACGTTTAAAAGTTGTTCTACTGCCTCAATAGTCCAAGGCACACCACCATAAACATGGGCCGAATTTATCTTCTCATTTTTATCGTTTATGTTTATTAAAGTATCTCTAGGAATAGAAATTATATTTACCTTATCATCCTTATAAGTATAATTTACTAGCATTATTGTATCTGTCCTACCTTTACCACCATTGCCCTTATCTTCTCCCAATATCAAAAAATTTACTGGCTCACTGTCATCCTTCACCTCATAAGGTGTAACTGTAGAATCCTTATTAAATTTATGTAAATACAGATATAATCTTGATCCTCCATATACTACTACAGTAATAAAAATGATTAAAAAGCAGGAACCATAAAACAAAAGGTTGCTGGAAGTCTTTTTATTCATTAGAGCTTCCCCCTAAAACAAGCTGTAAAAAATAGTTCCTTGCTTCTACGGTATTAGAATGAAGAAGCTGCCCTCTACTAATAATATATTTTATGGTATTTTCTAAGGACATTAGCATTGCCTTATCTAAATTTGCGAAGGCTTCCTTTCTTAAGTCCTCAACACCAGGAAAGCTACGAGTTGGCTCTATGTAATCAGCTATATAGATTATTTTTTCTAATAGGGACATACCTTCTCTTCCTGTAGTATGGTAGATTACTGCATCACAAATAGAAGTATCTCCTATACCCATTTCATTTTTAGCAATAATAGCTGCTGCTCTTCCATGGAGTAGTTGAGGAGCTTGCATTTCTATTTTATCTGGAACATAACCATAATCCTTTACTAGTTTGATTAACTCTAAATCCCCCATATTCTTGGCACAATCATGCAACAAGGCTGCTAGAGAAGCCTTTTTTTCATCTTCTCCATAAGTCTTAGCCAATTCCACAGCTGTGTCTCTAACCCCTAGAACATGCTCATATCTTTTAGCCGATAATTTATCTTGTAGATAACTAATTATTTGAGCCTCATTCCACATAAGCAAAACCTCTCTTTTATAGATATAATCCATGCTGTTTTATTATTTCATATACTCCCTCTGGTAAAAGGGAGCTTACATCCTTATGTTCTTTTACAGCGGATCTTATGTAGGTGGAGGAAACATCTAATAGTAAGAAATCTAAAAATATAATGCTAGTATTATACTTTTCCTCCACAACCTTCTTTTGTTTGCGGATATCTTCGTCTTTATACCCAGGTCTGTTAAAAACAACAAATTTGCAAGCCTTCATTATTCTGTCTACATTTTTCCATTCTTCTAAAGAAAAAAGGCAGTCACAGCCGGTTATAAAATACCATTCAGTATTTTTTTCTCTTTCCTTAAAATACTCCATTGTTTCATAGGTATAGCTGTAGCTTTTTTTCTTTATTTCATAATCACTTATATCTAAATTGCTCTTACCCTTGATTGCTGCCTTTACCATTTCATAACGAAGTTGGGAACTGGTAATGTCCTTTCCTTCCTTATGAGGAGGCATTCCACTTGGCATAAAGATAACCTTATCTAACCCCAAATGCTGCTGAGCCTTTGTAGCAATATACATATGGCCAACATGAATGGGATCAAAGGTACCTCCTATTATGCCCTTCTTTAACATCTTCCTCACTCCTTCTAAATTAAGGAAGCTCAATTCGTGGCTTTTTTGAAGATTTTCTATACAAAACAATTTTATTACCTATAGCCTGAACACCTTCACAGCCTAACTCTTCACAAATAATGTCACTGGCTTCTCTGGCCTCAAAACCACTATTATTAAGCACAGTTAATTTGATTAATTCCCTAGCTTCTAGAGCATCATCTATTTGTTTTAAAAAACCTTCTTCAATGCCATTTTTACCTAGCTGAAATATTGGATCCATAGTATTAGCTAAAGATCTTAAATAACTCCTTTGTTTTGATGTAAGCATTACAATACCTCCATGTTGTAACTATAATAAAAATTCGAACTCAAAATCATTTAATCGAACTAAATCGCCATCCTGAATGCCCATTTCAAGCAATTCATCAATAATACCCTTATTCTTTAATACCTTGTGGAAATATTTCAAGGAATCAGGATCATTTACATTAACGGCTAAGAGAAGTCTGTCTACAAAGCTTCCTTCTATTACAAAAATACCCTCTTCCTCTTGTCTTATAGTATAAGTAAATTTCTTCTCCTCAGGAACAAATCGGTCTTCATCCTTAATTTCTAGTTCTGTAACTGGTATTTTACTTAGAGCTTCTGCCGTTGCCTTCATTAATTCATCTACACCTTCTCTGCTGGCGGCAGATATTTTAAATATTTGAGTATAGCCCATTTCATTTAGCTTAGCTTTAAAGTTTTCAAATATTGATTCATCATAAAGCATATCACACTTATTAGCAGCAACAATTTGAGGTCTATCCCACAGTTTTACACTGTACTTCTTCAACTCTTCATTTATCTTGATAAAATCATCTACAGGATCTCTACCTTCAATACCAGAAATATCTACTACATGAATGAGTAGTCTTGTTCTTTCTATATGTCTTAAGAAGTCTAAGCCTAAGCCCACACCTTCTGCAGCTCCTTCAATTATTCCAGGTATATCTGCCATTACAAAACTAAAGCCACCAGGTACACTTACCACTCCTAAATTAGGCTTCAAAGTAGTAAAATGATAGTTTGCAATCTTAGGCTGAGCCTTAGAAACCACTGATAGCAACGTAGATTTTCCTACATTTGGGAAGCCCAAGAGACCAACATCTGCTAAGAGCTTTAGCTCAAGTTCAATCCATCTTTCCTCTCCAGGCATTCCTGGTTCTGCAAAGTTTGGTGCCTGTCTAGTGGGAGTTGCAAATTTAGCATTTCCCTTGCCACCTTTTCCTCCCCTAGCTACCACATATGAATCTCCGCTATGGGATAAATCTGCCATAATTTTATTGGTTTCTACATCCCTAATAATAGTTCCCATAGGAACCTTAATGTATAAGGTTTCTCCGTCCTTACCAAACCTTTTAGAGCCGGATCCATTCACACCATTTTCAGCTACATATTTTCTTTTATATTTAAAATCCAGGAGTGTTGTCATATTAGGATCTGCTACCATAACAACGTCTCCGCCTCTACCGCCATCTCCTCCGTCTGGCCCTCCAAGAGGCACATATTTTTCTCTTCTAAAGGACACTGCTCCATGTCCTCCATTACCAGATTTAACAAAAATTTTAGCCTTATCTATAAACATACTCATCTAATCATCATCCTCTTATTAATATGTATTTTGAAGCTTGTCACAATTTTAAAAAAAGCACCCTTGCGGGTGCCCTTTTTTATTCTGCAATTGCTTCTTCAACATCAACAGGATATACGCTTGCCTTTTTCTTGTCTTTTCCTAGTCTTTCATATCTAACTATGCCGTCAACCTTAGCATAAAGTGTATCATCCTTACCTATACCAACGTTAGTTCCAGGATGTATCTTTGTACCTCTCTGTCTAACTAATATATTACCAGCTAAAACGAATTGTCCATCAGCGGACTTAACACCTAATCTTTTAGCTTCACTGTCTCTACCGTTTCTGGAGCTACCTACTCCCTTTTTATGAGCACATAACTGAAGGTTAATTTTTAACATATGTCTACACCTCCTCCACCGACACTTTTATATATTCACCGTAATCTTCTTCAATATTCTTAAGTCCTAAAAGCATTGTTTCTAAAAGCACACTGCATTTATCTATTTCTTCTGAACTTAACTTAGAAATATCCAATTGAATATCTCCGTCTTCTGCCACATATGGAACATCTATCTTAAGCACCTCAGTAACACCTATTATGGTTACTTGAGCTAAACTAGAAACCACTCCACATACAACATCATCATAAACTGTTACATCTCCTTCATAATATTCGGCATGACCGCTTACCTTGAAGGAAACTAATTTATCACTTTTTCTTAAAAACTTTATGTCAATCATAATTAAGCTTCAATCTTTTCGATAAGCAATCTAGTGTATGGCTGTCTGTGTCCTTGCTTTCTTCTATAGTCCTTCTTTGGCTTATACTTGAAAACTATAATCTTCTTAGCCTTATCCTGAGCAACAACCTTTGCAACAACCTTTGCTCCTTCAACAACAGGCTTTCCAACTACTAATTCTCCATCAGCCTTTGAAACTGCAAGAACATCTGTTAATTCAACAGTTGAATTAACCTCAGCATTCAATTTTTCAACGTTTAAATAGTCTCCTTCTTGAACTCTGTATTGCTTTCCACCAGTCTTTATTACTGCGTACATAAATACACCTCCTCTATCCAGTCTCGCCATTACGGGTACATGGAGCAAACCATGTTTTAACAAAACCCTATCTGTGCGGTCTACAAAAGCCATTGTATCACATGGTACTTAATTTGTAAAGAAAAAAGTAAAAACTTAAGAGAAACTTCTTAAATAACTGTCAATTAATTAGATATTTTTGGACCTCATCTATCTGACTCTTAAAAATCATAGGCTCCACCTTAAAGTTTTCAAATTCCGATTCAATATATCTAAGGTAAATCCTCTTGCCTTCTGCCTCTATACTATTAAGAAAGCCCTGGGGATTTTCTTCCACTACCCTTTGATAGTAACTGTTTAACTGAATAAGTATATCTTTTATTTTACTTTCATTATCCACCCTTAGTATTTCGTTTTTTATAAGAATACAAACATAAGAAAACTTTAACCTTTTACCATGGCCTTTACACTGCTTGCACTCTTCTAAAATATAACTATCTATAGGTAAGGATTTTCTTCTTCTAGCGATTTGAACAAGACCTAACTGAGTAAAAGGATATATGGTAGTTTTATTTTTATCCCCTTCAAAACCCCTTTGCAATTCTTCTAATACCTTACTTTTATGATTTTCGTCCTCCATATCTATAAAATCTATTAGAATAATTCCACTTAGATTTCTAAGTCTAATTTGCCTAGCACAAGCTCTAGCAGCCTCCAAGTTTGTTTCAAAAGCTGTAGTTTCTCGAAGACTACTAGCAACATTTTTACCACTGTTTACATCTATAACATTCATAGCTTCAGTTTTTTGAATAACTATGTATCCGCCACAGCTTAGGTTAACTCTATCGTTTTTTAATAAGGTAATCTCCTTTTCAATGCCATATAGATCAAATAAGGATCTATGGCCTTCATAAAGCTGAACCTCTGTACTTACATCCTTCTTATCCATAACATATTCCCGAATTGCATTAAAATCCTCCTTAGCATCCACTATTATTTTGGACACTAAGCTATCTAAATTATCTCTAAGGACTTTACCAATGGTACCTCCACCGTTATATAATAACCCTGGTTTTATCTTATAATTGCCATCCTCTACAATTCTCCTGTATTGCTTATATAGTTTATCAATCTCTTGGTTTACTTCATCTAAGGATACATGCTCTGCAACAGTTCTAATCTTTATTCCTATTTCACTGGGCTTCTTAATACCTTCTCTAACCATTTTTATATATTCCAGAGATGATATTTTTGAAGAAAAGCTTATATCACAGCTGTCTGTTAATAAGACACAGTATCTTCCTGGAATAGAAAAGGCGGAAGTAACCTTAGCTCCTTTTTGCCCCATTTCCTCCTTAACTACTTCTACTATTAGCTCCTGACCCTTTTTAATATTTCTTTTCTCGAATTTGCCTTCAAGATAAAGATAGGCATTTTTCTCTAGTCCTATATCTAAAAATGCACTTTTAAGGGCTGGAATAACATTTTTTACCACTCCCTTATAAATTTGACCAGGATAAGGGGCATGCTTATCTTCTTCTATGAAGCAATCTGTAAGGACTCCATTATTTTTAATGGCTACCCTTAATATTTCTTTACGGCGTTCTATAAATATTTCTTTCAAATTTAACACCTCTATATTAAACGAAGCTGTTTTTACATGATAGATAATTAATGCTAATATACCAACTTCTTTATAATATTTTTATTTGAAATAAGAAGCTATGGAAACATATTTACCTTCCTTTATAGTATACATCTCCTGTCTCTCAACTTCTACAAAGCTATTTTCCTTTACAGCATCTGTATTAGCCTTTATATAAGAACTCAACAATTCTGGCGAAAGGTTTTCCCTGCTTCCACAAGCTATTAGGGCCTCTATAACTATACTGTCACCTTCTATATCAAACTTAAATTCCTTAATCAGTCTTTTAACATCTATTTCTTTTTCGCCCTTCTTGCCTTTCTTAATAGTAATCCACTGTTCCTTTTTAAGCAGATTTTTTAAATCCTTGTAGCCCCGCTCTACATCATCATATTTTATCTTTATTGTATAAAGTGCTGCCTCTATTATTGAAGCAACCTGTGGTATCTTTTTGCCATCTGGAAAAGCATCTGGTACCCTAACAGCCTGAAGGAATTTTATTGCTGGAGGAGCACTATCGTTTAGCTTATTAATTATAAGTTCTTCTGCTACTTCCTCTGTCAATACTATATCCATATATTCTCCCTTTGAGTATACACCAACAGAAAGAGGCTGGGCGATGGATAAATTCATATGAGGATTAAAACCCTTGGAATATTCCACTGGCAAACCTGCTCGCCTAATTACTCTATGGATAGTCCTCATTAAATCCAAATGAGATATAAACTTTATGTCTTTTTCTTTAGCGAACCTTATTACATACCGCACCTTGGAAACACTTCCCTTCTTTAAAGTTAACATTTATGCCACAAAGCTTACAGCCTAATCGGCAATCTGGTGTTAACTCCATATTTTTTGCTCTTTCATTTTCCTTGATTAAGAATTCCTTATCTATACCAATATCAATGAAATCCCAAGGAAGTATTTCACTATATTCCCTTTCTCTATAAGCATAAAAATCACCATCAACACCACATTCCTCAAAGGCTTCCATCCATATGTCAAAATTGAAGTATTCCGACCAACCATCAAATCTTGCACCCTTTTCAAAGGCTTTAATTAGTACATCGCAAAGTCTTCTATCCCCTCTTGCAAATATGGCTTCTAAATAGCTTACCATAGAATCGTGCCAATTATAGGTTATGGCTCTATCCTTTATATTTGCTCTTATAGCTTGAATTTTCTCCTTCACTGCATCCATTGTATCTTGAGCTGCCCATTGGAAAGGAGTAAAGGGCTTTGGCACAAAAATTGAAGTACTTATAGTAACCTTTAAACCCTTATGTCTAGTCTCTTTAGGCACCTTAAAATATTCATCTACCACCTTTTCCCCTAGTTCTGCAATACCTACTACATCCTCTAAAGTTTCATAGGGCAGTCCTATCATAAAGTACAGCTTTATTGTAGACCAACCAGCTTCAAAGGCATGCTTCACAGAAGTTAACAAATCTTCCTCTGTAACACACTTATTAATTACATCTCTCATTCTTTGGCTTCCCGCTTCTGGCGCAAAGGTAAGCCCTGTTTTTTTAACCTTTTGGATTTCCTTGATTAAATCCACTGAAAAAGCATCTATTCTTATAGATGGAAGGGATATTGATACCCTATCCTCCTTATGCTTTTCCATTAATGAAAATAATAGGTTTTGAATATCAGAGTAGTCGCATATACTTAAGGATGTTAGGGACAACTCTTCGTATCCAGTAGTCTTTAATAAGGTTTCTGCCTGCTCCATAAGTTTTGGAAGCTTTTTCTCCCTAACTGGTCTGTAAATCATACCTGCTTGACAAAATCTGCAGCCTCTTGTGCATCCTCTAAAGGTTTCTAACATTATTCTATCATGGACTATTTCTGTATAAGGCACTATCATATCCTCAGGATATGGGTTATCATTAATATCTGGTATAAAACGCTTTACAACCTTAGCTGGTACATCCTCGTACTTAGGCCAGAAGGATTTTATAGTGCCATCCTCCTTATACTCCACTTCATATAGGGATGGTACATATATACCTCGAATTTTAGCCATCTCTCTTAAAATTTCACTCTTACTATATTTACCCTTCATGCTGTTGTAAAGGTCTAAAACTTCATCTATTACTTCTTCCCCCTCACCAATCTGAAAAAGATCTCCAATATCATAAAGGGGCTCTGGATTATATGCACATGGCCCTCCAAGAATAACTATTGGATCATCTTCTCCTCTTTCAGATGCTCTAATTGCCAGCCCTGCCATATCCAACATATTAAGTATATTGGTATAGCTCATTTCGTACTGCAAAGTAAAACCAATAAAATCAAAGTTCTTTATTGGCTCCTTACTTTCTAAAGCATAAAGGAGTACCCCATTTTCCCTCATAAGTTTTTCCATATCTGGCCAAGGGGCAAAAACTCTTTCACAATAGGTATCCTCTCTTTTATTCATAATATGATATAAAATTTTCATTCCTAAATGGGACATGCCAACCTCATATACATCAGGAAAGCACATTGCAAATCTTATGTCTACCTTTTGGGGATTCTTTATTATGCTATTTAATTCCCCACCGATATATCTAGCAGGTTTTTCAACTCTGAAAAGTATATCATCATTAATCTTATTCATAGTACATCCTCCTAAGCCACAATTAGACAATAGTTTCATTCTACCATAAAGACAAAAAATAAAAAAGTGGCTTCCCTTGAGTTAATCACAAAATTTCAACTCATATATCCGCCACCTTAACTATTTTCATCACGATATCTTATAAATTCTTCTATAGTAATATTTCCATAGGTTTTTAAGCCTTGAACTATCTCTTCCTCATATATTACATCCATAACCCTCATATCTTCATCCAATACAGTGAAAATATTGTACTTATTTTTATCCATGATGCTAAGAAGATTTATTAATTCCCCCTTGTAATATACGGATATGTTCTTGTTCTCCATATACTTGGTATTAATGAACCTGTTCTTCTTCCGAATGATGTCGCTCATTATGATATATACTATTCTTTCCCTCTCCTTATAAGAGGAGATTATTATAAAGATTCCGATTATAGCAAAATTGTATTCTGGTCTTTTAAGGGCTATGGAGATAAGAAAGGCAGACAAGATACAATAACCAAGCACCATACTGACCTTAACGGTTATTTCATTGGCCCGCCGATATATTATTTTCATACTTAAGCAGTCCCTCAATACTCTTCCACCGTCTAAGGGAAAAGCAGGAATTAGATTAAAAATTCCTAAAGACAAATTACTTTTTATTAGAAAACTTATAGTATCACTAGGATAAATGGTGCTTATATAAAATAAAACAGCCGCTAATACTAGATTAAATAAGGGGCCAGACAAGGAAATTACCAAATCCTCAAATGGAGTAGCTTCATCTAAATCCTTAAGTCTCAACACTGCTCCAATTGGCAGAATTTTTATATCAAAGCCCGAAAAACCAAAAGCAACAGCGGTTAAGTAGTGAACAATTTCATGGAGAATAACAAGTATGAAGGAAATTAATAGTTCTCCTCTAAAGCCTATAACTATTAATAAGAATATATATGGAATAAAGAACTTATTAAATTTTATCATCTATGTCTCCTAAAAAGATTGCTAAGTATCACTTGAAAATTGTAGGTACTCCTGAGGATCCTTGTTATCTGCCATATAAATCAGCTCAAAATGTAAATGTGGCACTTTTGAATCATCATTGTTACCAATTGTTGCTATAACATCTCCAGAGTTAACTGACGCACCTACTTCTACCTTCATCTCCTTTAAATTTCCATACTTGGTTTCTACCCCTAATCCATGATCTACAATTATATATTTCCCATACTCCTTATCTTCACCTACATATTTTACAGTTCCATCTGCACAGCTTTTTACCTCTGTGTCTATAGGAGCTTCTATGTCTATACCATAATGAAAATTATTCTTATTAGTAGCTTTGTCCACACTCTCGCCATAAGGTTTAATAATTTTCCCCTTAACAGGCTCTACAAAGGATCTTCCAATAGTTTCTTTTATTGTAGCTTCACCAGTTATATTAGCCTTTATTTCTTCTATGTAACTGCTTATGGTATTGTTTATATTATCTATGTTTAGATTTGTAATACTAGTATATAGCTCATTATAATCATAGCTATAATCAACTATTAATTTACAATACCTATAAAATTCTGTTGTCCATGGTGATTTAATTAGCTTACAAAATAATACAATTATCACCAGACAAAAAACTCCAACTAACTCTCTCAGCAAACGGTTCAAAAGCTTGCTATTTTTATTCTGTGATTTCTTACTTTTGGCAAAGGAATTTGCTCTTCTATTTGGTAAATATCTTTGATTTACAAGTGATTTATAGTAGGCTTGATATTGTGACCTATAACTTCCCATCCTCTCCTCCATATCATGGAATACCAGCAGAAAGCCTTAACTTATACTAGTCCCAAATCTTTAGAGTAATTCCATTAAGACATGGCTTAGCTAAAGTTACTGCACTGGCACCCCTTTAGTATTACAATTATATATATTACTTTTGCATAATATTTATGCTTTTTATTTCAAACAAAAAAATCGACTAACGTCGATTTTTTGCTGAAAGTAATATTAAATTCTACTTTCTCTTAACCTCAAGGCTTGAATAAAGATCTCCGCTGAACCTACATTGGTAGCTAAAGGTATGCAGTGAACATCACTTAATCTGAGCAAGGCAGTAACATCAGGTTCATGAGGTTGTGCTGTAAGAGGATCTCTTAAAAATATTATCATATCCATTTCACCTTCTGCTACCTTTGCACCTATTTGCTGGTCCCCACCTAAAGGTCCAGATAAAAACCTGTGTACCTTAAGTCCAACTATTTCAGAAATCAACCTTCCAGTGGTACCTGTAGCATAGAGTTCATGTTCTTTGAAAACCTCTTGGTACCTTTTTACAAACTCAATCATATCATCCTTCTTCTTATCATGTGCTATTAATGCTATCTTCATATATTTCCTCCTATGTTTTTAAAAGTTAATCTTTTTCTTTCTCATACCAATATTTAATACTAGGCCTAAAGCTATAAAATTGGTTAAAAGAGAGCTTCCCCCATAGCTCATAAAAGGAAGGGTTATTCCAGTTATAGGAAGTATTCCAATAGTCATACCTATATTTTGAATTATGGAAAAGAGAAAGGATGAGAATACCCCTACGCAAATTATATTTCCAAATAAATCCTTACTTCTTCTTGCTATGGAAATTATCCTATAAAGTAGAATGAAATATAAAATTAATAAGATTATACCTCCTACAAATCCCCACCTTTCTCCTACCATAGAAAATATAAAATCTGTATGGGACTCTGGTACAAATTGAGATACAAATCCTGTAACTGCTCTTTCTCCAAATTTTGCCCCATTTCCAGTTATGCCACCTGATCCAATGCCAATCTGTGACTGTATAAGCTGAAGACCATAACCTAGTTCATCAGATTCGGGATTTAAAAATATGGTCAGTCTCTTCTTCCAATAAAATGGCATAATGCCAGAATTCCAAACCCCTACTATCAACACTATTATTGCAATAAAACCAGCTACAATCACCTTTAAATTCAGTCCAGAAATAAAGTATATTCCCAAAACTATAAAAAAACAAACCATGGTCATTCCCATGTCTGGTTGAATGACTATAAGTGCTACTGGAACTAAAGCATAAAAGGATAATATTAGAAAGTTTTTAATGTTATTGATATTGCCCTCCATGTCATCTAGTTTTCTAGCTAGCATTATAATCATTCCAAGCTTTGCAAACTCAGATGGCTGGATAGCTCTACTACCGATACTAATCCATGATGAAGCACCGTTAACAGCACTACTTGTAAGATCATTATATAGCAAAAACAAAACACCAGCCCAATAAATCAATGGAGCATAGTTTGATAGGATTGTATAATCTATAAGAATTACTACATACATAACCACAAGGCCAACTAACAGCCATAAAAGCTGAAGCTTGACATAATAGTAACCAAGACTAGCCCCTGTAGCACTATATATATTAGTACAACCAAAAAGAACTATTAATATAACTACAAAAACAATACCAAAATCAAAATCTCGAATAAGTTTTTTATTTAAACTAAATCTTCCAAGCATCTCACACCCTCCAATACCATAAATTATATCAATTAATAATATAAAATGCTACGTAAAATACATAAAAAAAGCGCGGTTGTTTTCCGCACTCTTTCTATAGAAATTTACTTATCTTTCCTTAGCCTTTCTTATTGGAATATTTGCTACTAAGGCAGGCAAGTTACCCTCTTCCGCATCTGTCTTGGTTAAAGCTATTTCAACCTCTGAACTATCAATTTCAACATACTTTGAAATTACTTCTAGTATTTCTCTTCTTATTGATTCTAAAACCTGTGGTGAAAGGGACGATCTATCGTTGATTAATATTAATCTTAGCCTATCCTTTGCCACATCTTTAGATGACCTGTTACCCCCAAATAATTTCAATAAATTCATACCCCTAACCTCCTATTTTAAAGAGCTTCTTGAAAGCATTTAAAAGACCGCCACCTTCGCCCTCTAAATTCATAAGAGGAACTTGTTCTCCTGTAATTCGCTTAGCTATATTTTTGAAGGCCTGCCCAGAAACTGCTTTTTCATCCAAAACTATTGGTTCACCCTTGTTAGTAGAAATTGTAATATTTCTATCGTCTGGAACCACACCTAATAGCTTAATTGATAAAATGTCATTTATGTCCTCAATATTAAGCATTTCACCCTTTTTCGCCATATCTATATTCAATCTATTTATTAGAAGCTGATGGTCTTCTATACCCTTTGCATCTAACTTTCCAATAACTCTGTCTGCATCTCTTACAGAAGTTACTTCTGGATTAACAACTATAATAGCCCTATCAGCACCGATAACAGCATTTTCAAAGCCTTGTTCTATACCTGCAGGACAATCGATTAAGACATAATCAAATTCTTCCTTAAGCTCATTAACTAGATTTAGCATATCCTCAGCCTTAATATCATTCTTATCCCTAGTCTGTGCAGTTGGGAGCAAATAAAGGTTGTTAAATCTTTTATCCTTTATCATAGCTTGCTTAAGTCTACATCTATTTTCAATTACATCAACTAAAGTGTAAACTATTCTATTTTCTAATCCCATTAATACGTCCAAATTTCTAAGACCTGTATCACCGTCAATAACTACTACCTTCTTGCCCATAGCTGCCAAGGCTGTTCCTATATTTGCTGTAGTAGTTGTCTTTCCTACTCCACCCTTACCGGATGTTATTACTATTGCTTCTCCCATTTTGCTACCTCCGTGCTATAAAAATTTATTTGGTAAATATGGTTCCACTATGATTGAATTATCCTTAATCTTAGCCACCTCTGGAAATTGAGGTCTATCATTATCCTCTGGAGCTCTTGTTACCAAGCTCCCAATCTGAAGTATTTCTGGTTGAAGGGAAAAAGCTGCAACAAAAGCTCTATTATCTCCACCCATACCAGCACGTACACAACCCTTTAAATTTCCTAATACTATTACATTCCCTGCTGCTTGAATTTCTGAACCAGGATTAACATCCCCAACTATTACTAAGTTTCCAGGATATTCAACCTTTTGTCCGCTTCTAATAGTTTTTCTAACAAACTTTGTCCTTCCTTCATAGACTCCTGTAAAACTCTTAGGACTTGCTTCCTCATATTCTTCAAAAATACATTCCTTAATGGCAAAATCCTTAAGCAATACATCTCTTAATCTTACAGCGTCTCTATCAGTTATTTTTTTTAATTCTGTAGTTATTTTCAAGGTTGAGCCTTTATAAAACCTTCTTCCTCTGGAAAGCTTTTCTATGAGTGCCTCCAGCATATCATCAAAGTTGTTAAATTTATTCATATCAATTACTGTAACCAAGCCATCTCGATTACCTTTTATTAATATCCTGTCCTCCATAGAAAAAACCTCCAAATGAACAATAAGCACAACAGATATATATTTCAATACAGGGTGATTAAATTCCTTCTTAAATTTTAAATAATTTTATATATCTACTAAAATTCTAACAAAAATTTCGAGGAAATTCAACGTAATATGAATTTCCTCGAAATATAATCTAAAACTTATGGATTCAATGTATAATCAAATTTAGGCTGATAACCTGGGATTTGCTTTAACTCGTCTCTAAAGTAAGCTTCATATATAGCTCTTGCAACATCAGATACATAACCACCGTGACCAGCATCAAATATAACGATACAAACAGCTATTTCTGGATTATCATATGGAGCAAAGCCTACATACAATCCGTAAGAGGTTCTACCTACAGCCTCCTGTCTACCACCTTCCTTATAAGTAGCTGATCCAGTTTTACCGGCAGTCTTAATTGGGAAGTTTGCAAAGGAACCAGAAGCAGTACCAAATTCATCTGTAACCAAGCTCATTCCTTGCTTTATAGCTTCTAAATTTTCAGCCTTTATTTGTATTTGATCCAATATTTCAGGCTTGCTCTCATAAACAACCTGACCAGAAGCATCAATAAACTTATCTACCATATGAACCTTATATCTAGTTCCACCATTTGCTAAGGTTGCTATATAGTTAGCCAGCTGAACAGGAGTAAAGTTATTAGTACCCTGACCTATAGATGCATTAAGAATATTACCTGGTGTAGTAATTTGAGTAATAATATCGAAGGTAACATAGGTAGAAATGGCCTCCGCCATATTCTCTGCGTCGTTATCCTTGTAATTACTTCGTGTTTCTTTTGGTTGGGCATTTATTAAATTCTGAAATAAAGGAGTCAAATCCCTTTTTAGCTTTTGATATATAGAGTAGGAGTTGTTTATATCATAATCTCCCATTATATATTCCTTAACCTTATCCTTAATATCAGCCTTTGCCTTAGCTAATTCATCGCTATCTTCATTGTTAGTATTAATGTCAATAGGAGTAAAGGTTATGGTAGCACCACTTGCCTGGTATACACCAGCACTTAGCTTTTCTGCTATATAAAATCTTGAATAAAATGCAAACTGATTCTTATTATAAGTGTTATTATAAGTTTGGCCAAAGGATTCAGCTATTTCTATTCCAGTACTTGCCTTAGCTTTTGAATTAGGATCCGTTCCCAAGCCAAACTTCCAGGCGTACTGAGCAATAGCATCTAAGCCATTCTTTTTATACAATCTGTTTCCAACCTCATAATAGTAATAGTTACAGGACTTTTGCAGTGCTGTCTTAACATTAACATTACCGTGGGAGCCATGACATTTCCAAACACCATTAACCCCTAAAATATAGTGTACATTATCATGAATTATTTCATTTGGACCAACTACCCCTTCCTCTAAAGCAGCAATGGATGTCATTGGCTTAAAGGTTGAACCCGGAGGTACTAAAGCTGTAGTAGCATAATTATAGAAAGGTTTTGGATATATATCATTTTCATCTCTTCTTATTGTTGTGTTACCATCGGTAGAAGTTATTGGAAATAGGTCATCAACGGTTGTACCGTATTTATCCAGCTGCATACGCTTAATATACTCTTTTCCAAAGGCCTCTAAATCTGGTTGGAAAAATTCTTTACTCATAGCACTAGTTAACTTACCTGGAATTGAGAACAAATTAGGATCATATCCCGGTAAGCTTGCCATAGCGAGTACTCCTCCAGTTTTAACATCTAAGACTACTGCCGCACCTCTGGTAGCATTTCCTGTGTCCATTATTCCTCCAGCTTCAGCATGGAATCGTTCAGTAGTCTGTAACGCCGTCATCCTATCCTGCAAGGCTCTTTCTGTTACAGCCTGAAGCTTACTGTCAATAGTTAAAATCATATCTTGACCTGGATAAGGTTCTAGTCTAAATAGCTCTTCTGTCTTTCGACCTTCCTTATTAACTCTAATAGTAGTTCCACCCTTAGTACCTCTAAGCCTATCTTCAAAGGCACTTTCCAAACCAGCGGTACCTATATAATCAGTACTTATATCATAACCTCTTTCTTCGTATCGCTCTGTATTAGTAGGACTAATTTTTGAAATATACCCTAAGAAGTTAGAGCCTAAGGATCCATTAGGATAATATCTTATAGGCTGCAAGGAAACATCTATCCCTGGCAAGGTATTCTTAACCTGCTCAAATAGGAAGGCAGTTTCTTTGCTCATATTAGCTGATATAGTAACTGGTTTATAACCGCTAAAGCTTTGTAGATAAATTGCATCCTTTACTACCATATACTTTCTAACTTCATTTACATCAAATTTATCCAACACCATTTTAGCGATGTCTGCATCAGTAATTTCTCCACTTCTTTTTCTTTGGAATAAAACCTTCTCCTCTTCCTTAGTTAAATTAAGAAGCTTATAAATATCATATTTTACTATGAGATAATAAAAGACTTCTTCTGCACTAATCTCCATTAGTTTCTTGTTTATTTTTTCCTTCTGCTCATCAGTTAATTCATTAGAAGGAGTGTTTTTATACAATTGCATTCTTACCAGATCATTTAAGCCTCTTTCATTCTTAAAGAATTGTTCTAAAGCTCTTTTTGTATCCGGATCATCTGTGTTAAATTCAAATCTATAGGGATTAACCTGAAGCTGAAACTCGTCTAACAATTGATCCTGACCTTCATCTGTAACTGCATTATTCTTTGCAGCCTCATCTAAAAGCCTAAAAACCTCCTTAAAGGTTTCAAAAAACTTTTCCTTTCCTTCATCATTTTCCATATAAACTAAATTGTAGCTTTGCTTGTTAGTAGCTAATATCACACCATTTTTATCCAAAATCTTCCCTCTTGGTGCTGCTTCTGGTACTTGCCTAATAGAATTAGTATTCGCCCTGTCCATATAATCATCAGCTTTTACAACCTGAATGTAAAATAGTCTAAAGCCTATTAGAGTAAAAGTCATTAGCATAATAATAATTAAGGCCATATACCGATTAAATTTCTTTTTTTTCTTCATGGAGTATCCTCCTTAAAACTTCCATTGTTTTTTCATAAATGGTTTCTGCATCAATCTGTAGGTAAACTTATATAAGAAGATACCTAAAGCCATAGTGTATAAGGAAGTAAAAATAACAGAATAAATGTCTGATTTCATTCCAATAATATACAAGATACCAAAAACTAAGGCTCCCTTTAGAACAGAAAGTCCAAAAAGAGACATAACCGGAATCAATAATTTTTCTTTGAATATATTGTCTCCTATGACCACTGCTAATAAACAGAGAAGCATATTTACTAAGGGATTTATACCTATAACTTCACAAAAATACAAATCTTGAAGCAAGCCTGAAATAACCCCTATTTCTATAGCATCCCAATAGTCACTGTTTATAGAATAAAAAATTATAAAAATAAATAAAGAACTAGGGAAGTAATCTTTTACCGCAAAAAAAGGCAGAAGTGTATTGTCTATTATAAATAGAAATACACAGACTAAAATCACTATTAATCTTCTCATGGCTGCAATTCCTCCCCTATATACTTATCAGTGGATCTATCTTTAGGAAGAATAACAAAAACCTCTTCTAATCGGTTTAAATCAACATAAGGCTTTACTATTGCGGTTTTCATAACCCTAGCTCTATCTTCATTTACCTCAATAACTTCACCGATTCTTATTCCCTTGGGATATATAAAACCGTCACCAGAGGTAACTACGACATCTCCCACTTTGATTTCAGAATCAATAGAAATAAAGTCAAGTTTTGCTAATACATTATTACTGCCATTTTTATAACCTCTTAATATACCAGTGTCTCCAGTACTTTGAACCATAGCCCCTACTCCTATATTTTCATTGGCTATATTTTGCACAATAGACCAATTATCATTGGCCACTGTTACTTGACCAACCAACCCTTGAGCAGTGGCTACAACTCTTCCCTTTATTACTCCATCCTTAGTACCTTTGTCTATAACATATCCGTCTAACACATTGTTACCGCTAACGCTTACAATTTGGCACATTACATAATCGTAAAAATCATTTCTTTTTGTATAGTCCAATATTTCTGCTAATCTTTCATTTTCACTTTTTACTGAATCGTACATTAGAGCCTTTTCTTCTAGCTCTGCATTCCTCTCTCTAAGGGCTTCATTTTCATTTTTGATTTCCTTAAAATTAAAAATGAAGCTAAAAAAACTGTTCACATTATCATTTATACCATAAAAAAAACCTTGGATGGTGTTTAGTACAGATCCCGCCCCATCTTCAAAAATTGTTTTATTTTCTCTTTTAGCACTAACAGCTATAAGCACTAAAAATGTAACTGACAGCACTATAACTGCTACTGCCAGTTTATTTTTTAAGAACTTCATCCTTATCCTCTTTTCTTGCTTATTCTGTCAAAGAAATCTAAGGCTTTACCAGCACCTAAGGCTACACAATCCAATGGAGACTCGGCGATGTGTACAGGCATATGAGTTTCAGAATTAATAAGCTTATCAAGTCCTCTTAATAAAGCACCTCCACCAGCTAGCATAATACCTTTTTCCATGATATCAGCAGCTAATTCTGGTGGTGTTTTTTCCAAGGTTGTTTTTATAGCCTCTATAATTGAAGCAATGGTTTCCTTTAATGCATTTCTTATTTGAGATTCAGTGATAGTTATAGTCTTTGGTAGACCTGTAACTAAATCTCTTCCTTTTATATCCATGGTCTTTTCTTCACCAGTCTCATAAGCTGAGCCTAATTCCATCTTCACTGTTTCAGCTGTTCTTTCTCCAATCATAAGATTATATTCTTTTTTTATATAGTTTATAATAGCCTGGTCAAAGTCATCCCCTGCTACTCTTAAAGACTTACTTGTAACAATACCTTCAAGGGAAATAATAGCAACCTCAGTGGTACCTCCACCGATATCTACTATCATACTACCTGTTGGCTCATCTACAGGAAGTCCAGCTCCTATAGCAGCAGCCATTGGTTCCTCCATTAAAACTACTTCCTTAGCTCCTGCCTGTCTAGCAGCTGCATCAATAGCCCTTTTCTCAACAGCAGTAACCCCTGATGGGTAGCATACAATTATTCTAGGACTAGTAAAGCTTCTGCCTATTACTTTACTAATAAATTTTTTCAACATTATTTGAGTAACATCAAAATCTGCAATAACTCCATCTCTCATTGGTCTTATAGCCACAATATTGCCAGGAGTTCTACCTATCATCTTTTTTGCTTCTTCACCAACAGCTAAAACCTTCTTATTTATGCTATTCATAGCAACAACAGAAGGCTCTCTAAGTAAAATTCCCTTTCCTTTAACATAAACTAAGGTATTTGCTGTACCTAAATCTATTCCCATATCTCTTGAAATTGAAAATAATCCCATTCTTGTTCTCCTTTCAGTTACAATATTCCTTTTTCTTTCATACTTACATAAGAACCATTACCTATTATGATATGATCCAAAACCTGTATACCTACTAACTTACCACATTCTTTTAATCTGTGGGTTATATTTATATCTTCGTTGCTTGGCGTAGGATCTCCAGATGGATGATTGTGACATATGATTATTGAAGCAGCATTTCGCTTTATAGCTTCTGCAAAAACTTCTCTAGGATGTACTATAGAAGTATTAAGACTACCTACAGAAACATCCTTAATTAATATGACCTTATTCTTTGTATTAACTAAAATTACTTTTAAGACCTCTTGTTTAAGAGTTCTCATTGATTCCATCACAAAATCTGCCACTGCTGAAGGTGAGCTTATTGTATACTCCTCACCAGATTTATAGGATCTAAAGCGTTTTGAAATTTCCGCTAAAGCTAAAAGCTGAGCAGCCTTGGCTTTCTTTATACCTTTTAACTTCATAAAATCCTGAACATTTGAAGTTAATAAGCCATTAAGTCCACCTGTTTCCATTAATATTCGGTTGCAAAGATTTAATATGTTCTCTCCTCTGCTTCCACTCCTCAATATAATTGCTAATAATTCACTATTAGAGAGATTTTCAGGCCCATATCTAAATAATCTTTCTCTAGGCCTTTCATTCACTGGTAAATCCATAATCTTAACTGCCTTATCCATAAATCTACTCCTTTTATAGATTTACCCCTATCCCCTTTAATATGTTTCTTAGGTTGTTGATGGGAAGCCCAACAACGTTATAGTAACATCCATTAATTTTTTCTACAAACACTCCACCATACCCTTGCACGCCATATGCGCCGGCTTTATCCATAGGTTCTCCAGTATCTACATAGCTTTCTATTTCTTCTTGGGTTAACTTGGAAAATGTTACTTCTGTCTTCAAATAATCGCTTATTAAATTTTGGTTCCTGTTATCTATAACTGTCAATCCTGAAAAAACCTCATGACTTCTACCGCTAAGCCTTTTCAGCATTGATATAGCCTCTTCTCTGTCTTTAGGTTTGCCTAGCACAACACCATCTAAAGCAACTATAGTATCACAGGCTATAATCACAGCTTCCTCTGTAATCCTTGGTGCAACAGCTAAGGCCTTCCCCCTAGACAACTGAATCACATAATCACCGAAGTCACCTTGAAATTCAATGCTGTCTTCGTCAAAATCACTTACTATAACAGAGAAGTTATCCACCAGTTTACTAAGTAGCTCCTTCCTTCTTTCTGAAGCAGAAGCTAATATAATTTTCATGGTTTATCACTTCCTAGTATTTTCTATATAGTATTATTGCCACAATTATGCCAACTATAGACATAATATTTAAATTTAAATTTAATCCAAAGCTTAAAGCAAAAACTCCTAAATTTATCGTTACTGGTGAACCCGTACCAATAGTATATACGTTCTTTATAAACTTAAGTGCGGTAATATCACCTAACATTTCACCTAAAAGACTCCCTGTAAGAGCACCCAATAATATAAAAAAGATAAAAAAAGCTGTAGATTTCCCCGAACCTTTCAAATCCATCCCTCTCTTTTTGAATAAGCAAGTATTTATCATTTATCGTCAATAACCACTTTTTTTAATGGTTAAGTCATCAAATTTTCACTTGTTTATTCAAAGATATTACATCTTTTATAGTTTATCATTTAATAAAAGCATAAACAAGTATGTTTGTACAGTTAATCAAAAAATTCACATTAAAAATTTTCATCAAAAAAGCGTCGCTAAATGCAACGCCTACATAACTTTTTTTGATCCAATTTTTAAAATCATTTTATATATAAGTAAGTAGCCTTCTTCTACTTTGCTATTATCAATTTCCTCTGGTAAGGAGTTAATATAAGCCGTGTATTCTTCTATTAAATCATAATTCTTGTTACCTTGCTCTAGCTTATCAGTTTCTTTCTTCAACCAACCTTTAAACTCCTCTGTTTTTACCGCTGCAGCATTATTTTGGCTTAATGCATTTAATATTTGCAAATGCCCTTTGATTATCTCTACCAAAAGCTTAGTAGACTTTTCCCTAATATCTACCTCATAAGTAACCTTTGAATTTTCTATATTAAGCTGAGTTAATTTATTTTTTACATCGTCATATTCCGATTCAAGAAATATACCTGCAAAAACTCTAAATCCTCCTTCATCTTTAACCATAAAAGGTATACCAGCAGTCTTAAGTTTTTCCTTTTGCAGCTTTGCATTATCCTCTATTCCGTAATATCCAGCTTGTGCTAAAACAAAATTATAGCTATTGCCAGTATTATTATCAACCTTCTGCTGAACACCTTTAGAATCCCCACCACTTTGAGGTTTTAACTTTTCTCCACCTTTTAAAAACATATTTGATAGCAGGGTTCCTATAAGTATAGCTGCTAAAACTATACTAAGGAGCATAACTCCAAAAGACATTTTGTCTTCTTTTTTCCTTCTATAGTCGTATCTTGTGTATTTCATTTTATCACCTCACTTAATCTCTAAAACCACCCTTCAAAAAGCTCAAGATATAAAATATCTATAATACTTTTAGAAGATGGATTTCCATACAATAATATTAAATAAAAATATATTTTATACCACAAAAAACCCGACAATTATCTGTCGGGTATTAAAAGGTTTTCTTATTATTTAAGAATTCTTCTAGCTCCTACATAAGTACGGGTATAATAACTATTACTCAGTTGACTAACCGTTATACATCCACTTCCAGAGGATGCGTGGATAAACTCTCCATTACCCACATACATACCAACATGAGAAATATTTTTACCATTAGTGTTAAAGAAAATTAAGTCCCCTGGCTTTAAATTTTCCTTAGAAACTGCAGCACCAACCTTTGCCTGATCCTCTGCAACTCTAGGTAAAGTTACTCCAATAGCCTTGTAGCAATAAACTGTAAATCCAGAGCAATCAAATACATTTGGACCATTACCACCCCATACATAGGGTTTACCAATTTGGTTGTATGCAGTTTCCATTAAAAGTGATAAGTCACCTTCAGCAAAGGCGGCCCCACCAGTAAAGCCTCCTCTAGAATAACTCTGGCTACTAACGGTTACCCTTTTAGGGATCTTAATAGTTTTTTTGGTAGATAAAGTAGTGGCTGATTTTAAAATAACATCCTGTTGTCCCCCTGCACTAGTATCTGCCTTTGCAGTATAGCTTCCAAGCTGTAAACCTATACATATTGACAAGGCAAACACCGTTCCGGACAATACTTTAGTTCTACATTTTTTCACTTTGATAACCTCCTTGTCGCTTCCGGAGTTAGCTGACGGGTTCGGGTGAAGGTTTCCCTACTGATTTACAATTAAATCAGATTAACCCCTATAATTGGTTCCTCCGTACCATATCGGATTCAGCATACCTAAATTATAAATTCTAAGGAGGTCAAAGTCAATATAATTTTGGTAAATTTAACAATTATTAACATTTGCTTTTTCCAGTCTCTTGAAAATAAGCATATCCTTTTCTTTACCTTGTACATTAAAATAGTTCTTTGAGATTCTATGTAGCACAAAGCTGTTTTTAGTCCAAAATTTAATTGCTTCCTTACTACCATCCACAATGCTAGTATAAAAATTATATATGCCAAAATTCTTTTCAAAATACTTAATGGTTTCTAATATAATTTTACTACCTATGCCTTCTCCCCTAAGCTTACTGTCTAAAATAAAACATCCAATAAAAACATCATTAGGATTTCTAAATTCTACTCTACCCTTAAGTATACCAACAAACTCATCTTGCTTAACTACCTTTAAAAAGAATTCATTCTCACTCATGTAATATTCTAAAAATCTATCATCAAGTCCAGAAATATCTGTCCATAGCTCACTATCGCTTGCATTCATTTCTTCCTGCATCCATTCCTTGATTATAACCATGTCTTCCTTTTCTACACTACACAACTTTATATCGTCAATACACAATTCAATATCAAACATTCTATCACCTCACTTTGTAAATACTATTTCTACGTAGGTAATAATTTTTCCTGCTCTATTAAATCTATTTTAATTTATAATTAACATTTTATTTTTTCCAAAAATCCTACTATCAAAAAATTAAAAAAGAGAGGTTTTACCCTCTCTAATGCTCTTCATTATATCCAAAATACCGGTACTCTAATTTTGACACCTATCTCTCGATAGGTGGGTGTCCTCATTAATGTTTCTATCGCCTTCAATGCCGTCACAAGGTCTCATAAGATGGTACATATCCACATCAGGATATTGGACTCCCTTTTATGTTATGTAAGTTCAAAATAAGAGCTTAACGTGTATTTCAGAATTTGGTGCGAGAGACGGGACTTGAACCCGTACGGTCTCCCACACGCCCCTCAAACGTGCGCGTCTGCCGATTCCGCCACTCTCGCATAATTTTTTCACTTGTTACACTGCCTACTGACAAGTAACATTCTACTACGGTTTTTTTTAAACGTCAATAGGAAATTAAGAGTTAAATGTTAGATATTGGAGGTTATATATTTAAAAGCTAGTTGGTGTAAAACTCAAAAAAATAAGAAAAGCGTTGATGGACTAGTTGTTGTCTTCATCAACACTTTATTAAAACATAGCTACATGGCTACTAAACAAGCTTTGACTCATTGCTTGAATATGCAATAAGACAAATACTTAATATTATGGAATCTTTAAGTCATCCTCATACAAAAATTTATATATGTTATAATTGGCTTCTATCTTTTTCACATACTTATCCGTTTCCTCATAAGGTATGTAGTCTAGCCTCTTACCATCTAAGGAATACTCCTTGTTCTCTAACCAGCTATTAACCCTACCTCGTCCTGCGTTATAGGCTGCTAGTATTAAATGTATATTGTCACCAAACTCACCCCTAAGGTTGTTTATATACCAGCAGCCCATCTTTATATTAGTTTCTGGATCGCAGAGCATCTTCTCATCATAGTTTTCAATTTTCATTTCTCCTGCTATCCACTTCCCAGTATCTCCTGTGATTTGCATGAGCCCTCTAGCATCCTTATGAGAATTAGCATCAACCTTAAAATTGCTTTCTGTTTTAATCATGGCTGCAATTAAATACGGGTCAATTTTATATTCCTCTGCATACTTATTTATGTACTGCTGATATTTTAAAGGATATAGTAAATATGCTATCCATCGAGCAGCCATCAACAAAGCCGCCAAGCCTAAAATTACAAATATGCCTGCAAATAAATTTCTTTTCTTCATTTTCTACCTCAGTTCGGACTATTTTACAAAAGCTTTAATAACATTCATTATTTCTTCTACCTGTTCTCTCATGTAATTTAAATCTTTATCATTATCTATGATAAAATCAACGTGCTTCTTTTTTTCCTCTAGGCTCATTTGTGAATTAATCCTATTCATAGCCTGTTCTAGGCTAATATTATCCCTTTTTCTCAATCTTTCAATTTGTGTATTTTTATCAACCCATACTAAAATGTTCATGTCCATCTGCTTATGTATACCTTGTTCAATTAAAGTTGCCGCATCGACTATACATAATTTTATGCCGGACTTTTCAAGGTCATCTATTCTTTTAAATATTTCTTCCTTAATAGGTGGGAGCATTATACTATCTAATTTTAGCCTTTCCCCATGATACTTAAAAATATAGTTACCTAAAGCTTTTCTATCTAAACTACCATCTTCTGTAAAGAAGTGATCCCCAAAAGTATTTCTTATTTTCTCAAGAAGCTCAGGGTATAAAACTAGTACCTCTCTAGCTATTACATCAGCATCAATTACATTAATGCCAAGGTCCCTAAACACCTTGGACACTGTACTTTTCCCAGATGCAATCCCTCCCGTAAGACCTATTTTAAACACGTCCTTCACCCTTTCTAATTTAGGTCAATACAGTGAATTTCATTGAAAGCTTTTACTTTGCATCATACCAAGTGGTTCCGACGCTTATGTCAACTTCCAATGGTACTGATAAGTTTAATACACCCTCCATCTCCTTTCGAACAAGCTCCTTAATTTCCTCTTCTTCATCTTTATATACATTAAGTATAAGTTCATCATGTACCTGTAGAATTAAGGTAGACTTATAATTGCCTTCCTTAAGTCTATTGTACACATTAACCATAGCCAGCTTAATTATATCTGCTGCACTACCTTGTATAGGAGCATTCATAGCTAGTCTTTCTCCTAAAGCCTTCATAATCTTATTGGAGGCATTAATTTCAGGTACATATCGTCTTCTGTTAAGAATGGTAGTTACATAACCCTTCTTTTGTGCTTCTTCAATTACAGAATTCATATATCTTTTTACTCCCGGATAGCTTTCAAAGTAAGTATCCATATAGCTTTTTGCTTCCTTCTTGCTAATTTTCAAGTCTTTTGCCAAGCTAAAATCACTTATTCCATACACTATACCAAAATTAACTGCCTTGGCCCTGCTTCTCATTAATGGTGTTACTTCCTCTATTGGAACCTTAAATACATCGGAAGCGGTTTTGGTATGAAAATCCTTATGTCCTAAAAAGGCAGCAATAAGATTTTCATCCTGAGCCATATGTGCAAGAACTCTTAGCTCAATCTGGGAGTAATCCGCAGAAAGTATTACACAATTTTCATCATTAGCATGAAAAACCTTCCTAATCTCTTTACCCATCTCATATTTAATAGGTATATTTTGCAGATTAGGCTCAGTACTAGAAAGTCTTCCTGTGGTGGTCACTGTTTGATTGAAGTTTGAATGGATTTTTCCATCCTCCTCCAACACATTTTTAAGACCCTCAACATAAGTAGAATATATTTTTGCAATTTGCCTGTAGTATAAAATCTTCTCTACTATAGGATGTTTATCAGAAAGTTCCTCTAAAACCTCAGCGTTGGTAGAGTAACCAGTTTTGGTCTTTTTTATTACAGGCAAATCTAATTTCTCAAATAAAATTTTCCCAAGCTGTTTTGGGGAGTTAATATTAAATTCCTCCTCTGCCAGCTCATATATTTCCTTCTGGGTACTATCTATTTCTCCTTTAAACTTGACAGAAAGCTCCTCTAGCATGTCATAACTTACCTTAAAGCCATTAGCCTCCATGCTAGCCAGTACTCTAGACAAGGGAAGCTCAACTTCATAGTAAAGCTTTTCCATTTCAAATTCCTTTATCTTTTCAGTCATCTTTCTATAGAGCTCAGGCAAATACATATTTTCTTTTACTTCGTATTCTAATCCAGTACCCTTAACATCGTTGCCAGTATACTCACGAATCAGATCAATTAAAGGATATTCTCCTTTAGAAGAGTCAATAATATAAGCTGCTAGCTTAATATCAAACTCCAAGCCTTCCACTTCAAGGCCTAGCTTTTTTAATGCAGTGTAAGAGTTTTTCATATCGTAGCCTACCTTTTTCAGTGAAGGCTGTGAAAAAATCTTACCTAACAAGGTAACAGTTTCATCTTTGCTAGTATCAACAAGCTTTTTAACCTCAACTACATAGTTTTCCTTTTCATCTGTAGTTAAAATAAAATAATTCATTTGAAGCTTACCATAAACAGTCTCATTTTCTATATAAGGAGTTATGTATGTGATTCCCTTATAACCATCCAACTTGTCTGTAAGCTTCTTAAGCCCATCCACTTGGTTTATAACTTCATAGCTACATTCTAAATTGTCTTCAGCTTCTTCAAACTCTGCATTTTCAGCTGGAAACTTATCTAACAAAGATTTAAACTGCATTCTAAAGAAAAACCTTCTTATTCCTTCTAAATCAAAGCTTTTGTTAGACTTAATATCCTCTAAATTTATTTCTATAGGTACATCTGTAATAATGGTAGCAAGCTTCTTACTAAAAATAGCACTCTCCCTATTTTCTATTAAGGTTTCTTGTAGCTTCTTTCTAGAAATACTTTCTACGTTGTCCAGTAAATTCTCTATACTTCCATATTCCTGAATTAGCTTGTAGGCAGTCTTTTCACCGATTCCAGGCACTCCAGGTATATTGTCTGAAGCATCCCCCATTAAACCCTTTACATCAATAAATTGTGTGGGAGTAACGCCGTATACCTCTATCATTTTATTTTTATCATAGATTTCCTTTTCTGTTATGCCCTTCTTAGTGATAATAACCTTAATGTTATCACTAGCTAGCTGCAAGGCATCTCTATCCCCTGTAAGGATATAAACCTCCATACCCTTACCTTCTGCAAACTTGGAAAGAGTTCCTATAAGGTCATCAGCTTCAAAGCCATCTATTTCAAAAATATTAATTCCCATCATTCTTAAAAGCTCCTTAAGAGGTTCAAACTGCTCATGAAGCTCCTGAGGCATCTTCTTTCTCCCTGCCTTATATTCTGTATACTCCTTATGTCTAAAGGTTGGGGCCTTTCTATCAAAGGTAGCCACTATATAATTTGGTTCTATTTCCTCTTTAATTTTTAATAACATATTTGTAAAACCAAAGATAGCATTTGTATGTAAACCCTCAGAATTAGTAAGGGGTGGTAACGCATAAAAAGCTCTATTCATCAGGCTATGCCCATCCAATATCAACAACTTTTCCATAATCATTCCTCCGACAAGTCTTTGGTAATATTGTTTCCTAATATAGGAAAATTATTTATTCTATCTATAATTGTAACCTTTATTAGTTTTTTAGTCTAGCATAAATATACCTTAATACCTCTTTCAATTCGACATAAAAAATAAAAAGGGCGATATAATTGAATCGACCCTTCAATATTATTATAAGTTTCCTAAAACAAAACTCTAACTTATACACTTTAGAAAATATCGAATATTCATAACTTTTAGTAATGTATAAGATAAGTTTTCATTTTGGAACCCTGTATTTTTTAAT
>ERZ773359.365-NODE-365-length-63615-cov-11.270957_pt1 | contig 63615 bp, 55 predicted proteins | sample MGYA00374955_ERZ773359 | MGnify/ENA primary metagenome ERZ773359 (study PRJEB29098, sample SAMN04486028) | biogas fermenter metagenome | study: EMG produced TPA metagenomics assembly of the Biogas fermentation microbial communities from Germany - Plant 4 DNA1... | reverse complement strand
CTACGTAGGAGCACACCCGCCTCTGCGCCACGAAAAAGAGGAGAACCTCGCTCGCACCTGTCCTTATGCCTAGCTCCCCCGGCCGAGCCCTCTGTCGTTGGTCCTACCCTTGGCCCCGCGACGCCGCCTCTGTTGTGCCGGCACGCCACCCACTAGTGCGAGACCAAGCTCGATGCAAACTCCCTGGGATCGAAGGGCCTCAGATCGTCCACGCCCTCGCCTACGCCCACGTACTTGACAGGTATGCCGAACTCGCTGCATATCGCCACAACTATCCCGCCCCTGGCAGTGCCGTCCAGCTTAGTCAGCACGATGCCTGTGAGCTCCACCGCCTCATTGAACACCCTGGCCTGAGCTATGGCGTTCTGCCCGGTGGTAGCGTCCACCACCAGCAATACCTCGTGGGGAGCGCCGGTTCCGGCCCGCCCCAGCACCCGCTTGATCTTCTTCAGCTCCTCCATGAGGTTGCTCTTGGTGTGGAGCCTCCCCGCGGTGTCCACGATGAGATAGTCGACGCCCCGGGCTCTAGCGGCTTCGAACGCATCGAAGGCCACCGCTGCCGGATCCGAACCTTCTTGGTGCTTAATGACCGGGGCTCCGACCCGCCGTCCCCACACCTCCAGCTGCTCTATGGCGGCCGCCCTGAAGGTGTCCGCCGCAGCCAGCATCACGCCGTGCCCCCCCTTGCTCAGCATCGACGCAATCTTCCCCGCCGACGTGGTTTTCCCGGTGCCGTTCACCCCTACCATCATGATGACAGTGGGACCCTGCTCAGCCTTGGCAAGCTCGGGACGCAGGCTGTCGGCCCCGAGGATGCGCAGTATCTCCTCCTCGATAAGGCCTGTAGCCGTGTTGGAGTCAACGGGCTGCCCCTCCTCGGCCCTCTTCCGCAACGCTTCCATGATGGACTCAGTGGCCTTCACGCCAAGGTCCGACTGGATGAGAACTGCCTCGAGCTCTTCCAGGGCCTCCTCGTCGATGCGGGCCTTCCCAGTGAAAACCTGCTCGATCTTGCCTATAAGGGCCTCCCTCGTCTTTGTTAGCCCGGCACGGATTGCAGAAAACAACGACGGCGACATGGGACTACCTCCGCTTAGCCTACGCTAATGTACCTACGCTAATGTGAGGGCGCGACCAGGCTGAACACCTTCGATACGCCCTGCTCCTCCATGGTGACGCCGTACAGCACGTCGGCGCACTCCATGGTTCTCTTCCTGTGAGTGACGATTATGACCTGAACTGTCCGTGCTATTGACCTCAGCATCTCGACGAACCTAGCGAGGTTGGCTTCATCCAGGGCTGCGTCTATCTCGTCGAACACGCAAACCGGACTGGGCTTCACGCGCATTATCGCAAAGAGAAGCGCGATCGCAACCAGCGACTTCTCCCCGCCTGAAAGCAGCGACATCCGGGTCAGGCGCTTCCCAGGCGGCTGGCAGACGATCTCGATGCCGCATTCCAGCGAACGCGACGGGTCCTCCAGCACCAGGTCTGCGGTGCCTCCTCCGAAGATCTCAGTGAATATGTCGCTGAACTCCACCCTGAGCTGCTCGAAAGTGGCATGGAACTGCTCTGTGCACGCTCTGTCGCATTCGCGGATAACCTGGATAAGGGACTCCTGCGCCTCCTCCAGGTCCTGAAGCTGCGCGGTGAGGAACTGGTATCGCTCTCCAAGGGCGGCCGCCTCCTCCGGAGCGGTGTGGTTTATGGGCCCCATCGCCTCCATCTCGGCACGCAGAGCATCGATCCGCTCACACATGTCGTCTCGGTTCAACGCCGACGGCGGACGGTTCAGGGCGGCCTGCACATCCATGTCGTATGCGTCCTCAAGGCGCTCACGGGCGGACTCGAACTCCGCCGCACGCCTGGCCTCCTCCACGCTGGCTTCACGCAGCTTCTCGGCCAGGGACGACTCAGCCCTTCGGGCCGACCTCACTTCCCGCTCGGCCGTGGCGGCGGCCTGAGTCGCTTCGGCCCTCGCAGCCAGGGCATGGTCGAGCCTGTCTCTGTCCTCCTCGTAACGCGCCGCCGCTACCGCCGCGGCCGCCTCCGCCTCAGCCACCTCTGACTCCAGGCGCGCCAGATCCTCGCGGGCGGCGGCGAGCTCAGCCTGAAGCCTGGCCACATTGGCGCCGCGCTCGGCTAGGCGCCTTTCCGCCCTGGCGAGATCCGCACGGCTCGATGACAGTCTCTCCACCGCAGCAGCCAGACGGCCCGAAGCGGCCGCGTTCAGTCTGGAGCACTCGTCCTCCAGCCGACGTTGCCTGGCGGTGAGCTCCGTCAGCCGGGCCACCTCAGATTCCAGTTCCTTCTGCCTCTCGGCTGACGCTGCCAAGGCGCTGTCGATGTCCTCCAAGACGGCAGCAGCCGCCTCGCCGGACAACTGGTCCAGCTCCAGCTGGAGATCTGAGAGCGCCTCCCTCACAGCCGCAGCCTGCAGCGTTACCGTCTCCAGGCGCCGTGCGGCCTCAGCTTGGGCATTGCGCGCTGCGGCCACGGCGTCCTCCGCATCGGCGACAGCCTTCTGCGACGCCTGCAGAGCCACCTGCGTCCTCTCACGCTCCGCCGCAGCTTCCGCAGCTTGAGTCCTTGCCTGCTGGAGCTCCTCTCCGAGCTCCTTAAGCCTTCTGACTCTTCCTATTAGCCCTGACTGCCTGTCGTTGCGCTCTCCTCCGGTGATGGCGCCAGCTCCCGATATGAGGTCACCATCTAGCGTGGCCATGCGCAGACGGCACCCCGCCCGCGCAAGCCGGATGCCTGACTCCAGCGTGTCCACCACCAGAACCCTGCCCAGCAGGTAGTCCACGACTTTGCGGTAGGCGGGATCGGCTTGCACTAGGTCCGCCGCTAGCCCCACAACTCCGCTGGCATATGCCTGCCCTCGCCCTTGCCCGAAGCCTGGGATCTCCGACGCCGCAGCACGCTGTGGGCGCAGGATGTCCAGGGGAAGGAAGGTGGCCCTGCCCGCCCTCTGGCGCTTCAGCTCCTCCACGGCGCGTCTGGCCACGTCAGCGGTGGACGCCACGATGTTCTGGACCGCTGACCCCAGCGCAGCCTCTATGGCAGCCTCATACTCCTTCGGCGCCGTGACGAGCTCCGCCACCGCTCCCAAGAGGCCCGCCTTCTTCCAGGAGTCGTCCGCAAGCAGAGTCCGCACTGCGCGGCCGTACCCCTCGTAGTCGCGCTGGATCGCAGCCAGGCTGCTGTAGGATGCCTCCAGCGATGCGAGCATCGCGTTGCACCTGCTCACCGCCGCCTCCGCCGCCCTCATTCGGGCCTGAGCCTGTTGGTGCTTGTCCAGGCATGATCGGTGGTGAGCCGCCGCCTCGTCGATGCGGCGCTTGGCGTCAGCCACCGCTACCGCGGCGGCTGACCCCGCCCGCTCCAGCTCAGCGAGCTCCGCCTGCTTGGTCTGCACCTGCAGTGTAAGGCGTTCCGCCCGGGCCTGCCTGTTTCGGGCCTCCGCCTCGCGGGCCGCCTTGGCCGACCTCAGGTCGGCGCAGGTGGAGAGCACCTCAAAGAGCCTGGCTTTCGCCTGGTCCAGGGCTGACTCCGCCGCCTCCCTCTCCTGCCTGGCCCTGGAGGCCTCCACCCTGACCTGAGCCATCTCCGCCTGCGCGGCCTCGTGCTCCGCCCGGCACTCGGCGAAAGCCTCCGTCGCTTGTACGCGCTGCCCCTCGGCTTCGGCCAGCTGTACCTTTGCGTCCTCAAGTTCCGACTCCAGTTCTGTGCAGCGCTGCGTGGCGGCCTCCAGTCGCTCCCTGGCCAGCTGATACATGCCTGCCCGGCGCTCAGCCTCTGCCCTCGCCTCGCCCAGGGCGGAATGAAGCGCGTCGGCGCGGCTCTCTGCGTCAGCCGCGGCCACTCGGGCAGCCTCCGCAGCGGCCTCCGCCTGGGCGCACGACGCCGCCGCCGCGTGTATCCGATCGGTCATGGCCTCTATCTGGCGCTGCGCCTCGGTGCGCGCAGCGTTCGCCCTGGCGAGGTCATGGCAGAGTAGGTCCAGCTCCAGCTGACGCAGTTCGTCCGACAGCCCTCGCCAGGCCACCGCCTGGTCCGCCTGCGCGCGCAACACAGGGAGCTGCCGCGCGATCTCGGCGGCGACATCGCTCACCCTGAGCTGATCAGCTCTTACCTCCACCAGCCGGCGCTCGGCGTCCCTCTTGCGAAGGCGGTACTTGGTGATCCCGGCAGCCTCGTCGAACACCGCCCGCCTGTCCTCCGGCCGGGCCGATAGCACAGCGTCTATTTTCCCCTGCTCCACAACGGAGTACGCCTCTCGGCCCAGGCCCGTGCCGGAGAATAGGTCTTGCACGTCCCGCAGACGGCACTGCACGCCGTTGAGCAGGTACTCGGATTCGCCGGACCTATACACCCTTCGTGCGACGGTGACCTCGTCATAGTCTACATTGAGAAAATGATCGGAGTTGTCGAACACCAGCACGACCTCGGCGTAGCCCAACGGCCGCCTGCCAGCGGCGCCGGAGAAGATCACGTCCTGCATCCGCGATCCTCTGAGGATGCGCGGGCTCTGCTCGCCCATGGCCCATCTGATGGCATCGGAAATGTTGCTCTTTCCAACGCCATTGGGGCCCACGATGCCGGCTATGCCCTGCTTGAACTCAAGCTCCACACGGCCGGCAAAGGACTTGAACCCGTACATCGACATCTTTTTCAGGTACAACGCCGAACCTCCCAAAAAGCCGGGCCGGACATGGCCGGCCCGGCGTGACGCTTGGTGGATTGCCGCTACGACATGGCGCTACTCGAGAGACTCCAGAGACTCAAGGGATTCCAAAGCTGCCCTGGCGGCGTTCTGCTCGGCATCGCGCCGGCTGGATCCGACGCCTATCGACGCTGGGCGGCCATTGATGACGGCCTGAACGGTGAACACAGGCGCATGCGGCGGGCCCTCCACAGACAGCGTGGTGTACGACACGGTCCCGGCTCCGCCTGCCTGAACACGCTCCTGCAGGGCTGTCTTGTAGTCAGCAAGCGGCTCGGATATCGCCTGCGCTATCTCCCGCTCCATCCATCGCATGATGAAGCCGCGCGCAGCGTCGAAGCCTCCGTCGATGAACACCGCCCCTATCACGGCCTCCATCGCGCCAGCCAGGTTGCGCCGCTTATTTCGTCCACCGCTCAGCTCCTCGCCGTGGCTGAGCCTCAGCATATCGCCGAGTCGCAGCCTCCTAGCGACGCGAGCAAGGGTGCGGCCGCTCAGCACTTGCGCGCTGACCTTCGACATAGCTCCCTCGGAGGCGTCGGGCATCATCCGCATCAGCGCCTCCGCCACCACCGCCTTCAGCACGGCATCGCCAAGGTACTCCAGGCGTTCGTTGGAGGCATGCCGGCCCAGTCCGTGCTCCGAGCTGTAGGAACTGTGGGTCAGGGCTTGTTCAAGCAGCTCCGGCCTGGAGAACTCGTATCCGACGCCTTCAGCGCACACGCTCGGCTATGTACGACACAGCCTGCCCCACTGTGCGAAGCTGGTCGAAGTCGTCCTCCGATACTCTCATGTTGAACTCCTCTTCCAGCTCGTAGACGATCTCCGTGAGATAGAGTGAGTCGGCTCCAAGGTCGTCCACGAAGCTGGCGTCTGGAGTCACGTCCTCCTCAGGTATGCCAAGCTTATCGGCGACGATCTCGCGCACTTTGGCCAGGATCTCTGCCTCGGTCATTACCGGCACCTCCATGTGCGTTGTTCAACGACAGTGTAACTCAAGGCCAGCAGGGGCTTCAAGAGCCGCCGGTCTCGCCGCCTCCTGCATTCTCCGCCCTGAACTGGGCAGCCGCCCGCTTCATGCTCTGAACCACGCCGGCTTCGACCAGCCTGGCCGTGACGGCGATGGCGCTGGCGAACGCCTTCCTGCTGGAGCTGCCGTGGGCTTTCACCACCAGCCCGGCAAGGCCCAACAGCGGTGCGCCGCCGTACTCAGAATAGTCCATCCGAGCCTTCACGCTCTTCAGGGCGGGTTTCAGAAGCAGCGCTCCCATCTTGGCGCGGAAGTTGCGCTCCACCTCCTGGCGGATCATCTGAAACACCGCCTGCCCCAGCCCCTCCATGAGCTTGAGGGCGACGTTCCCCGTGAAGCCATCTGACACGATGACGTCCACGTCGCCGCTTTGGATGGTTCTGGCCTCAATGTTGCCGACGAAGTCCAATCCTGACTTCGACAGGAGCTCGAAAGCCTGACGATGCACCGCGGTGCCCTTGCTTGGCTCGGTGCCGTTGGAAAGCAGCCCCACGCTGGGGCGCTGGATGCCGAAGAGCGCAGCCGCGTAAGCGCTTCCCAATGCGGCGAACTGCAGCAGGTGTTCGGGCTTGCACTCCGGGTTCGCCCCGACGTCCAGAAACAGGCACGGCCTCTTCAACGTCGGCACAGGCGTGGCCAGAGCAGGCCTGGCTATGCCGGGGATCCTGCCCACCACCAGCGGCCCCGCTGCCACCAGCGCCCCGGTGCTGCCGGCGCTGACCAGAGCGGCAGCCCTGCCCTCCCGAACCAGTCTGGCTCCCACCACTATGGAGGAGTCGCGCTTGTGCCTCACCGCCGTGAGGGGATCCTCATCCATGGTGATGGACTCGGATGCGTGGACGACGCTGATCCGCTGCCCAAGGTCGGCCCCGATCCCGAGGCTCGAGAGCTCCTTCGCGATCACCGCCTCGTCTCCCACGAGGGCAATGCGTGCACTGCAGCGCCTGAGGGCTTCGACGGCTCCCGGCACCGCCTCAAGCGGACCGTAGTCACCGCCCATGGCGTCCACTGCGATTATCATTGCTGAACGCGCACCCCCCAACAAAAGCTTAGAGCGGGTTCAACCGAACGACGCCACGCTCGGACGAATCCGCTCAACAAGCTTTCATAGCCACGTTTACTCTGACACCGCAACGGCCGCGCGGCCGCGGTAGTGACCACATTCCGGGCATGCAGTGTGGGGAAGCCTCGGCTTCTTGCACTGCGGGCACTCTACAGTCGCCACCGGCTCGGCCTTCCAGTTCGCGCGGCGCTTGCGGGTACGGGACTTCCCAAACTTCTGCTTCGGATTACCCATAGCCTCGGTCAAGCCGCGGGCTCATCGCCTCGCAGGCCAGACCTTTACACCCCCTGTTCAATGACTCAAGCTTTCACATTTTACTACTTGCGCGTCCCCCAGGCAAGGGGCACACGTCGCTCGCCCTGTTGGCCTCGCCTCCTGGCCTACTCCTTCAAGTCGCGCAGCAACAGTCCCAGGCCCCAGTCGTCCTGAGGCGGGCACTGGCACGACGCCTTGTTCCGATCCGCCCCGCACTGGGGGCACAGACCCTTGCATTCCTCGCTGCACAGGAGCTTGATAGGCAACTGTAGCAGGAAGCCCTGCTCTATCGACTCGCGCAGGTCTATTTCGTCGTCCAAGCCGTACGGCCTCGCGTCGTCGTCCAGCACTTCCTTGGCGGGCGCCTCGTCCACACGGTAGAAGGTCTCGAGCAGCTCCACCGTGAGGGGCATCGAGTACTCCTCCAGGCATCGGTCGCAGGTGAGCACCGACTCCGCCTGGGCCGTGCCGGTCACAAGGATGTGCTTTCCTGCGTTAGTGGCCTGCCCCTCGAACCTCACAGGTCCTGGGAACTTCATCTCACTCCTGGTAAGATCGATGGGGTCCAACGTGCCCTCGAGCTCCAAAGGCATGCTGCTGCCTTTCTCGAGACGAAGGCTCTCCACACTGAATGAAAAGGCCAAGTGGATACACCCCGTTCTATGAGACTGCTCCGGCGGCCTTCACGATCTCCGCGGTGTCTCGTGCTATCGTGATCTCCTCGTTGGTGGGGATGCACAGCACCGCCACGCGGGACGCAGGCGTGGAGATCACCTGTTCCACCCCTCGCACCTGGTTCTTCTCTGGGTCCAGCTCCACACCGAAGACGCCCAGCCTCTTGCAGATTCGCTCGCGCATCTCGGGGGAGTTCTCGCCTATGCCAGCGGTGAACACGATCGCGTCAAGGGCGCCCATGGCCACTGCGTACGCCCCGATGTACTTCGCCACCCTGTAGGCGAAGACGTCCAGCGCCAGCTGCGCCAGCTCGTTTCCGTCGAGAGCAGCCTGTTCTAGGTCGCGGAAGTCGTTGGATGCTCCTCCAGACAGCCCAAGCACGCCAGACTTCTTGTTGAGGTAGCCCAGCACCACCTCCGCCGGTGACTTCTCCAGCTTCTCACAGAGAAAAGAGACTATGGCCGGATCGATATCTCCGCTCCTGGTGCCCATGGGCACGCCCTCGAGCGGAGTGAACCCCATGGTGGTATCGATGGAGATCCCGTGTTTCACTGCGGCAAGGCTCGAGCCGTTGCCCAAGTGGCATGTGACTACGCACAACTCCTCCTTGGGCCTGCTGAGTACCTGCGCCGCCCGGGCTGACACGTATCTGTGAGACGTGCCGTGGAACCCGTAGCGCCTGACGCCGTACTTCCTGTACAGCTCGTAAGGTAGGGCGTACATGTAGGCTTCCCTGGGCATCGTCTGATGAAACGCCGTATCGAACACGCCCACCATGGGCAGGTTCGGCATGAGACGGCGGCAAGCCTGAACGCCCATGATGTTCGGAGGGTTGTGCAGGGGCGCAAGGTCCTGGCACTCGTCCAGAGCCTTCATGACTTCGTCGTCGATAAGCACCGAACCGGCGAACTTCTCTCCGCCGTGCACCACCCGGTGCCCCACCGCCGAGACCTCGGAAAGGTCAGAGATTACGCCGATCTCGGCGTCGGTGAGGGCGGCGAACACGTGCTTTAGGGCCTCCTCGTGGTCCTTGGCCTCAACGTTGTACGTGATCTTGTCGCGCCCCTCGGGCCGGTGCACGATGAAGGCGTCGGGACTGCCGACCCGCTCCACGTTGCCCTTGGCCATGCACACCTCCTTGTCCATGTCGAACAGCTGGTACTTCAGCGACGAGCTGCCACAGTTGATCACCAGAATCTTCATACGGTAATACCTCCTCCAGTTCAAAACAAAGACATGGCTGACGCCACGTCTTGACACCCTACGTCTGTTGGCGCCCTGCCGGCCTTGCGGCTCAGCCGCGAGGTCACTTGCCCACTGCGGCCCGCACCATGTTCTGATGCGCTGCGTCTACGGAGTTGCTGCCGTGGGTGCGACTTCCAAGGAAGTGCACGCAGAAATGGCCGGGGAAGCCGTTGTCAGCTATGGCCTCTCCGCCGTGGGGCATGCCGTTGATGGAGGCGGCCATGCGCCTCCCACCTGCCACCACCACCACCGCGCGCCGCTCCCAGCTCCACGTGCCGCCGTAGATTCGCTTCATGGTGGCGGTGTCCTCGCGGGTGAGGGGCTCCGCGTCCGCATGGTTGTGGCCCCCGCGGCGCTGGACCTGGAAGGAGAGGCCAGTCTTCACATCGATGATGGTGGCCCTGTGAGTGAAGACGTTCCTTGCCTCCGACCAGCTCACCAGCTCCGCTCCTCCCCTGCTTGAGGCCGAACGGGAAGCAGCGCCCTGCACCGGGATGAGGAGCTCCTGGCCAGGCTTGATGCGGTCGGGCTGCGATAGCCCCGACGCTTCGGCGATCTCCCGAACGGTGCATCCGTGGCGTCGGGCGATGCCGTAGAGGGTGTCGCCGGGCACCACCACGTACTTCCGCACCGCGGAGGAGCAGGCGTCCATCAGCGCGCTCCATGTGCGCGGGCCGACTATCCCGTCTGCCTCCAGGGATGCCTCCTTCTGGAACCTCAGCACGGCCTGTTCAGTCTCGTTTCCGAAGATGCCGTCGACTTTACCGGAGTAGTACCCCGCAATAGACAGGTACTCCTGCAGCTCGCACACAACCTCACCGCGGTCACCCTTCCTCAGTACCTGGCTCGCACCAAACCCAGGGAAAGCGGCCACAATCACAAGCAAACACGCAAAGGCCAGTACCGCAAGAGATGACGCTGCTCTACTCCGTAATCCCATGCCAAGAGGCTCCTTTCGTAGGTCAAAGCTCACCAGACGTGGTATTCTACTCCCTCCGCGCATTTCCTTCAGCATAGGCTCGGCTCACGTCAAATATAGATCACCTGAAGGCTTGAGTTCACCCTGAAAGGACGTGTGATCGCCGTTGCCTCCGCTCGCTGAGCCTACTCGCAGAAGCGCATATCTGGTTGCAGCCGTCGCGTCAGCCATCACGTTGGCCGTCATGCTCATGCCCGAGGTGTCCTTCGCAGCGTCCCTGGAAGGGCTGCGGGTATGGTGGGAGATAGTATTCCCTGCGCTCTTGCCCTTCTTCATACTATGTGACGTGCTGATGGGATTGGGAGTTGTACACTACATCGGCGCGCTCCTGGAGCCGCTGATGCGGCCGCTCTTCGGGGTGCCGGGAGTCGGAGCCTTCGCCTTCGCCATGGGGCTTGCGTCGGGCTATCCCATCGGCGCACGCATCACGGCAAGGCTCCGCAGGGAGGGGATGTGCTCAAGGGTGGAGGCGGAAAGGCTGGTGTCGTTCACGAACACCGCTGACCCTCTATTCATGGTGGGGGCGGTTGCAGTAGGGATGTTCCGCATGCCCTCGCTCGGCGCCACGCTCGCCGCATCGCACTACATATCCGCGGTCATCGTTGGCCTCCTGCTGAAGTTCTACGGCCACAGGGATCCGGAAAGCAGCTCAGCTGAGGCCGGCCGGCGCAGCCGCGAACCGCTCCTTGCCCGCGCCGCGCACGCGCTTTACACCGCCCGCCACCAGGATGGGCGCTCTTTCGGCCAGATCTTCGGCGATTCGGTAAGGGATTCAGTAGCAACCTTGCTGCTAATAGGAGGCTGTATCATGCTATTCTCCGTGGTGGTGAGGGTGCTGGACGTGGCCGGCGTGACCCATCTGGCGGCCACCGCCGTTCGGTGGGTGCTCTCGCCCCTGAAGATGAGCACAGCCATAATCCCGTCCCTCATGAGCGGCACGTTCGAGATCACCCTGGGAACTGAGATCGCCAGCCGGGCCGCGGCGCCGCTGTCGCAGAGGGCCATAGCCGCCAGCGCCATAATAGCCTGGAGCGGGCTGAGCGTGTTCGCTCAGGTAGCTGCCATGCTGCACGGCACCGACGTACGCATGAAGCCATATCTTTCCGCGAGGCTCCTTCACGCGGCCCTGGCCGCAGCCGTCACCAAGGCACTCCTGATCCTGTCCCCCGCCATCCTCGGTGCCTCCGCACTGCCTGAGGGGGTGCTCGCCTTCCAGCCGGGCTTCATGTGGAACATGGCGAGGTCACTGGCATCGGCTGCAGTGGTCATGGGCCTCCTGGGACTGGCCGCCGTCGGCACGGCGACCGTGGCTCACCCCCGTCCGACGCAGCACAGGCGCCGATAGCCAGTGCCTATCCGTCGTAGGTGTCAAAGAACGGTTGCGGTGCCCCGCCGGGTGGGTCGCTATTCGGTGGCAACGACCCACCCACGCGTCGTTTACACGGGAAGCGCTCCGCACCGCCTTGGGCCCGGCGCGGGAGTTGAGGGGGGGGTAGCCGGCGCCACGGCGCTGGCGTGACAACGACCCGCCGGCGGGTCGAAGCCCTGCACAAGCGACCCACCCATGGGTCGGCTTGGGCGGCCCCGCCCGGCCGGGGTCAGACGCCTGTCTCCCGCTGGTTCGACGCTCACTATGCCTGTCGCGCGCTCCTGCGCCTGAGCTCCTCTATACCGTTTTTCACCACCGCCGAGGTGCGGTCGAGGGTCTCATGCAGCACCTGCAGAGTCGACTCCGCGTACTCCCTGGCACCGGCACGGATCTGCTCCGCCTCAGCCTGAGCCTCAGCGATGAGCTCAGCGGCGCGTTCCCTGGCCGCGGCCTCGTCCGGCTGCAGCTTCCGGCTCTCCCTGGCCGTGGACGAAGGCGAGACTTCGCTCTTGGCCGCTGCGCTCTCGGCGCCTGCCACCGCCTGGGAGCGCCGCGCCTGTTCCTGCAGCACTGCCCTGATGCGGTCGATGAGGTCCAGGATCTCGACGGCGTCCACCGCCCGCTTGGAGCTGAAGGGGATCCTGGTGCCCGTCTCGAGCAGGCGCTCCATCTTGTCCAAACACTCAAGCACGGAATACTGTGTCACCGCTAACCCTCTCCCTTGCATCTGGCGATGATCCGGTCCGCGAGCGCCGCAGGCACCATGCACCGGATGTCGCCGCCCAGTCTGGCAACCTCCTTGACGATGCTGGAGCTCAAGAAGGAATACTCCTGTGACGCCATTATGTACATGGTCTCGACGGTGGGATCCAGCTTCCTGTTCATCAGGGCCATGGTCAGCTCGTATTCGAAGTCCGACACGGCCCTGAGGCCTCGAACCACCACGTGGGCGCCACGGGCCCGCACGTAATCCACCAGCAGGCCTTCGAAGTGGTCCACTGACACGTTGGGCAGGTGACCGCAGGCCATCCGGAGCATCTCGAGGCGCTCATCAGTGGTGAACAATGTGCGCTTTTCTGAGTTCACCAGAATAGATACTATCACAGTGTCGAAAATGCTCGCAGCCCTCTCAATCACGTCCAGGTGTCCATTGGTGACCGGGTCGAAGGTACCAGGGCAGATGGCCACTGTCATGTACATCACCTCGTGAACTGGTAGAAGCTGATACCGGTGTCACCGTACGTGCTCTGCCTGATGAGCTCCATCCCGTCGGGCACAGGAGCGCTCTCGGTCCTTGATGAGTGCTCCACCACGATGAGCGCGTCTCGGGATATCGCCGGCGACATCGCCGCGTCCTCGAGAAGCTGACCCCATACTCCCAGCCCGTACGGGGGATCGGCGAACACCAGGTCAAACGGACCCCACTGCATGACCCTGCTGTCCGGGCTGCGCAGCACCGTGCTGGCCTTCCTGCATAGCACCAGGGCCGAGCCAGCAAACCCAAGGCTCTCGAGGTTCTCGCGTATCACGCGACAAGCGGCACGGTCCGTGTCGACGAACACGCACCGCGCCGCTCCCCTTGATAGGCTTTCGATCCCCAGGGTGCCTGCGCCCGCGAAAAGGTCAAGCACTCTGGCACCGCTGGGCCTTTCGCCGAGGATGGAGAAGAGGGCCTCCCTCACCCTGTCAGACGTTGGCCGGGCTGACATGCCCGGAACGGTCTTCAGGCGTCGTCCCCCTGCGGAACCGGCGATGACCCTCATTTCAACAGCTCGCTCACAGGGCGCCACGCCACAGACATGGTGCCCGGGCCTGCATGTGTCCCCACGATGGGCCCGCACTCCACCAGCCAGCTGTTCCTCACGTTGAACCTGGACTTCACGTCGGCCAGCCACTGCTCCCCACGGGGCTCGTCGTCGGCGTGTAGCACTATCAAGTCGATCTCCTGCCCTTCAGGGATCGCCTCATGCATCAGCTCCAGGATCCTGGGGTACACCCTGCTCGCGCCGCGCACCCTCTCTACGGCGTCGATCTCGCCGTTACGCACCGTCAGGATGGGCTTGACCGACAACAGGCTCCCGATGAAGGCCGTTGCCTTGCCTATCCTGCCGTTCTTCTGGAGGTACTCCAGGGTATCCAGGGTGAAGTATAGCCCGTAGTTGGCCTTCGCGTGCTCAACGACCTTCCTGATGTCCTCTACCGACAGGCCCTTGTCGATGGCCTCGGCCGCTGCCATCACTATCAGTCCCAGACCTAGCGACACGTTCTCCGAGTCGATCACCTCGATCTTGGACGACCCGATGGTGTTAGCCGCGATGCTGGCGCTCTGTAGGGTGCCGCTCATCTTCGTAGATATGTGTATCGAGAAGATGTGATCGTAGTCGGTTAGCAGCGACTCATACACCCTGATGAAGTCAGCGGGCGACGGCTGGCTCGTCTTTGGCATGACGGAAGCCGCACGCAGCTTGCGGAAGAACTCCTTGCTGTCGATCTCGACCCCGTCGAGGTAGCTTTCGTCTCCAAAGTGCACAGTCAGGGGGATGATGATGATCCCCTTGTCCTGTGCAACGCTCTTGCGTATATCGGAGGTGCTGTCAGTGACCAGAGCGATCCTGCCCATGGCGTTCACTCCTCATTCCAGTGAAATCAGATAGTAGTACAGAGGCTGTCCGCCGTAGCAGACCTCGAACTCAAGATTGGGATAGGCCTCCTGTAGCCTCGCCACGATGTCGTTGGCCTCTTCTTCGGTCACGTCTGCGCCGTAGAAAACCGTGGCCACTTCATCGTTCTCAGAGTACATGGCCGCCATCAGCTCCTCGACCACCTGGTGGCGGCTCTCACCCACCGCCCTGAGGTCGCCGTCGAAGAGGCCTATGGTGTCCCCCTCCTTGATTACCCATCCATTGAACGAGGAATCCCGAACCGCGTACGTCACTTCGCCGGTCTTTACCTTTCCGGCCACCTCTGTCATGCGCTCGATGTTCTCTTCCATAGAAAGACTGGGGTTCAGCGCCAAGAGCGCGGCAACGCCCTGAGGTACCGTCTTCGTCGGCACGACGCCGATCCTGATGTCAGACGTGTCGGGCACCTCAGACGCCTTGCCTGCCGTCAATAGCACGTTACTGTTGTTGGGCAGCACGATGACGTTGTCGGCGTTGGCCGCCTTGGCCGCCTCCGCGATATCCTGGATGCTGGGGTTCATGGTCTGGCCACCTGTGACCACCACGTCCACGCCCAGGCTGCGCAGGATCTCGCCGAACCCATCGCCTGCCGCCACAGCCACAACGCCCAGGGGTTTCCTGGGCCTTTCCTGCGCCTCAGCCGCGGTGCCCTGGCCAGCCCCGGACGAGCCGCTTCCGTCGCCCGCCGGGTCGCCTCCTACTACGCCGGCCTCCGCCGCCGACCCCGCCTTGGCCTCGAACTCCTCGTGTTGGTCCTCCATGTTGTTGATGTCGATCTCATGAAGCGACCCGTAAACCAGGCAGGTCTCCAGCACCTTGCCGGGGGAGTTGGTGTGGATGTGCACCTTAACGGCCTGGCTATTGCCTACGATCAGCGCTGAATCGCCCTCCACGGCCCCCAGCACCGCGGCCTTTATTGCGTCCGGATCAAGGTGCGCACCTTTGACGATGAACTCGGTGCAATACTTGAACTCTATGTGTTCCCTGGCACTTCTAGCCTCCGGGGTCACCGCCACCGAAGCGCGTGCGGCCGGAGCGGATGAAGCTGCTGCCGCCGCGGCTACGCCGGCCGGACGCTCCTGGGGCAGTTCCCCCGGCTCAAACGCTGGCTCGCCCTTGAGGGCTCCCACAAACCCCTCAAGGAAGATGAGGAAACCCTTGCCTCCTGCGTCGACGACGCCAGCTTCCTTCAGCGTCGGCAGCATCTCCGGGGTGCGCTCCAACGTGATCTGACCCTGGCGAAGGCCCTCCTCTAGCACGCCCACGACGTCGGCGTGCTGCCTTCCTGCCTGCACGCATCCGCGGGCTGTCATCCGGGCTACGGTGAGGATGGTCCCCTCAACGGGCTTGATCACCGCCTTGTACGCCATGTTGGCGGCCTCCACGAAGGCGGCGGCGATGTCGGTGGGACCCGCAGTCTTCATGCCCTGAAGACGCTTGGCGAACCCCCTCATGAGCTGCGAGAAGATTACGCCGGAGTTGCCCCTGGCCCCCATGAGGGCGCCAAGGGAGATGGCGTCAGCCACGACGCCGATGTCATTCGAATTCGATTTCTGCGCTTCCTTCAGCGCCGACGAGACCGTAAGGTACATGTTCGTACCCGTATCTCCATCGGGTACTGGGAACACGTTGAGCGAATCTACCAGACTCTTATTGTTTCCCAGCCAAGCCACTCCGGAGGCGAACGCGGTCTTTAGGCCAGAGCCGTCCATCACCTCGACGCGAGCCTGCTGGCTGCGCTCCTCTCCTGCCATCAGCTGCGCTTTTCCTTTCTGCGTGCACCGACTCGAACACCGTGCACTGTAACGTTGATCTCTGCAACTGGTAACCCCGTGGCTTTCTCCAACACGTACTTCACCGTGTCCATGACGTTGTGGGCCACTTCGGTTATCCTTGTTCCGTATTCGACAATAATATATAGGTTTATTCTGAGACCGTCATCCCTCGCGTCCACTTCGACGCCCCGGGCGAGATTATCGTACCCGAGAAGCTCGGCTATGCCGTCAGTAAGAGTGCGAGACGCCATGCCTACCAAGCCGTAACACTCGGTCGCCGCCATGCCGGCAACTGACGCAATCACGTCATCCGATATGGTGATGCGGCCCAGCTGTGTGAGAATGGACTTGCCCATCTCCAGACCTCCAACACTGCAACGCTAGGCGATTCTCTTGTATTCTCTGTCGCCCTTAGTTATTCCTTCTTGTGGCTACCTTGCGTAGTCTGCCCGCATATGATAGTATTTACGTTGTGCTCTCAGAGGCGCTGTCGAGGAGGAATTCGCATGCCCAAGATGTGTGCAGTATGCGGTAAGACCCCGAGATCTGGCAACAACGTAAGCCACTCAGAGGTCAAGACCCGGCGCCGGTGGCTTCCGAACCTCCAGAAGGTCCGGGCGGTTGTTGACGGCAGTCCACGAAGGATCACCGTCTGCACCAGGTGCCTCCGTTCTGGCAAAGTCACCCGTGCGCTGTAATGTGGCTCGCCCCCGGCTCTGCCGGGGGCGTTTCACTTATCACTGCACCGCCTGCCGTCTCAGTTCCTCCACCACTGACACGTCCACCGTTGACGTGCCCAGCATCACCCCTGACTTGCTCCGTGGACCGTGGCAGTCAGATCCGCCCGTGGCAACCAACCCGTACTGCCTCGCCAATGCCTGGTAGTGTCGCTGCTGCGCAGGGCTGTGGTCGGGGTACACCACCTCTATGCCCTTGAGGCCCGACTCCACCAGCGAAGGGATCATGTGGTCATTGTTGACCAGACCCGGATGGGCCATCACCGGCACTCCGCCCGCCTCCAGTATCGCCTGCACGGCTTCGTGCGGCGTCAGCTTGGACCTGGGCACGTACGCCGGCGCCCTCCTGCCTATGTACCTGGAGAAGGCTTCGTCCCACGAAGTGACGTAGCCGCCACGTATCATGGCCGAGGCGACGTGCGGCCGGCCTACTGATGCGCCCGGTTCCGCAACGGCCAGCACGTCCGAGATCTCCAGGTTCACTCCGAGCCGCGCAAGCTTTTCCAGCATCAGCTCCACCCGGCGTAGCCTGCTCTCGCGCTGCTCATAGAGGAGCTTGAGGAAAGGCTCATGGTGCACGTCCACGAAGTAGCCCAGCACGTGAATCTCTCCATCATCCACGTCCGTGGAGATCTCCACCCCACCCACCACCGTAACCCCCAGGCTGTCCCCGGCGTCCAGCGACGCCTCAACGCCGTCCACTGAGTCGTGGTCGGTAACGGCGATGGCGGCGAGTCCTCGCCTCGCCGCCTCCTGTACCAGCTGCTCAGGGGTGAAGGTGCCGTCAGACGCCGTGGTGTGGCAGTGCAGGTCAGCGCGCCCGTGCAACACCGATCGCCACCCTCTCGCCGTTTACATCCCATTCCTTCACGAACTCGCCGCAGGCTTCCCCGAAGCTCAGGCTGAGGCTGAGCGTTTCGGCCATGATGCGATCGCGGAAAGCCTCCGCGGCCCTGATGGCGTCGCCCTCGCCTTCCAGCACCGTGTGGATCCTGTCGGACACCTCGAACCCAGCCTCTTTCCTGGAGGTCTGGATCTTGTTCACCAGCTCGCGGGCGAAGCCCTCCATCCGCAGCTCCTCGGTGATGGTGGTGTCCAGGGCCACCGCAACGCTGTTCTCCGACTGCACGCAGAAGCCCTCTGCCGCCATGGTCTCCACGACGACCTCCTCCGGCAGCAGCGCCACCGTGGAGCCGTCCTCCAGCGTCAGCCGATACTCGGATCCGGCCAGCACAGCCCTGGCCACTTCCTCCGGGGCGGCTACCGCCAGGGCGGCTGCAATCCCCTTCATCATGCGCCCATACTTGGGCCCTAGCACGTCAAACTTGGGCTTTACCTTGTATGATACGAACTCGCCCATGTCGTCGGCGTATTCCACAGCCTTGACGTTGAGCTCGTCCATGATAACGTCCTCGAGGCTCCCCACCGCGTCACGGGCCCCGCCACTGAGGGCCACCACTATCTTGGACAGCGGCTGTCGATTCTTGATGTTCACCGCGTTGCGCGCGGCCCTGCCGAGGTACACCACCTGCCGCGCCAGGTCCATCGCCTGCTCCAGCTCGAGGTCAACCACTGCCGGATCCCCGGCCGGGTAGTCCTGCAGGTGCACGCTGCCCCTGCCCTGCTCCAGGTTGCTGAAGATCTCCTCCGCGATGAACGGCGTGAACGGCGCCGCCAGCTTCGCCACTGTAACCAGCGCCTCGTGGAGCGTGAGGTAAGCGGCCTCCTTGTCCATTGACATCTCGCTGCCCCAGTAGCGGCGGCGGTTGCGCCGCACATACCAGTTGGAGAGCTCGTCGACGAACTGCTCGATCCTGCGGGCAGCGGCAGTTATGTCGTACGCGTCCATGAGCTCCGTTACCTGTGTGCACAGCCGCGAGAGGCGCGAGAGCAGCCACCTGTCGATGAGCGGCCGCTGCTCTAGCGGCACATGGTGCTCGCCTGGGTCGAAGCCATCGAGGTTGGCGTAGAGCACGTAGAACGAGTACACGTTCCACAGCGTTCCCATGAACCGCCTCATCGCCTCAGTAACGCCTTCCTGGTAGAAACGCTTCGGCGTCCACGGCGCGTTCACGGTGTACAGGTACCAACGCACGGCGTCGGCGCCCTGCTTGTTGAACAGGCCCCACACGTCGATGACATTGCCCTTGCTCTTGCTCATCTTCAGGCCCTCTTCGTCGACCACCAGGCCCAACACCACGCAGTTCTTGAAGGGGGCCCTCCCGAAGAGCAGCGTGGAGATGGCAAGCAGCGTGTAGAACCAACCCCTGGTCTGGTCCACCGCCTCGGTTATGAAATCGGCCGGGAACGACTCCTCAAACAGCTTCTGGTTCTCGAACGGGTAGTGCCACTGGGCGAAGGGCATCGAGCCCGAATCGAACCAGCAGTCCATCACCTCGGGAACCCGGCGCATGTCGCCTCCGCACTCGGGGCAGGTCAGCACCGCCTGGTCGATGTACGGCCTGTGGAGCTCGAAATGTTCGGGCAGGGTCCGCGCCATGCCGCGCAGCTCCGCGACGCTACCCACCACGTGCTGGTGCCGGCAGTCTTCGCAGATCCAGATGGGTAGCGGAGTGCCCCAGTACCTCTCGCGGCTGACGGCCCAGTCTACAACGTTATCAAGGAAGTTGCCGAACCTGCCGTCGCGGATGTACTCAGGGTACCAACTGATCTCGGAGTTGTTGGCCAGAAGCTGCTCCCTGAGGCTGGACATCTTGATGAACCACGACGCCCTGGCGTAGTACAGAAGCGGCGTGTCGCACCGCCAGCAGAAGGGATAGGTGTGCTCACACTGGGCAACCTTGAAGATCAGCCCGCGGCTCTCCAGGTCCTTCATGATCAGCGGATCGGCTTCCTTGACGAACATGCCGGCCCACTGCGGCACCCTCTCGTCGAACCTGCCCTCCGCGTTCACCAGCTGGATGACGGGCAGGCCGTTCTCGACGCCGACGCGCATGTCGTCCTCGCCAAAAGCCGGCGCTATGTGCACGATGCCCGTGCCGTCCTCAAGGCTGACGAAGTCTGCGGCCACAACCCGCCACGCCGGCTCCTCGGGCTCCACGAAAGCGAACAGCGGCTCGTACTCCGCCCCCACCAGTTCGGAGCCTTTCACCACCCGCTCGATGGAGCAGGGCTCGGAAACCACGCCCTCCACCAGCTCCTTCGCCATGATCAGCGTCTCGTCGCCGGCCCTGACGTAGGCGTATTCCGCGTCAGCCGACACGGCCAGCGCAGCGTTGGACGGCAGCGTCCACGGCGTGGTGGTCCAAGCCAGAAAGAAAGCCTTCTCTTGCCCGCGTACGGGGAACCGCACGTAGAGGGAGGGATCCGTCACCTCCCGGTAGCCCTGTGCCACCTCGTGGCTTGACAGCGCCGTGCCGCACCTGGGGCAGTACGGAACCACCTTGTGACCGCGGTACAGAAGGCCCTTCTCGTATATGGTCTTCACCGCCCACCACACGGACTCAATGTACGTGTCGTGGTAAGTGATGTACGGGTCGTCCATGTCCAGCCAGAAGCCTAGGCGCTCGGTCATGCGCCTCCACTCCTGCTCATACTTGAAGACTGAGGCCTTGCAGCGCTTGATGAACTCCTCGACGCCGAACTCCTCGATCTGCGGCTTGCCGCTGATGCCCAGTTCCTTCTCGACCTCCAGCTCCACAGGCAGACCGTGGGTGTCCCACCCGGCCTTGCGCGGCACATAGAAGCCCTTCATCGTCTTGTAGCGGAGCACCACGTCCTTCATCGCCCTGGTCTCGACGTGGCCCGGATGGGGCAGGCCGTTGGCGGTGGGAGGTCCCTCGAAGAACACGAACTTCGGGGCCCCCTTTCGCCTGGTCACGCTCTCCTCGAACACCTTCTCGCGGCGCCACCGATCCAGGATCTCCTGCTCCAGCCGGGGAAAATCCATCGACGGGTCGACCTTCTTGAACATTATCGTAGACTCCTCCCTGCATCGGCGCGTATACACATGATATCCCATGAACTCGAATGCCCCTCGTCCACAAGGGACGAGGGGCAAGCTCGCGGTACCACCCTTTTGGCTGAGCACAGCATCTACAGCCGCAGCTTGTTGCAGTGCACAACCCACTCAAAGGACGCCCGTTAACGCCGGGCAAACGTCGCAGCCTAGTCGTTGCCTTTCAGCCCGAAGCTCGGGGGCGATCTTCGTGCAGGCGCCGGCGCGGAGCTTTCACCTTGCCTCCGCTCTCTGAGAGCCTGGCTCTCCTGCCTACTCCTCCCCGTCATAGCCTTTCTCCATGTTAGACTACGCCCACTCTAACACAGGGCAGGCTGCGAGTCAACCGGTGAGCGCCGCCGGCCAGCCTGGGCTCAAAGGCGCCAAACCGACTAGTTCAGCCACGATGTCTCGCGCTTCCGCGAGCGACCGAGCTGCGGCTTACCAGGTAAGCTATGACGATTGCCGAGATGATGAGTTCGGGCACCAGGTACGAAGCGTTGTAACCTACTGAGTATGCCCAGGGAGACACGCCCTCCGGAGCATACTCCGCGAAGAAGACGGCGCCTGAAAGGGTGAACGAGATGAGCTGCAGGGCGAACGCTCCGATGGTGCCGATTATGACGCCAAGCGTGCCACGGCTCACCGCGAAGATCGGTGCCAGGCCCACCACCAGGGACGCTATGGGATAGTCCAGCATGGCCTGGATCGGGTGCATCACGTAGCCGCCCAGCAGCATCTGCAGGATGCCGGTGACGAACCCGGCCGCGACGCCCTGCTTCGCACCGCGCATGAACGCCACGTAGAGTACGGGCAGCGCCTCCAGGGAGACGGAGCCGCCCTGCGGCATCTGATACACCTTAAGACGACTCAAGATGAAGGACAGGGCTGCAGCAACCCCGACCTCCGCCAGGAACGTTGCCATTCCCGGCTGTGAACTGGTTCGCGCGCTTCTGTTCATCGACGTTGCCTCCTCGCGCCGGCCGCTTGACGGGCAAAAAGGGAGCTGCTGACCACATAGTGATCCGCAGCCCCCAAAGGCTTGACCGCTTCCCTACGCTGGTATTACCCAGGGCGGGCATGACACCCGCGCGATCAGGTTCGAGGGTTTCGGGTGGACGACGTCCACCCGCTCTCAGCCGTGGATAGGCTCCCCTAGCGGATCGGCACTGTATTGTTTTTCGCTTCCATCACGCATTATACCAGCACCCCGAGGCGATGTCCACCTCCGGTTGTGGCCAGTTGGGGCCAGGCTCCGCCAGCGCAAAGGGCAGACAGCCGGCGGTTTGAGGCGGCTAGAGAGAGAACGCAACCTCCAGGACGTTGCCTGACCTGCCCACCATGACGTCGCGGATCAGGTGCTCAGGTATGACCGACCCGACCGTGCGCTTCACGGCGCGAAGCAGATCTCGCTCGCTCATGCCCCCCAAGGCGGCGGCTTCGTGCTCGTCCATCACCACCGTGGCCACCAGCACTCCCTTGATCTGCGTCAGCTGCACGTCGTGGCCCCCCTCCGATTCGACTCGAAAGGTGTTTCGCCGGCGCGGAACAACGTCCTTCCTCGGAGCCGTCGTGGTATTCCGTGAGGAGCTGTCGCCCTGTGCCGAACTGCGCCGAATCCGATACGCTTTGTCTCGCGTAAGGCCGGGCATTCTGTGGAGGCCTCGACCAACCCCGCAACTAATCGATCATCTGTGGGTCATTGGCCCAGCTGCTTGGCTAGAAACCCCGCAGCGGTCTCCGCCATCTTGATCTCCATGTCACCCATGGGTGTCATGTCGCGCGACAGGAGCACCACGGCACCTGCAATGTCTCCCTCCACGATGATGGGCGCCACCACCTGGCTCGCGAACTCGATGCCTTCCACAGGGGGCCTGTCGTTAGGGGAGTTTGAGAGGTATGTCTTGCGGTTCCTCATCACCTCCTCCACGTGCTCCGTGATGGGCTGCTCCACTACCCTCTTGTCAGGAAGGCCGGCGGCAGCTACCACCTCGTCCTGGTCGCATATGAGCACCGCGTGGCCCGTGCCTTCGGTCAGGGATTCAGCGTACTCCTGCGCGAATCTGCCCAGGTCTGCCACTGGCGAGTACTTCTTTAGGATGACCTCGCCTTCACGGTCTGTAAAGATCTCGAGAGGGTCTCCCTCGCGGATGCGAAGATTTCTGCGTATCTCCTTTGGTATCACTACTCTTCCCAGGTCGTCTATTCTTCTCACGATGCCCGTTGCTTTCACCTGTATCCCTCCCCTGCTAGTAGTCTGCCTAGCCAGAACGCGGTTATGCTAGCCCACCCGCCTGTCGCCCACATCATCTCATGGCGCAAACGTGGAAAAAACACGGTCAGCGACGACCTGGCTCCGGCTGCTGCACCCCGTTACGTGACCATCCAATACCGGACTTGCGGCACTGAACAGCCATTACACGGACTACAACAACCTTTGCTCGACCGACGCCCGGACTTAGGCATCATACCGCAATCTCTCGACTGCGGCACCATGCGGTCGCCCGTGCGGCGATCTGGCCTCGACCAATACAGATGAGTTTCCCTGCCTCGACGACCCTTCAGCCGCCGCAACAAGTTGGCCCACCTGTACTGATCTTCAGCAGGTTCCTTACCTGCATCGGCTCAGTCATCGCTGACCTCGACACTTATGATTGCCCGAATCCGTTCGCATATGCGATCGAAGAACAAGAAAAAACAACCATGGCGGAGCCTGTCCACCAGGCCCCGCCACTTGTCGTCTACAACCGGGTATTAGCCCCACTTACCTTTATTCATGTGCCCACGGATCTCGGCTCTCGACGCCTGCCTGATGATCCACGCCTGCTCCTTGGCGTACTTGAACAGGGCGACGCACGGAGGATCGAGCGCGTCCTCGAGGCCAGCCTCTGCCAGCTCAATGACCTCGCCCATCAGCGTGATCAGCTTGCAGTGAAGGTCGTTGGTGAACCTCGACCTCTTGATCAGCTCAGACTCGGAATCATCGATGACCGTGAACTTGTCCTTAGGGGCGCCACACTTGGGGCACTTGTCAGGAGCTTCATCGCCGTCGTGTACGTACCCGCACACACCGCATCTGAACAACTTCACACGATGACCTCCCCTCGGCGAACCTTATGTAACGGATCCACTACCAGTTCTTGGCCCTCAGCTCATAGTAGTTCTGGGGATAACCGCAGGCAGGGCAGTTCTTCGGCGGCTCGGTGCCCTTGTGGATGTAACCGCAGTTGCGGCACTTCCACTCGACGACCTCGTCCCTCTTGAACACCTTCCCCTGCTCGATGTTGGCCTTGAGGGCCAGGAAACGCTCCTCGTGATACTCCTCCACCTCCGCGATCTCGCGGAAGACCTCGGCGACGTCGTCAAATCCCTCTTCCTTGGCGATCCGCTCGAACTCTGGATACATCTGGGTGTGCTCGTAGCGCTCGCCGTCTGCAGCCTGCGCCAGGTAAGCCGCGGTGCCCTCATCGAGCCCGATCAGGCTGAGTAAGCGCCTCGCGTGGGCCTTCTCGTTGGCGGCCGTCTCCTCGAAGAGGTCGGCTATCTGCTCATATCCCTCGCGCCTGGCTATCTCGGCCCACAAGTCGTACTTGTTCCGCGCCATGGACTCGCCGGAGAAAGCAGCCATGATGTTATTGAAAGTCTTGGTTCCTTGGAGCTTCTTACGCACCAATCAGCACCTCCAACAAATGTCGGGTTATACCTCTTCGAAGTTGTCTTTCCCAACTCCGCACTCAGGGCAAACCCAGCTGTCAGGCAAATCTTCGAAGGCCGTTCCAGGTTCAATGCCGTTCTCAGGGTCCCCTATTGCAGGATCATAGATGTAGCCGCAGACCAAGCAGACCCACTTTGTCATGCACATTCCTCCCGTCGCGTGCGTCGTAAGGCGCGAAACCTTGAGCCCTCTGGCCCTCTAGTACCGTATATCACGCCTGTAACTTCGGTGTCAACGGGGGCCAGCTCCAAGCGGCCGTCGGTACACAAAAAAACTGACCCATCGGTCAGGCGCGGTCCCTCACATGCGATGGGATGAAGCCGCATACGAACGCATGTGAACGCATATGAAATGGACGCAAGCAGGCCTATAAGCCGAGTTCTGTCGAGAGCGGTCATCTATCTTGGACCCACGTTGCCGTGGGCCTCCAGCGACCTAACCCGAGAGAAGGACGGGCCGCCCTGTGCCTCTCCTACTTGGTCTTGCTCCGGGTGGGGTTTGCCTAGCCGCACAGTCGCCTGCGCGCTGGTGCGCTCTTACCGCACCGTTTCATCCTTACCCGCCATAGACGGGCGGTTTGATTTCTGTGGCACTTTCCTTGGAGTCGCCTCCACTGGGTGTTACCCAGCACCCTGCCCTGTGGAGCTCGGACTTTCCTCAGGCAGCCAATACAGCCGCCCGCGACCACTCAGCCTACTTGCGTCCATGCAGGATGTATCGTAACATGCGGCATACCTAAGGTCAACTTCTGACGGCTCCCAGCAGATCCTTGTAGGTATCGATGTCCATACCTACCTCGGTTCGTCTCGGCGAATAATCGGTTCCGTTGGTCCTGGCACATTCGATGCACCGCCTGGTGTCGGGAAGCGCTTCGAGTCGTTCCTTCGGGATCGCCTTGCCGCAGATCTCGCATCTCCGTTTCACCGCGCGTTTCGCCTCCAGTGCTCAGACGGAGTCTCACATAACTGTTACTGACGTACTGTTGTCTATATTCTGCACCGGGCGCGAAAATCCTGTGTCCGCCTGCGTCAATTACTGGATGAAAGGCAAAAAGCGGACATCCGTCCGCCCCCAATGCAGGATACTATGGTGGGCCCACCAGGATTCGAACCTGGGACCAATCGGTTATGAGCCGACCGCTCTACCGCTGAGCTATGGGCCCATGGCTCCTCGAGCAGGATTCGAACCTGCGACCCACCGGTTAACAGCCGGTTGCTCTACCGCTGAGCTATCGAGGAATCAACTTGCATACTGTAATATACTACAACACCGCTGCGTAGGTCAATAAGCTTTCACAAATCAGACAACCCGGGCTGCCTCAGCTGCCCGGGTTGTCTCGCCCAACACAACCGAGAACGGCTTCAAACCGTCTTGCGTTCTCCGCTCGATGCCAGAGCTTGCGCCAACAACGTCCTCTGGGACGTTCCTGCGCGCACCGGCATCTGCAGCTGGTCCAGCTGCCGCCTCGGTGTTTACTCTTCCGCAGCCCCGTTCTGCTTGGGCGGGAAGAACTCGAACACAAGGTTCAGGACAATTCCGAACACGGCCGCCGTGGCTATGGCGGGAAGCTGCGCGCCGCCCATGGGGATCATGCCGTTGGGGAAGGCGAAGCTTCCGCCGATCCCTATGATCAGTATCGTCGCCGCCACGGCCAGGTTCCGCGCAGAGAAGAGGTCCACCTTCTCAGACATCATCAACGCCACTCCCTGCACACCGATGACCCCGAACAGGTAGACCGAGACGCCGCCTATCACCGCTGCGGGCACCGAGTTCACGACCCCTGCCAGCTTGCCGAAGAGCGAGAGCACCATCGCGATCACCGCCGCCAGCCCCAGCACGGGAACGGAGAAGTTGCGGGTGATCGCCATCACACTGTTGTTCTCGCCGTAGTTGGTGCCTGCAGGGCCGCCTATCAACCCTGCGATTATGTCGGCCAGCCCGTCGCCGATGAGGTTGCTCCCCAGCAGATCGGCGATGGGATACGTCTTCTTGCGCCCCAGCTTCTTCGCGAGGTTGTTAACGTACAGGTCGATCTGATACAGATGCGCCGTAGACTCAGGGATGGTCGCTATGGCCACAGGCATGATGGCCAGTATGGCCGCAGGGCTCCACTTGGGAAACGTGAAGTGCGGCAGGCTGAACGCGGCAGCCTCAGTGATGGCGCTGTAATCCACCGCGCCCGTCACGGCGCTGACCAGGTAGCCCACGCCCACGCCCAGCAGTACCGGAAGCTGCCCCAGCGTTCCGCGGAGGTACACCGAGAAGAGGATGGTGGCCAGAAGCGTCACTATGGAGAGGGTCCAGTTGCCCGCCGCCTGATCCATGGCGGCTCCAGCCAACGCGATTCCGATGACCACCGCTACGCTGCCGGTAACCACTGGCGGCAGTACCCGCTCGATCTTGTCGCGCCCACTCTTGTTGATGATCGCGCCCGCCAGAATGGACATTAGCCCCGACGCAACGATGCCGCACTGGGCCTGAGAGATGGCGATGTCAGGGGCTATCTCGCCGAAGGCCTTCACGCCGGTGACCGCGGTGACGGCGGCGATGTACGAGAAGCTCGAGCCGTAGTACAGCGGGATCCTGCCCTTGGTGACGAGGATGAATCCGAGAGTTGCCAAACCTGAGGCGAAGATCGTGGTGGATACGTGGAATCCGGTGAGTAGCGCCACCATCACTGTGGCCGGGAACATGACGACTACCTGCTGAAGCGCGAAAAACACGAGTTTCCAGAATGGAGGGGTGTCATCAGGTAGATAACCGACAAGCTGGTGGTCCTTAGTGTTCGACAAGGCTGTTTCCCCCTTCGCTTCCGGTTACTCTCGCCGAGGCACGAAAAAACACTTCTGTCACGCCGGACAGAAGTGTACACGATCGTGCGTCTGACACTCTTTCCGGCCTCACGGGACCGAGATTAAAGAGTAACCTGCTTTCTTTCTCGAATCCTACATCCCAACCAGGCAGGATGTCAAGAGTCAGCGCAGATAAATTTCACTCATGTTGATGGCCACCTCAACGGCCTTCTCGAGCACTTCGTCTCGCCCGGCGAGCACTCCCGCCAGTGTGGGCGCAACCTCAACGTCAGCCGGAACTCCTCTTCCCTCGATAAGCTCGCCGGTGGTACGGTACTCCCTCCATCTGGAGATCTGATACTTGAAGCCAGCCACCTCACGGCTCACGGGGTTCCCGCTTGATCCCGCCGTCGTCTGCCCCACCGTTACGGCCCTTCCCGAATCGTGCAGACCTGCAACGAAGTGCTCTGCCGAGCTGAAGACCTGCTCGTCGATGCAGAGCACCATCGGACCGCGGAACTGCCACAACCCTCTCGGCGCCACGCTCCGGCGGAACACCGGCGTGAACCAGCCCTTACCCAGCGTCACCACGCGAAACTGGAACCTGGGAAAGTCCGTGGCCTCGCTGAGGAGCCGCCCGGCACATGCGCCTGCCAGCCGGTCATCGCCGCCGCCGTTGCCGCGCACGTCGATTATCAGGGCCCGGCAGCCCCTGACGACCTCCATCGCCGCGTCGAACGCCTTCCTGAACTCCTTCGCCGAACCAAGGCCCAGCACCCCGAAGGAGAACGATGCCAGCCGGATGTACCCGATGTTCCCGTCCAGCACCGCGGCGCCGATCGGGTCGACTTTCCGTCGCGTGCCCGACCTCCGCGCAAGCCGCACCCGCAGCACGCTTCCGCCTCCGTCCCCCAGCTCCACCTCTACGTCCTGATCCAGCGGACCAGCGAGCAGCGCCCTCGCGGCGATGGCCCTGGCCGACCACGGCGTTGACGCAGTCACCCCGCCCTCCAGCTCCCTTAGAAGCTGGCCCGCGTCCATACCGTCGACCCGGAGCACCTCCATCCCCACTGCCACGCCCAGGCCCTCGGCGTCGGAGCCTTCCGCCACGCCCACCACGACGGGCCTGCCCTCGATCAGGGCCAGCTCCACCGCGGGAGACCCGTGCGAACCGCCCAGAGGTTGCGGGTACTCATACACGTAGGAGTGCCCGTCCCTGAGCTCCCTCACCATTCCCGCTATGGCCGCGAAGAACTGGCGATCCGACTCCGCCGCCTCGGCCGCGCCGATGTACACGCGGCCGACCTCGTCCCAGTTCATACCCTTGTCATGGAAGTAACTGTATCTGAGCTTGATGTCTTCCCATATCTGGGTCGCTATGGACCGCCTCTCGTCAGCCGCATAGCTGCCGGCGCATGCCACCGGAAAAGCGCATGCTGCAAGCACTGCCGCAGCCACGACCAAGAACACCGTTCTCCGCACCATATAGGAATCACCCCTGGGCTTCAACTCTGCAGCATGGGGATTCGCGGCGGATGTGCGGATTCCTCTATAGAGTCTTCGCTTTCACTGGAGACTGTCTCCGCCCTCACCAGGAGAGCCGTGCTAGATCGTTCTTCGGCGGTCCCTGTAGAAAAGGCCCCAGCCAAGACGGCGCACCCATCCAGCGTCAGGGCGGTGGTGCTCACGCGGTGCCTGGTTGTGGACGATACGCCGCCACCGGCCTGCGTCACTTCCGAAAGGTCCGCATCGATGCTCAGCATGATCTGCCCGCCCTCCGACACCCTTGGCGTCACCCTCAAGAGCAGAGTGACTGTGGCCCGCAATCCCCCGGGCGTGCCCTCCCCCAAAGGCCGCTCCAGGGTGAGGCTCACCTCCCCCGCCTCGCCGTCGGTCGCCAGCAGCCTCGCCGTTGTCAGCACCTGGGACCTACCTACGTTGACCATCGCCTCCACGTCTCTGGCAGTGGTGTTCGCCCCGACCGGAGTCGGCATCTCCACCAGGGCCACCTCCACCACCACCTGCGCCGGCGGGACGTCGATCCGCTTCAGGAAGGACTTCACTCGCTCCACGGTGCGCCTGGTGCCGGTGATAACCAGGGAGTTGGCAGCCGGGTTCACCTTCACGCTGGAGGCGAAGTGCTCCGACAGCAGCTTGGCCGCGACCTCCGCCTTGACGTAAGCGAGCTTCACCACTTCCACGTCGACAAACAGGGAGTACGACGGATTTCTCACGTCAGCCGAGCCGACGATGTAATAGTCGTCCACCTTGACCCATGCGTATCCCAGGGGCGTGACGATCATATCCAGGGCCCGCTCCAGCGGAACTGCCTTGAGCGTCAACGTCACCCAGCCCTGAACTGACGGCTCAGCCAGGATGCTGCATCCGGTCTGGGCGGAGATGTAGCGAAGCACGTTCAGGACGTTCTCGTCGTCGAACACATTGCTCACCAAGGGGCCCTCTCGGCCGGCGCCCCACGCGCTGGACGTCAAGAGTAGCACCAGCGCCATACCCAGCGCCCCGAGCACGGCCGCGCGCCATGCACCGCCCCTCCGCACTCCACAACCTACCTGCCTATCCATTGCTCTCGCCCCCATTCGCCGACTCCACCGTCAGCTCGCCCTCTGCTGTAAGCACGCGGCCCGCCTCGCACTCCACGAGAAACCTCACCTGGTAGCGTCCGGGCTCTAGGCCGCTGGGCAGCGGCGCCAGCAGCGCGCGAGTCGCCCCGGGCAGCAGCGGTTCCGCCTCATCTGACAGCTCCATCGAGCCCACCATAACCCATGACCCTGTACCTTCAGATTCCGCCATCAGCTGAACCGTCGTGCGCGGCCTGAAGTGCGCAGCACCGGTGTTGGCCAGCACGACGCCGGCCACGGTGCCCGCGGTGGGCCCTGAATCCTCGAACTCCACTCTGCCCAACTCCGCCTCCAAGGGAACGTCCCTTCCCACACACAGGTACACCTGGCTCCCAGTCTGGACCGACCACGACTGCCCATCTCCCATAGGCTGCGCGTCCAACAGGATGCTAGCGTAACGCCCGCCCCACTCCCCTTCCGGGATCGAGAGTATCATCTGAACCGTCTGCCGGGCGCCAGGCGCAACGGCGAACCTCTCGGGCCACAGCTGAATCCACCCCTCGCAGCTGGGCGCGGACGCCGCCTGGCCGTCAACGGCCAAGGCCGCCACGCGCACCTCAACCTGTATGGACTGGTCAGAGAGGTTCTCCACCGTCAGCGTCCTCGTGATGGTCGCGCCGGCCATGTAGCTCAGTTCAAGCTCCGCCGGACTGACCGAAAGAGAGGCGATCGCCGCCATCTGCCCGCCGCCGGCCGTCTCACCTGTCCCACCCACCACCACGTCCCCGACGGAGTCAACCGTAAACGGCACCCTGGCCGTTGCCCGCCTAGCCCCGCCGTAGCTCACGGAGATATCCGCCACGTAGCCGCCAGGGGCGAGGCCTCTCGGCAGTATCGTGGCCAAACTCACCGTGGCGCCCGGCAGCACTATGCCCCTGCCTCCCCCGATGGGAGTCTCCAGCAGGCGCCTGCCTGACGCATCGCGCAGCACGAAAGTGCCCCTGGCGAACACGTGCACCTCCCCCGAGTTCCTCACGCTGGCCTCCAGCGCCATAATATCGGGGCCGTATTGCCTTGCGAACGACGGCCTCTGCTCCGCCCCCAGCGCCGAGAAGCCCACGATGTCCAGGCGGCTCTGCGTCTGCCGCCCAGGTATCGTCACCTCCACCACCGACATGAGCCTCTGCACCACGGCCGTCGACGCCGCGCCGGACTGGTCCGCCCTCGCCTCAGGCTCCAGTTCAAACACCACCGCGGCGTACCGGCCCCCCGATACTCCCCACGGCACCGTAACGGTGGCGACGACGGTGTGCACCTCACCGGGGCCTACCTCGGCCCTATCGGCCGAGAGCTGGATGAAGGGCACCGCTGAATACGCCGACCCGCCAGCCTCCGCCAGGCGGTACTGCCCGTCAGGCCGCTGCTGAATGTCGGCGGCGTAAATCGAACACTCCACGGTCTTGTCTGCGCTGTCGTTCCTCAACATCACTGTGAACTGGCCAGACGACCCCGGAGCCAACGTCAGTTCCGTCAGCATCGGAGCGAAGCTCACCGTCATCTGGGCGCATGCGCCGCCGCAATTCCCTATTATCACTGCAAGACTGACGAGCGCGGCCGAAGTCACCCGTCGCCAAGCTGGCATCGAGGCCTTCCCCCTTTTCCGGTGCCGAAAGGGGCAGCCCGCAGACCGCCCCTCCTCCACGTCTACCGCATCGCCCAGCCGCCGTCATCAGCAACCCAAGGCTGCTGGTTGATAAGGCTCAGGGTGACGGTGGCTGTGTCCTCGTACTCGCCAGAGCTGTTCCAGACGTCCACGACGATCCTGGTGAACAGCTTGGTGGTCCATCCGGAGTGAAGCACCGCAGAGTCGGCGATGATGTCGTCGCTGTCATTCAGGTCGAACGACCTTACCCAACCGTTGTCGATGGCCGCTTCGATGCTCGGACCGTAGCCGTAGTAAGTGTCGATGGTCTGCTTGACACCTCCCGGCGTCAGGCTGGTCAAGTCTCCAAAGCCCTCATAGTCGATGAGGACAGCGCTGTTACTCTGAATGGTGAAGCTCATGCAGTTGGCAGCGTAGTCCCCAGGCTTGAGCACCCTCCAGTCCCACCGCGTCCCCGTGACGCTCCAGGTGGACCACTGAGCCAGCGAGGCGTGATTCGTGAAGTCCACCGTCCAGGTGCCCCTGTTGCAGCTACCAGCGGCGCCTCCACTTCTCCAAACCTGCACGTTGATGCCGACTTCGCACTCCGCCTCAGTCGCCAGCCTTCCGTCCTTCAGTTGCCACGCCTCCACCCGCACCGCCCCGGCCGGAAGCGGTGCCCCGGCCAACTGCGCGCTGACCGCGGCAGGGACCAGCAACAGTAACAGAACGCACCATGCAATGATCGCCTTTTTCACAGATGATCAGCCCCCAATCAAGGATGAACAGGTAATAATCGCGGAACTGAAGTGCGCTGGAATACGAACATGATCACCTCCTGTGCCAACTCAAAGCTTGTCCCATCGTTTAGCAGGCTTTGACCGTCTTCTCTCGACAGGCCCAATTAACGCAGATACCTGACAGGCGCGAAGGCCATGTCAGGTATCTGAACGGGCTGTGCCCGCTTTCGCCCTATGGATTACTATGTGCCTGGGCGGTACACCTCCTGAAAGATTCCGTGCGTTCCAGTGTCACGTCGTCACTGCGCCCCGGTCCACCCTCCGGCATCGGCAACCCACGGCTGCTGGTTCACCAAACTCAGAGTCACCACGGCTGTATCCTCGTACTCCCCTGAGCTGTTCCAGACGTCCACCACGATCCTGTTATACAGCTTCGTGCTCCATCCGGTATGCAGCGCAGCCACGTCCCCGATGATGTCGTCACAGTCGTTCAAATCGTACGCCCTTACCCAGCCGTTAGCCATAGCCGTCACGATGGAATCGCCGTAGCTGTAATAAGTGTCGATAGTCTGCTTTACCCCACCAGGCGAAGTGCGGGTTAGATCGCTGAAGCCCTCGTAGTCTATGAGGACCGCGTTATTGCTCTGAACCCAGAACCCGATGCAGTCGGTGGCATAGTCGCCTGGCTTCAGCACTCGCCAGTCCCACCTTGTTCCGGTGACGCTCCAGTTCACCCACTGGGCCAGCGCGGCGTGGACAGTGAACTCCACGGTCCAGCTCGCCCTGTTGCAGCTGCCCACGGCGCCCCCGCTTCTCCACGCCCTGGCGTTGGCACCAACCATGGAGTCCGCGAAGAACACCCACTCGCCGTCGTCGAACTCCCAGTGCTCCACCTCCACAGCACCTGCCGGCAACGGTGAGCCGGGAAGCTGCGCTGCTGCCTCAGCCGAGACCGTTACCACCACCATGACGCACAACAGCAGAACCAGTCTCTTCATTGCACATCAGGCCCCCCAATCATGTATGAATGGGCACGTACCACTTCGTCATCAGACTATGGTCGTGGGCCTGAGAATATGTCCACTCAACGGAAACACCTGACGGATCCTACATGACCGAGTCAGGTGCCTCGCCGCAATCCTATTCAGTCCATCCAGCCCTTCAGAACGACGCGCTGGCTCCGATGCAGTGTGCCAACGGCCGGTCGCCGCCGCCCATCACAGCGTAATCCAGCGTTGCTCTGCCGGCGTTGAACCCTACGCCGCCAGAGTACGACGCTCGCATCTCTCCCGGCTCGCCATCAAGTATGACTCCCGCCCTCAGCGCTACCTTCTCCTTGAGCCACAGCTCCGCCCCTGCTGAATACCACCTTTGAGCCTCTTCGCTTGATGACCAAAGATCGTGGACATCCGCCGCGATGGTTAACCCTCCAGGAGTCTGCAGGGCTACCCCAACCGAGACTGACGGGCTGAACTCAGTGTCAATCTCACCATCGCCGAAACACGTGGCACTCATGCTGGATACTTGAGCCCCAATCCGAAACGCCCCGAGTTTCAGCACCGCTCCAGCTTCCGTGGTCAGGACTGGCCGATCGTCGTCCGCTCTGGAGAGCCCGATCCCCATCCCCACCGACAGCCACTGGCTCACCGCCTTCCCCAGCTGATAGACGCCCCTCATGGCACCCGCACACCCGTTGTCTTTCGGATTACGGCGATAAGTGAACGCGAATCCGCCTGCCCCCAGTCCGCGGTCAACATCGCGGAGACCTACGAAGGCGGAACTCGGCCCATCACCTGGAACCGCGGCGACGCCGGACAAGGCTGCTGTCTCGTCCACATCAAACCCGTATGCTGCGGGATTTGTGCATCCAGGCGTTGGTGCGCCGAGCACGCCCACATATGTAAGGCCCATACCCAGGGCTCTGGCATCACATGTGGCAGGAACTCGTGCGCTTGCGGAAGCCGTGAGAGCCAACATGGTCGCAGCGATCGCCACCAGTAGCCACGGTGTTGACACCTTGCGGTCGTAAGGAAACCTAGTGCAGGCTGTCATCGTCCCTCACCTCCGCCGGCTGGCCAGGGTATAGTATCTTCGGGCTGATGAGGATTACCGTTTCCGTCTCCACCGATTCTTTCTTCGTACTGCTGAACAGCAGACCCAACACAGGTAAATCACCGAGGAGCGGGACTTTGCTCTCGCTTTCGTACTCTGATTCCAGCTTCAGCCCGCCGATCACCAAAGTCTCGCCATCGCGCACCAATACGGTGGTGGACGCTCTCCTCGTACTCACCAGCGGCAATCCATCTGGCCCTTCCACCGCATCCGACACTTCAGGTTGGATCTTCAGGAACACCTGTCCATCCGCAGCCACCCTCGGAGTGAACTTGAGTGATATCCCGGTGCGAATCGACTCAAGTCGACTCGATGTGGTCGCTGCGCCATTGGAAGTAGTCACGAGGTAGTACCTGTCCTTCCCCAAGAAGATCTCTGCAGACTCACCGTCGAGAGCCGCGAGACGCGGAGAGGCATGAATCCGAGCCTTGCCTGAATCTACTAGGAACTTGATTGATGCCAGTGCCTGGTGCAGGCCTCCTGTAAGGCTTATCTTGCCACCCCAAATCCCCGACACGAAGTCGATGAAACCGGAACCTGGCATGCCTGGGTCGCTAGGGCCGGACTTGCCTTCATACCGCCAGTCAGCTCGCAGGGAGTTGCCGGCGTCGACTGTAACCTCCATCACAACAGCCTCAAGCACTACCTGAGGAGACGGCTGATCGAGTAGGGCAAGGTCAGCCTTGATCCTCGCTACTTGGGCCTCAGTCCCGGTTATCGTAACAGTGTTTTCAACGGTGTTCACCTTCACATTGGCCTTGAAGTGGTCTGACAGCTGGTTCGCCGCTCGATCTGCACCGATGTAGTTCAGCTTGACAACCTCGGTTCTGGACAGCAACGGGAATATGGGGCTGGCTACGTCGGCGGAGCCGACCACATAATAGTCGTCAACCTTTACAAAGGTGTAACCTAGTGGAGTAAGTATCATCTCAAGCGCCTTCTCGAGAGGGACGTCGAAAAGCTCCAGAGTAACCCACCCTTGGACCGCCGGTTCTGCGATGATGTTCACCCCTGTTTGGGCAGAAACATCCCGGAGAACACTGCTCAAGTCGGTGCTGTCAAATACGTTAGTGACAAGGATCTCGTTCGCAGTGGACGGCGGTACAAGTGTTACCAAGGTGGCGATCAAAATCAGGGCTATGATACTGGTCTTGCGGCGGCGCGAGCGCCTATAGGCCTCAACCATACGAACACCTCCAATACATGGGAACACTACCATCATGCGCTTGCCACAGTGGTCAGGGTTCCACGATGAATTCCGTCGTGCCTAAGAGGGGTGCCTCCCCACCGTACGCAACCGTATACTCAACTCGGTATCTTCCCGGTTCCAAGCGCGCTGGATACTCAACTCTCAGAGTCCTAGTCCCCCCGGGCAAGACGTAGGTGGCGACCTCGCCAAGATTAGCGCTATTCACGAGTTCCCACCACCCCTGCCCGACGTATTCCAACCCTTCGCTGCTCTGGGGCAACACATGCCTCCTGATAGCTACGAACACACTGGGCTTCACGTGGATGGTTCCAGTGTTCGCGAACACCGCTTCAAAGGCCCACCCGAGCTCATTGCCACTGTCCATTGCGTCTACACACAAGATATCGGCAGCTACCTGGGTCTCCTTTCCCACGATCAAGAAGATAAGGGTTCCCACCGTGCTAGCCCATTTCGTTTCTGCAGGTCCCCAGTCTTCCTCTACAGGACTTCCGGTGAACTCCAGGCTTGCGTAGTATCCGCCAGCAGCGTCCTTGGGGATGCTTATCACAGTACGGACAACCTGTCTGGATCTCGGTTTGACCTCGAAAACTGAGGGACGTAGCTCGATCCAGTCGGCACAGCTGCCGACCGACGGCTGGTCATCGCCAATCACGAGTTCACCCTCTGAGTCATATCGGAACGGTACAGCCCGCGCCTCGACGAGCATGGGCTTGTCCGATTTGTTCTCCAGAACTAGCGCCTTCGCCGCTGTAGCGCCCGCGGGATAGTTGAGGTGCAGTACCTGCTCGTTAACGACAAGCGGCGCGACGGTACCGAAGTTCTGAATCTCCTGCGATTGGCTTCCACCCGTTGACACGGTAAAGGCCACTCTAGCCCTGGCTGGCATTATTCCTCCGTAGTCAACATAGATGTCACCTAGGTAGTCCCCTGGAGGCAGGCCTGAGGGCAACACAGACGTGAGTGCAACGGACGCGCCGGGTAACACTATCCCTCTTCCGCCCCCGAGCGGAATCTGTCTCAACCTCCGACCTGCGTTATCCCGGATGATCAAGCTACCGCGAGCGAAGACGTGAGTGTCCCCATCATTTGACACTTCCGCCGACAGCATCAGAGCGTTCTGACCGTAACTAGATCTGAGCTGCGTGTTTTCACTACCCGTCTGCGCACTGAATGCGGTGACGGCCAGGGATCTCCTCACTGCCGGAGCCTGAACACTTATCTCCACGGGCACGACGACTCTGGGGATAAGCACACTTGATGCCACTGCGCCTTGGCTTCTTACGGTATCCTCAACGAGTTCAAGTACCACGGCCGCGTACCTACCTCCGAGAGCGCCTCTGGGCACGGTAATAGCTACGCCGACCTCGAACGTCTGCCCCGGGTTAACCCGGATCCTTTGGTTCGAAAGCTTGATCCACGGCACAGCTGATCTTGACGTACTGCCTGCTGGAACCACGGAGTATTCCCCATCCGGCCCCTGAGTAATGTCAGCTAGGTAGACCAAGAACTCAGCTGCTCTCACGCCGTCCGCGTTGTTCACCACAATGTTACGCACAGTACTGCCACCAGGCGCTAGGCTCAAGGTGATCAGCATGGGCGCAAAGGAAAAACCGGTCTGTGCAATCGTGTAAGGCGACGCGAGCACTAACATCACAACGGCAAGAGCGATCCTTGTGGACGTAATACCAGCCCCACGGAGGTAGTGCAGCGATAGCATGTAAGCATCTCTCCTTCTGCTCAGCGAGGGCGGCCAACTGGTCGCCCTCGCAATCGTGTCATTGTCATCGTCGCCTTAGGATAGGTCACCACGGTCACTAAGCGCAACCATTGTCGTCGCCGTTGCCTCCGTTGACTTCTTCGGCGACCCACTTCTTCTGGTTTTCGACTATCAGCAAAATCTGTCCAGTATTCTCGTACTCACATGACAGATCGTCGCGCCCGACAACCAGCTTGGTGCAGAGACGCACCATGGAATACCACCCGTCATCGCGGAGTGTAAAGGAGAGGGGCACGGTTTCCGTGAATTCACTTGGCGTTTTCCAATCCAGGTCATCCATATCTTCTGGCATCAAGTCTTGCTTGCCTGACCATGCGTAGAAGACATCTATGGTGGGTGCATCAATCGAGCCATCCTCACCTACTATGTCGGCCCAGTTCTGGTAGGGCATGTCCTCGGCGAAGCTGGCCTTTACGCTGACGGGCCCGTTGCTCCAAACCTCCAACCTCAGCCCATCACCGGCGTACTCTCCGGGTTTCAGTATTCTCCAGTCAAATCTAGTGTTGTTTATTTGCCATTCGCACCAATGCGCGACCGAAGCGTGATTGATGACATCGATCGTCCACTCGGCAGCATTACAGTTGCCAGAGTTTTCTCCAGAGACATATAGACGCGCGTTTCCCTTATCTGCATCGTCCCGCTTTCGCCTAATCCAATTGCCATCCTCGCCCTTTTCAAACCACTGGTAGAACAGCTCCGCATCGTCAGGTAGGTCCTCTCCTTCGTTGTAGTTCTCCTGGGTGATCCTCGGCATTGTGATTGTAGTACCAGCAGCAGTTGTGGGTGCAACCCACGCCAACGCAAGGGCAAGCAGTGTCATGAATACCAAGAGCCTTTTCATACGTTCACGCCTCCCAAGATGTAAGGTTGGTGTCTGGCACCCGCCTGTGAAGAGAACCGGTCTCAACACGGCCAAGCGTCGACAAGTAGACGGCCACACTGAAGCGGCACAAACGTCACAGATTGCTGGCTGTGAAAGTGATCACCCCCCGATTCTCATAGTCAGCAGACAGGGTGGATTCGCTGATGTGTATCTTGATCCACATACGCATCGGCACGGCGGGATCAAGACTCCTGGGCACCCTGCCATCGCCTAAGTTGGCCAAGCCCTCCGCAGGCACCCACAGGGGTGACTCTGGCTCAGGAAGATCTGCGCTGAAGCTATACCATACCCTTATTACACTTGGAGCACCCGTCGTAGGCACGAGATCGTCGAATCCGCTGAAGTTGATGTAAAGCGGCTGGGTACCTGATACGGACACCTCCGCGGCAAGTGCCGCAAACGTGCCAGGCCCGAGGACGTACCAGTGAACCTCCGGAGGGCCCAACAGCACGGTGGCGTGATCTTCATCCATCCGCACGTAGATAGGGTCGAGCCTCACGGATGCTGGCTTACCCTCTGGACTGAAAGAAAACGCGATGCCGTCACAAAATACAGCGGGCAGACTGCTGGTGCTCAAAGATGTGGCAGTGACCTTAAGTACCATGTGCGCTTCCGATCCACACGAAAACTTCGATCCGTGCTTGCCTTGGTGCTGCCACTTCCAGTGGACGTGTGTTGGCTCCCCAGGCTTTGAGCCCTGTGTCACCTCAAGCGCGTTCTGCCCGGAACCACCAGGTGTTTCTGGAAAGGTGACGGAAGGCGCGCTTTCCATGTCCACCTCAAAGCCGGGCCCGAAGTCTATACTGACCGAAAAACTAACCCACTCTGTGCCGCTCATGTGGTTCTCTATCCTGATCTCTACCAGCCAATCGAGTCTCTTGCCGACTGTGGCCGAGAAGTGCGGGAGGGCAGCCTGGCCCTCCGGATAGGCGAACTCCTTCACCGCTATCCCGGGTACAGTCAGCGCTGTGGCGATGATGGTACAGCCGCCGCCTGATCGTCTCACCATAGCAAGCTCCTGAAGTGCGCGGGTCGCCGGTTCTGTCCCGGTGTTCGTTCCACCACGGTTGAGCTTGAGCTGCACAGAGTCAGTGGGTATGGAAGTAGAGGGCATCGTCTTGTTCGGAGGAGCTTGCACTTCTGTCGACTCCTCGCGGTTCGGGCTGGACACCCATGTCACTGGCCGTGTGGGAGTCTGATTGCCCCAGCCGTACTGCCCGTTCTCTTCATGCATGGGTACGCCTCCGGCAACTGGCTCACTATGAAGCTCGTATGGAGACAAGTCCAGCAAAGGCACCAACTGCATAGGGGACAGTTGGCTACATAACGCAGGCAAGGAGGCCACGATGATGGTTGCGGCTATCCACGCCACTATCAAACTCGTTCTCGCGCGATCGCCCATCTCTTCTCCCCCAAGCAATCGGATCTGACGACACCTCATTCGGGGGCCCAACATGTTGCTCGAGTCTCGTCCAATATCTTCGAATCCCTCTCTCATTGCAGATACCTGGCCAACTCCCTCGAGCCAGCCAGGTACCTCCGGGCCACAGCACGCCATATCTGTCTGCTTCCACGATTACGACAAGTCTCAAGCTATTCCTTCCTAAAACTTCCGTGTCTCTCCCATCTAGTTCGGGGCATTTCAACATCGACCTAAGGTATGTCGCACTGTTCCAGGAAACAAGAAAAGCGCCTGCATAACAGGCGCCTATTCGATGATCACCTAGATCGTATTTCCGCAGGTTTACTCAAGGAAATCCTTGAGTTTCTTGCTCCGGTTTGGATGACGCAGCTTCCTCAGGGCCTTGGCCTCGATCTGTCGTATCCTCTCTCTGGTCACCCCGAATTCCTGGCCGACCTCCTCCAAGGTTCGAGCCCTGCCATCGTCGATGCCGAATCGCAGCCTGAGCACTTTGGCTTCCCTCTCAGCTAGGGTGTCCAGCACGTCCTGGAGCTGTTCCTTGAGCAGCGTGAAGGATGCGGCGTCTGGCGGCGCCTGGGCGTCCTCGTCCTCGATGAAATCGCCGAGGTGGGAGTCCTCTTCCTCGCCGATGGGGGTCTCCAATGACACAGGCTCCTGGGCCACCTTCATGATCTCCCGCACGCGCTCCACGGGCTGGCCCATGGCCTCGGCTATCTCCTCGGCGCTGGGTTCGCGGCCAAGCTCCTGCAGGAGTTGCCGCTGCACGCGGACGAGCTTGTTGATGGTCTCCACCATGTGCACGGGGATGCGTATCGTGCGTGCCTGGTCCGCTATGGCCCTGGTGATGGCCTGCCGTATCCACCACGTGGCATAGGTGCTGAACTTGAAGCCCTTCTGGTAGTCGAACTTCTCGACGGCTTTGAGCAATCCGAGATTGCCCTCTTGTATGAGGTCGAGGAGAAGCATGCCGCGGCCGACGTATCTCTTGGCTATGCTCACCACCAGCCTGAGATTGGCTTTGGTGAGCCTGCGCTTGGCCTCCTCGTCGCCCTGTTCGATGCGTTTGGCAAGCTCCACTTCTTCCTCGGCGGTGAGCAGCGGCACACGACCTATCTCCTTCAGGTACATGCGCACCGGGTCGTCGATGGCGATTCCCTCAGGGATAGACCGATCTATGTCCACCTCGGCGTGGTCCTGCGCTGCCTCCCCGTGCTCGGCAGGGGAAACCGGACCCTCGTCAGGAACGTCGACGATATCCACTCCTGACTCGTCGAGGGTGTCCAGCACATCTTCTATTTGATCCGGCGTGAGTTCGACGTCCTGCAACGCGTCCATGATCTCACGGCTGCTAAGACTTCCTCTCTTGCTGCCTCTTGCCACGAGATCTTTCAGCTCGGGCGCGCTCAATTCCTTCGACATGATCTCCTCACCTTCCGAACCGCCGTGTAACGGCCACCGATGCCCTGTGCCGCCTGCCGCTAGTAGAGTGCTATGTCACGGCCGAGCGCTTGCCTGAGCTCGACCTGTTCTTTCAACAATGCCTTGATCCTTTCAACTGCTCCAGCCGATTCCGCTTGCTTGATCTCGGCGTCTATCTCGGCGAGACGCACCTGCATGCGCCTTCGCCGCAGGAGATCCAAGGCTCTATCCACGGCGCCTTCATCCAGGTCGAAGGCGTCCTCCGAACCCACCAGTTCAGACACGTACCCGGCCAGCTCCGGCCCGGCAGCGTCAACGAGACTTGCGGCATCAATATGTTTGCCCTCCGAACGAGCCTGCAACACGATGTCCATCAGCTTCGCGTTGGGGGACGTGGACAGCGGGTTCTCGCCGACAGCATCCGCTATCCGAGCCGCGGCCTCGGCATCCGTCAAAGCCAGAAGCAGCAGCCACCGCTCAACCTCAAAGTATGCCTTGCTGGCCAGCGGGGAGCTATCCACCGGCCTGAAAGCCTCGCGCTTCAAGCGCACAGACGGCACCCGCTGTCGGTCTCTGGCGGCTGCGACCAGTCTTCGCACCGCTGCAGACAGAACCTGCGGGTCCACCCCGAGCTTCTCACATACCTCACGCAGGTATTCTGCTCTCTCCACATCATCAGATACAGAAGCCAGGGTTTCAGCCACCTGGTCGGCGGCCTTGACGCGGCTCTCGATGCTGGAAAGGTCAGTGCCCTGCAGTATCCTGCGTATCCTGTATGAGGCGAACGGCTCCGCGTCGTCCAGCAGCGCCTTCACGGCTTCGGGGCCTTCCTGCCTTGCGAAACTGTCCGGGTCATGGCCGCCGGGAAGCGGCGCCACTCTCACTGCAAGTCCCACTGACTGGGCCACCTCAACAGCCTTCGCCGTGGCCGCGAAGCCGGCGTCGTCGCCGTCGTAGAACAGCACTAGCTCGCTGGCGTATCTCGCGATCAGCCTGGCCTGCTCCACGGTGAGTGCTGTGCCTAACGTCGCTACTACGTTGGGCACTCCTGCCTTCATCAGCGAGACCACGTCGATGTAGCCCTCCACCAGGATGGCCCGCCCGGAGCTCTTAATGGAGTCGGCGGCCAGGTTCAATCCGTACAGGTTGCGTCTCTTGCTGAACACCAGCGACTCCGGGCTGTTCAGGTACTTGGGGTTCGTGCCGTCGTACGAGCGGCCCCCGAAGCCTATGACCCTGCCCCATACGTTGATGATGGGGAACATCACCCTGTTCCTGAACCGATCGAAGATCCTCCCCGATCCATCGTCCACCAGCGCCAGCCCGCACTCCACGAGGGTCTCACGGGATATGCCCTTTGCAGACAGGGCTTTCACCAGGCCGTCCCAGCCGGCAGGGGTGAGGCCGATGTTGAACCGCTCCGCAACGGCGCGATCGATGCCTCGGCCCAGAAGATAGTCTCGGGCGGCTCGAGCCTGCGCCGAGGTGCTGCGGTTCAGCACGTGACAGTAATACGCCATGGCCAGCTGGTTTGCCTCGAAAGCTCTCTGTCGGCGTTCGCGGGCGGCACGGTCCTCTTCCGTCTCCAAGTCCGATGAGATGTCGAGCCCGGCCCGCGCAGCCAGGCGTTCCACGGCCTCGGGAAATGTCAGCCCCTCGATCCTCATGACGAAGGAGAACACGTTTCCCCCAGCATGGCAACCGAAGCAGTAGAACAGCTGCCTGTCCTTGGACACGCTGAACGATGGAGTGCGTTCGCTGTGGAACGGACAGAGCCCGACGAACCTGTTGCCGACCTTCTTGAGCTGCACGTACTCTGACACCACCTGGACGATGTCAGAGGCGTCTCGCACCCTGGCAACGGTCTCATCTTTGTATCGAGCTGTCAAGGCAACCAACCCCTGTTGGGGTAGTGTTCTGCGACGCCACAGATTTTCCTGCTAAAACACGGGAGCATCTCATCTTGAGCTCCGGACGGGCCGTCGAAACAAAACCCCGCTTCCGAATCCTAGATCCTGCGGAAGCGAGGACGTCCGGACCGTTAGCTACCCTGCACCGGTGCATTCCGTAATTCTACCCAGGATCGAAATTCCCTTCTATTCGCCGGAATGTTTGGTACGGCGAAATGATGATGGAGCATTGTCCTTAATATTCCGCAACATTCGCCATCTATGCGGTTTCCCCTGCATGTCTTGGGCCTAGTAGACGCTCCACGGCGCCGGCACGAACCTGCGCGTCCACTGCTTCATGGCGAACCGGTCTGTCATCCCTGCCACATAGTCTACGGCGACGCGCACCACATCGTCAGGATGCAGCGGACCCTCGCCCGAGTCGCTCTCAAGCTCGTCAGGATGGTCTACATAGTGCTTGAAAAGCTGGATCAGCAGCCGCTCGGCCTTCTCGGCTTCAGCCTTGGCGGCGGAACCCACGTATACCATCTCGAACATGAACGACCTCAGAGCCGCCATAGCTTCTGCCACGTCTGGGCTCTGGGCTATGCAGGGCTTGTCCATGCTCTGCTCGATGATGTCGCCCACGAGCGTGTTCAACCGCTCCGGCCTGGTGGCTCCCAGCACTTCCCTGGCGATCTCGGGGATCATTTCCTCAGTGATTATCCCCGCCCTCACGGCGTCGTCCACGTCGTGGTTGATGTAGGCTATCTTGTCTGCCAGCCGCACCACCTGCCCCTCCAGCGTTGCGGCCTGCTCCGGCCAATCGGCGGAATGGCACAGGATGCCGTTGCGCACCTCCCACGTGAGGTTCAGGCCTCGTTCAGGCCTACCGTTTCGCCGCTCAACGTGCTCCACCACCCTCAGGCTCTGCTCGTTGTGGCGGAATCCCTCGGAAAGCACGGCGTTCAGAGCCGCCTCACCGGAATGGCCGAACGGGGTGTGCCCCAGGTCATGGGCCAGCGCGATGGCCTCGGTCAGATCCTCGTTGAGCCTGAGGGCACGGGCGATGGTGCGGGCGATCTGGCTCACCTCCAGGGTGTGCGTGAGCCTGGAACGGTAATGGTCGCCCTCCGGCGCGTAGAACACCTGTGTCTTGTGCTTCAGCCGACGGAAGGCCTTGCAGTGAAGTACCCTGTCACGGTCCCGCTGGAAGCACGTGCGGAACTCGTCCTCTTCCTCTGGCCGCTCCCGCCCGCGTGAGCGCGATGCCCTGGCGGCGTAAGGTAAAAGCCTGGCGTCCTCCTCAGCCTCGATCCGCTGCCTGACGTTCATGCCATCGCCCCCAACAGTCTCACGTTGTGACGACGAATGCCGCCTGTGCGTCAAGCGACCCACACGGCGCCTTTCGACGCCGAGTGGGTCGCAAGCTGACCCGCTATGGATAATTCCACTTCGAGTCGTTACTTCCTCCTGGGGTTCCTGAGCTCAGCTTGGGCCGCCGCAAGACGTGCTATGGGCACCCTAAACGGCGAGCAGCTCACGTAGTCCAGGCCTGCGCGGTGGAAGAAGTCCACCGAATCCGGGTCCCCGCCGTGCTCTCCGCACACGCCCACCTTCAGGTCGGGCCTGGTGGTTCGGCCCAGCTTCGTGCCGAGCTCCACCAGCTGACCCACGCCCTCCTGGTCCAGCGACTGGAAGGGATCCGCGGGCAGCACGTTGGCCTGCAGGTAAGCGTCGAGGAACCTTCCGGCATCGTCGCGGCTGTAGCCGAAGGTCATCTGCGTCAGGTCGTTGGTGCCGAACGAGAAGAACTCGGCATCCTCAGCGATCTTGTCGGCGATCAGCGCTGCCCTCGGCACCTCGATCATGGTGCCCACCAGGTACTTCAGCTCAACGCCGTACTGCGCTATGGTCTCGTCGGCTATCCTAACGATGTAGTCCCGGATCATCTGCATCTCGCCAGTGGTACCTACCAGAGGGATCATCACCTCAGGCAGCACCTGGACGCCCTCGCGCGTCAGCTCGCACGCAGCCTCGAATATCGCCTTGACCTGCATCTCGTAGATCTCGGAGTACACGACGCCCAGACGACAGCCTCTGAAGCCCAGCATCGGGTTGAGCTCGTGCAGCGCCTCGATGCGCTCGCGGATCTTCGCTTCGGACACGCCCAGGTCGTTCGCGAGCTCAGCTATCTGCTTCGTCTGCTCCGGCTTGGGCAGGAACTCATGCAGCGGCGGGTCCAGCAGCCTCACGGTCACCGGCAGCCCGGCCATCTCACGGAAGATGCCGACGAAGTCCGCCTTCTGGAAAGGCAGGAGCTTAGCCAAAGCAGCGCGCCTCTCCTGCTCGGTGTCGGCCAGGATCATCTCGCGCATCGCCCTGATGCGATCCTCCGCGAAGAACATGTGCTCGGTACGGCACAGCCCTATGCCCTCGGCCCCGAACTGCCTGGCCTGCCTGGCGTCGACGGGGGTGTCGGCGTTGGTGCGCACCTTCATGGTCCGGATGCTGTCAGCCATCTCCATGAGCTTGCCGAAGTTGCCGGTGAGGCTCGGCTGAACCAGCGGAGCCTTGCCCTTGATGACTTCGCCGGTGGAACCGTTGAGGGTGATCCAGTCGCCCTCCGCGAACTGTGCTCCGCTGATGGTCATCGTGCGCTGATGCTCGTTGATGATCACTGCTCCGCAGCCTGCCACGCAGCACTTGCCCATGCCCCTTGCCACCACGGCGGCGTGGGAGGTCATGCCTCCGCGGGCGGTCAGGATGCCCTGCGCCGCGTGCATGCCGCCGATGTCCTCAGGCGACGTCTCGGTTCTCACAAGGATGACCTGCTCGCCACGGGCGGCCCACTCCTCGGCAGCCTCGGCGGTGAACACGACCCTGCCGACTGCGGCTCCAGGCGATGCAGGCAGGCCTTTTGCCAGCACTTCCACCTTGGCCTTGGGGTCGATCATCGGATGGAGCAGCTGGTCCAAGGCGCTGGGCTGAACGCGCATCACTGCGGTCTTCTCGTCGATGAGCCCTTCCTCCACCATCTCCACGGCCATGCGAACTGCAGCCGGTCCAGTGCGCTTGCCTGTGCGGGTCTGCAGCATGAAGAGGCGGCCTTCCTGGATGGTGAACTCGATATCCTGCATGTCCTTGTAATGCTGCTCGAGCTTCTTGTAGATGGACTCAAGCTGCGCGTAGATCTCCGGCATATCCGCCTTGAGCTGGCTGATGGGCACGGGCGTGCGGATGCCGGCCACAACGTCCTCTCCCTGGGCGTTCATGAGGTACTCGCCGTAGAAGACGTTCTCGCCGGTGGCCGGGTCGCGGGTGAACGCCACTCCGGTGCCGGAGGTCTCGCCCATGTTGCCGAACACCATGGCCTGCACGTTGACTGCGGTGCCCCAGTCGTGGGGGATGCCGTGGATCTTGCGGTAAGTGATGGCGCGCTTTGAGTTCCAGGAGCCGAACACCGCGTTGATGGCGCCCTTCAGCTGCTCCCACGGATCCTCAGGAAACACCTTGCCCGTGGTCTCGCGGGCGATCTCCATGTACTGGTGAGCCAGCTCCTTGAGGTCCTCGGCGACGAGCTCCGAGTCAAGGGTGACGCCTCGCTTCTCCTTCATGGCAGCGATGGCCTTCTCGAACTCCTCGTGTGGAGCTCCCAGAACCACGTCGGAGTACATATGTACGAACCGACGGAAGCTGTCCCAAACGAACCGCGGATTGCCGGTCTTCTTGATCATTCCCTCTGCCACGGCATCGTTCAATCCCAGGTTGAGGACGGTGTCCATCATGCCCGGCATCGACACCCTGGCGCCCGACCTCACCGACACCAGGAGCGGGTTGGACGGGTCGCCGAACTTCTGGCCCATCTCGGATTCCAGCTTGGCGAGGTTCTCCTTGACCTGCTCCTCAAGGCCCTCCGGCCACTGGCCGTTGTTCTCGTAATAAGCCGTGCACACTTCCGTGGTAATGGTAAAGCCAGGGGGAACAGGGATGCCCAGGTTCACCATTTCTGCGAGGTTCGCGCCCTTGCCGCCGAGGAGGTTCTTCATGTTCTCATTGCCCTCGGCCTTGCCTCCGCCGAAATAGTAAACAAACTTCGGTATCTGCTTGTTCGCCATTTGCATCCTCCTAGTCCTTCAATTTCAAACACGCGTATCGCATAACATTCTACTCTGAGACCGACGACGCTTCAAGCGCTTCACGGAAACCATCGAATCCTGTGAGATCCGCGGCGGCTAGCTCGCTGCCTGCGCTTCCGCATCCGCCCCTCACTCCGACGCCGACGCGAACACGATCTTGCTCAGGTCCACCACCAGCGACAGCACCGAGTGCAGCGCCTTTAGCATGCCCAGACGGTTTGAGCGCAACTTCTGGTCTTTGGCCATCACCAGCACGGCGTCGAAGTACTGGTTGATGGGCGGCACTATCAGGCTCATGCGCTCCAGTGCCGACACGTAGGCTTTCCTGTCGACGAACCCGGACCTTCGGCTGTCCACTGAAGTGCGGATCTCCGATTCCAGGTCGTGCATGGCCTTGTAGAGCGCGTGCTCCGCCCTCTCCTCGAAGAGGCTCGGCGTGAACTGTGCGGTCTCGGCGTGCGCGGCGATGTTACGCACCCTGGAGGCTGCAGTCGCAAGGGCGGCGAACCAGGGCTCGTGTGCAACTTGCGTAACCGCCCATGCCCGTTCCCACGTGCATGCTGGCCTGCCTATCCCGGCGGCTATGGCGGCATCAGCGATGTCGTACCTGATGCCGGCCTCCTCCATGGCCACCCTGAGCCTGGTGCCGATGAACTCCATCACCTGGCCAACCACCGAATCCACCTGGTCCGGCGCCAGCACCCCGGAATCGGCGTAAAGCTCTGCCGCGCGGGCCACCAGGGCGTCCAGACCCAAGACATACCGAGCCTTTCCGTACACACCCAGCACCCCTGCGGCCTGCCTGCGCAGGGCGTAGGGGTCTGCGGAACCCGAAGGGATCATCCCTATGCCGAAATACCCCACGATGCTGTCGACCTTGTCCGCCACCGACAGGGCAGCCCCCAGGGGCGATTCCGGCACCCGGTCGTCGGCGAACCTCGGCAGATAGTGCTCGAATATGGCCTCAGCCACCACGGGCTCAACTCCCTGCCGCAGGGCGTATTCCCGCCCCATCACTCCCTGAAGCTCGGTGAACTCCCGCACCATGGACGTGACCAGGTCAGCCTTGGCCATGAGCGCAGCGACGTCCACCAGAGCCGCCATGGGCGTGCCGCCCACCAGCTCGCTCGCGAGCTTGCCGATGCGCAGGGCCTTGTCGTACATGGAGCCCAGCTTCTCCTGGAACATGACGCCTTTGAGCTCGTCGACCCTGGCCATCAGGGGCACCGCCATGTCTTCCTTGAAGAAGAACTCGGCGTCTGCCAACCTTGCCGCCAGCACCCTCTCGTTTCCGGCGCGCACGACGTCGATGCTCCTGGTGCCACCGTTGCGCACGCCGATGAAGGCGTTCATCAGGCGCCCGCCGGCGTCGCGCACAGGGAAGTACCGCTGGTGGTTAACCATGGGCGTGGTGACGCAGGGCTCCGGAAGCTCAAGGTACCTGGCGTCGAACCGCCCTGAGAACGCCGTGGGCCACTCCACCAGGTTCACCACTTCGTCCAGGAGCTCGTCGGAGATGACAGGCTGCCCGCCCAGGCCCTCCGCGAGGCTCCGGGCCTCCTCCACGATGCGCTCCGCGCGCCGCGCCGGGTCGTAGACGACCCCCGCAGCCTCAAGCACCCTCGGGAGATCCCACGATGACGGCACCACCGCCGGGCCAGGCGCCAGCGTCCTGTGGCCGTACGTAACCCTGCCGCTGGCTATGTTGTGGTAGCTGAACTCCACCATGTCCTCGCCCATCAGCGCTAGGATCCAGCGTATCGGCCTGCCAAACCGGAAATCGTTGCTGCCCCATCTCATGGCCTTGGGGAAGCTGAAGGCGTCGATGAGCTTGGGGAATATCTCCGCCAGCACCTCTATGGTCGGCCTGCCCTCCTCGGTCTTCCTGGCAAACACATACTCCCCCGCCTCGGTGGTTCGGCGCTCCACCGAATCCACGCTCACGCCGGCCGAACGTGCGAACCCCTCCAGGGCGCGCGTGGGCTTTCCCTCCGCGTCGTAGGCGATGCGGGCAGCAGGCCCTCTGAGCTCCACCTCAAGGGGAGCTTGCTTCGGCGCAAGGCCGGTGATGGCCACGATGATCCGGCGGGGGGTGGTATAGCACTTGACCCCACCTGACTCCACGTGGGCGTCAGCCAGCAGCCTGTAGCAGCCCTCCTCAGCCTGTCGGATCAGCCCTGCCGCGAACCTTGCGGGCATCTCCTCGGTGCCTATCTCTAACACGGCGTCCCAGCCTGACAGGCTCTGGGCCGCTGCGGCGCCGGCAGCTTCCGTGTCACGCGATGTATCAAGCCTTTGCTGCTGCGTCTTCCGCATCTTGCGCCGCCTCCTCTCTCTCCCTCTTCACCCAGGCCACGGCCACCTTCCGCGCCATCGTCCGCACCCTGCCCATGTATTCCGCGCGTTGGGCCGCGCCGAAGGCGCCCCTGGCGTCCAGCACGTTGAACGAGTGCGAGCACTTGAGGACGTAGTCGTACGCAGGCAGGATGAGCCCGGCCTCCAGGGCGCGGGAGGCCTCCACCTCGTAGCTCTCGAAGGAACTCTTCAGGGTGGGGATGTCGGCCACCTCGAAAGAGTACTTGGAGAACTCGTATTCCGCCCGACGGAACACGTCGCCGTACGTCAGGTCGCCGACCCATCTCACGTCGTACACGTTGTTCACGCCCTGCAGGTACATGGCGATCCGCTCCAGCCCGTACGTGATCTCTGCGCTGACGGGCTTCACATCGATGCCGCCCACCTGCTGGAAGTAGGTGAACTGCGTTATCTCCATGCCGTCAAGCCACACTTCCCAGCCAGTGCCCCAGGCGCCAAGGGTCGGAGCCTCCCAGTTGTCCTCGACGAACCTGATGTCGTGATCCGCGGGATCGAAGCCGATCCTGGCGAGGCTCTCCAGGTACACCTCCTGAACGTCGTCAGGGCTGGGTTTGAGAATTACCTGGTACTGGTGGTGCTGGAACAGGCGGTTCGGGTTGTCGCCGTACCTGCCGTCAGCCGGTCTCCTGGACGGCTGCACGTAGGCAACGTTCCACGGCTTGGGGCCGAGCACCCGCAGGAAAGTATGCGGGCTCATGGTGCCGGCGCCAACCTCCACCACGTAGGGCTGCTGGATCGTGACGCCTCGCTCGGCCCAGAACTGCTCCAGAGTCAATATGAGATCTTGAAAGTCCAAGCACGTTCCCTCCCAAATCGGGCAGACTAGGGCATGACTGACGGAAAACCTGGCGATATGGCGCGGATCACCGCCGGAGTCAGCGTGAGCTCCAAGAGCGCCGCCAGAGCCAACATGGGCACGATGCTGAAAGCAAGGAGCGTGACGCTCTCGGCTATGGTTCTGCCGAGGTCATCAGGACCCGTCCTGCCCCTCCACACGAGAGGTGCCAGAAAGCCTATCCTCAGACCGATGGCCTGCCCGGCGATGAATGCCGGGATCTCCAACACGCCGTGGGGCAGGAACGACAGCACCACCATCCCCAGGCTCCAGCCGCTTCGGACCATCACCATCTTGGCGCCCATCCCGATGATCACGCCGTTTAGGCCGCAGCTGATCAGTGGCACTATTCCCAGGATCCATCCAAAGGCTATCGACAGCGCGATGGCCTTCAGGTTGTTCAGGAACAACTCGAGAGCGCGGCTCCACAGAGCCCCGTTCTCAATCCGCCTGGTGAGGTCGGCGACGCCTTTCAAAGCCCAGGGCACTGAACCATCAGCCGCCGGGGTGTATCCCGTGAACCCCACCACGATACAAGTCACGAACAGTATGAACGTGAACACGAAGTATCGCTGGTAGGCCCTGGCCGCCCTGGGCAGAGCGGAGGTAAACAGCTTGTGGACCGCGCTCACGCCTGGGCCCCCTCTACGAAAAAAGCCTCCGCCCCTAAGGCTCTGGGGACGAGAGGCTGGATTCCCGAAGCACCCGGTGCACGCATTCAATAGGATAGCGTACGCTGCGATGGGTGTCAAACCCATGCGATTACCTTGTTTCCACCCTTACCGTGCAACCGGTGGCCAGCGCCGCCATGGCGCCTATCGCTGCAAGCTGCGGCGCCACCACAGCTCCGATGACCCCTGCCACTATCGGCAGGTTGGCCAGCTTGTCGCCGTCGCGTTCCACCACCACTCGCATGCTGGCTCCGTGGTTCCACAGTTCCTTGATCCCATCCGCGAGTTTTCCCAGTGAAGACTGGCCCTCCTCCACCACGTCACTGTCCGGCACGAATCCTGCGGCACCCCTCGCAGACTTGCCCCCGCACATGTCCCTCTCGGCCATTATCAGCGCCTGTACCAGGTCGCCCCCGGCAGCCTCAAGGTACGATGCCGCCTCCTCATATGTGAGGTCCACCCGCTCGCGGAGCCTGTCAATCCGGTCCAAGTCTACCTTCACTGCTCGCTGCATCCTCCCGACCCATCGAAGTTACGTGGTTGATGAACTCAAGTGTCCGAAGCCTGCGCTCCACCCTCAGATCCACGTACTGACGCATTCCGTCTGCGACAGCGCCGTAGCCCCGGATCGAATCGTCCACGTCGCACAGCCGGGCATACGGACGCGCCATCAATGCCCGAAGCAGCCTCCGGCCATCGCGGTCCATCGGCACTGCTCCGGCGTCCGTGCGCCTGCATCGATCGCACAGAAGCCCGCCGGCCGCCGGCCCGAACCATGCGGTTTCAGCCTCAGGCGCTCGGCACGACACGCACGCCGCCACCTCCGGCTTGAAACCTATCAGCGAGAGGAACTTCACCTCGAATCCCAGGGCAATGATGGCGGCAGGCGCTTCCCTTCTATCCAGGGCCGCAAAGGTGGCGCATACCAGGGAGTACACCTGATCATCGGGCTGCCTCTCAGCGGTCATGGCATCGGCAAGCTCGGCGACGTACGATCCATAGGCCATGGAGACCAGGTCGGACCTGATGCGCGAGTGGCTGCTGACCACTTCAGCGCTGGAGAGAGTGTCGATGCTCCTGCCCCGAAACAGCATCATGTTGGCCCTGGTGAAGAGTTGGGCGGTGCCGGCCAAGCCGCTGCGCGGCCGGCGGGCGCCCCTGGCCACAGCCTCGAACTTCCCCTCTGTGGGCGACAGGATAGTCAGGATGCGGTCCGCCTCGTTGAAGTCTCGCACCCTGAGCACGATGCCCTCGCACCCGACCATGGCCATGTGCCTGTCCTCCCGATATCCGGGCCTGGCCACGTAATTACGCTTCCCAGCCCTGAAAGTGACTATACTTTCCGCCGCGGCCTAGCCCTGAGGTAACGCTCCTCCTCGCTGAAGATGCAGCCGCAATACGGTTGCCTGTACAGGTTCATCCGCCGGGACATCTCAATGCTATCGCGGTAGCCCTGGCGAAAATCGAAGTACTTGAACTCGATGCCGCAGTCGTCCGCCACCTTCCCACCCACGGCCCTGATGAGATCGTGGTTCTGGTACGGGCTGATGGTGAGCGTGGTGGTGAAGGCATCGCACCCCTCCTGTACGGCATGCTGTGCGGCACGTCGCAGGCGCATCTCATAGCAGACGGCGCACCGTGCGTCGATGTCGCCGGCGACGGCAGCAAGGAACTGGCGCAGCCCGTACTCGTCCACGATCTGCGCCTCATGACCGGCCTGCGCACAGAAGCCTGCAAAAGCCTCCAGACGCCTGCGGAACTCGGTGTACGGGTGGATATTGGGGTTGAAGAAGATCCCCTTCACCTCATGGCCCTGCTGCCTAAGATGCTCCAGGCTGTAGGTGGTGCATGGCCCGCAGCATGAGTGCAGCATGATCTTCACAGCAGCACCCCCTGCCCGTCGTCGCGGAAGTCGCGGCGGCTTGAAGGCATGGGCCTGTCCATGTGCTCGTAAGCCCTGACAGTGGCCACGCGCCCGCGGGGCGTGCGCTCAATGAAGCCCAGCTGCATCAGGTACGGCTCGTACACGTCCTCGATGGTGTCGCGCTCCTCGTTCACGGACGCGGCCACGGTGTCCACCCCCACCGGGCCCCCGTTGAACTTGTCGATTATGGTGGCAAGGATCCGCCGGTCAAGCCTGTCGAGGCCCAAGTGGTCAACGTCAAGCATGCTCAGGGCCTCCGCGGCCACCTCTTCCGTGACCACGCCGTCGGCCCTGACCTGCGCGTAGTCCCGCACCCGTCTGAGCATCCTGTTGGCCACCCTGGGCGTGCCCCGCGACCGCCTGGCTATCTCCCTGGCACCAGCTGGCTCCACCTTGACCCCCAGACGCTCCGCGGACTTTAGCACTATGGTGGTGAGCTCGTCAACGGTGTAGAACTCCATTCTGTGGATCACGCCGAACCTCTCCCGAAGCGGGGACGATATCAGTCCGGTTCGGGTCGTGGCCCCTATCAGCGTGAACCTGGGCAGGTCGATCCTGATGGACCTGGCGGACGGCCCCTTTCCGATGACGATGTCCAGGGCGTAGTCCTCCATGGCAGGATACAGCACCTCTTCCACCACGCGGTTGAGGCGGTGGATCTCGTCTATGAACAGCACGTCGCCGGCGGAGAGGTTGGTGAGGATGGCGGCCAGGTCGCCCGCGCGCTCTATGGCTGGCCCCGACGTGACGCGTAGCCTCACTCCCATCTCGTTGGCCACGATGCCCGCAAGGGTGGTCTTGCCCAGGCCAGGCGGGCCGTACAGCAGCACGTGATCGAGGCACTCCCGCCTTGCCCGGGCCGCCTCGATGAAGATGGCGAGGCTCTCCTTCACCCTCTCCTGCCCGATGAACTCCGAAAGCCGCTTGGGCCTGAGGCTCAGCTCGGCACGGGCGTCCTCATCGGTTCGGTCGGGGGCAATGAATCTGGCTTCTCTGTCTTCCATGGATCACACCTCGTTCATTCAGAAGGGCCCAACCGGGCCAAGGACGCACGGATTATCTCCGCGGCGCTACCCCTGTAGCCCGCGACGACGGCGGCTCTCACCGCCCGCTCGGCCTCCATGGCGGAGTATCCCAGAGCCATCAGGCCGCTTATGGCATCGCCCTCAGGCGAGCCCACCGTCCACGCGGACGGCACTTGTTCGGCCGATGCAGGCAGGCCGAACCTGCGCACCCTGTCGCGTAGCTCCACGGCCAGACGCTCGGCGGTACGCCTGCCTACCCCCGGAGCCGAAGCCAGGGTGGCTATATCGCCTGCGTTCACAGCGGCGACGATGGTCTCGAAGCTCAGCGCCGACAGGATCGAAAGAGCCGTCTTCGGGCCTATCCCCTTGACATCGCAGAGCACGTCGAAAAGCTCCCGCTCGTCCACGGACTCGAACCCGTAAAGCGAGAGCGAATCCTCCCTAACCACCATCGTGGTGAACAGCCGCACCTCGTCGCCGACCTCGCCCACCAGAGACTTGGCCCCGGCGGATGCCCACACCCTGAACCCGATGCCGCCCACCTCGATGACCATGGCGTCCTTGTCATAGCCGATGAACTTGCCTTTGAGCTGACTGATCACTGCGCATCACCCCATACGTTCCGCGACATCATCACGTGGTACGGCGCGCTGTTGATGTGACAGATGGCTATGGCCAGGGCGTCCGCCACGTCGTCAGGCCTGGGCTCGGAGTCAAGGCCCAGAAGAAGCCGCACCATGCTCTGCATCTGCTTCTTGTCGGCCTTCCCGTAGCCTGCCACCGCCAGCTTCACCTGCAGGGGGGTGTACTCGCTCACCGGTAGCCCCGCCTGGCACGCTGCCAGCAACGCCACCCCTCTGGCGTGCCCCACCGCCAGGGCGCTGGTGGCGTTGGTGTTGAAGAACAGCTGCTCGATGGCGACGCAGTCCGGGCGGTGCCGGGCGATGAGCGCCGAGAGCTTGCTGTGTATCGTGGTCAGCCTTTCCGGCAGGGGCGTGTGGGCGGCGGTGCGGATGCATCCCATCCCGACGCACCTGAGCCCCCCGCCTTCATCGCTCACCAGTCCGAACCCTGTGATGGCTGTGCCCGGATCGATCCCCAGCACCAGCACGTGAACACGTCCCTTCTGGCTGTGGCCCCGCGGCCCTGCCCGGCAGAGCGCGGAGCTCGCGGTGGCGTTCAGGCAATGCAAAGCGGCCACGGGCCGGAGCGCGTGGCCGCGGAAATGTCCTATGCGGCGCAAGCGGAACTCACCTGTCAGTTCTCCTGCTCCAGCTGCTCCAGCACCTCATCTGGTATGTCGAAGTTTCCGAAAACGTTCTGCACGTCGTCGTGATCGTCCAGGGCGTCCACGAGCTTGAGGATGGACCTGGCCTCGTTCAGGCCCAGGGTGACGACGTTGGTGGGTACCCTCACCAGGCTTGCGGATTCCACCTGCACGCCTGCGGCCTCCAGGTTCCTGCGAACGCCGTCAAGCTCCTCCACTGACGTGGTGATCACGTAGGAGCCGTCCTCCAGCTTCAGGTCCTCGGCCCCGGCCTCCAAGGCGATGAGCATCATCTCGTCCTCGCCGCCCTGCGTGAACGTTTCCGCCTTGACGGTGATCTCACCTTTGCGTTGGAACATCCAGCTCACGCAACCCGACTCGCCCAGGTTACCGCCGTGCCGCGAGAACAAGTAGCGAACGTCAGACGCGGTGCGATTGCGGTTGTCCGTGGTGGCCTCAACCATGAGAGCTACGCCGTGGGGTCCGTACCCCTCGTACACGACCTCCTCGTAGTTCTCGGCGTCTCCCTCACCTGACGCCCGCTTTATCGCCCGCTGTATGCTCTCGTTGGGCATGTTCACCGCCCTGGCAGCCTGTATCGCCATGCGCAGGCGGAAGTTGGCCTCGGGATCAGCGCCGCCCTGCTTCACCGCAACGGCGATCTCCCTCGAGACCTTGGTGAACGCAGCGCCGCGCTGGGCGTCTGCCTTGGCCTTCTTATGCTTGATGTTAGCCCACTTCGAATGGCCGGACACCGTGTATACCCCCTCAATGCTCGCAACGCAAAGGATAAGCCTTACTCATTCTACCACAAGGATTAGGTTTCGCCGTCGACGTCGCCATTCCCTGCTGGAAGGCGGCTCCGTGCGCCAGCGGAGTCAGCCTGCGACTTCTCCGGCTCCACGGCGTCAGGCCCGCAGGGTGCGCCGTCATCAGCCCTGGACGAACAGTGATGAGCCCAGGGCGACCCGCGCTTGGCGAAGGGCGACATCCGAAGCGCCTTCCCTATCCGGCTGAGGATCCCGAAGTACAGGAACAGCACCACGCCCACCAGCAACGGGAAGCTCATCATCTCTGTGATCAGCAGGAAGTCGTACAGGCCATGCAGTACCGACGCCGTGACTATGCTTCGCCATATGGTGATCTCCCGCACCGACTCTGGGGCGAATCTGGCTGTGCCCATGGCGAACCCGATGATGCCGGAGAACGAGGCGTGCACTATGGACGTGACGACACCGCGGGTGATCCCAACTGACAGGCCGTACGACATGGTGTAAAGCACGTTCTCGAAGGCTGCGAACCCCAGGCCTGCTGTAAGGGCGTACACCACCCCGTCCACGGGCTCGTTGAACTCGTCGTGGCTGTACACCAGCCTCCTGACCACCCAGTACTTGAGGTACTCCTCCACGAAGCCTACGGCGAAGATGGACGTCAAGAGGAGCGCACCCAGGCTCGGCGGGTTGAGGATGATGCGGCGAAACGGCGCCTCGATTATCCCCGCTGGGATTATCATCAACGCGCCCGTCAGAAAGGTGCGTACCAGAAGCCCGGTGGGCTCCGGGTCGTAGACGTCCTTGCTGCGGAAATATGCCACCCACAGCACGCCCGGCAGGATTGACACCGCGGCCAGCTTCAATATGTCGACCATCTCAAACCTCCAAGCGTTGCTCTCACTCGGAGATTATCCCCGAGAAGGGGCGGAGTCACCGTACTCAGAGAAAGCATAGAATCTCCTTCGCCGGAAAGAATTCTACCACAGCCCTTGACAATCCTGAATAGGCGTGTGTATCATAGCCATGGTTCTGTTAGCACTCACTGCTGACGAGTGCTAACGATGCAGCAAGAAGAGGCATAAAGGAGGCAGTCAACAATGCTTAGGCCTTGTGGCGACAGGGTCATCGTAAAGCCTGACGTCGAAGAAGAGCGCACGGCGGGAGGAATTCTCCTTCCTGACACCGCCAAGGAGCGTCCCCAGTGGGGCGAAGTGGTGGCGGTGGGGCCCGGCAAGTGGGACGAGTCCGGCGCCAAGCGTATCCCGGTTGACGTGAAGGTAGGCGACAAGGTTATCTTCGCCAAGTACGGCGGCACCGAGGTCAAGGTGGATGGTGTCGAATACCTTATCCTCCGCGAGTCCGACATTCTTGCAGTGAAGCAGTGAAGTAGCGATCACAAGACTTGCTTCGGAGTTTACATAAAAAGGGAGGTCAACCAGTAATGGCTGCAAAGCAGTTGGCATACCAAGAGGAAGCCCGCGCCGCCCTGAAGAGGGGCGTCGATGCAGTCGCGAACGCAGTTAAGGTCACGTTGGGGCCCAAGGGCCGCAACGTAGTGTTGGAGCGGAAGTTCGGATCGCCCGTCATCACCAAGGACGGCGTGACCGTTGCTAAGGAGATCGAGCTCGAGGATCCTTACGAGAACATGGGAGCCCAGCTCTGCCGCGAAGTGGCGTCCAAGACCAACGACATCACCGGTGACGGCACCACCACGGCCACGGTTCTGGCCCAGGTCATCGTCAACGAGGGACTGCGCAACGTCACCGCCGGCGCCAACCCGATGTTCCTGAAGCGCGGCATCGATCGGGCGGTTGCCCTGGTGGTTGAGGAGCTCCACAAGATCGCCATCCCTGTGGAGGGCAAGAGGGATATCGCCCACGTGGCTGCGGTGTCCGGAAACGATGAGACCATCGGCCAGTGGATCGCCGAGGCCATGGACAAGGTGGGCAAGGATGGCGTCATCACCGTTGAGGAGTCCAAGACCATCGACACCACGGTCGAGCAGGTGGAGGGAATGGAGTTCGACAAGGGCTACATTTCCGCCTACTTCGCCACCAACACCGAGACCATGGAAGCCGTTCTGGAAGATCCCTTCATCCTCATCCACGAAAAGAAGATATCCAACGTACAGGACCTCCTTCCCGTGCTGGAGAAGGTGGCCCGGGCAGGCCGGCCGCTCCTGATCATCGCCGAGGACGTTGAGGGAGAGGCCCTGGCGACCCTGGTCCTGAACAAGCTGCGCGGCATCCTTGCGGTGTGCGCCGTGAAGGCCCCGGGCTTCGGCGACAGGCGTAAGGCCATGCTGGAGGACATCGCGATCCTCACCAGCGGGCAGGTCGTGTCAGAGGAGACCGGCTCCAAGCTTGAGAAGGTCGAGCTTCACCAGCTGGGCCAGGCCAAGACGGTCAAGGTCAGCAAGGAGCGCACCACGATCATCGAGGGCAAGGGCAGCAAGGAAGCCATTGAGGGCAGGATAAACCAGATCCGCCGTCAGATCGAGGAGTCCGATTCTGACTACGACCGCGAGAAGCTGCAGGAGCGCCTCGCGAAGCTGGCCGGCGGCGTGGCCATCATCAAGGTGGGCGCTGCCACCGAGACCGAGCTCAAGGAGAAGAAGCACCGGATCGAGGACGCCCTGTCGGCTACCAGGGCAGCGGTTGAGGAAGGCATCGTAGCAGGCGGCGGCGTATCGCTCATCGCGATGATATCGAAGCTCGACTCCCTGGACGCCACTGGCGACGAGAAGACCGGCGTCGATATCATCAAGCGCGCTCTGGAGGAGCCCCTCCGGACCATCGCCAACAACGCCGGCCTGGAAGGCTCCGTGGTCGTGGAGCGGATCAAGGCCGAGAACAAGCTGGGCTTCGGGCTGAACGCCCTCACCGGCGAGTACTGCGACCTGATCGAGGCCGGAATCGTCGACCCTGTGAAGGTCACCAGGTCTGCGCTGCAGAACGCCGCGTCCATCGCCTCCATGTTGCTGACCACCGAGGCGATCATCGCCGACGTGCCCAAGAAGGAGACCACTCCGCCCTATCCTCCGGGAGGCGGGATGGACTACTAAGCTAAGGCCTGCAGAGCGCCATATGCATGAGACAGGCTCCGGCATCGCGCCGAAAAGCGCCGCCGGAGCCTGTTCGTTATGTCGCCGGTTACTCCACCGTCACGCTCTTGGCGAGGTTGCGAGGCTGGTCCACGTCGAGTCCGCGATCAACGGCGCACGCGTACGCCAGCAGCTGCAGAGGCAGGACCGCGAGCAGCGGACTGAACACCTCCTCCGTTCGAGGGACGCGGATCACGGCATCGGCGTAAGATTCCAGGTCATGGTCACCCTCAACTCCCACGGCGATGATGGGTCCGCCGCGGGCCCGCACCTCCTGCATGTTGGAGAGCATCTTGTCGTACACCCGGCCCGGCACAGCCACGGCCACCGTGGGACATTCCGGAGTGACCAGGGCGATGGGACCGTGCTTCATCTCGCCTGCGGCATAGCCCTGGGCATGGATGTAGCTGACCTCTTTCAGCTTGAGCGCGCCTTCGAGGGCTGTTGGATAATTCGCGCCCCGCCCGAGGAACAGCGCACCGTGCGCCCCGCGGAACCGCGAGGCGCAGGCGTTGACGACGTCCTCCTGGGCAAGCGCCTGCGCTGCCTGCTCAGGCAGGTTGCGCATCGCCGCCCGAAGCTCGCGGGCCCTTTCCGGCACCAGGTGACCGCGGGCCTCGCCGAAGGCAAGCGCCAGCATGAAGAGCATGGAAAGCTGTGTCGTGTACGCCTTGGTGGAGGCCACCGCTATCTCAGGCCCGGCGTTGGTGTGTATGGCCTTGTCGGCCGCACGGTCCACCGAGCTGCCCACGACGTTGGTGATGGCCAGCACCCGTGCGCCCATCTCCTTGACCCTATTCATCGCGGCTAGGGTGTCCGCTGTCTCTCCTGACTGGCTGATGACGACGGCGAGGGTGTCCCGTGTGATCAGAGCGTCGCGGTAACGCAGCTCCGACGCCATGGCCGCCCTGGCGGGCACTCCTGCCAGCTCCTCCAAGGCGAACTCGCCCACGAGGCACGCGTGGTACGCGGTGCCGCAGCCTATCAGGATCACCTGGCCGACCTTCTGCAGCTCCTCTCGGGTCATCTCCAGTTCGGATAGGATTGCGGCTTGGTCGCTGGCGGGCAGCCTCCCTCGCAGCGTATCGACGAGGGCTGACGGCTGCTCGTGCATCTCCTTGGCCATGAAGTGCCTGTAGCCGCCTTTCTCCGCGGCGGACACGTCCCACGTGATGGTCACGATCTGGGGCGCCCGCGGCGAGCCGTCCTTGCCCCACAGGCTCACGCCGTCCCGCGTCAGCCTGGCGATATCGCCGTCATTCAGGTAGGTGACTCGCCTGGTTCGATGCAGCAGCGCCGGCACGTCCGACGCCACGTAGTAGGCGTCCGGACCGTGCCCGATTATCAGCGGACTGTGCTGCCGCGCCACGACCAGAACGCCTGGCGCATCCTGGCTCACCACCGCCATGGCGTAAGATCCCTCCACCAGCCGCAGCGCGTTCCTCACCGCCTCGGCAAGGTCCCCTTTGAATTCCCTCTCGATCAGGTGCGCCAGCACCTCTGTGTCGGTATCTGACGTGAACACGTGGCCCTGGGCCTCCAGTTCCGCCTTGAGGGCCTGGTAGTTCTCGATGATACCGTTGTGCACGATGGAGATGCGTCCAGTACAGTCGGAGTGCGGATGGGCGTTGGTCTCCGTGGGCGCACCGTGCGTGGCCCAGCGGGTGTGCCCGATCCCGATAGTGCCGACAAGAGGAGTCTCGCGCACGGCGGCCTCAAGGCGGTCCAGTTTCCCCGCGCGTTTCACCGTTCGCAAGGCCTCATCGCCGACGACGGTGATCCCTGCTGAATCGTAGCCCCGATACGCCAGCCGCCTCAGCCCCGCAAGGAGCACGTCAGCGGCCTGGTCTGGGCCGATGTATCCGACAATCCCACACATGCACCATTCCACCTCTCACATGCTCGTGTAAGCATCTGTCACAGCTGTCCTATATGAGAGCCCTCACGCTAGAGAATATGCCCTTCGACGCAAAAGACCGCCGGAGCGTGTCCGACGGTCGTGCAAGCTCGCTCTGTGCGCAGCTTCTTCTGGCGAAAACGAATGGCTCCTCGAGCAGGATTCGAACCTGCGACCCACCGGTTAACAGCCGGTTGCTCTACCGCTGAGCTATCGAGGAACGCCACACCGCGATAATACCACGGCACAGGCAGGGCGTCAAGGGCTGTTCGCGCCAGACTGCCGCCAAACTGCTGTCCCCGCTGCCGCACTGTGGCGAAGCCGCGCCGGGCCAGCCAGGATAGACCTGTCGAGACTACTCTTCTTCCCTGTGCGGGAACAGAGCCATCAGCACGTTAAGGATCGCGTAGAACAGCAGGAGCACGCCGAAAACGGACAGCAGTCCTACTGTGCTAACACGCCAACCTTCAGCGATGTGATTCATGTTATATGCTCCCTCCAAGCCGAACGGTGCGCCAGTCTCCAAGTTAATGTATGAGAGCCAGGATCATGGCGCCGGCTATGATGGAACCCACCTGCCCCGCCACGTTCGCTCCGATGGCGTGCATCAGCAGGTAGTTGGTGGGGTCCTCCTCGATCCCGAGCTTGTGGATGACCCGCGCCGACATCGGGAAAGCGGAGATGCCTGCCGCGCCGATCATCGGGTTGACCTTCCGCTTAAGGAACAGGTTGATCAGTTTCGCGAAGAGCACGCCGCCAGCGGTGTCGAAGATGAAGGCCACCAGGCCCATGGCGATGATAAACAGCGTGCTGGGCTGGAGAAACCTGTCGGCAACCATGGTGGAGCCTATGGCGACGCCCAAGAACAGGGTGGTCACGTTGGCGAGCTCGTTCTGAGCCGACTTCGACAGCCTCTCGACGACGCCGGCTTCCCTGATCAGGTTGCCCAGCATCAGCGAGCCGATGAGGCCCACGCTGATGGGCGCCACGATCCCCGCGACCAGGGTGACCACTATCGGGAAGAGGATCCTCACGGTCTTGCTCACCTTAACCTCCTGGAACTCCATGTGGATGCGGCGTTCCTCCTTGGTGGTGAGCATCTTGATGATGGGCGGCTGAATCAGCGGGACCAGCGACATGTACGAGTACGCTGCCACCGTGATGGGACCCAGCAATTCCGGGGCGAACAGCCGCGCCACGTATATGGACGTTGGTCCGTCCGCAGCGCCGATGATGCCGATCGACGCCGCCTGCTTGAGGGTGAAAGCGGGTATGAAGCTGGCATACTTGCTGAGCTTGCCCAGGTACAGGGCTGCCATCAGGGTGGCGAAGATGCCGAACTGCGCCGCAGCTCCGAAGAACAGCATGAACGGGCGGCTCAGCAGAGGAGCGAAGTCTATCATCGCGCCTACTGCGATGAAAATGAGGATCGGGAACAACTCGTTCTCTATGCCTGCATTGTAGAGCACCGTCAGGAAACCGTGTTCCCCCACGGCCGACGAGCCTGGAATGTTGGTAAGGATGGCGGCAAAACCGATGGGCAATAGCAAGGTGGGTTCGTACTCTTTCTTTACCGCAAGGTAGATCAGCACCCCGCCGATTCCGAACATCACGAAGTTGCGCCAGTATTCGACGACGTACTGGCCTACGGTGGTAAGGAACTCTTGCAAATCTCTCACCTTCCGTCAGTAAGCTGCTCTCCTCTGGCAAGTGACCCAAGTGGTCTTATTCGAGACTGAAAGCGGTTATCCTGTCTGCGGCGTGGAAGGTTCTTGCCACTTCCAGCATTGCAAGTCGCGCCGATGGCCGCTGGAAGAGCGGTTCACGCCCGAGTCACCGCCCAAGAGGCGGCAGGGTAACCGCCTCGCATGTAGAACGTGTGCATGGAGGCTATGATCGATTGCTTTGGGAGGATCTGAGATGAACAGCGCACAACCGGAGTTCAGAGGCGTGTTCGCGCCCATCCCAACTCCTTTTGCGAGTGACGGTAGCATCGATTGGGCGGCGTTGAAAGACAACGTCGCCTGGTGGTGCGCCACGAAGCTTGCAGGCCTTGTGGTGCTGGGCTCCAACGGCGAGGCGGGGTACCTCGACTTCGACGAGCGGGCGCAGATGGTGGAGGCTGTGGTGCGGCAGTGCGCAGGCAGGAAGACGGTGGTCGCCGGCGTGGGCATGGAGACCACAGGGCACACCATGAAGCTTGCCAAGGCCGCGGCCGCAGCCGGCGCCGACGCGGTGTTGGTGCTCCCTCCCCACTTCTATGAGGTCGCGATGACCGGGCCTATCCTGCGGGACCACTACCGGGCGGTGGCCGATGCTTGCCCCGTGCCGGTGATCCTCTACAACATGCCGGGCAACACCGGTCTCAACCTCGGGATCGAGACTCCGGTGCAGCTGTCGTCTCATCCCAACATCGTTGGCTTGAAGGACAGCTCCGGCGACATCGTGCAGATCTCGGAGATAATCGCGGGGGCCGCACCGGGCTTCGCGGTGTTCGCCGGTTCAGGTAGCTACCTCTTGCCCACGTTGGTGATGGGCGGCGTCGGTGCCACAGCAGCGGTGGCGAACGTGTTCCCGGACGAGTGCGCGGCCATCATTGAGCTGTTCGAGGCGGGAAAGCTCGACTTGGCGCGTCAGCTGCAGCAGGCCCTCTTGGAGGCGAACCGTGCAGTCACCAGCAGGTTCAACGTGCCGGGGCTCAAGGCAGCCCTCGAGATCCTCGGGCACTACGGCGGGCCACCCCGCCTGCCGATGCAGCCGCTGGATGACGCCACGAGAGCAACGCTGGAAGGAATCATCCGCCGCGCCCAGGCGCGCTGCGCCGAGATCCTCAGCGGCGTGTAGGCTGACGATGGACCCATAGCACGGCGAAAAAGAAGCCCCCTGCCATTGCAGGGGGCTCGTTAAAGGTTCCGGCAGCGACCTACTCTC
>ERZ773359.364-NODE-364-length-63745-cov-21.246585_pt1 | contig 63745 bp, 69 predicted proteins | sample MGYA00374955_ERZ773359 | MGnify/ENA primary metagenome ERZ773359 (study PRJEB29098, sample SAMN04486028) | biogas fermenter metagenome | study: EMG produced TPA metagenomics assembly of the Biogas fermentation microbial communities from Germany - Plant 4 DNA1... | reverse complement strand
ATTTTACCCTAAAAAAAATAATAGTTCAACTAATTCATAAGTTATTTCAAATATTATAATACATTTTAGTTGCATTAATGTGGAATGATATGTTAGAATATAATGTGTTGTTGTTAAAAGTGAAAATATGCTTTTGTGGATTTATAGTTTTAAGGAGGTGTATTTCATGGCAAAGGTATGTGAAATCTGCGGAAAGGGAAAAGTGTTTGGTAATAAAGTTACTTTCTCAAATAAAAAGAATTCAAGAAGCTGGTCTCCAAATATTAGAAGAGTAAGAGCAGTTGTAAAAGGCGAAGCTAAAAGAATAAATGTATGTACCAGATGTTTAAGATCAGGTTATGTTGAAAGAGCATTATAATACAAAAACTCAAATAAGGCTTACCATTTTATCTTTTTAATTAGTGGTAGCCTTATTTTAGTTTTAAAATCAATGCCCCCATTATTAATAACCCCAAGCCTATTAATATCAATACTGCTTCTATAGGTAGGAAATTTATGATAATTAATATGCCAACTGCACATAAGGTTATTCCAATTATTTTTCTTGTTTTTTGTCGATACCTATAATAAAATTTCCACATCCATGGCACCTCCAATATGGCTTATTATATTTTATTCATTATATTAGATAAAAGTTACAAAAAAAAACTTAAGGCCAAACCTTAAGTTTTAATCCTTAGAGATAAATACTAAAGCTTTACCTGAATGAATTTTTATTTTACCGCAATCTTCTATAATCCTATTACTTATACCGTAGGTAGAACCGAATTCTATTTTCCCCTTATTTAAGTTGTAGAAAAATCCTTCAAGAGATACAACAACACCTTTTTCAGATATAGGTATTATGGAAACATAGGAATTTTCCATGTATTCAATCTCTAGATACTCATCTACTAATTGAATAATATTATTATCATCTATTATTTTTCCCTTTACTCCCCTCTCCAATAATGTGTTTAGCAATAGGATGTTAGCCATTGTATGGTCCATCCTAGTGCCTGTAACTCCCATAAAGGTTATTTCATCAAAGCCCCTATCTAGTAAGTATTCTAGGGCAAGAGCAGTATCGGTATCATCTTTAATAGATGGAAATAATTTAACTTGAATGCTTTTATTTTTTATATAGTCTAAGCCTAGTTGACTTATAGAATCTAAGTCACCTAAGACTAAATCTGGTTCAGCATTTAATTTTATTAAATATTCAATTCCACCATCGGCACAGATTATAAAATCTGAAGTGTCTATTTCTTTTTTTAATCTGTCATAATCTTTAATGGTGCCATTTGATATAATTAAGCCTTTCATTAAATCAATCCTTCATTAAGATTTAAGAACTCTTTGTAATGGTTTCCATATAATAAATATTACTATAAATGAAATTATAAATTCAGGCACTAAATAAAATGCATTATATTGGATAGAATAAATCCAAGGGTTTTTATCTCCAGCATATTCAGCAAAGAATACAACTCCAGATAAAACGTGACATACCATTCTGCCAAAAATTCCTAAAAAAATCGATAGAAAAATCCTTATATACTTATTGAAAGAATCCTTTTCTTTAAAATGAAATATAATGCCAGCCAATCCTAATAATCCAAAAGCCAGTGGATAGTCTAGTAAAAATTGAATAGGATGATAAAAATATGGTTCTAGAATAAACTGTAAGATTCCATGGCAAGCCCCTATGGCCAATCCTGGCACTATACCCCAACGTATGGCAAATAATATTATTGGAATCATACTACCAGCTGTAACTGATCCACCCATTGGGGCGTCATAAATTTTTAGATAGCTTAGAATTGTAGCTAAGGCTATCATCATTCCCCCTTCAGCTAAGATCCTTACCCTTAATCTTTTTTTCATATATATATCCTCCTTTAAATAATTTATCCCATTACCAGCGTAGGCAATGGGTATATTTAAAGGAAAATATACACACACTTCCCTACGCTAGCATTATCTAGGTCAGGTAATAAGGGTCGGGATTTAACCCCTCTCAGCCTTAATGGCTCCCCTAGTGTTTATCTACTCAATTATCTATTTAATTATCTATATTATACCAATTGTAAAATAGAATTACAATCTTTTAAATTCTTTTACTCTCTGCTCAATATTTTCTGCATTGAATATGTCAGAACCTACCACTAATAAATCAACACCCCAGTCTAAGATAGCCTTAGCATTGCTTAGTTTTACTCCTCCATCTACTTCTAAAATAATATCTAAATTTCTTTGGTCAATGATTTTTCTAATCTTTTTTATTTTTCTATCCATCTGATTAATAAAAGATTGTCCACCAAAGCCTGGATTTACTGTCATGATCAAAATCAAATCTATGTCTTCTAAAATATATTCTAGGGTTTCCAATGGAGTTGTAGGATTTAATGAAACTCCTGCCATTATGCCATAGGATTTTATTTCTTGTATTGTCCTATGAAGATGAATTGTGGCTTCTTGGTGTACAGTAATTATATCAGCACCTGCCTCGACAAAATCCTTTATAAATCTTTCTGGCCTATCAATCATCAGATGCACATCAAATGGAAGCTCAGTTACTTCCCTTATTTTTTTTATTACGGGAGCTCCAAAAGTTATATTTGGAACAAAGATTCCATCCATTACATCTAAATGTAGATAATCAGCTCCACCACTTTCTACTTTCCTTATTTCACCTTTTAAATCAGCAAAATCTGCTGAAAGTAAAGAAGGGGCTATTTTAGCCATTTTAGTACCTCCTATATTTTCTTATCTCCTGTAGAAAATCTAGATAGCTTTTATATCTAGTTTCTGGTATATTCCCTAATTCCACTTGCTTTTTAACAGCACAATCTGGTTCATTCTCATGTAAACAACTAATAAACCTGCAATCTAATCCATATTTTCTTATCTCTATAAAGTAATCCCTTAACTCTATTTCATCCTCTATAAAACTTAAATTCAAGGACCCAAATCCTGGAGTATCAAGGACATAGGCAGTTTTATCTAATTCCAATAACTCCACATGTCTTGTTGTATGTCTGCCTCTTTTTGTTTTAGCACTAACATCTCCAGTTTTTAGTTCAAAATCATTATTAATAGAGTTCAGTAAAGATGATTTACCTACCCCAGAAGGGCCAGCAAAAACTGATATATTATTATTTAAGCTTTCTCTTAATTTATCAATACCTAATTTTGTTTTTGTACTTGTTCCTATAACATCATAGCCTATTTCCATATACATATCCATTATTTCTTTTGCCTTATTTGGATCTAAATCTAATTTATTGATACAGATAAGAATATTTAAACCTTCTTTTTCAGCCATAACTAAAAATTTATCTAATAACCAAGTATTAATGATAGGCTTTTTTATACTCATTACTATTATTACCTGGGTTACATTTGCTACCGGTGGCCTAAGTAATTGAGTTTTTCTAGGAAATATTTTTTCTATATATCCAGTATTATCTTCATGGTTGATTCTTATAAGTACCCTATCTCCGATTAAGGGGGTCAGATTTTCTTCCCTAAAGAGCCCCCTTGCTCTACACTCAATTATATCTTCTTCAGTTTTTACATAATAAAAACCACCTATGCCTTTTATTATTATACCTTCAACCATAAAAGCCCCCTATTCTTCTTTAGGAATAGTAGTTTGATATATATCATCATAATATATTTCAAACAGTGCTCCAACTTTGCCTTCTAGGGTAATGATAGCTACTCCATCACTTGCTTTATGCTTTTTATTATACACCACTTGACTAACCCCATCTTGAATTCTAATGATTTTGATTGATGTTTCTTCCCTATCTTGTAAGGGTGTTAAGGTAAAAGTAATTGGAGTTTCTTCTACTAAATCAATTTCATCGTCTCCTTCTTCCGTTTCTTCCCTACCACTACTTACATATAAATCAACTGCTGTTTTTGTTTCCAACTCAGTACCGGGCTCATAGTTTTGCCATACCACTATATCCTTTTCATACTCATCGCTAGGTTGATATACTATTTCACCTTCCACAAGGTCTAATTCTTTTAGAATTCGCTTTGCATCTTCAATACTCTTTCCTATTAGGTTATCCATTAGGACGTATTTTGTTTCTTCCCCTTGGCTTACAATTAATTTTACAGTAGTACCTGGTTTTACTTCTGTACCACTTTCGGGGAATTGTTCTATGACAACATCTACTGGTACTGTATCAGAATATTCGTATTCAATTTCTACTTCAAGGTTTGCATTGACCATTAAATCTTTTGCATCTCTTACATCTCTGTTAACTCCACTTGGCACCTTAACTAAAGCTTCTCCTTCATTGATTAGGACCTCTATAGGAAAATCTTTCTTAACAGTAGTATTTGGATCAACGCTTTGATATATTACTTCACCAGGATTGAAATTATCATTTCTTCCAGTTCCCTTAACTACAAATTTTAATCCCAAGTCCTCTATTTTCTTCCTAGCTTCTGCTTCATCTAAACCTATGATGTCTGGAACCACAACTTCCTCAGTCAATAGAAAATCCTTTAATTTGTAATAACCAAAGAATATACTAAATGCCAATAAAAAAGCTAAGAGAATACCTAAAAAAACAACTTTTATTGTACCATCTTTCTTTTTCTTCTTCCTTTTATTTTTCATATAAACATCATCCTCTACGTTGACAGCTGGCATAATCTTTGTATGAGAATCGAGGTTATCTATATTGTTTAATATAGGCTCCTCTTTATTGGACTTAATCTTCTTTAGATCCCTAATTAAGTCACCAATGCTATTATATCTATCAGCTTGTCTTTTTTGAACTGATTTTAATATTATATTTTCAAAACCAAGAGGTATACTTGGATCTATTTCCCTAGGCGGCACTATATCTTCTTGTACATGTTTCAATGCTACTGTAATAGGACTTTCACCTTGATAAGGTAGTACTCCTGTAACCATCTCATACATAACTATACCTAGTGAATAGATATCAGACTTATCATCAGTATATCCTCCCCTTGCTTGTTCAGGAGAGAAATAATGGACAGAACCTAGTACATTAGAAGTAGTAGTAACTGTGGAGCTTGTAGCTGCTCTAGCAATTCCAAAGTCTGTAACTTTTACCCTGTTGTCATCTGTAATCATAATATTATGTGGTTTTATATCCCTATGAAATATTCGATTGCTGTGAGCATGTTGTAAGGCTTCTGCTATTTGATAGGAATAATCAATAGCTAAATCTATTGGCAATTTTCCCTTTTCTTTAATTATTTCTTTTAAAGTCTTCCCCTTTATGTATTCCATTACTATATAATATATCTTATTATTGCCGTCTTCTTCAAAACCAACGTCATATATATTGACTATATTAGGATGTGATAATCTGGCTGCTGCTTGAGATTCTCTCCTAAACTTCCTAACAAATTCTTCATCGTTTACAAATTCTTCCCTTAAAATTTTTATTGCTACAAATCTATCTAAAAGCCTACACTTGGCTTTATAAACTAAGGCCATGCCTCCTCCGCCTATTTGTTCAACTATTTCGTATCTTCCACCTAGTGTTTTGCCTATCATTTTTTCACCTCTTTTAATTTAATTTAATAGCTACTACTGTGATATTGTCAAGTCCACCTTTTTGATTAGCCATATAAGCCAAGGTTTCACAGGCTTTTTGAATATCCTTCTCTTTGCTGAAGACTTGACTAATCTCAAATTCCTTTAACATATTGGATAGACCATCACTGCATAACAATAAGATATCATCTTCTTCATAATTTCTAGCTATTAAATCCATTTCAATTATACTACTGGAACCAACAGCTCTTGTAATCATATTTTTCTTAGGATGATTTTTGGCTTCTTCTTTAGTTATGCTGCCAATTTTAATCAATTCATTTACAAAAGAGTGGTCCTCTGTTATCTGTATTATATTGTCTTTTTTAATTAAATAAGCTCTACTATCTCCAACATGACCTATAAATATTTCATTTTTAAATATATAGGCTAGTGTTATTGTTGTACCCATTCCTTTGCAGTTTTCATTCTCTAGGGATTTAAGATAGATCTTTGTATTTGCCTCTTCTATTGATCTTTTAATTATATCAAATATTATCTCTTTACTTGTTAATAGGTCCTTATTTTCCAAAAATTTTTTTTCAATAATTCTCATGGCCATGCTACTAGCTATTTCACCTGCATTGTGTCCTCCCATTCCGTCTGCTACCATATATAAGGGAAGAGACAAATCCTTAGATGCATAATAAGCATCTTGATTTTTTTCCCTAGCCTTTCCTATGTCTGACACAGCACCACTAACCATAATACCACCCCATTGAAATTTAGTAATTGTTTTCCTGGGTGACAGACCTTCTTAATTGTCCACATGAAGCACTAATATCTCCACCCATCTCTCGCCTAATGGTAATTGAAATATCGAACTTTTTTAACTCTCTTTGTACTCTTTCTATATTTTTTCCACTTGGCCTGTCCTCATTAAATTCACGAATTGGATTTAGAGGAATTAAATTTATATGACATTTCATACCCTTTAAGATTCTTCCTAATTCTAAAATGTCTATATCCCTATCGTTTACATTTTCAATTAAAGTATATTCAAAGGTAATTCTCCTCTTAGTTTTATTCCCATAATACCTGCATGCTTCAATTAATTCATCAATTGAATACCTTCTAGCTATGGGCATGATTTTTTTCCTATCTTCATCAAAGGGTGAATGTAAAGATATGGATAGGGTTATGGGTAAATTTTCCTCTGCCAAATCATAAATCCTTGGAACGATGCCACAAGTAGATAGAGTAATATTCCTTAAACTTATATTATGACCTTTTGGATGATTTATTATTTCAATGAACTTTAAGGTGTTTTCATAGTTGTCTAAGGGTTCCCCACTACCCATTAAAACAATATTTGAAATTTTTATATTTAAGTCTTTCTCAGCCAAGTAAATCTGGTTAAGCATTTCAGCTGGTGTTAAATTTCTTATTAATCCTTCCTTAGTAGAAGCACAAAAAGAGCATCCCATCTTACAGCCTACTTGAGTGGAAATACAAATTGAAAACCCATGTTTATATTCCATAACAACTGATTCAATAATATTCATATCTTCAAGCAAGAATAGGTATTTGGACGTGTTGTCTATCTTAGATACATATTTTTTATATATGTCAATTTTTCTCACTCTTATTATATCTTTTAGTCTATCTCTTAAATTCTTTGGCAATTGATGTAATTCGTCAATATCTGTATTTCTGTTCCTATGGATGTATGTGAAAATTTGTTCTGCCCTATAAGATTTTTCACCTAATTCAACCATCATTTCCTTTAGTTCATCTAAGGATAAACTGTTTATTTCTATTTTATCCAAGTAATCACCTCAGTGCTTCCTAATATTATATTATACATAATAATCAAATATATATCTATCTTTCTTTTATCATTTTAGCAATAAAAAACCCATCGGTATTATGGATATGGGGATATAATTGGATAAAACCATGTTTCATGCTTTCTTCCTCTTCTAATCCCTTTACCAGATCTTCAAAATTAACTAATCTAAAATTCTTATTTTCCTCAATAAATTGATTTACCATATTAATATTCTCATCTTTTTCTATGGTACATGTACTATATATTAAGATACCTCCAACTTTTAAATATTCCTTAGCATTGTTTAAGATGTTTCTTTGAATCTTTGTTAATTCTTCTATATCTTCTTCTCTTCTATACCATTTAATTTCTGGCTTTCTCCTAATTAAGCCAAAGCCAGAACAAGGGGCATCCACTAGGACATAGTCTGCAATATTTTTTAGAGACTTGTTAAATTTTGTAGCATCACCAGTAAATGCTTCTATAATGTCTATACCTAGTCTTTTGGCGTTATCTTCTATTAGCCTAATCCTGTGTTCATAAAAGTCCATGCTTAGGATTTTGCCTTTATTTTTCATTATTTGTGCTATGTGGGTAGCTTTACCCCCTGGAGCACTACAAAGATCAAGTACGACACTACCTTCATTTGGATTCATTATTTGTCCGACTAAGGCACTGCTTTCATCTTGTATAATGAAATAACCTAATCTATATTCTTCCGTTTCTGTAAGCCTTAGGGGATTTTCTATAATTAAAATATCATGGCAATATTTCCCCTCTTTAATCTTAAATCCATGTCCCTCTAGCCTATTCTTTAATTCATATTTATTAATCTTAAGAGTATTAACCCTTATGTTTAGTTTGGAATAGCTATTATTTTCCCTACACAAGCTTTCCGTAAATTCCTCTCCAAATTCCTTAATCCACCTATCTACCAACCATTTTGGATGAGAATATTTTATAGAAATATAACTTAATCTGTCTTTTTCATCAATTTCCATAAATTTTTCTTTGCTTCTACTAATATTTCTTAAAACTCCATTTACAAAAGCTATGGTACCCTTATGTCCATGAACCTTGGCTAATTTTACAGATTCATTGACAGCTGCACTTGAGGGTATCCTATCCATAAATACAAGCTGGTAAATTCCAATTTTTAGTATAATGAGAATTTTAGGATGTATTTTTCTTAAAGGTATTTTAGATGCCCTTGATATTATATAATTTAAATATAGATCGTTTTCCAATACTCCATAGACTATTTCCCTGACTAAGTTCTCTTCCTTTGGATTAATTTCTTTACTTAAATGTTTCTTTATGGAGATATTTGAAAAAGCTTGATTCGAAAAAATATCATAAAGAATTTTAAATGCCAATTCTCTAGAACCCTGCACCATTTTAACACTCCTAATATATAATTTAAAAAAGGGGGCTTTCTATCCCCCTTAATCCCTTCTTCTACCTGTTAATACCAATAATCTCAACAATTGTCCTACAGCTACTAAGGTTGCTGCTACATAGGTAAGAGCTGCAGCAGAGAGTACTTCCTTAACTGGTTTTATTCTTTCCCTAGTTATAAATCCGTTTTCAAGCTGAACCAATGCCCTTCTACTAGCATTAAACTCAACAGGTAATGTGATTAATTGAAATGCAACTACTCCTATAAATAAGGCTATTCCTAAGTCTATGAAAAAAGGCGATATTATAAAACCTAGAAATATTAGGATCCAGGCAAATCTAGAGCCAAAACTTGCTATAGGTGCAATATTATTTCTTAAAATCAGTGGATAATAACCTTCAGCATGTTGGATTGCATGGCCTACTTCATGGGCTGCAACGCTCATAGATGCAATGCTACTTCCACTATATATATGGCTAGATAATCTTACAGTCTTTGTTCTAGGATCGTAATGGTCTGTTAGTTGACCTCGTACAGGTTCTATCTTTACATCATATAGACCATTTCTATCTAGAATCATCCTTGCTACCTGTGCACCAGTCAAATTAATTCCACTTGGCAGCCTAGAATATTTGTTATAAGCTGAACTAACTTTTAATTGGGCAAAGGCAGCTAGTAGCAATGCAGGAAGCACATATATAATCCAAGTACTATCAAGGCCCATCATTCCATAATATCCATACATTTGCATTCTCCTCTCCCTTATCTTAAAACTATGCCTTTTTCTATTGAATTTCCTCTTAAGTATTCCTCAACTGTCATTTTTCTTTTGTTTGGAAATTGAATTTCTTCTAAAACTATTTTTTTATCTTTTGTATTGACATAAATCCCATTTTTATTTACTTCTACTATTTCGCCACAAGCCCCATCTTTCACTTCATTAGTTACTGAAGCCTTGTGAATTTTTATCTTTTCTCCTTTATAATCTGTATAAGCTGAAGGCCAAGGTTTTAAACCCCTAATTAAGTTTATTATCGATTCTGCACTCCTATTCCAGTTAATTCTGCCCATGTCTTTACTTAACATGGAAGCATAAGATGAAAGGCTATGATCTTGGGGAATTTTTTCTAATTTACCTGCAACAATCCCATTTAAGGCTTCAACTATTAGTTTGCCACCAAGAATAGATAATTTGTCATGAATAGAAATGGCATCGTCATCATCTTGGATGGGAATGGCCTTAGAAAGTACCATGTCTCCTGTGTCCAATCCTTCATCCATTTCCATTATTGTAACGCCAGTTTCTTTTTCTCCATTGATAATAGCCCAATTAATTGGTGCTGCCCCTCTATATTTAGGCAGTAAAGAGGCATGTACATTATAGCATCCATATTTCGGTATTTCTAAAATAGATTTTTTCAATATTTGACCATATGCCACTACAACTATAAAATCTGGATTTATTGCTGATATCTTTTCTATAGATTCTACTGAGTTAATTGAATCAGGTTGAAATACTTCCAAACCTAATTCTAATGCCTTTTCTTTTACAGGAGTAAATTGGATTTTTTTTCCCCTTCCCTTCGGCTTATCTTTTTGAGTAACTACTAGCTTTAATTCCCATCCTTCTTTAACTAAGGCTTCTAAAGATGGAACTGCAAATTCAGGTGTACCCATAAATACAATTTTCATACTATACCTCATCATCCTCTTCTAATGTTACTTCTTCAATCATCTTGTCTATATATAAAATGCCATCTAAATGATCTATCTCATGACAAATGGCTCTTGCAAGTAAGCCAGTACCTTCTAAGAACTTTTCATTTCCTTCTATATCCAAGTATTTTATCTTCACCCATTCGGGTCTAGGCACTTTACCTGATCTGCCTGGTATAGATAAACAGCCTTCCACATCTATTATTTCTCCTTTTGTTTCTAAGATTTCTGGATTTATTAATTTTATAGGCCCATCTCCTACATCTATAACTACTGCTCGTCTCAAAACTCCCACTTGGGGAGCTGCTAAGCCTACTCCTTCTGCTTCTTTCATAGTTTCTACCATGTCGTCTAATAAAATCCTTATCCTATCATTAATTTCAGTTATTTCCCTAGATTTTTTCCTTAAAATTGGATCATCTAATAGTCTAATTTCTCTTAATGCCATATATTTTCCTCCTAAAGTATTGAATTTGGGTTGACATCTATACTGATTTTTATCCCTTCTGTATTTAATTTGTATTCATTATTTATACATACCCCTTTTATTAAGGATTTTAAACTATCAATATCCTTTTTATGCGATTTAATAAGTATTTGCCACCTAAAATTATTGTTTATTTTTTCTAAGGGGGCTGGATAAGGCCCGATTAAATATTTATTCATCTCTTCTTCATCTAACCAGTATATTCCCCCCTTAATTAAATTATATATTTCTTTAGATATTGTTTCAACCTTCACATTGTCATGACCATAGACGATTATACTAATGAGTTCTACAAAAGGTGGATATAAAAATTCCTCCCTAAGTTTTATTTCAGTATTATAAAAGCTTGTATAGTCATGGTCTTTCGAAAAAATAATGCTATAATGGTTTGGATCATAGGTTTGAAGTATAACTTTACCATCATTATATCCCCTACCTGCCCTTCCAGCCACTTGAGTGATTAATTGGAAGGTACGTTCAGGGGATCTAAAATCTGGTAAGTTTAAGGTCGTATCTGCTGCTATTATACCTACTAGGGTTACATTTTGGAAATCTAAACCCTTAGAAATCATCTGTGTACCAATTAATATATCTATCTTACCACTTTTCATATCTTCTAAAATAGCTTCATGGCTTCCCTTTTTGCTTGTAGTATCCATATCCATTCTAGCTACTTTAGCTTGGGGAAATAATTTTTTAGTGAAGTCTTCAACTTTTTCTGTCCCTATTCCAAAATATTTAATATATTTGCTCTTACAAACTGGACAAATATTTGGTGGATTAATAGCCAAGCCACAATAGTGACACCTTAACTTATTCTTATTTCTGTGATATGTCATCGATATATCGCAGTAATTACATTTTACTACATAACCACATTTTCTACAGGATACAAAGGTTGAAAAGCCTCTCCTGTTTAAAAACAAAATACTTTGTTTTCCCCTAGATAGATTTTCTTTTAAAGAATTGAAGAGTTCTTCGCTGAATATGCTTGTATTCCCTTTATTCAACTCTTCCCTCATATCTATTACTTTAATTTGTGGAAGAAGGTGATTGTTTATTCTTTCCTTTAATTCTAGAAGAGTAATATTTCCCTTCATACATTCATAATAGGTGTCTAGGGAAGGAGTGGCAGAACCTAAGACTAAAAAGCCCTTTTCTAGGTCTACTCTTTTTTTTGCTACTTCTACTGCATGATACTTAGGGTTTTGTGATGATTTATATGTTGATTCATGCTCTTCATCTATTATTATTAAACCTAAGTTTTTGAATGGGGCAAATACTGCAGACCTTGCCCCTATGGCAATTTTTACCTTTCCTTCTTTAATTTTCCTCCACTCATCAAACCTTTCTCCATAAGATAATCTACTATGTAAAACTGCTACTTGATCTCCAAACCTTCCTACAAACCTATCAATAGTTTGAGGAGTCAAAGAAATTTCTGGAACTAATATGATAGAATCCTTTCCTAAGTCCATCATTTCTTCAACAAGCTGCAAGTAAATTTCCGTTTTACCGCTCCCAGTTACTCCATGAATTAGAAATTTATTTGATTTATCTTTACCATGGAAGGAGTTTTTAATTCTTTGAAAAACATTTCTTTGACTAGGAAATAAAATATGCTTTTTATACTCTTTTATTTCTTTTTTAATTGGATTTCTTTTAACCTCTTTCTCATATAACTTAATTAAACCTTTATTTTCCAAAGATTTAATAGAATATGATGAGGCATTCATCTTTTTAGAAAAGTCTTTAAAGGAAATATCCTGAACATCATATAAAAATTTTATTATTTCCCTTTGCTTGGTGGCTCCCTTGTTAATCTCTTCTAAAATTTCACCTAAGGTTTTTTCTCTATCGGTTAATTTAATCCATTTCTCCATCTTTTTTTCAACTGATGTTTTTATTTCTATGGTAGTCTGAATTAATTTCTTGTCTTCTAGTTCATTTAGGATTCTATTAATGCCAGTAATCTTCACTTCTTTCTTCAAATCATCTAGTAAAATCTTCCCCTTAGTTTTCAATAAATTTATAATCATTAGCTCATTTTTACTTAAGCCTTCATAAATGGAGTTATCAATAGCTTCAATATAAGTATTTACTTCTTTATAATCTCCTGGAGGTAATACTTGTTGAAGGGCATCAAAATATGTTGATAGGTAGTTTTCCTTCATCCATTTACTTAAGTCAATTAATTCTTTGGAAATTAGAGGCTTATCATCTAAAACATCTAGGATCTTTTTTAACTTAAATTCACTTTCAACCTCATCTAAAATTTCGATTACAATGCCCTTGATTAGCTTATTACCCTGTCCAAAGGGAACAATTACCCTCATTCCTTCTTTTACAACATCTATTAAGTCCTCGTCTATTATATAAGTAAAAGGTTTGTCTACCTGGGAAGCCCTGTTATCTATAATAACTTGTCCATACTTAACTAACAATTTAATCATTCCTTTGTATATATAATTAAAGGTTAGATAATTATCTAACCTTTATCCTCAAGTAAATATTTTACCTTATCTAATATAATCCTGGCAACACGAGTTTTATCCATTATTGGATAGTTGGTTATTTCACCATTCTTGTCGATTATGGAAATTATATTAGTATCTACGTTAAATCCTGCTCCCTCTTTACTAACATCATTGGCAACTATAAAGTCAAAGTTCTTTTCCTTTAACTTTTCCTCAGCATATTGGAATAAATTTTCTGTTTCTGCAGCAAAGCCAACCATGATTTGATTCTTCTTCATTTTCCCAAAATATGCAGCTATATCAGGGTTTTTAATATATTTTATAATTATTTCATCTGTACCCTTTTTCTTCTTTATCTTAGTGCTGCTTACATTTTCGGGCCTGTAGTCTACAGGGGCTGCAGATTTAATTAAAACATGGCAGGAATCAAAGTATCTGCCCACTGCCTTCAACATATCTTCAGTAGTTTTTACCCTAAGGAATTCTACTCCCTTAGGTGGTTCAAGAGATGTAGGCCCAGATATTAAGACCACCTCAGCACCCCTATCTACTGCTTCCTTAGCAATGCTGTATCCCATTTTTCCACTTGAATGATTTGTCATATATCTAACTGGATCTAATGGCTCAATAGTTGGGCCTGCAGTAACTATAATTTTTTTTCCTATTAAATCCTTTTCAACAAAACTGCTGATTACATAGTCTACTATATCTGCTGGTTCAGCCATTTTTCCTTCGCCATAATCACCACAAGCCAGCTTTCCTACTGCTGGTTTAATAAATTCATATCCCAATTCTTTTAACTTTTCCATATTAGCTTGAACTATGGGGTTCTGATACATTTTGGTATTCATTGCAGGAGCAATAATAACCTTTGCAGTAGTAGCCATTACAACAGTAGTAAGCAAGTTGTCTGCAATTCCGTTGGCTATTTTACCTATGGTATTAGCAGTGGCAGGAGCGATTAAAATAAGGTCAGCCTTTTGAGCCAAGGATATATGTTCAACATCATAATTAGTAATTTCATTAAACATACTTCTATGGACTACATTATTAGATAAGGTTTGAAAAGTTAGTGGAGCAACAAATTCTGTAGCAGCTTCTGTCATTATTACTTCAACATTAGCGTTAAGTTTTTTTAGTCTACTTACTATGTCTGCAGCCTTATATACTGCTATTCCTCCTGTAACTCCCAGGACTATTGTTCTGCCTTTTAACATATTATCACCTTATTTTATACCCTTTATATTTGGTCTTTCATAAGTTATCTTGCCTTCTAATACTTCCTCCAGGGCTATACTAACTGGCTTTTTTGAAGAAGTTTCAATTAAAGGTTCTGCACCATCAATAATATCTCTAGCCCTTTTAGCTATTAACATTACTAAGGTATACCTACTATCTCCCTTTTCAGCCAATTCCTTAAAAGATGGATTTAGCATATGATTATTTTCCTCCTTCTAATAAAACTTTGTTTTTTATATCTGAATGTCTTTTAACTCTAAGCTTTTCTGCCCTTATTATGGCCTCTATATCTGCTACAGCATCTTCTACCACATCATTTATAACGAAATAATCATAATTACCTACAAAATCCAATTCTTTAAAAGCATTTTCATATCTTCTATTAATATCTTCTTCAGTTTCAGTTCCTCTTTTAACAATTCTATTTTTTAACTCTTCCATTGTTGGAGGCAATAGAAATATAAAGACAGCTTCTGAAAAGTTCTTCTTTATTTGCATAGCCCCTTGTACATCGATTTCTAAAAGAACTATTTCACCTTTTTCTATTTGGTCTAACACAAATTTTTTTGGTGTACCATAGTAATTTGTATGAACATAGGCATATTCCAAAAATTCATCATTTTCTATCATAGATTCAAATTTTTCTTTAGTTACAAAATAATAATTAACCCCATCTACTTCTCCAACCCTAGGCTGTCTAGTAGTTGCAGACACTGAAAAGACAATGTCTTTATTTCTTTTTAATAATTCCTTACATACAGTTCCCTTTCCTGTACCAGCTGGTCCAGATATAATTAATAAAAATCCCTTTGACATCTTTACCACCTACTTCCTTTATTCATGATTTTCCTCTTTGCTAATGAATCTATTGGCAACTGTTTCGGGTTGAACAGGTGTTAGAATAACATGTTGACTGTCGGTAATTATAACTGCTCTAGTTTTTCTCCCATAGGTGGCATCTATTAAAAGCCCCTTTTCTCTAGCATCCTGGATTAATCTTTTTATAGGAGCAGATTCAGAGCTGACTACAGCTACTATCCTATTTGCGGCTACTATATTTCCATAGCCAATATTAATTAGTTTTATAGACATAAAAACCTCCTATTACTCAATATTTTGTACCTGTTCCCTAATTTTTTCAATTTCCGCCTTAATCCTTACTACATTATTTGAAATATGAATATCATTTGCCTTAGAACCTATAGTATTGGTTTCCCTATTCATTTCTTGAATGAGAAAATCTAGCTTTCTCCCTACCGCCTCATCTTCATTTACAATGGATTTAAATTGACTAATGTGACTCTTTAACCTGACTATTTCTTCGTTTACATTGCTTTTATCGGCAAATATTGCTATTTCCTGGGCAAGCCTATCTTCATCTATTGTCACATCTTTATCTAGTAATTCTTCTATCCTTTCCCTTAACCTTTCTTTATATTCAAGTACAACATTGGGAGCCCTTAACTCTATTTCATCTACTAATTTTTCAATTTCATATAATTTTGATAGCATATCATTTTTAATGGCTTGGCCTTCAAGTATCTTCATTTCTAGTAGATTTTCTAAAGCCTCATCTAATGCCTTTTTCAATGGAGACCAAATAAGTCCTTCATCTACTTCTTTCTTTTCAGTCCTAACAATTTCAGGTAAGCTTAAAATATTATATAGTTTAACATTATCGTCTAAGTTTAACTCCTTTGACAATTCCTCTAAGATTTCCTTGTAGGCCTTTGCCAATTGAATATCAACTTTTAAATCTATTGCTGATTCATTAATATATTCCAAATTTACGAATATGTCAACCTTTCCTCTGCTGATTTTTTCTTTAACAGTTTTCTTAATCTTCTCTTCCAAAAAATTAATATGGCGAGGCATTTTAACTATTATATCAGCATATCTATGGTTTACTGATTTTATCTCAATTATAATACTAAAATATTCATTTGCAAATTCCCCTCTGCCATATCCTGTCATACTTTTTAACATTATATTCACCTCTAATTATTTTCACTGTTAATAATGATTATAAATTCTTAAATAATAATAAGCCATAGTTTATTACAAAATATTAATATAATCCATTTATTATTTTCTAATTTAATGATATACTTTTATTACTGTATTTTAGCATTGGAGGAATTCTTATGTCATATGATGGTATTGTAACTCGTTCAGTAGTCGCTGAGTTAAAGGATAAGATAATAGGTGGAAGAATAGATAAAGTCTATCAGCAGGAAAAAGATGAAATATTAATTCATATTCACAATAAGGGGACTAATTATAAATTAATTATTTCTGCCAGTAGCAATAATCCTAGGTTGTACCTTACTAAATTTACTAAAACTAATCCACCAGAACCACCCATGTTTTGCATGTTGCTTAGAAAGCATTTAATAGGTGGAGTAATATTGAATATTGAGCAGCTAAGTTTAGACAGAATAGTATTTTTAGATATTTCTGCTGAAGATGAATTGGGCCAACCCACTAAAAAAAGGCTTATAACTGAAATTATGGGAAAACATAGCAATATTATTTTAGTAGATTATGATAATTATAAAATAATTGATTCCATAAAAAGGGTTCATGGGGACATGAGTAGAATAAGGCAAATATTGCCAGGACTTATCTATGAATATCCGCCCCATGAAAATAAAACCAATCCTTTAAATAGTACAAAAGAAGATTTCTTTAAAAAGCTGGAGGAAGCTAATAAAAATCTCCCCTGTTTTAAATTCTTTTATTTCAACTATCTTGGATTAAGCCCTTTAATCAGTAGAGAAATCTGCTTCGAAGCAGATATAGATATAGATAGAACTATTGGTAGCCTATATCCTGCAGACAAGGAAGCTTTATTTAAATCATTTAATAATGTCGTTGAAAAAACTGCTAACTTTGAGTTTAAACCCAATTGTATTTTATCAAATAATGGAAACGAAATAATAGCTTTCCACGTTTTAGATATTAAGCAATTTGGAAATAAAGAAAAATTTTACTCAGAATCCATATCAGAAATATTAGATAGATACTACCATAGTAAAGACATTCAAGATAGAATTAATCAAAAATCTCAATCAATTAGAAAAACTGTCCAAGTTAAACTAGATAGGGCTATAAAAAAATTAGCAAAACAAAAAGAGGAATTACTGGAAAGTCAAGACAGGGAAAAATATAAAATTTATGCTGATTTAATATCTGCTAATCTATATAGGATTCCCAAGGGTATAGATAATATTGAACTTGAAAACTTCTATGACGAAAATATGGAAAAGATTAAGGTTCCTTTAGATAAAAAGCTGTCTCCTGTAGCCAATGCTCAGAAATATTACAAAAAATATTCTAAGTTAAAAAACGCCCAGCTACTATTACAAAATCAAATACCAGAAACAGAGCAGGAAATCTTATATTTGGAAAACATTTTAATAAGTATAGATAACGCCACAGAAGTAGAAGAACTTGATGAAATTAAAGAGGAACTAATAAAGGAAGGATATCTTAAGGGTACAATCAAGAAAAAGAAAAAGCAAAATACTTTATCAAAACCATTCCATTATATATCTTCTGATGGCTTTAACATATATGTAGGTAAAAACAATAGGCAAAATGATTATTTGACATTAAAATTTGCGAAGAAGAATGACATTTGGTTGCATGTACAAAAGATGCCAGGTAGTCATGTAATCATAGAAAGTTCTGGAAAAAATGTACCTGATTCTACCCTAAAAGAGGCAGCAGCCTTAGCAGCATATTACAGCAAGGGAAAAAATTCAAACAATGTGCCTGTGGATTATACAGAAAGAAAAAACGTAAAAAAACCTAATAATTCTAAGGCAGGTATGGTAATATACGAAAACTTTAAAACAATATTTGTAAACCCATCTGGCGAATTAGTTCATAGAATTAAGAAGGTAGATGAATAATTTCTACCTTCTTAATTCTGTTATGTATACTCTATCTACATTATCTGTTTCTTTAAAATTAACCTTAATATTTTCATTTTTTGAAGTAGGCACATTTTTGCCAACATAATCTGGCCTTATTGGCAGCTCTCTATGGCCTCTATCCACCAAAACTGCCAATTGCACCTTAGAGGGTCTACCTTTATCTACCAAGGCATCTAAGGCTGCTCTAACCGTCCTTCCAGTATATATTACATCATCCACTAGTACGATTATTTTACCATTTATGTCTTCATCAAAATCTTCATTGACTATAGGGCGTTGGCTGATTTCTGTTAGATCATCCCTATACAAAGTAATGTCTAAGGAATAGACAGGTACCCTTTCCCCCTCTATTTCTTCGATTTTTTTGGCCAATCTTTCCGCAAAGGGATAGCCCCTAGTTTTAATACCAACTAGTATTAAATTGTCAGTACCCTTGTTCCTTTCAAGTATTTCATTTGCTATCCTAGTAGTAGCTCTTTGAATTGCCTTTTCATCTAAAATTACCGCTTTTATCTTCATAACATCCCTACTTCCTTCTATTTTCCAAAACATCTATAAGTTTTTTAAAATATGGAGGTAAATCAGATTTAAATTCCACATATTCCTTAGTTGAAGGGTGGATAAACCCTAATCTATAAGCATGGAGCATCTGTTTATCTAATCCAAACTCATTTTTCCCCCTAGAATAAACAGGGTCACCAAGAATAGGACAATTGATATAAGCCATGTGGACCCTAATTTGGTGGGTTCTGCCTGTTTCTAAACTAAGCTCCAAAAGGCTATAATTGTCGTATCTATCCAATACTTTGTAGTGAGTAATAGCTTCTTTACTGTTTTTGTTGGTTACAGCCATTTTTTTTCTATCTTTTGGATGCCTGCCAATAGGCGCATCTATGGTGCCTTCATCTTTTTTCAAGACTCCATGAACTAGGGCTATATAATTCCTTTTCATCCTTCTTTGCTTTAATTCCTCTGAAAGAAACCTGTGGGCAAAGTCATTTTTGGCCACAACCAGTAAGCCTGATGTATCTTTATCTAGTCTATGGACTATGCCTGGCCTTATAATACCATTTATAGATGATAATGTGTCGATGTGAAATAATAATCCGTTAACTAGGGTGCCAGAGTAATTACCAGGTGCAGGATGAACTACCATATCTTGAGGCTTATTTATTATAACTATATCTTCATCTTGAAATACAATATCTAAGGGTATATCCTCTGGCATAATCTCTAATTCTTTAGGTTTGGGAAACTCTACCCTAATATAATCTCCTGTTTCTACTATGTAACTTGGCTTTACAGCCTTTTCATTAACTTGAACTAAGCCTTCTTTTATCAATTTTTGTACAAAGGTTCTTGACACTTCGTTCAACTCTTTTGCAAGATATGAATCTAGTCTTTCACCATCGTCCTCATCTACATAAATTTCTATTATATTCATTAAAGCCTCCTAAAATTCATGCTTATTTAACATGACCAAGATCAATATAGCAAAAGTACTTATAACTATGAAAATATCTGCCACATTGAATACAGGGAATTCATAGGCATTAAACAGTCTAAAACTCAAAAAATCTATTACATATCCTAGTCTTATCCTGTCAATAAAATTTCCTATGGCTCCACCCAATAACATGGCCAATGCAATTTTAACAAATATATTGAGTTTATTGTAATGTCTTAATAAAAAAAATACAATTCCTATAATAACTGTTACTGAAATTACTATAAATATCCATCTCTTGTTTTGTAAAATACCAAAGGCTGCACCAAAATTTTCTACATAAACTAGCCTAAAGAAATTAGGAATAATAGTAATGGTTCCAGCATTCTTTAAGTTGTTTATTGCCCAAATCTTTGTAATCTGATCTAATATAACTATAGCTGCAGATAAAATAAATACCAAATCCATTCCTCCTAGTCCTAGAATATATTTATTATTTTATATTATTACAAAATTATTATCAATAGTTGTAAACACATAAAAACCTTCTGGAAACAGCCAGAAGGCTTATTTTATTGTTTCATCATAATATTCTTGGGATATATTCTCTACTTCTTCTACACCGTCGCCACCATCATGGTCTCCTTCATCATCAACACCTATATTGTCACCAGTATGAAAGGAAGGATCATCTTTAACATAGTTATATTGATGGACTCCTTGATAGGCATCTTCCCTATCAAAGAGCACCATGTCTTCTGTCGTATCACTAAATGATGTTCCCTTTTCTTCATCAATGGGAACAAAACTTCTTCTATTCATTTCATTATTGGTCAGTACTGAAATACTATCAGAACACTCTTTACAATTCTTTGCATAGGGAATGATTTCTAATCTTTCTTCATTGATTTTTTTCCCACATTCCTTACATATCCCGTACCTACCATTGGATATATCATCTATTGAACTATCGATTTCTAATATAGTAGCTTTCATTCTGTTTTTGAAACCATTATCTTGCTCCATCATAAAAAGCTCTGTTCCTGTATCTGCAGGATGATTATCGTAATTAGATAGTTCAGTATGATATACGTCCATTGACCCATATTCTTCCATATTGTTCATTTTGTTCAATGTTTCAAATAGCTTCTTTTTTTCCTCTAATAATCTATTTCTAAAATATTTTAATTTTTCCTTATCCATTCTTTACCTCCATATGGTTAAGTTTAATTGCTTCTTGATTAATAATATAACCAGTACAGAGGCAAACATTCTTTAATGTTAATAACATAAATTTACATTAATTGATTTAATAAATTTTCAAATTCCTCAAAACTTAAAGATTGACTGCCATCGGATAAGGCTTTTTCTGGATTGGGATGAATCTCTACAATAATTCCATCAGCATTTAAAGCCTTTGACGCCTTAGAAGCAGGAAGTACTAAGTCCCTTCTGCCAGTTCCATGGGAAGGGTCTACAAATACCGGATAGTCTGTTTTTTCCTTTAAAATGGGAATACTCATAAAATCTAAGGTATTCCTAGTATAATCTTCAAAGGTCCTAATTCCCCTTTCACATAGGATTATCTTTTCATTGCCTTCTAAGCTAATGTATTCAGCAGCCATAATCCATTCCTTAATTGTGGCACTCATTCCTCTTTTAAGCATTACAGGTTTATCTGTTTTTCCTACTTCCTTTAATAAAGAGAAATTCTGCATATTTCTAGAACCAATTTGAAAAATATCTATATAATCATAGGCCATTTCTAAATCCCGTGGATCCATTACCTCAGAAATAAATTTGAGATTATATTTTGCTTTTATCTCAGCCATAATCTTTAGCCCCTCTAAGCCCAAGCCTTGGAAAGACTTAGGACTGGTTCTTGGTTTGAATGCACCACCTCTGATTATTTTAATACCAAGTTTTGCAAGAAAAGCCCCTGTTTTTTCCATCTGTTCTCTACTTTCGATGGCACAGGGTCCTGCAATAATAGTAAAACTTCCATCTCCTATGTTTATTCCTTCATCTATTTTAATGTTCTTTGTCATCTATCTACCTCCATTTTGACTGTAATGAAAAAGAGGCTATTATGCCCCTAAATTATCTACTTCTTTTAGATCATCATTGATTATTATTCCCTTATCGTCCCTCTCATCAATCTTTTCTTCAAAATTGTTAAAAAATTCTTCAATGGACATTAACTGTGCCTTAATAAAAGACTCATACCTAGTCTTAAAAATATATATTTCTTTCTTCAAATTCTCATATTCCCTCTTTATATTATTTACCTCCTCAAGGGCTTCATTAATCTTATTTTTTGCAGTAATTTCTGCATCCTCTATGATTAACTCTGCCTTTTTCCTTGCAGAAGTGGTTACCTCATCTGCTGTACTTTGGGCTATAACTAAGGTGCTTTTAAGGGTTTCTTCTAGGTTATTATACTGCCTTATCTGTTCAGTTAAAATGCTTATTTTATCCTTTAATTCAATGTTTTCCTTATATAATTTTTCATAGTCTTCATTAATAGAATCTAAATAGGCATCTACTTCCTGAGTTTTGTATCCAAACAATGATTTCTTAAATTCCTTGTTTTGAATATCCAATGGCGTTATCATCTGTCTCACTCCATTTATAATATTAAATTAATATTAGCTATAATCCTACCTTTTTTACTTACCCCTTCAACAGAGTGAAGAATTGATCGTCCAAAACCCCTAACTGAAACCATATCTCCTACATTTAATTCTTTAGAACCTTTCGTTATAGGTTCCCAGTTTACCTTCACATACCCAGATTTGATTAATTTTAAACTTTCCTGCCGAGGCAAATTATAAGCAGCACTAATATATACATCAAGCCTGTATGAAGATAGGGTTTTCCTTATTTCCTTATAGGAAATTATTGGCTCCTCAATTAATTCTTTAGAAATCTCCTCTATGAAAATCTTTCTATTGCCAATTTTTTCTAAGTTAAGTAATACAAAATCGCTAATTTCTTCTTTTATTATAATATCAGTATGGGATTCATGAATTAAAATATCTCCTACCTTAGGCCTTTTTATTCCTAAGCCTAAAATCGCTCCTAGGTAATCCTTATGGGTCAGACCTTCTAAAGGGCCACTTATTCTTAAATATGACAAATACTCTGGAACAATACTGGTATCAAAATAATGAGGAAAAACAACTATGATTTTTCTTTCAGCAGTAGAAAAGCCTCCTGCTTCAATATAGTTTATATCCATGAATCTATTTAATATGGATTTTGCTAACAACCTTTCGTAAGGGTCTAAAAAGTCTGTTGATTCAGTTACATGGCTATTTATTACTATTTCTATTTTATCTATGACTTTTCTCATATCTAATATTTTATCTTTATCCTTTATATGAGCAATATAAGCTTCCCTATTAATCTTCATACTTTCTCCTATAATAACAGTGCCTTAGCTATAATATCGATTATTCTAAGAAGAAAAATAGCAACTAGTGGAGAAAAGTCAAACATACCAGTATTTATCCCCAGTTTGTGTATTAATTCCCTGGAAGGTCCTAAAACTGGCTCTGTTAATTCATATACGATAGTAAAAAGAGGAGACCGATTCCCCATGTTAAAAAATGAAATTATTATTCTTACTAGAATTAGTATTTCAATTAAGTAAATCAAAATGCTGATAGACCTATATAAGAGTGCCATTAGCATAACCTACCTTAATTATTCCCAAGTAAACATTCCTTTGATTGTTAAATCGTCTTTTAAACCATCGATTTCAACGTTTTTTGGGGCAAATATGAAAATATCCTTGGTAACCTTTTGAATATTACCTTCCATGGCATAGAGGCCACCGCTAATAAAATCGAAAATCTGTTTCTTTAAGGTGATATCAGTTTCTTCAAGGTTTACGATTATAGTTTTCCTTGCCTTTAAATCATCGATTATCTTAGGAGCATCTTCATAAGTAAGGGGTTCGTGGACTACAATTTTCATATTACTATTAGTATGGATATTTACGACTTTATTATTAAATTTTTTCACTGTTGGTACTTGAGCATCATAGTCGTCTTCATACTCTACATATTCATCATATCTTTCCCCATCCTCTAAATCTTGAATGCCAATAAAATATTTAACCTTGTCCATAAAGCTACTCATATTATCCCTCCTAGTAATTTCTTTTACCAAAGATAGAAGACCCAATCCTTACCATATTGGAACCTTCTTCAATTGCTAATTCAAAGTCATTAGACATTCCCATAGACAAATAATCCATGGATACACCTTCATATTTTCTACCCATAATATCTTCCCTTAATTTATATAGGCTTCTAAAAACATTCCTTAATAAGGCTTTATCATCTGTATAAGGAGCTATAGTCATTAAACCCCTTATCCTAATATTAGTGAATTCTAGTATGTCTTCTATGAAATATAAGACATCATTTACCCTTAGGCCAAATTTGCTTTCTTCTTCTGCTACATTTACTTGTATTAAGACATCTGTAATTATATTATTTCTTTTAGACCTCTTATCTAATTCCTTAGCCAAGGATATCCTATCAAGGGAATGAATTAATTTTGCTTTTCCAATAATATTTTTCACTTTATTAGTTTGTAAATGACCTATCATATGGAAATCTACTTTATTTCCAAGAACATTATATTTTTCTTCAAGCTCATTAGTCCTATTTTCTCCAATACTTGTTATTCCTGCTGCAATAGCTTCATTGATCCTATGAATGTCCACAGTTTTAGTAACTGCTATAAGCTGAACTTCATCACCTGCCCTACCCGATTTTATCAATGCCTTGTCTATTTTTTCTTTTACTTCTATGATATTTTTTTCAATACTGATTTTTATCCCCTCCGTTGTTAATTCAATATTTGTCCTTCTTTAATATTTTTTGTATTTACAAAAACTTCATCAAATAATGTTATAGTTCTTACTGGATCATCTTGGATTTTAATATAGCCATTGTCACCTATATCTACATAGGTATAATTGCTATCTTCTCCTATTATATTGACAGGTCTAAATTTTACAATTCCGCTTTTATCTTTTATGTAGACTCCTTTTACAGTATCTTTTTCCACAATTGCCTTAGTAGGAATTTTATACCCTTCTTTTTTGCTTTTTATAATCTTTACATCTGAAATTCTTAAATCGTAAAATTCATGCAACATGGTATTGAATCTTGCAACAATTACTGCCTTATCCTTAGTTTCATTAATTGCAGTGATTCGTCCCTTTATTTCATGCTTGTCTTTCCCTAGGATAACGTTAATTGTACTACCTATTTCAAAGCCTTCAATCTCATTAATATCCTCAATTTTCATTGCCAAATACCATTCAAAATTATCTATAACCTTGCAAATAGGTGTATCTAAAAGGACCTTTGTTTTTTCTTGTTTTTGACTAGCTTTCTTTAAAGCTAAATTATCATAGGTATAATTCTCGAAATCCTTTGGTAAAAAGATTTCCTCATATCCATCAATATTATAAGAGACAATACCTCCATGGGGAGAATAGTATTTTATATTATTATTTTCTAAAATTGAAATTATTTCATCCCTTTTATTTTCTAATTTTTCTAAGCTTTGGCCAGCTAAGGTATTAGAAAAGGCCATATCCTCTGTTTTTTCTTGATATAAAGCCAATTGTTCCTTTAATAGATAAATTTCTTGGAAATTTTCTTGGCTTACACTACTTTGTATTTCACTAATTAAATCTATTTTCAGGTCTTCAATTTTAGTCTTTTCTTCTAAGATAAATTTTGTTTCATTTTGAGTTTTCTTTAAAGCTTCAATATAGTTTTCTACTAGTTCCAACTCCTGGATTAGATGGGAATTGTCATTACTAGACTTTATTATGGCTATTTCCTTCCCTGCAGCTAATCTTTCTCCTTCTATAGAAAGCTTTTCCAGTTGGCCTGCATTTTTTGATTTAATAACTGTTTCCTTTTTTATGAAATAACCTTGGCTTGAAATAGTATCAATTAACGTTCCTTTTTCTGGCAATATGGTTTTTGCATTATTGGCAAGTATGGAAGGTACAGATCTAAATATTGAAAGTATACATATTAAAAATATTATTATTCCTCTAAAAAGTCTTCTTCCTTTTTTCCCTTTTTGCTTTTTTTCGTAAGCCATTTAGTTCACCCTTTTAAGGCTTTGTTAGAAGAAATTACCATATTTTCGAATCAGCTTAAATTTTAATATATTGTCTATTTTAAAAAGCTTTATTTCATCTTTATAAGTAACCATTAAAATTGCCTTTTCCTTTAGCTTTGCTCCCAGCAATATACCGTTATATTTTTTTCTTTCCTTTGTTATAACTTTTATTTCATCTCCTGCCTTAAGCTCTAGCCCATCTAATAAAAATTCTTTTAGGTCTGTTTCATTCAAATGCTCCTCTGTAACTACTTTTTTGTCTATGAAGATAATATTATTTTTTAAATATAGTTTTTCTTTTAAAACTGCAAATATATATCCAAATATGCTAGCAATGAGCAATAATATTAAAATAGTAATTATAAAATCTAGCAAGTCTACACCTCCAAGAGTTCTATAGTCATAGTATAACATAATTTTATTGGCTTTTGTATAACTTTAACCAACTAAATTATAGTGATTTAGTACCTTTTTTGTTTTATTTTGACGAATTCTATATCAAGTCACTAAACTTGACTGGTCCTTTATATATTGATTGTAGGGCAAAAAAAGTATTAAAAATATTGTTACCCTATTAATCTTTCATTAAAGAAAAAGCTCTTTTCTAGGTTAAGCATATTATGTTTTCCTAAAAAAGAGCAAGCAATTTTAAATGCATATTATATTATATATGTTAATAAAAAAAATCCATTATTTTAATTTTATACTAGCTTATCTATGCCTGTATAAATCCATACTGCATCTCTTAAAAACTTAGCTGGTCCCGGTTTACCTTTGTCATAGTATTCAGTGAACCTTATATCATCTACATACATTTGAGCTAGATTGGCATGGGCTTCTTTATCATAGGTTCCCCAACAGTAAGTCAGCCATTTTTTATGCAAGTCTGCTGCCTTTTGAGCCAATGGACTTGAAGGATCACCTGTCTTCATTGCTTCATACAAGGTTGATAATACTTCATCACTTAATTTAGTTAATTCGTCATATTCTTCCTTTTTTATATTTCTAAAAATATTATTTGATCTTTCCAAGGCCTCTTCACCATATTTACCCCTTACTTCATCTCCAAATCTTTCTTTATTTTCCTTAATCAATCTTTCCTTAAAACCTTCAAATTTTTCTTTATCTGACATTTCCATTCCACCTTCCTTTGCCATTATGGTTTTTTCTACATTGGCTATCAGCTTATCAAGTCTTGCTCTTTTCTCTAAGAGAGCTGCCCGATGTTCCTTCAGTGCAGCTAATAAATCGAATTCATCTGATGTTATTATTTCTTTAATTGTATTAAGGCTAAAACCCAGTTCTCTATAAAACATTATTTGCTGTAATAGGTCTACTTCTTGTCTACTGTAAATTCGATATCCTGATGAATTGATTCGTGCTGGCCTAAGTAGCCCAATCTCATCATAGTATCTAAGGGTCCTAGGGCTCACACCAGCCAGTTTAGCCAAGGCTTTCACTGTATATTCCATCATAACACCGCCTATGTTTAGGATACACCTTTACGTAACGTTAATGTCAAGGTTTTTTTATATATTTTTTATGAAATAAAAAAGGCTGATTTTCAATATATCAGCCGATAAAAATAATCGGGATGACAGGATTTGAACCTGCGACCCCAAGTCCCCCAGACTTGTGCGCTACCAAACTGCGCCACATCCCGATATTAAATTGTAATTCTTGTAATCTTAATAATTGCTTATATACAAGCCTTTGTCAGGTAATTTATATATACCAAAACTAATAATGAAAATAAGATTTGTCACAATCCTTTTTAATTATATCAAAATCCCGTCATTTTAGCAAGAGTATTTCCTGGTCTCTTGTGAAAACTTTTTACTTATGGCCATGCTCAAGGATTGGTCTTATACAATTAGACTTAGCAGTACTTACATTAAATTTTATTTTTCTACTTATTGTTTCTAGTAATTTTTGGGTATATTGGGTATATATTAAAGGCTTAAATGGTATATGAAATTTATTTGTTATTTCAGATAAATATATACTCATTGAACCAGAATATAATAGGAGGATAAAAATGAAATGGTTTGTTAAATTACAAAAAGATTCAAAAGTAGTGTTGATTATTGGAGCCATACTTATTTTAATTAGCGGATTAAGAGCTATATATGCAAATGTCAATGGGGAAAATAGACTGGAAACATTAAAAAGAAATTCTAATTTAAACTTCGTCTCTTTAGACGACTCCAGAACCTTTGTCATAGAAAAAGAAGTTGTTGACCTAGAATATGATATAGAAAAGGATGTCTTTACAGGTACCTTAAAAGAAGAAGCTAAAATTAAATATGGAATGGCCGGTAGTGGCAAAGTAGCATTGGGAAACATATCAAAATTAATGTAAGAAAACAAAATCACTAACGAAGTTATATTGGAAACCATTAATAATGCTGAAAAACTTTATCTTAGGAAACCCACCTATGACTTCATCTCAACAGCATTAACAGTCTTGTTATCTTCTGCAATATATTTAAAAATTATTAAACCCATAATAATCAATCCCAATACAACACAATCTAGCTCAAGTAAAACAACATATACTTCCCAAAACAAAGATGAAGAATTAAAAGAAAAAGCTGATTTAGTTAAATTAAGTGATGTAAAAGGACATGATGAAATAAAAGAAGACCTGGAATTCTTAATAAAGTTTTTGAGGAACCCAAAAAAATATGAAAAATTAGGGGCTAGGATGCCTAAAGGGGTCTTATTATTTGGACCTCCTGGTACGGGCAAGACAATGATTGCTAAGGCTATGGCCAATGAAGTAGGTATACCATTCATAGCTACAGCAGGCAGTGACTTTATTGAAAAATATGTTGGTGTAGGTGCTAAAAGGGTAAGAGAAATATTTGCAGAAGCTAAAAAACATGAAAAAGCCATTATCTATATAGATGAGATAGATGCCATTGGTAAAAAGAGAGGCGGAGATAGTGATAATGATGAAAGAATCAATACCTTAAATGCCCTACTAATAGAAATGGATGGATTTAAAGATTCCAGTGGCATTATGGTCATAGCATCTACTAACAGGCTTGATATTTTAGATGATGCCTTGTTGCGGCCTGGCCGTTTTGACAAGCATATCGCAGTAAATCCACCAGATTACCAGGGTAGATTAGATATTTTAAAATTATATGCCAAAAATAAAAGATTAGATAAAGGAGTAAGCCTAGAAAGAATTGCATCAATAACAAGAGGATTTACTGGTGCTGACTTAGCAAACTTATTAAATGAAGCTGCAATGTTAACAGCCTTTAGAGATAAAGACAAAACAACTATGGAAGAAATAGATGATGCACTCTACAGGATACTTACAAAGGGTGATAAGAAAAAACCTTTAAGCGGTCACAGGATGATACGGAATTGACAGCTTGGCATGAAGCAGGCCATGCCATAGTATCTAAACTTGTAGCAAAGCAAAAAGTAAACAAAGTTACCATAATACCATCAACTAGCGGTGCTGGTGGAATTACCTTTATGGAACCAAAAGAGGGTAGTTATTATTCTAAAGAAGATTTAGAGAATATGGTGAAAGTAAGCTATGGTGGTAGGGCTGCTGAATATATATTATTAAGAGACGAAAATAAAGTAACAACAGGTACTTCCAATGATATTGATAAGGCAACTAATATAATAATGGCCATGTTGGGTAGTTATGGCATGAGTGACAGGTTTGGACTATTAAACTTGAAAAAAGTAACTGGCTTAAACCATGAATATATCTTAAAAGAGGCTAAGGAAATTTCTAATAAATTATATCAGGAAACCATAGACTTTTTAGAGGAAAACTATGACTTATTAAAAGAAATGGCAGACTTATTGATGAAAAAGGAAACCTTGGATGAAGAAGAAGTGGATGCTTTAATTCTTAAATATACTTCGAATAAAAAAGAAAAAAATAACATAAAAATTCCTGATTTTACTGAGAAAAATGGTGAAGGCCAAGAAAAGAAAAAAAGAGGAATCTCACAATTGATACCAGACAAACTAATACCTGATATAATTAAAAGAGAAAACCTAGCAAAAAAAGAGGAAGATTAACCTTTAAAATAGGTTAAAAGGATTTGAAAAGGTAGAGTATAACCCTACCTTTTCATATTATAATGAAAATTAATCCGCCACTGCCATCATTTATAATCTTTTCTAAGGCCCTTCTCAATTTTTGCCTTGCATCCTCTGGCATGGTACTTAGTTTTCCTTGCAATTGTTCATTTACTAAATCGTATAAGGATTTGCCAAATAGATTAGACTGCCAAATCTTTGATGGCTCTCCTTCAAATTCCGATAATAGGTATTGAATTAATTCTTCAGATTGCTTTTCTGTGCCTATTAATGGAGATACCTCAGTAGCTATGTCAGCCCTTAATACGTGAAGGGATGGCGCCTTGGCTTTTAGCTTAACCCCAAACCTATTGCCTTGTCGATATATTTCTGGTTCAGCCAATTCTAATTCCTCTAGACTTGGACTAACTAATCCATAGCCAATCTCTTTGGCTTCAATTAAAGCTTTCTCAATTTTATCATATTTCCTTTTAGTTTCTGCTAGTTTTGAAATTAGTCCTAGCAACTGATAATCTCCATGTATAGAATATCCCGTCATATCTTTAAGTACACTATAGAATAACCCTTCATCAACTACTATTTCTGAATGTACTACCCCTTCTCCTAGCTTTATTTCGACTATATTAACATTTTTTACCATATCCAGTTCCTTTAGGGGACTTAAAAATTCAGTTACCTCATTTAATTTTTGCAGTCCTTCAATAGACTCTTTTAATACATTTAATATATTTACTTTAATCCAATGTTTCTTTGGTAGACCTTCAATCCATTTTGGTAAATTGATAGCAACTTCTTTAACTGGGAATTCATATAATAGCTTCTCAAATACCTTTTCAATATCTTTAACTTCCATATTTAAACAATCTAGGGCTATAACTGAAACTCCATATTTGCTCTGTAGGCTTTCCCTTAAGGCAATAGTACTATCTAAATTAGGATGTTTAGAGTTAAGGATAATAATGAATGGTTTTCCTAGTTCCTTTAATTCAGATATTACTCTTTCTTCTGCCTTTATATAATTTGACCTGTCTATATCTGTAATAGAACCATCTGTTGTTACTACTAGACCTATGGTTGAGTGGTCCTGAATAACTTTTCTAGTACCGATTTCAGCTGCTTCTTCAAAAGGAATTTCTTCGTCGTACCAAGGAGTTGTTACCATTCTAGGAGCAAAGTTTTCTTCATGACCTAAGGCGCCGCTTACTAGGTAGCCTACACAATCTACCATTCTTACTTTAAACTTAACATTTTCACCTAAGGTTAGTTCTACTGCCTCATTAGGGACAAACTTTGGTTCCGTTGTCATTATTGTTTTTCCAGCCCCACTTAAGGGTAATTCATCTTTAGCCCTTTCCCTCTTGTGCTTGTTTTCAATATTAGGTAATACCATTAGTTCCATAAACCTTTTTATAAATGTGGATTTACCTGTTCTAACTGGCCCTACCACTCCTGCATATATATCCCCATCTGTTCTCTCTGCAATATCCTTGTATATATCAAATACCTCCACATCATTTCCCCCCTTATGAGTATATTTGATTACAATACTTAACATTATATATATACGTCTTAGGAATTAAATTATTACAAGCTCATAAAAAAAACCTGCTATTTTTAGCAGGTTACCAAGAATCATTTTTATATTTAATTATATCTTCCAATTCATTTTTCTTGTCTCTAACCATTAAGTTTAAAACAGAATTTCTTACATCTTTACCTTCATATAAGACCCCATATATTTCAGAGGTAATAGGCATTTCTATGTTATATTTTTTAGCCAAATTATATGCTGATTTTGTTGTCTTTATGCCTTCAACAACCATTCCAATTTGCTTAATGGCGTCATCTACTTTCATACCTTGTCCTATTAGAATTCCAGCCCTTCTATTTCTGCTATGCATACTAGTGCAAGTGACTATTAAATCACCTATACCTGAAAGGCCAGAGAAGGTGTTAATATTTGCCCCCATCCTTTCACCTAGCCTTGCCATTTCTATGATACCCCTTGTCATTAAAGCTGCCTTTGTATTATCGCCATAATTTAGTCCATCAGATATGCCAGCTCCCAAGGCTATAATATTTTTTAGAGCCCCGCCTAATTCTACCCCTACTACATCCGGATTAGTATATACCCTAAAACTAGGTGTGAAAAAGAGTTCTTGGACATATTCTGCGGCTGACTTATCCCTTGAAGCAGATACTACAGTTGTAGGCATATTTTTAGCCACTTCCTCAGCATGGGAAGGGCCGGATAGGACCACATAAGTATTTTCAGGTAGAAACTCTTCTACAATTTGAGAAATTCTAAGTAAGGTTTCACTTTCTATGCCCTTGGACACATTAATTATTATCTGCCTTGATTTTATATAGGGTCTGGCCTTTGTCAGTACTTCCCTAATTCCATGGGTGCTGGTAGCTAAAACTAAAGCGTTTTTGTTGGAAATACAATACTCCAAATCATTGGTTACTTCCATATTTTGTGGCAAAACTACTTCTGGAAGATATTTTTTATTGATTCTAGTTTTATTTATTTCTTCAGCCTGAGCTTTGTCCCTTAACCACATGGTCACATCATAACCCTTGTTAGCCAGTAAGATTCCCAAGGCAGTACCCCAACTTCCTCCTCCTAATACTCCAATCCGTTCAGTCATATTTTTCACCTTCCTATATTTTCCCCAATCTATTTTCTTCACCTCTTAAAAGTCTCTGAATGTTCGATTTATGTCTAATTATAGATAAAAGTCCTAAAAACCAAATAGTATAATAAAAATTTTTATCAACATTATCTAATAATATTATAGTAGCTATGGGGCCAGTTATGGAGGCTAAGATTGAGCCTAAGGATACATACCTAGTAAGGATTATTACTGTAACTCCAACTATTAAACAGACTAGGCCTATTTTCCAATTTAATATCATTAAAACTCCTAAAGAAGTGGCAACACCCTTGCCACCTTTAAAATTAAGAAATACAGGGAAATTATGACCTAATACTACAAAAATACTTGCTAATAATCCTCCATCAAGTCCAAGTAAATATTTTCCAATAACTACTGCAAGTATTCCCTTTAAAATATCTAGGAGAAAAGTCAAGGCTCCTAATTTCTTCCCCAAGACCCTAAGGGCATTAGTAGCTCCTGCATTGCCACTTCCATATTCCCTTATATCTATGTTTTTTGTAAGCTTGCCTAAGACATAGGCTGAAGAAAAACACCCTAAGAGATATGACAGTAATATGGTTATGACTACTTTCATATTTTACTCTCCCTTTGCTTAAACTCAAATAAAATAGGTACCCCTGAAAATCCGAAATGATTTCTTATTTGATTTTCTAGATATCGTTCATAAGAAAAATGCATCAAATCTCTATCATTTACGAAGATAACAAATTTAGGAGGTCTAACAGAAACTTGGGTGCCATAATATATCTTCAATCTTCTACCTTTATCACTTGGAGGCTGATTCATTAGAACTGCTTCATTTATTATATCATTTAATACCCCAGTACTTATTCTCAAGCTATAGTTGTTGTTTACAATATTTATAAGTTCCAACAGCCTCCTTACCCTTTGACCAGTTAAGGCTGATATAAAAATAATGGGCGCATAGTTAATAAAGCCTAAGACTCTCCTTATATCCCTTTCAAACTCCAAATAGGTATTAGTATCCTTTTTTATTAAATCCCATTTATTTACAGCTATTATTATTCCCTTTCCACTGTCATGGGCATAGCCAGCTATTTTTGAATCCTGCTCTGTCACTCCTTCAGTAGCATCTATAACTAGAACACATATATCAGATCTATCTATGGCAGCTAGGGTCCTTACAACTGAATACCTTTCTATATTCTCATAAATACTTCTCTTTCTCCTAAGACCAGCAGTGTCTATAAATACATATCTTTCATCCTTATAGTTAAAATAAGTATCTATTGCATCCCTAGTTGTACCTGGTATGTCAGTTACAATTACCCTATCCTCCCCTAAGATCTTATTTATCAAGGATGATTTTCCCACATTGGGTTTCCCAATAAATGAAACCTTAATTATATCATCATCATAATCTGTATCTATATCATCGGGAAAATTCTTTACTATTTCATCTAATAGATCACCAATGCCCAAGCCCTGTTCTGCTGAAACTGCTATAGGCTCTCCCAGGCCTAATTCATAAAATTCATATATTTCCTGTGGAGTCTTAGGGGTGTCGATTTTATTACAGGCCAATACTACTTTCTTTCCAGATCTTCTTAAGATGTTTCCAATTTCTTTGTCTGTAGGGTTTAAACCCTGTAAGCCATCTACTACAAATAAAATTACATCTGCGGTGTCAATGGCAATTTCCACTTGCCTTCTAATATTTGTCATAATAATTTCTTCACTGTCAGGTTCTAATCCACCAGTATCGATTACTGTAAAGTATTTACCCAACCATTCCCCTTCAGCATAAATTCTATCCCTAGTCACCCCTGGAGTATCTTCTGTAATTGCTATTCTTTTTCCCACGATTCTATTAAATAAAGTAGATTTGCCTACATTAGGTCTGCCAACTATACATACAACAGCTCTGTTCATACGATCATCACCTATTCCTTAATTATATCTATTATACTTTTACCCTCAACCTTAGAAGGTATCACTTCCATATTTAAAGACTTAGATACATCTTCAAGGGTTAAATCATCTAAGAAGATTTCTTCATCTCTTTTTAACATGGAACTAGGTATTATTATTTTATCATAATTCCTGTATTCCATTAATTGTTCCACCAAATCCCTACCTGTAATTAAGCCTGCTACAGTAATTGTCTCACCGAAAAACTTGTTAACAATTGGTACCACTTTTATGTCTAATCCATCAAATTTATTGCTTATTAACTCTACTATTTTACACATGAAATTATAAGCTAAGGTCCCAGTGGCTATTACCAATTTATTATTCTTATTTATTGGGGTTTTAATTTTGCTTAGTTCCTTAACTACTTCATCTTCAAATAATCTCATAAGCCCTACCCCATTTTCCAATTGGGGAAAACCTTCATATTCTTCGTATCTGGGCAAAGGATTATTTGTTAGAGCAAAAAATTCATCTGAGGCAAATACAAACCTAGTACCTAAATTCTTCATAAATTTCTCCTGGTTATGAAAAACTAAGTCCAATAAATCATTGGCTGTTTTAATGGAATAGGGTTGAATTTTTTCTAATTTTTCTCTATACTTTGTTATACCTACAGGTACTACTGCAACGCTCTTTATAGATGGATGAAGCTTGGATAGATCATCTAAGGTTCTTTCTAGCTCTCTTCCATCGTTTATTCCAGGAACTAGGACAATTTGACAGTTTATTTCCAAGTTTGCCTTGCTAAATCTTTTTAATATATCATATATCCTACCAGCATTTTTATTATTAAGCATTTTAATTCTTAATTCTGGATTTGTAGTGTGAACACTAACATTTATAGGGGTCAGTTTATAATCTATGATCCTTTGAATTTCATCATCATTCATATTGGTTAGTGTAATGAAGTTCCCCTGTAAAAAGGAAAGTCTAGAATCGTCGTCTTTAAAATATAAGGTTTTTCTCATATTAGGAGGCAGCTGGTCAATAAAGCAGAAAATACATTTGTTTCTGCATGATTTTGCCCTATCTATTAAAGGATTTGTAAAGACTAAGCCTAAATCTTCATCATAATCCTTTTCAATTTCATAATGCCAAATTTCACCATTTTTCTTTTCAATGGCCACTTCAATATATTCATCTGAAATCAAATACTTATAATCGATAATATCCTTAACTTGGTTATTATTAATGGCTAATAATATATCTCCAACTTCTATTCCAAGTTCATCTGCTATACTATCTTTTATTATTTCTTCTATAATATTCTTGTCTTCTGTATAATTTCTTAATTCCATATTAACACCTCAAAAATTTAACATAAGTTTATTCTAATACAATATGACAGATATGTAAAGATAAGCCTACAGGATGTACTGTAGGCTTAGTTTCTATATAATGGATATTTCTTGCAAAGTGAAATAACCCGATCTTTTATTGTCTTCCTATCATTTTTTACATCTAAGGCAAGAGCAATAATTTCCGCAATTTCAAACATATCTTCTTCCTTCATACCACGAGTAGTCATAGCAGGAGTCCCTATCCTAATTCCGCTTGTAACAAGGGGAGACTCTGGATCATAGGGAATAGTGTTCTTATTTGTTGCTACGCCTACTTCTTCTAAAAGCTTCTCTGCTTCTTTTCCAGTTAAACCCTTATTTCTAAGATCTATGAGTATTAAATGATTGTCTGTACCACCAGAAACTAGTCTAAATCCATTTTTAATTAGGCCATCAGCTAAGGCTTTGGCATTCTTTATAATCTGCTCTTGATAAACCTTAAAATCATCCTTTAGGGCCTCTCCAAAGGCAACTGCCTTGGCAGCTATTATATGCATTAGTGGACCACCTTGAATTCCAGGGAAGATAGCTTTGTCTATGGCCTTTGCATATTGTTCCTTACAGAGTATTGCCCCTCCTCGAGGTCCCCTGAGGGTTTTATGAGTTGTAGTTGTAACAAAATCAGCATAAGGTACTGGATTAGGATGTAAGCCTGCTGCAACTAATCCTGCTATGTGAGCCATATCAACCATTAAATAAGCCCCAATTTCATCTGCTATTTCTCTAAACTTTTTAAAGTCAATTGTTCTTGGATAAGCACTTGCTCCGGCAATTATCATTTTGGGTTTTTCTTTTATTGCAATTTCCCTTACCTGGTCATAGTCTATCATTTCTGTTTCTTTATCTACTCCGTATGCTATAAAGTTATAATAAGTTCCTGAAATATTAACTGGACTGCCATGGGTCAAGTGGCCGCCTTGTGATAGATTCATGCCTAATACCTTATCACCAGGTTTTAGCACAGCAAAATATACTCCTAGATTTGCATTTGAGCCAGAATGAGGCTGAACATTTGCATGTTCTGCACCAAATATCTTTTTCAGTCTATCCCGAGCTAAATCTTCAACCTTGTCTACAAATTCACATCCGCCATAATACCTTCTACCAGGATATCCCTCTGCGTATTTATTGGTTAAATAGCTCCCAGCTGCTTCAAGAACCTGTTGACTAACGAAGTTTTCTGAGGCAATTAGCTCAATATGCTCCTGCTGCCTTTCTAATTCCTTTTCAATCAAACCCATGACCTCAGGATCATGCTTTGCTAAATAGGTGAAATTCATTTTAATCTCCCCTTTTCTTCGTATTAAGTACTTGAATAAAGATGCATAATCGTAATATAATGTTATAAAGTACTTTTAAGTTTATACATTAACATTATATAGGTATTTTATCCATTTTACAAGAATATTATTAGAGGGATGTAAATTATGACAAATCTTAAATATGATGAAAGGGAAGAAGTTAAGAAATTATTGGTCCTAGCCACGTTAGCAGGTCGTTTGATGCTTAAATCTGGTGCTGAAACTTACAGGGTTGAAGATACAGTTATTAGAATTTGTCAATCTAGAAAGGATATTCAACATGTAGATGCCTTTGTAATACCTACAGGTATCTTTATATCCTTGGAATTTAAAGGAGAATTAATTTCCTACATAAAAAGGGTAAAAACAATTTCCATAGATTTAAACAAGATTTCCTTAGTCAATGAATTTTCCCGTACCTTTGTTAGTACTCATATGTCCATTGAAGATGGAATTAAGGAGATAAAAAGGATAAATAAAATTAGTATTTATTCCAATATTATTAAATCCTTGTTTGGAGCCATAGCTTCTGGCTTCTTCTGCTTGTTATTTCAGGGTACAATTCTAGACTTTTTAGGTGCCTTTATAGTTAGTTTCATAGTTTCATTTTTACTCAACTCTATTTCTAAATTAAAACTTACTTTTTTTCTTGACAAATTCATAGGTTCTGTGTTCATTAGTATCTTATCATACTTTCTCATTAAATTAGGTTTAGGTGACAGTCTTGATAAGGTAATAATTGGTTCCATTATGCCCTTAGTTCCTGGAGTGGCCATAACTAATGCAATAAGGGATACCATGTCGGGAGATTTTCTATCTGGGTTATCTAGGGGAATGGAAGCTATTTTTTCAGCTCTAGCCATTGCCTTTGGTGTAGGTATTGTACTCTTCTTTTCATAGGAGGTTTGCAAATGGAGATTTTTAAACAATTTATCTTTTCCTTTATGTCTACCATAGGATTTGCAGTACTATTTAATTCCCCTAAGAATTCTGTTATTTATGCAGGACTTGTGGGAGCTATTGGATGGATGCTTTACTATATTACTTTTATGGCAACGAATAACTATGTTGCTGCCACATTTTTAGGCGCTTTGACTGTTGGGTTATTAGGTGAAGCCCTAGCTAGAAAAAATAAAAAACCAGCAACCCTATATATTACCGCAGGTATAATCCCTTTGGTACCAGGGGCTGGCGCATATTATACAATGCTACATTTGATCGAAAATGATTTTTCTTCAGCTGCCGCCAAAGGTGTAGAGACCCTTTTTATAGCAGCAGCTATATCTACAGGAATAATTATATCTTCAATTTTCTCCAAATCTATAAAGCGAGTGAGACAAAAAGATTAATACTATTTTGTATATTTAATCATGGTTTCCACTAACTGATTTAGTGCTTCTTCTTCAGATTGACCCTCTAAATATTCGTGAATACAATTCTTCATATAGTTTTCTAATATTAATCCTCCTACGCTGTTTAGTGCGGCCCTGGCAGCTGCTACTTGAATCAGGATATCTCCGCAAAATTTTTCTTCTTCTACCATCTTTTGTATTCCTTTTATTTGTCCTTCTACTCTTCGCAATCTTTTTATAACTGCCTGTCTATCTATCAATACTTCCACCCCTTATTTAAAGAATTTTTGTCATCTTTATAATATTATCTTCTTTCTTCTCTATTTTTTTATCTATAATTTTAACAAGAAGATAACCTATTGCCATGAATATTATGCCTATTAGGAAGCTAAAAGGTTCATAGTTATTTATACCTTGATTTTTTAAAAAATTCATTCCTAGTAAAATTCCAAAAATCAACAGAGAAAATGGAATCATATAGACAATCATGGCATATTTTAATATATTTTTAGTTTCACCTTTAAGCTCCACCAAGTCTCCAACCTTAGCATTTAGAGTATTTGGAATTATAACTATATGGCTAGGGGTATCGCAACCACTACAAGTTTTGCAACCCCCTCCGCAACCTGAAATCCTTCTGACTTCAACTTCAACCTTATTTTTTCTCACACTTCTAACAAATCCTACTTGTTCCATCTCACACCTCCTGTAATCCAAGATCTTTAATAACTTCTGAGGCTATTATTAAGCCTACAACTGGAGGAACAAAGCCTATACTTCCGGGTACAGCCTTTCTTATACCCTCTTTCTCAAGATTAACAGGTTTTGGTACTTCCTCTGACCACACAACCTTTAGATCCTTAATATTTCTTTTTCTTAATTCATATCTCATTACCTTAGCTAAGGGACATACTCTAGTAGAATAGATATCTCCAACCTTAAACATTGTGGGATTAAGCTTGTTCCCGGCTCCCATAGAGCTTATAATAGGGATATTTCTTTTTTTACATTCAACTATTAAATCTATCTTAGCAGATATCATATCTATGGCATCTATTACATAGTCAAAGTCATGAGAAAGGAGAATATCCTTAGTTTCAGAGCTATATTTTTCTTTGTAAGCAAATGCGTTTATATTTGGATTTATTTCTAAAACTCTCTCCTTCATCACTTCTACCTTTGGAAGGCCTACAGTTTTCATAGTAGCATGAATTTGCCTATTTATATTTGTTATATCTATTATATCATAATCAATAAGAAAAATGTTACCAATTCCCGTTCTAACCAATGCTTCTACTGCAAAGGAACCTACGCCTCCAATTCCAAAGACTGCAACCTTGGAATTTGCAAGTCTTTTCATTGCTTCTTCCCCAAGGAGTAATTCTGACCTTAAAAAAGGATTAGTCATTTTTTCCCTTCCTGTTACATTATTTTAAATCAAGTTTTATATGAACTTCTTCTAATTGCTGCTTAGATACAGTAGTAGGAGCATTGGTCATTAAACATGTGGCAGATTGAGTTTTAGGAAATGCTATAACATCTCTAATATTAGATGTATTGGTTAATAGCATTATTAATCTATCAAATCCATAGGCAATTCCTCCATGTGGTGGAGTACCATATTTGAAGGCTTCAATTAAAAATCCAAACTTTTCCATAGCCTCTTCCTCAGTAAATCCTAAGGCCTTAAACATTCTTTTTTGTAGCTCTGAATTATTTATCCTAATGCTTCCCCCACCCATTTCTTCTCCATTTATTACGATATCATAAGCCTTTGCTCTTACTTTTTCAGGATTGGTTTCAAGTAAATCTATATCTTCATCCATGGGGTGGGTAAATGGATGATGTTTTGCAACAAACCTATTTTCTTCCTCATCAAATTCAAATAATGGAAACTCTGTAATCCATACAAATTTATATTCATTAGGGTCTAGGATTTCTAATCTTCTAGCTACTTCATTTCTTAAATTGCCTAAGCTATCAAAAACTATAGGATCTTTATCAGCAACAAAAAGAAGCAAGTCTCCTTTCTCTCCATCCATACTTTCTAGGATTTTTTCTAATTCTTCATCACTCAAAAATTTGGCTATGGGGGAAGTTATTCCTTCCTCTGTTATTTTTATCCATGCTAAGCCTTTGGCTCCGTAAGTTTTTGCATATTCCTCTAGGGAAGAAATATCCTTTCTAGTAAATCTATCTCCATATCCTTTTATATTTATACCCCTAACTGAACCTTTACTTTCCACTGCCTGTGAAAACACTCTAAAATTACTATTCTTAACTATATCTGATATATTGACTAATTCAAAACCAAATCTTAAATCCGGCTTATCAACTCCATACCTTTCCATAGCTTCCCTATATGTCATCCTGCTAATAGGCAGTTCTATCTCAATACCTTTTATTTCTTTAAATATTCTATGGATTAACTTTTCGTTAATAGCCATAACATCTTCCATATCTACGAAGGACATTTCAATGTCAATTTGGGTAAATTCTGGCTGCCTATTTGCCCTCAAATCCTCATCTCTAAAACATTTAACTATTTGGTAATATCTATCCATTCCTGCAACCATTAGAAGCTGTTTCATGATTTGAGGAGATTGAGGTAATGCATAGAATTCACCTGGATTAACCCTACTAGGTACTAAATAGTCCCTTGCACCTTCAGGAGTTGGTTTAGTCAGCATAGGTGTTTCTATCTCTATAAAGTTATTTTCGGTTAGGAAATCTCTTACTACCTTAGCTGTCTTTGCTCTTATTTTTAGCCTTTCCTGCATGGATGGCTTTCTTAAATCTAAGTATCTATATTTTAATCTCATACTTTCTGATACATTGTCATCATCTTTAATGTAGATTGGAGGAGTTTCTGCCTCATCTAAGATTTTTAATTCTTCTGCCAATACTTCCACTTCTCCAGTTGGTATATCCTTATTAATGGATTGTCTAATCCTTACTTTTCCACGGACAGCCAATACATATTCAGCGCGTACTTTTTCTGCCTTAGAAAAGACTTCATCTGAAACAGTGTTATCAAATACAATTTGACAAATTCCTGTTGTATCTCTTAAATCAACGAAAATTATAGAACCCAAGTTTCTTTCCCTTTGTACCCATCCCATGAGTACTACTTCTTTTCCCACATGTTCAGGTCTAAGTTCTCCACACATGATTGTTCTTCTCAAATTACCCATTTTTTCTCCCATAATACAACCTCCTATGAAATATAAGCTTCTATAAATACAAAACCTCCCATCACTGATATTCAGGGACGAGAGGTTAGCTCGCGGTACCACCCTAATTAGGTAATTCCTCACTCATTTAAATAACGCAAATTGCGGGTAATCTTTCGATTACCTACTCCGAAGTGTCTTCGTTAAATATTAGTATCGGCTTTCCACCCTCACCGACTCTCTATAACTAAGGGATTTAACTACTCCTCTTCATCATAGTATCTTATGCTATTATATTGTTAAATATTATAGAATATTTTTAAGAAAGTGTCAAGAGGATTATATATCCTTTATAATCTTTTCCTTACTATGGATTTGTTCATCTATTCTTCCTATATACTCTTTTATGTCCCTAAAATTTGGAATCCTTTCTATTCTATTTTCCTCAGGAAAAAATACCTTTGAAACTGCCCCCATACCAGCTCCTATAATTGTTTCCTTTTCTTCCATGATAGCTATGTTATAAATACATTCCATTTTAGGTTTAGCATATCCAATATTTTCAAAATTCCCAAGGATTAATTTCTGCCTATATAGATAATATGGAATTAAATTCATTTTTTTTGAGTATTCAACTGTTTCTTTTAACATATCTCCAATGGTGCTTTGATTTTCTAAGTTATATTCTTCCAATGTAGTCCAAAATCTGGACCCCCTCTTTACAGAAAGGGTATGAACAGTCAAATTCTCAGGATCTAATTTTTCTATTTCTTTTAAGGTATTTTTAATTTCCTTAAGGCCTTCACCAGGGAGGCCTATGATTAAGTCCATATTTATTATTGGAAAACCAATTTCCTTAGCCATATAATAGGTTTTTATTATATCATCTGGACTATGCTTCCTACCTATTAATTTTAAGCTATCATCATTCATTGTTTGGGGATTGATACTGATTCTGTTAATATCGTTTTTATACAAGACCTTTAGATATTCTTCAGTAATAGTATCTGGCCTTCCAGCTTCTACTGTGAATTCTCTTATATTTCTCTTACCAAAGCAATTATAGACTTCCTGGATTATTTTTTCCAATTCTTTTGCTGGAATGGCGGTTGGTGTACCTCCTCCTATATAGGCTGTGTTTATCTTCATTCCTTCCGTAATCTTCTTTATTGATTTAATTTCATATATAAGCTTAGTTACATATTCTTCAATATGGTGTTGAAACCTTCCTAAGGGCAAAGTAGGAAAGGAACAATATAAACACCTAGTAGGACAAAAGGGTATACTGATATAGAGGCTAAATCTATTCTTGTCTATTGGATAAATATAATCCCTTTGCCTTTTGCCAATATCCAGTATAAGCTTAGCCTTAGAATCAGAAAGCTTATATTCCCCAGTAAGGACTTTAATTATTTCCCCATCTTCTATACCTTTATTGAGCAGTTCATGGACTATTTTTACTGGCCTTATGCCAGTTAATATACCCCAAGGTATTTCATTTTCTGTTAATTTAATTAAGGCATTATATAAAGATTTTTTTATACCAATTCTTATATCTTTTTCAATATAATCGCTATAAATATTTATTAAGTTAATATCCTCAATACTTTGGTCAATAAGACTATTATCCCTATATACTTTAGTGCTGGAATATAGTTTGCCATTTGACCTTTCCAAGGAACTAATGATATACAAACTCTCTTCTATGGAGTCATTATCATTTTCTTGAAATTCAATTTCTTCCATTGGAAAGAAAACCCTAATTAATTCAAATACATCGTTTTTAATTTCATGGTTTATTAGCCTGACCTTTATCACTTAATCACCTTAATATTGAATATTATTTAGAAAAGGATTACTCTGTTTTTCCCTGCCTATTGTTGAAGGAGAACCATGTCCCGGAAATATCTTAGTTGCATCTGGATATTTCATTAACTTTTCCTTTATGGATTTCATAAGGGTATCAAAATCTCCTCCGTATAAATCAGTTCTACCTATTGAACCTGCAAACAAAGTATCACCAGTAATTATATTATCCTGAATCACTAAGCAGATACCACCCAGGGTATGGCCAGGGGTGTGAATTACTTCAGCTTTTTCATTTCCAAACTCCAATATGCTTCCTTCTTTCAATATTAAATCAGGTTCAACTTCCACTCTACCCATTAGCATCTTAGATGAAAGATTTTTATCTCCATCCCTTAGCATCTCAACATCATCTTCGTGAATGGCAATTTTAGCATTTAAGGCTTCTTTTAATTCCTTCAGGCCACCAATATGATCTCCATGGCCATGGGTTAATACTATATACTTTATCTTTAAATCTTTTTCCCTTACAAATTCCAATATGCTGTCTGCGTCTCCACCTGGGTCTACTATTATGCCCTCTTTTTTATCTTCACAATATATGATATAACAATTTACTGCATAAACTCCTGCCTGAACTCGAATTAATTTCAAACTAATCACCTCTAAAATGTTTTTTTACTATCTAATAGGATGGTTACAGGGCCATCATTTATCAAGCTTACTTTCATATTAGCTCCAAATATACCCTTTTCTGTCTTAATGCCCATTTCAGCACATTTATCAATAAATTTAAGATACATTTCCTCAGCAACTTCTGGAGGAGCTGAGTCCGTAAAACTTGGTCTTTTTCCCTTTCTAACATCCCCATAAAGGGTAAATTGGGAAACAACTAATAGTTCTCCTTTAATATCTAACAATGATAGATTCATCTTATCATTTTCATCTTCGAAAATTCTAAGACCAACAATTTTATTGACTAAATACTCTAAATCCGCTACAGTGTCCTCCCTGCCTACTCCTAGTAAGACTAGTAACCCCTTATTTATTTCCCCAACGATCTTTTCATCTACCTTCACAGAAGCTTGTGAAACTCTTTGTACCACTGCTCTCAAATTTCTCACTCCTTAAGCTGTTACTCTATATACATCCATTACATTTCGTATTTTTCTAATTTTCTTAATTACTTCCCTCAGTTCTTCTATATCCCTGATTTCAAGCAATAAGTTGATGAAAACAACCTTATCTTTTGAAGTTCTTGCATTTAATGATATTACTGCCAAATTAGCATCTGTTATTTTTTGAGTAATATCAGCCAAGAGGCCTGATCTATCGGTTGCCTTTATTTGTATTTCTGCCTGATATGATACTTTCTTGTCAAAGTCCCATTCTACTTCTATAAATCTCTCTGCATCATCTGAGACAATTATGTTTGGGCAATCAGTCCTATGGACCGATACTCCCCTTCCTCTAGTTATATAGCCTACTATTTCATCCCCAGGAACCGGATTACAGCATTTAGAAAATCTTATCTTTACATTGTCTATACCCTTTATGCGAACTCCTTGATGATATCTAGCCTTCCTATGGGGAAGTTGTTGGATTTTAGTTTCTACAATGGATTTTTCATCTTCAATTTCATAAAACTCATTATACTGAGCCCTTAATTTATTGATTACCTGGTTAAGATTTATACTTCCATAGCCAATAGCAGCATACAAATCGTCAATGGTATTTACATTTGATTTATCTGCAATATTCTTTAACCATTCTTCCCTTAGGATTTCTGAAGGCTTGTAGCCCAATCTTTTTAATTCCTTCTCCAGTAAATCCTTACCTTTAACAATATTTAAATCCTTTTCTTTTACTTTAAACCATTGCCTAATCTTAGTTTTAGCCTGGGTGCTCTTTACTATCTTTAACCAGTCTCTACTTGGGCCATTACTGTTGGCAGAAGTAATTATCTCTACTATATTGCCATTTTTTAACCTATAGTTTAGAGGCACGATTCTTCCATCAACCTTTGCGCCAACACACTTATTTCCCACTTCGGTATGGACCCTATAAGCAAAATCTATGGGGGTAGATCCATCTGGAAGGTTTATCACATCTCCCTTTGGTGTAAATACGAAGACTTCGTCTGTGAAGAAGTCGATTTTTAAAGTCTCCATAAAATCCCTAGGATCATTTAATTCTGATTGCCATTCCAATAATTGTCTGAGCCAAGTAAGCTTTTCATCAAAATTATCTGTTTTAGTCTTACCTTCTTTGTATTTCCAATGGGCAGCTATACCATATTCAGCCGTCCTGTGCATGTCCCAGGTACGGATTTGAACCTCAAATATTTCCCCCTTGGGTCCTATTACAGTAGTGTGTATCGATTGATACATATTGGGCTTAGGCATGGCAATATAATCTTTGAACCTACCTGGTATAGGTTTCCAAAGATTATGGACTATGCCCAAGACTTCATAACAATCCTTTACATTGTCCACTATTACCCTGATGGCTGTTAAATCAAATATTTGGTCAAAGGATTTTCCTTGATGCACCATTTTCTTATATATACTATAGAAGTTCTTAGGCCTGCCGCTTATATCATACTTTATATTAACTTCATCCAATTTCTTACTTAAAGTATTTATTATTTCCTTTATATATTCTTCCCTTTCTTGCCTTCTCTTAGATACCCGATCTACTAAATCATAATAGTTCACTGGATCTAGGTATCTTAAAGACAAGTCTTCTAACTCCCATTTAATTTTTGAAATCCCTAATCTATGGGCTAAGGGAGCATAGATCTCCAGGGTTTCTAAGGCCTTCTCCTTCCTCTTTTCATCACTCATGTATTCAAGGGTTCTCATATTGTGTAGCCTATCAGCTAATTTTACAATAATTACCCTAATATCATTTGCCATGGCTAAAACCATTTTCCTGAGATTTTCTGCTTGATTTTCTTGTTTAGTCTTGTACTTCAATTTCTTAAGCTTAGTTACCCCTTCTACTAAATTTGCAATTTCGGAACCAAACTTTTCTACAATTTCATCGTAGGTAATATTGGTATCTTCCAAAACATCATGTAATAGACCAGCAACAATAGTATCAGTATCCATATTCAACTCGGCCAAAATCATAGCTACATTAACTGGATGTACGAAATATTTTTCACCAGAATTTCTCTTTTGGCCTTCATGGGCTGATTCAGCAAAATGATATGCATCTATAATTAAACCTAAATCTGCTCTGGGATTATATTGTTCAATTTTAGATACTAATTTCTCTAACATAGAAATTCACCTTTTCACAATATAATTTAGCATGCTAATTATTATTATTTACCCAAATTTGTAATGAAATATCTTTTTAAAATCCTAGATGTTTAATCTATAACTTTGAATAATCAGTTGCAGGTTTGTATTCCCATTATATTCATTAATTGAAGGATAGTAAAGGATGTCTATCTTAATCTTGTTATTTATTCCCCTGTACAGCTTTTTTAGTTCATCTTCACCATATAATTGGGATACTTCTCTTTCGAAGGAGGTTATGTCTCCAAAGATTAGTCCTTCCATAGTTATGCCCTTATTATTTAATAGTATTAGTTTTAAAGCGTTCCTATTGACTCCAAGTACATATCCCCGATTTAATCTTAGGTTTTTCACTCCAAATAAAGGTTTTTCATTACCTTTTCCAAAGGGCTCCAATAACTTCAACTCATCTATTAATTTAAAGTTAATATACTCTATGGGAAGTTCCATATCAAGATAAATTTTAGGTATTAAATCTTCATTTGATAGGTTAGTATTATCATTTAGCCTTTTTCGAAGGGTTGATATATGTTCCTCTGCTAAGGATAGGCCTGCAGCCATCGGATGTCCACCAAATTTCAACAAAATGTCTTTACATTTAGACAGTTCTTCAAATATATTATACTCCTCAATTGATCGTCCCGAACCCTTAACCCCTTCTTTGCCTTTTGTCAATACGATAGTTGGCTTGTTATACTTATCTTTTACCCTTCCTGCTATGATTCCAGCCACTGATTCATTTATACTTGGTTCGTATACGACCAATACCTTGTCATTTTTTAAGTCTGTACTATCAATTGTATTTATAATCCTCTTTACTCCATCTTCTGTCAACCTTTTTCTCTCGTCGTTCAATTCCCTTAGTTCTTTGGCTATATTTTTAGCTTCTTCCTCGTCTATAGATAATAAGAGTTCCAAAGACTTAATGGCGGAATCTAACCTGCCCGATGCATTAATGCTAGGGCCAATAATAAAGCCTACATGGTAAACACCTATTTTTTTGCCTTCTATTCCAGTTTCATTTATTAATGCTTTTAAACCGATATTTTTAGTATTATTTAATAATTCCAAACCTGTTTTTACAATGACCCTATTTTCATCAATTAAATCAACTACATCACAAATGGTGGCTATGGCCACAAATTCAAGAAATGGATAAATATCTGATGGTTGAAAATTGAAAATATTATACAGTCTTTCAATTAGTTTATAGGCAACAGCTGCGCCACAAAGATTTTTAAAGGGATAGTTGCAATCTTCTTGCTTAGGGTTTATGACTGCATCTGCCTTCGTATGTAAAATTCTTTTTTCCCCTGTACATTCATCAATAACAAATGGTATATCATGGTGGTCTGTAACTATAACAGTTAAATCTAAGTCTTTTGCTAATTCTATTTGTTCTATGGCTGCAATACCATTATCGCAAGTAATAATAGTATCTATTCCATCTTCTTTAGCTTGCTCAACTATCTGGTTATTTATGCCATATCCTTCGTTGACCCTATCTGGTATAACGTAATCAACTAGTCCTCCACATCTTTTTATGCCAGTATACAATATATATATGGACATAACACCATCTACGTCAAAATCTCCAACTATCCTGATTTTTTTCTTATTAATGATCTTGTCTTTCAGTATTTCAACAGCTTTATTTAAATCCTTCATTAAAGAAGGATCATACAACTTATCTAGGGTAGGGTTTAAAAATTTTTCTATTGATCTAAAATCAGTTACACCTCTATTTACTAATAATTTTGCCAGTAGTTCTGATATATTAAACTTCTTAGATATGTTTTTGTAATCACCTTTTCTATTCTTAATAAACCATTTCTCCAACTACTTCACTCCAATGTAAGAATCTTTAGACACACTAATTATTATTATAATTCTACCAATTTTTTTGATAAAATACCAGTTTTTATTACAATTTTATAGTTATTTTTTGCCTTACTTTGCCTAAATAAAAGATGGTGGAAAACCACCATCTAAGCGAGATTTATTAAATTATACCATATATTAAGTCAAGTTAAAAGATTTAAGTTATATTTATTCCTATTATTCCCCCTATTATTCCCATGACTATGGAAATAATCAATCTTGTTAGCAAAAATATGTCTATTACTAAGGGTTTTAAGAAAATAATGTTTATTAACAATATTATCAAAAAGTAACCTAAACCAAGGATTCCTCCGTTTAACCATCCCTTCTCCTTTATCTTAATAGCTACATAGGCACTGCCTGTAGTAATGCTAATTATCATCACTATAGTGTTTAGTAAACTCATTTTACTTTCGCTTAGGCTAGTATAGGTTAGTATAACTGAGGATACAAAAATAAGTATTACAGTAATAAGGAATGCCAATAGAAGACCTTTTAATAAGTAGGTAGTCTTAGCTAGACTTTTTGTTTTCATATTCTTCCCTCCTCAAACTTACTACTTCTTAATTTAATGTATTTGAGGAAGGTCATATTTATTACATAAAAAAGCTTCCATATAGATTTGGAAGCTATTTGTCGTCTTCTTTTTTTTCTTCACTTTCATTTGAGTCATCTTTTGCTTTTTCTTCTTTCTTGCTCTTAGACTCATTTTTCATAACAACAGAACCTACTGCCCATCTGGTCATCTCTAATTTTGTCTTGGCACTACCGACTTCGATGGTAATGTAGTCATCCTTAGCTTTGATAATCTTACCACGAATACCTCCTATAGTTATTACCTCATCTCCTACTCTTAGATTGCTTCTCATTTCATTGATTTGAGCCTCTTTCTTTTTTTGAGGCCTAATTACTAAGAAATAAAAAATTGCCAAAAATCCTATTGTTAGAAATAATGGCTGAAATTGTTGTGCATTCATACAACTACCTCCTTTTCTATATAATATTATACATGATTTTTTAAATAAATCATCTAATTTTTGTCTTCATAACCATATTTTTTATAAAATTCTTCCTTATATTCAAGTAATCTATCTTCTTTTATTGCTTCCCTAATATTTTCCATAAGTTTAATTAGGAAATAAAGATTATGAATAGTAGTAAGTCTTGCCCCTAGTATTTCATTGACATTGAAGAGGTGACGAATATATGCCCTTGAATAGTTGGTGCAGGCATAACAATCACATTCTGGATCAAGCTTTGAAAAATCTCTAGAATACTTGGCATTTCTAATTACCAATTTTCCACGGGAAGTTAGGACAGTACCATTTCTTGCTACCCTAGTTGGCAGAACACAGTCAGCCATATCAATGCCCCTTATAACTGCTTCAAATAGATAATCTGGTGTACCTACTCCCATTAAATATCTTGGCTTGTTCTTAGGTAATAGGGGAGTAGTATAGTCAAGGACTTCACACATTAATTCCATTGGTTCTCCTACGCTCAAGCCTCCTATGGCATAGCCTGGAAAATCCAAGTCTACTAGATCCCTAGCACTTTGCTCCCTTAAATCCCTAAATACACTGCCTTGGACTATACCGAATAATCCTTGCCTATCCCAATTCTTGTGATATTCTTTACATCTTTTAGCCCATCTAGTAGTTCTTTCCATAGATTCTTTGGCATATTCATAGGAACATGGATAGGGAGTGCACTCATCAAAACACATTATTATGTCTGAACCTAGGGCATTTTGTATCTCGATGGATTTTTCGGGAGTTATGAAATGTTTTGACCCATCTATATGAGACCTAAATTCAACTCCCTCTTCCTTTATCTTTCTTAAATTACCTAGACTAAATACTTGGAAACCACCGCTATCAGTAAGTATTGGTCCATGCCAATTCATAAACTTATGCAGGCCCCCTGCCTCTTTAATCAGTTCATGGCCTGGCCTTAAATATAGATGGTAGGTATTGCTAAGTATTATTTGAGCACCTAAATCTCTAACTTCCTCAGGAGTCATGGCTTTAACCGTTGCCCTTGTACCTACAGGCATAAATATTGGAGTTTCCACCACTCCATGAGGAGTGTATAATTTACCAAGTCTAGCTTTACAATCCTTTGCTTCCTTTATTAATTCAAACTTTATTGCCATACCTTTCCTCCTAATTATTTTAAAAACATTGCATCTCCAAAACTAAAAAACCTATACCTTTCTTTCACTGCTTCCCTATATGCATTTAGGACAATTTCTCGAGTTGAAAAGGCACTTACCAGCATAAGTAAAGTGGATTCAGGTAAATGAAAGTTGGTAATCAGCTTATCCACTATCTTAAATTTATAGCCAGGATAGATAAATATATCTGTCCATCCTGAACTGGGTTTTATATATCCACTTTTATCTGCCACAGTCTCTAGGGTCCTAACAGTGGTAGTTCCAACGCAGATAATGCTACCACCATTTGATTTAGTCCAATTAATTATATTTGCCGAATCTTCAGGAATATTGTAGTATTCTGAATGCATATGGTGTTCTAAAATATTATCTACCTTAACAGGTCTGAAAGTTCCCAGGCCAACATGTAGCGTAATATAGGAAATGTTGACCCCTTTATCCTTAATTTTTTCCAATAATCCTTCTGTAAAATGTAAGCCTGCAGTTGGAGCAGCTGCAGAACCCTTATTCTTTGCATAGACTGTTTGGTACCTTTCTCTATCCTCTAAGGTTTCAGTAATATAAGGTGGTAAAGGTATTTCACCTAATCTATCGAGGATTTCTTCAAAAATACCTGAATAATCAAATTTGATAATTCTAGTACCGTCTTCACCAATTGATAATACTTTTCCCTTTAATATTCCATTACCAAATTCTACTATAGTATTTGGTTTAACCTTTTTCCCTGGCCTTACTAAGGTTTCCCAAGTTTCATTTTCCATTCTTTTTAGTAGTAGTATTTCTATTGTTTCTTCCTTTCCTATCCTGTTTCCAAATAATCTTGCTGGAATTACCCTTGTATCATTTAATACTAAACAATCGCCAGGATTTAAATAATCTACAATATCTGTGAATTTCCTATGTTCAATTTCTCCATTTTTTCTATCTAAGACTAATAATCTGGAATCCTCCCTATTTTTTAAGGGAGTTTGTGCAATTAAATCTTCTGGTAAATAAAAATCAAAATCTTGCCTTCTCATTAGTAAACATCTACTCCTGTATAATAGTATTTTAGTATGTCTTCAAAACTATAACCGGATTCAGCCATTTTTTTAGCCCCGTATTGGCTCATCCCTACACCATGGCCGTATCCACTACCTTCAATTAATAGTTCATCTCCAGATATGAAAGGAATTTGTTCAAAACTTCTAATCCTATCTTTACCCATTGCCCTGCTTATCATACTTCTAGTGACAGTTCTTCTATTATTCCCATCTATAATGTAAGCCTTGGTAATATCAACGGCCTTAGGCAATAAGGAGCTTCCATCTAAAACATAGGCATAGTTAACTGCATTTGAAGAAGCTCCTTTGATACTAAACCAGGTACTTTTTAAAGCCGTACCGCCAATTATACTTCTAAAACTTTCACCTGAAATTATTTCTTCACCTAAGGTCCCTTTTAATCTCAATTTATTAACCTTTTTTGTAGGTGAAGTCTCTACAATCTCAATATCTTGTATGTCTCCAATGACTATGCCAGCCTTAATTAGCTTTTCATTTAATTCCGACAGTTTAATCCTAAAGCTCCAGCTACTGTGGGGAGAATCTAAAGAAAAATGATCTTCTACAGATTTCAGATATGGAATGTTTCCTCCCCAAACATTTGAACTGTCTTCAGTATAGCCACTGCTTGAAGAATGATATACTGCTTCAATGACTTCCCCATCATAGTAAATTAAAATTCCCTTAGTTTCATCTACTGCTTGGTTAGTAGTTGGCTTTTCATATATAAATCCATTATATACTTGACAATGGGTAGTATCACAAAGATTAAAGCCCTCATGGGCATGTTTATTAATATTATGTATAGCATAGGTTCTAGAAGCCACAGCTTGCGCTTTTAAGGCTTCCATGGGGGATGTATAAGACATTTCCCTAGGAACAACCCCATATAAATATTGTTCTATATTAACATGATTTATAACCACTAACTCATTATTATTAATTAAAAATCTTATATAGCCCCTGTACATGTCCTTCTCAACAGTAATTAATGGCTCTTCTAAGTCCTTAGACCCTAATATTAAACTACCATCATTGGGCAAAGAATATAATAAATTATTTGTAGAATCTACTAAATCAATATATTCATTGTTAGGTATGGCCTTTATAGCAGTTTCTTCGATAATAAATAATGGGTTGTCCTTTTCTTCAACATCATAGATGGAAAACCCCATAGGACTGGATAAATTAACATAAGCATTTTGTACCAAAGGCCTAGATAATTTTACATCTATATAATCATACATATTTACTCCATAGGCTTTTTCCGTAGGAACAAATATTAAAATAAATAACGATATTAATATTAAGCTAATTGTCCTTTTCATAAGCTTAGCCCCCTTGTGACTTATCAGTATATGGAATCCCAAAGTGTTCGTAGGCCTTCTTTGTTACAACCCTTCCTCTTGGAGTTCTATTTATAAAACCGATTTGCAATAAATATGGCTCATAAACATCTTCTATAGTTCCTCTTTCTTCTCCAGTAACTGCAGAAAGAGTATCTATGCCAACAGGGCCACCTTCAAAGTTTTCTATTATACTCATTATCAATTTTCGGTCCACATTATCTAAGCCTAAATCATCAATTTCTAAGATTTCTAGGGCTTTTTTTGCCACTTCCCAAGTTATAATACCTTGGCCTAAGACTTGAGCATAATCTCTAACTCTTTTTAATAATCTGTTTGCTATCCTAGGTGTACCCCTGGACCTCTTGGCTATTTCTAGGGCACCTTTTTCCTCAATTTCAACATCTAATATTTTTGCAGATCTTTTAATTATCTTTTTGAGACTGTCGATATCATATAGTTCTAAATTTAGCATTACACCAAACCTGTCCCTCAGGGGTGAAGTCAAAAGTCCCGCCCTTGTCGTAGCACCAATTAGGGTAAATTTTGATAAATCAAGTCTTATTGACCTGGCGGAAGGTCCTTTACCAATGATAATATCAAGGGCAAAATCTTCCATGGCAGGATATAAAATTTCCTCCACAGTCCTATTGATACGATGTATTTCGTCAATAAATAATACATCGTCTTCACCAAGATTAGTCAATATGCTAGCTAAGTCTCCAGGCCTCTCAATGGCAGGTCCTGATGTAATTCTTATATTAACTCCCATCTCATTAGCTATAATATTTGCTAGAGTTGTCTTTCCTAAGCCAGGAGGCCCATATAATAGAACATGGTCTAAGGCCTCTTTCCTGCCCTTAGCAGCTTGTATAAATATACTTAATTTTTCCTTTACTTTATCTTGGCCTATGTACTCACTTAGCCACCTTGGTCTAAGGGTTGGTTCCCATTCCAAATCTTCCCCCGTAGTTTCCCTAGTGACTATTCTATCATCAATATTTTCCATTTATATACACCCTCTTAATTTTTAGATAATCTCTTTAAAACTTCTCTAATAATATCTTCAACTTTTAGGCTGGTTATATCCATATGTTTTATTACTCTTTCAATTTCTAGTTTTGTATAACCTAAGGACATCAATCCATTAACTGCTTCCAAGTAAGTATTAGTAGGAGGTTCATGACTTTCCTCATCATATATGTTTTTATCAATCTTATCCTTTAGTTCCAGCAATATTCTTTCTGCAGTTTTCTTGCCAATCCCTGGAGCTTGGCATAGAACTTCTATATCCTTATTGATAATGGCCTTCTTTATTTGATTAGGAGTAAGGGTAGATAAAAGACCTATAGCAATCTTAGGTCCGATTTTAGATACTAATAATAGAAGTTTGAACATATCAAGTTCATCTTCTGAGGTGAAGCCATATAGGTATATTCCATCTTCCCGTACATTTAGATATGTATAAAATAAAATATTTTTCATACCATGTTCCACACTGGCTATAGAATTTGTTGAGGTATATATTCTGTATCCAATGCTATTATTTTGTAACACTATATAGTCATCTTTTATATCTACAATATCTCCAATAATAAATTCGAACAAGACTTTCACCCTTTATTTCATTCTATAATTATCTTTAAATTTTAGTGACAAGCCATGACATATAGCTACTGCTAAGGCATCAGCAACATCATCGGGCTTGGGTTTCTCTTTTAAATTTAACAAAATCTTTACCATTTCCTGAACTTGTTCTTTTTCAGCCCGCCCATAACCTACTACTGCTTGTTTTATTTGAAGAGGTGTATATTCATAAACTTTTAAACCCTTATTAACTGCTGCCAATATTTCTACACCTCTAGCTTGTCCCACTAAAATAGCAGTCTTAGCATTTTTATTAAAAAAAAGTTCCTCTACTGCTAGATCACTAGGACCATATCTATCTATTAAATCAATTAAACTGTCATATATGATTTTAATTCTTTCAGGAAAAGTCATTTTAGCATCTGTTCTTATACAACCATAGTCTATGGCCTTTAATTTATTTCCATTGACTTCTAGTACACCATATCCTACTATGGCAATACCTGGGTCTATGCCTAATATTATCATTATTGTCCCCCTTTCTAGTATAACCCCTATTGCAATATATTTCAAACAAAAAACTAAGTTAGCTACACTAACTCAGTTAACTAATAAAGTTCTCAAGTATTTCAGATAGTTCTTCCTCACTGTCAACCCTAATACCTTCGATTAATTTTTCTTGATCTATCTCCATCAACAAGGAAATGGGATAATCTTCAAATATTGTATCCACAATTTTTTCACCAGATTCTCCTATTTTATATATGGCAATTTTCCCATCCTTTTCTCCAATGATAAAATGATTCTCACATAAATGATTTTTTGTAATTCCAATAGTTATTTTATTTGCTGAAAAGGAAATTAGCTTCCTATCTGGATGATTCTCTTCTAAGTAATGGATTAATTCCTCCCTTGACATATTAATATATCGATCACTCACCGGACTTGTCTTAGATATAACGTGTTCACAAGTAGTATAATATATTCTTTCCTCCATTACGGTGTTGGGAGATATTTTTGTTTCTTCTTTAAGGATCACAAAGTCTTCTTTTTTTTCTAAATCTATTTCATTATCTAATTGACTAATTCTACTTTCCTCTATTTTTTTGCCTATTATTTTATAACCTAAAATGAAACTAAGTAAAAATAGGACGGACGAAAAAAGGAAAATTGGTAAAAATTTGTATTTTTTCATGAATATCCCTCCAGATTACTATCTAGAGGGATATTTTAACCAAATTTTCAAATATTATACATTTTTCTTTCAATTAAATAATAAAGGCATTCCTCTTAATACATTAAATATTACATTTAATTAGTTATCTATACCTTCTTAAAACCCTATCATTTAACCCGTACCAATAAGCTTCCTTGTAAAGTTTAAATCCGCTTTTTAATACAACCTTTACTATTTCGTTATAAATATAATTTAACTCTTCTAAGGTTAATAAACTATAGTCTTCTTTAATACTAAAGGTCTTCGAATCATATTCTATAGTAAGCTGTTTGTCTAAAAACTTGTTTAAGCTTAAGACTTTACTTTTTAATACATTGTCACAATACTTTACTATACTGTTATAAAGATTTTTATTTTTGCTTTCTATTTCGTCTAACTTTTTATCCATTAACTCCCTAATGTTTTTAATTTGCTTATTTTTTTGCTCAAAATGATATAGATACTTCTTCTTATATAAATCCTCTAAGGGAATATTTTCTATAGCTACTTTTTCTAGAAGGTTAGCCCAACTATTGTTAAAGTATCCATTTCTATAACCTTCTAAACAAATGTAAAATTCTAATCGATGAATATCTTCATGAATTAGTTGTCCAAGATTCAGGCTAATTAAATGATTATTTTTTTTATTTTTTAAGTGCCTGCTAATATGTCTTTTTATATGATAAGTAGATATGTACTTAGGGCAAATATTGGTAATGTTATCTTCTATGTCAAATAAATTTAGGAGGATATGTATGGAGTTTATATCATTTTTATAGAGAAATTTATAAATTAAACCGCTATAAATATTGAGTGCACTTTTTTTTGCAACTCCCATACCTCTACCTCCTTTTTATAGAATTGTTGACATACTTTATCTAAATTAAACATATTACACAGGAAATAAGTATAAAATTAATTGACAGTTTAGATTATTATACTACATTTTTCACCATAAAAAGATTAAGAAAAAATAATAGTTTTTTTTCAAAATTTTAATATTTATTTTTTATGTGTTAAAATCTTTAAAATATCACTGTAACTTGAATTCTCTTTTATTTCAAATTCACCATAATGGAGCAATCTACCATAACCATTATCTCTAACAAATGACTTAAATTCCTCCACATTATCTATTAATCCTAATTCAAATAAACTATTGGCAATATCACTTAATTTTTCACCTTTTTTTACTACAAGTTTAATAAGCTTGTCCTCATGAGAATTCCCTTCAGCATCATTATAAGGTTCTTCCTGCCCATCATCTATCTTGTCAATTTGATTCTCATCTATAGGCTCAGATGTATTATCATTATCGACATTTTCTTCATTGGCTTCCATATTCTCTAAATCAATACTTTCCTTTAAGGGAACCATACCAAGCTCCCTTGCCCTCTCAATAATTATATCATCATTTAATTCTACATATTTCGTCACTGGGAAAAATGAATAGAAAGTACTACTAATAACGAAACCTATTCCTATGCCTAATATTAAGTATATGATTTTTGCTTTTTTACCCATAAGCTCCTCCCCTTTAATAGATAAATTCAAAGTATATGATTCCATGTTCTTTGTCCACTGTAAAGGAATATCTTCTTAATTTTACCCTATTGAAATTTTCATAGGCAATAGATTCAACCATATCATTTAAATAAATCTTTTCATCTATATTCTCTATTTTTACTAAGAGACTCTTTTCCCTGTTTAATATGGCTTTTCTTATTCTGTGTTCTAGCTCATTTTTGCTGCTAACAACTAGATTATTATAAACAAAATAATTATACTTCCTTCCATTGGCAGAAGGATAATTTTCTCTTATCCAACTATGGGTTCTTGAAATCTCTTGGTCATTTAGATTAAAAAAGTTATACCTTATTATGTCTCGGCCATCATCAGTTATTGGGTCATTCCAAGTTGCATCTATATGATAATATTCATCATCTAATTTCACTAAATTCCAAGCATGGTTTTCTCCTTTAGATTGTCCTATTACAATCATCGATTCTATTCCAATTCCATCTAATAGAAATTTCATGGCCTTTGCATAGCCTTCACAAACTCCCAGTCCTAATTTTAATACTCCATAAGCTGTGTAAGACTCGGGGGGAAGGGGTTTCCCTTCTAGAACCTTAGTATCATATCTACAATTATTAACTATATAATCATGGGTTGTTAATACTTTATCATAATCTGTCATTTCATCTGATATATATTCAGTGATGAAATTATCTCTAATTTTTTCAATTTCATTCTGGTGGTCTTTTATTTCTTCCTTCGGTTTGGAATAGTTAATTGTTAGCTTGCCTAAACGATATTCAGCACCATTATAGTACATTATTTTAGGATTTTCATAAACTACACTGTCTAAAATATTAAATATTTCATCTGCTTTCAGCAGTAAAGAAAAGTCTTTGAATTCTACTTCCGTCTCTCCTTGTAATAAAGCACCTTCGATTTTAGAATATATTTCTGCCTTATCAATAGTTACTTCTTCTACTTTATCATAGATTATTTTACTTAAAGTATTTTCTGAAGCGATAAAATCATTCTCTTTCAACAAAAAATAGGAAAAAATAAGACCTATTATTATGATTTCTACTAATAAAATTTTAATTAACCTCTTCACTACTCCACCCCCACTTAATAATAGTATATAATAAATAGAAGAAAACTCCAAAGAAATAGAAAAAAATAAACCTTGTAATCTAAACAAGGTTTTAATAAACTAAAATTCCAATGCAAATATGCCTTCCATTTCATCACTGTAGGCTTCTATAGTATCTAATATAAAGTAGGTAATCTTTAAGTTCAATGACAATGCAAAGTTTAAATCATTTTCCATACTCTGCTTTTGAGAATATTCCTTAATAACATCATTAATGTACGTTTTTATTTTCTTCTTCAATTTTATACTATGGGCATCAAATATATTTAAATCATCTACACTGATGACATTTTTCTTGAATCCATGGCTAGCTGCTTTGTCATTTAATTGAGATTCATATTTTATATGTTTAATCATGTTTTCTGCAAAGGTCCATCTCAAGGCATGGGGCAAACACACATAATCACTTAAGTAATGTGTAATAATGCCAATTTTTTTGCTTAAAAGTTTCATGGCCAATGGGTCAAGAATTTTGTTAAATTCTATATATCTACTGATAAAAATAACCCTCATGATTTCCTTGGCAATATAATTTAAACTTTCATCCTTGTAATGTCTGATGAATCGAAACTGTGGTAATACATCTGGACATATTGAGCCCCATAATAGCTTATCCTTGTCTAATTTTATTCCGTAGATGTCGTAGACATTATCATAAATTTCCGCTGCTATAATCTTATGAGTATCTGAAAAAATTTGAAACACCCCTTTAAAAAATAGTATCTTCATTGATGTTAATACATAAGGGCAATAAAGTCAACATAAAATAAATATAAAATCTGTAATATTTTTGCTTAAATATCCTTAAAAATCTCCTCTAAATAGCTTTCATATATGGAATAATCTTTTTCCCCAAATAGTACAAAGACTACTTTCTTAGGAAATTTCTCTTCTTCTATAAAGTCTAATACTGCTTTCACTGCCACCTTCACTGCTTTTTCCTTAGGATAACCATAAGCCCCTGTTGAAATTGAAGGGAAAGCTATACTTTCTAAGTTATACTCCTTAGCTAATTTTAAAGAGTTATAATAAGCATTGTATAATAATTCTTTTTCTCCTGAATTACCATCCTTGTAGATTGGTCCAACAGCATGGATTACATATTTACACGGAAGATTCCCACCAACAGTAATTCTCGCTTCTCCTGTTGGACAACCACCAATTTTTTTACATTGTTCTAAGATTACCTTGCCCCCTGCCCTGTGGATTGCCCCATCTACACCTCCACCACCTAGCAAAGTATTGTTGGCGGCATTTACAATGGCATCCACCTCTACCTTAGTAATATCACCCTGTAAAATATTGATTTCAGTATCATGGTATCTGTACATAAAATCACCCCTTATTAATACAATACTTTTTCCATACTTACCCATATATCCTCTGTTTCAAATCCCCTTCTCCATGAGGCAATGCCAGCTAAATCATATTTGTGGACTAAGGAAGCCTTTGCCTCTAAGGAATTGGAGTCTTCAAGCCAGATTTTATAGATTGTATTATCCTTTTCCAACTGTCCATAGTACTGTAGACTAATTTCATCCCATATAAGATTAATATTATTATCTCTAATGAATTTATTGGCCCTCTCCATAGATAGGGCTTGGGATGAAAGTTCTCCATCCTTTTCAATCCACAATCTTGTGTAAAATGGAACCCCTAATACTAGCTTATCGTTTGGTATATATTTAAGAACTCCTAAAATACTATTTTCGACCCAAGTATATTCTGCAACGGAACCAGCCACTGGACTATTAGCCCAATGCTGGTCATAGGCCATCAACATCATATAGTCCACCGTTTTTGACAATCTTTCCCTATCATAGCATAAGGACCAGTTCTCTGATGTTGATAGGGCCGTTACATCCATGGATACCACCATGCCTGCTTCCTTAAAAACAGGATATAATTCCCTAACAAATTGGGTTAAATAGTCTCTAGTCTTTAAATGAACATTTTCAAAATCTATATTTATACCCTGAAATCCATAGTCCAGATATATATTTAAAATATCATTTATTAACTTCTCCCTCATACTGCTTTTGCTTAGCAATTCGTGGGTTAAATCAGGATCAAAACTATTATCAATTAAAGGCCAAACTTCATATCCATATTCAAAGTATTTATTGGCGTAATCCTTGTTTCCCTTATCAATAATATCTCCCTCCTTATTTGTAATTGAAAACCAAGTTGGAGATATTACGTTGACTCCGGGGATAAGTCCTATATTATTAGGGTTTTTTACTTTACTATAGGTGTAATCCCAGGTAAGATTTATTATTTTTTTGTCTTTATTTACTGCATCATTATTCTTTTTTATCTTAAACAATTCTTCATCATAGATTTTTTTTATGAATTTTTTCTCTATGAAGCCTGGCACCCCGTCTAAGGTTCTAACCTTATACCAGAATTCATATTCAGCATAAATATTTACTATTGAACCTAAAGGTAGATCATCATAAACTATTGGAGCCTTAATGCTTAAATCAGTTCTAAGGACAGCACCATCTAGGATAACTTCACCTTTTAAATAGTAATAATCATTAAAGTCTAATACTACAGCCTTTGTATTTTCAAAATAATTAATGTCTATATTATAATTTCCCAACAAAATATCCATTGGAATATATACTTTGTCATTAAATTCTATAACTAGGTTGTCTATTAAAAATTCTTTACTATTAACACTTGCCACTTGATTATCAATTTTGTATCTAAATACCTTTTCTTCATTTGTCATAATTAAAGTTTTCTCCTCTTCATCATAAAAAATATCTTCATCTATATAATGTTTTACTACAGGGAGGGAAAAGTATAATATATTTTCTTTAAAGATTACTGCATCTATACTGTCTACCAGCTCATCTTCAACTATTAAATATAGTTCATCATAAAATGTTATTACTTCTGTATTTGGACTATACTTGATTTTATAATAGTAGAGTCCACCAACACCAAAGATAACAGCAAATACTATAATAAGTATAAGTATCCTCTTAAACATAACGTCCCCCTATTTATCTATTATAATTGCTTTTCTTTATTATAATAGATAAATAGGGATTGTACAAATATAATGTTCTGGAAAATCAAAGTAAAAATATATTTTGTTCCCTACATGCTGAAATTATTTCTGGAGTCCATACTGAAGCCTGAACCTCGCCTATATGCCTTTTTTCTAGGAAAAACATACATATTCTCGATTGTCCAATTCCCCCGCCAACTGTATAAGGCAATTCTCCTCTTAACATTTGCTTATGGTATTCTAATTTTTTTCTATCTTCAGCATTTGCAATTTTCAGCTGTTGTTCTAAGGACTTTTCATCTACCCTAATACCCATGCTAGATAACTCAAAGGCAGAATTAATAATTGGATTCCAAAAGATTATATCTCCATTTAAGTTCCAATCATCATAATCAGGTGACCTGGGACTATGTGGCTTGCCTGAAGCTAAGGGATAACCTATTTTAGATATAAAAACTGCACCATATTCTTTGGCAATCCTATCTTCCCTTTCTTCCGGACTTAGTTCTGGATATAAATCTTCTAATTCCTGACTTGTGATAAACTTTATTTTATCAGGCAACTTCTTTTGGAAGGTATTGGGATATAGTTCATCTACATACTTTTCAGTATCTTTAAAAACTTCATAAATGTCTTCCACAATCTTAATTAGATACTCATAGGTCCTGTCTTCCTTATTAATTATTTTTTCCCAATCCCATTGGTCCACATAGATGGAATGGGTGCAATCTAATATCTCATCTGGCCTAATAGCATCCATATCTGCATAAATACCTTCTCCTACCTCAAACCCATACCATTTTAATGCAAATCTCTTCCATTTTGCCAAAGATTGAACTATTTCAATTTTTTCATTGTACTTTCTCATTTCGAAGGTAACAGGTTTCTCAACACCTGAAAGATTGTCATTTAAACCGCTTTCCGGCCTAACAAATAGTGGGGCAGAAACCCTTACTAAATTTAGTTTTTCTCCCAAACTTCTTTCAAAATAATCCTTAATAGATTTTATTGCGATTTGAGTCTCCTTTACAGTTAATTTGGTCATTTTATCTCCTCCTACTTATAATTAAAAAAACCTTTCGTCCATTTTAAGGACGAAAGGTTAACTTCCGCGGTGCCACCTTACTTAGCATAAGCTCACTCAAAAGTACGGATTGTATTGGATTAATACAATCGATACCCTATAGACTATAACGGGCTATACCCGTCTAAGCCTACTCTCCTAAGATTTCCTAGGATTTCGGTTAGATGCTCAAGAATGTTCTTCATTTATTAACTAGTATCGGACTCTCACCAACGCCGACTCTCTGTGACATCGTTAATAAACTACTCTTTCTATCATCGCATAATATTAAATTATCAATAGTATAAAACATTAGTGGGTTAAAGTCAAGGGTTTTAAATTTATTTTTTTATAATCAAAAATGCTTTTAGAATACTCTAAAAGCATTTTATTGGCGTACCCTGGAGGATTCGAACCCCCGGCCTTCTGATCCGTAGTCAGACGCTCTATCCAACTGAGCTAAGGGTACTAATATATTTATTGGTCATTTAGGATATAAGAGCGGGTGAAGGGAATCGAACCCTCGCAACCAGCTTGGAAGGCTGGGGCTCTA
>ERZ773359.363-NODE-363-length-63923-cov-12.835050_pt1 | contig 63923 bp, 55 predicted proteins | sample MGYA00374955_ERZ773359 | MGnify/ENA primary metagenome ERZ773359 (study PRJEB29098, sample SAMN04486028) | biogas fermenter metagenome | study: EMG produced TPA metagenomics assembly of the Biogas fermentation microbial communities from Germany - Plant 4 DNA1... | reverse complement strand
GTACCAGAAAAAGGCTGGAAAATCAAGCTTTCCGGCCTTTATTATTTTTGCTGCGGTTTTAGAAACGGTGTCATTGCAAACATTTTGCAAACATAAAATTTAATTTGCAAACAGTTTCTCCATTCTGGATACAGCTTCTTTTTGAATGTTAGGCAGCACATGACTATAAGTGTCAAGTGTGACGGAAATTTGGCTGTGGCCAAGACGTTCGCTTACTATCTTTGGATTTATGCCTTGCTGTAAAAGCATAGTGGCGTGGGTGTGCCTCAGGTCGTGGAAACGTATTTTGGGGTAACCTAGCTGCTTGATCAGTTTTGTAAATTTCTGACCTAGGTAATGGGGGTCATACGGTCTTCCGTCTTCCCAAGCGCATACAAAGTCTTGGTCATTATAGGCAGAACCCATTAATAGCTTAATTTTATTCTGCTTTCTTTTGTGTTCTTTTAAAGCTTGGACGGTGTAATCCATTAAAGCTATAGTACGCATTGATTTAGCTGTTTTTGGTTCTTTAAGCGCAAGTATGCCGTTTATACGCTGTAAAGCATATTTGACTATCAAAAATCCTCTTGAAAGGTCTACATATTCCCACTTTAAGCCGCATATTTCGCCTGACCTCATGCCGGTGTGCAGTGCTAACAATACCGGTATATAAATTGGTGTATCGGCAATATCATTTAAGAACTTCTTGCTTGTTTCGATATCCCACACTTGCATTTCTACCTTATCGGGACGCGGCGGTGTGACGGCATCGGCGGGATTTGATATGATAAATTGCCAGTTTACTGCGTGTTTTAATGATAAACGAAACATGCGGTGTATTTTTAAGACAGTGCTTTTGCTCAAATTTTTCTCCAGCAGAAATGAGTAAAAGCCTTGAATATGAGCTGGTTTTAACTTTGGTAATATGATTTTGCCTATATTATGGGATTTTATATGAGCGGCAAATTCAGTGTATCGCCTGTAAGTGCTAGGTGCCACATTGATTTTGGCGTAGGTATCCAGCCAGTAATTGAGATATTGAGCTACTGCTATATTGGCGGGCTCAAAATATTCACCCTTCTCTATTTTTGCGATTATGTCTGCCAAGGCTTTTTCGGCTTCCTTTTTTGTTTTAAAACCGCTGTACCATTTTTGTTTGCGTTTGCCATATTCATCACGGCCGACATCGACCACAATACTGTAAGTGGATCCCCTTTTACGTATGTGGCCGCGCACTATTATCGCCTCCTTTTTTATGCATATTCATAAAGTGTTTTGAATTTCGGCTATTGTTTTAAAGGATATTAATGATATGTTATTCTGAGTTTTCCGAATTTTTAAATTTGTTTATTTTATACTCTACCAACTCTTCATTAACCTGTAATACATTTGCGATATAGCATATTGGTTCAAGGATCATTTCTTTAATAACGTCATTATCAATTAAGAGGTCCGCTGCAAATTTATTGGCTTCCCGTTCGTATATGCCGATTGGAAATAATGTGTATTCTCTGATAAAACAAATCGGTTCAGATGAATGCAGGACGGCATGTCCAAGTTCATGAGCTAATAGAATCCGCTGACTGTATTCGTCAAGCGTGCTGTTGACGACTATGAATTTATTATTTAGGATTTTTATGTAATACCCCTTGGTATGGGGTGAGTACTGTTTGTAAATGACGTGTATGTTGAGATGTTTTGCAAGTTTTATTGGATCTCTTGTTTCATATTTTTGTACGAGGTGCTTCACTCTGGCATGAATGTTTTTTCTCATGTGAAGCACCTCCTCTATTCGGTTTTTTCATTCTTCTTTCTTCCGTATTTTTTCTTGTTCATATCTTTTGCTTTCCAGAACAACTCAGAAATGTCTCTGAATAGCTTTTCTTTGTCCTCTTCGGCGACTTCATCGTTCATAAAGAAGATGCCGGCCTGCCTGATAAAATCATCGTATTGCATAAGGTCCCGTTTTGTAATTTTGTGTTTTTCTGTATATTCTTTAGGGATGTATGGGTTGCGAATGTTTGTGCGACCCAATAAGTAATCTAAGCTACAATTAAAAAAATCTGCTAATTTAATTTTGATTTCATCGCTAGGAATACGTTGGTTGGTTTCGTATTGAGATAAAATGGAAAGAACTATGGGCTTGGGAGAATCCGGCTAACCAGATAGGTGTTATTTATCCAAGAGAAGTTTTTGCCGCTTATCAAACATATGGAGATGGGCGGGGTGTTCCTATTCTCTTCTTAAATTCAAAAGGACAGTTAACTTATGGGGCAATTGATACCTTAGGACCTTACTTTGACGACTTTAACGTGTATCATGCATTTTTCACAGGAATAGGAAAGTATCCATATGGAAGAGAGTACATTAATGGTGCATGGCATATAACATTTAAATTTAGAAGAACAGAAAATGTTTATACAGCTACGGGTAGATATTGGGGAAGAGTGGCAGCTGGCATGCGTGTGGCTTGTTTAGATACTACTGAGTTTTATAAGAGCGGGTCCGGTCAAAAAAATCCGCATTGGAAGGCAATAAATTATGTTGAAAGAAGTACGGACCGGGCTTGGATTAAAGTAACAGGAGACGGTGTAAATTACGGATTTGTGGATATAGGATTGGATCATGGTTCTAGTCCGAGCTCAATATCGATGTACGGAACGTGGTAGAATAAAGAAAAGCAGGCGAGTTTAGAATTCGCCTGCTTTTTATCATTTTTGGAGAATCATATCTGGTTGTTAATCTTTATCAAAATATCTTCAAATTCATTTTCTTCTTCTATATTTATGCCGGTTACTGTTATTCCAATATCATCTTTTATCCAGTATGCATGTATCATTGATTTAATCCAACTAGGCTCAAAGGGACTACCATCTAAAAACTCTGTGTATGGCCCTCCTATTAGTGTATATACATCTTCCGATAGTTTAAAAGGGTAATCATAAATGGGATTATCTTTATTGTCCAGGGAAAGTTTCAAATGCTCTTCGAAAGTTTCTATTGCGTCTTTGGAAGGTGCAAATTCTCTGACCATAATAACCTTCTTTCTATCTGCGTCAATCCAGTACTGACCTACAGAAATCTTGCCTTCTTCAAGGTTGGTGTCGGCAAAATAGTTTCCAGTTGTTTCATAGGTATAGGACAATTCATTAGGGAGTTGAATGAGCTTATCTCCGTAGAGTTCAACGGCTTTTTCTCTAGAGATATAGTCATATTCATTTTGAGACATTAATAGTTCTTCAATTTCTTTTATATTTTGTGATTTGTGCTCTATGGCTGGAGCGACTATTTCTTCTTCGTTGTCACTATCAATTATTTGGTCAAGCGGCGTATTTTCCGAGCTTGCGCTTGCATTTTTGAATATGGGCGGTTCTTTGTCATTAAACCAAAGGACATAACCAATTGCAAATCCTATGAACAAAAAAACTAGGACAAAAGAGAGGATTCTTTTCATCCAAGCTCACTCCTCTAAAGGATATTAGGCTTGATTATCAGTATCATAATACTATAATTTTTTCCAGAAAACAACTTACTAAAAAATCAATGGATCGTGATTGTTTTATTTTTGTTTGCAAACATTTTGCAAACGTAGCAGACCAAAAATGATACAAAGACACAATAAGAAACAATACTAATAACCCTAAAAAACGTTGATATTTCGGCGTTTTTTTGGAATAGATATAAACAGATAATAAAAAGTAAAAATATCTTTATGGGTTTCCTAAACCGGGTGTCGGGGGTTCGAATCCCTCCGGGTGTACCAGAAAACCCGGTCGTATCAATAGTTTGAACGACCGGGTTTATTTTTATTTTCCATGTATTGTTATCTTATCGACACTTAGTTGACAAAAATAAAAAAGCATGAAACATACATAATTTCTGCCTGTTAATCTGGCCTTTCTCTGCGAATATCCTTGTTTGAAAGTTTAAGTTACCACAGAAGAATTTTCTAGTATGAAAATAATGTACCTAAAACTATCCATTGCCCAATATGAAGAATCTGATTATTTAACTGCCGTTTTGATTCTGCCCCTAAATATCAAGGTATAAGCATAGCTCCTTTAAAATGGGATTAAGAGATGGAACAATGAATAATAGCTTGATTATTTACGGATAATACTACTGTTTACAAAAATCCGAATGGAGGGAGATTTCGTGAGAAAATTATCCGAAGCGGAACTAATAATGCTGACAGAGGTATTAAAGATGGAAGCTGAAGGCCTTGCAACAGCCAGGGCAACCAATATGCTTATAGAAGATGAAGATTTAAAAAAGTCTGTTGAAGCCGGTATAATGGCAGCTGAGGCCAGGATAAAGGGGATACAGCAATTTATTAATGAGAATCAAGTAATAGACTCCGGGGAGGTGCAATAAATGAGGTCAATAAAAGAGGTGTTAGGACAGAAAGCTACAAATTTATCAGATCAGACTATTGCGAATAATGCTTTGGCAGCAAAAACTGCATCGGCCAATGCATACCTGGTAGCAACCCTTAAGGCGGCAACCCCCGAGCTAAAGCAAATGTTTAGTGCCAATTTGACACAAGTAGTAGGTGAGCATACAGCACTATCCCAATTAATTGCAAATAAAGGCTGGGCAACCCCGTATGAACATCCGCAAAAACTGCTATTTCAGACATTAAACGAATCTCAGGAAATATTAAACAGTGATATATCCTGGTAATGTTTATCGAAGAGATAAAAAATCAGAGAGCCGTAAAGGCTCTTTTTTATTCTGCTGAGATTTATTGCGTAGTATAAACTATATATTTCTTTATCCAGCTTTCCCGTTCAGGTGCGTTTCCTGAATTTATCATTTCCTTCCACTGTTCGTCGGTCAGCCGGTTTGATATAGGCTGGAGGAATTCGTAATAGGAATACACTCCTCCCCTGGTGAGATACCATTCTCCTTCTATTGGTACCAGAACATAGATCCAGTCAGGATTACCCACTCCTACCTCCAGGCACTGTCCTTCATAGTTGTGTACGTCAGCTATTACCGCCATTCCTTCATCCAGCAGTTCGTCAGCGTACGTACTGTCTCTATCGGCAAGTTTTTTATAGATGTTCTCCAGGATATATCCGTATCCTTTAAGCCGTGAATATTCTTCCTCGGTAGGTATTTGCCCTTGAATCTGTTTCAATAATATGTCCCGCAAAAGCTCTACCAGCTGTATGAAGGTTTTCAAAACTTCTTTATCTGAATTATCCAGCAGATTATTATTTGAAAGATTTTCCTGGATCCAGGTAAGTAAATAGGCCATACGTTCATAAAAGCTTATGTTCGGTTCTACGTAGGCAATGTCGTTTTCAGGTGCTGCCGCTCCTGCTGCAGGTTCGCTTTGTTTTGCATAAAGAAGGGTATCGTGACGGATTTCAGCCCAGCTTCCCAGAAATGTGTTGAGCTGTTTGTTTTGCCAGTGTTCCCCTTTAAGAGTAGACGGATAGTAATCATGATCCTCCTGTATTATGCTGGAAAGTGCCCATATCCATGTCATGTAAATGTTTTTTTCTTTCCACAGCTTTTCATCGGTATTCTTTATTTCTTCTTTCATTTTTTCCATAAGAGGCAGATAGCCTTGCCATTTATCCTGCTCCCTGTAATCCTCTGTTAAAATGTCATAAGCTCTGGCACTGCCCAGGGCAGCAGGAAAGTCCAATCCTTTAGGAAAAGGCCTGTTACCCTCAGGACCCACATAGGTGAGCTGATAGAAAATCTCTGAATCAAGGATATACCTTTGGCCCATAAAGCGGAACTGGGGTGTTACCACGATAAGTTCGTCATCCACATCTTTAAATCTTCCTAACCTGCCGCCGATGGTTGCACCTATAAGCGGTTGATGAGCTTCTTCTGATTTTTTAAGCATAAGCTCCAGCTTGTCGTCCTGCCATAAGGAGTTGATATCCGGCCTTGTACCGTAAACCTCTTCGATCAGTCCGAGATAGTCGTAGGGAGTCAGATCATCGCTTTCTCCCACAAAAAAGCTTGTTATCTCATATAATTGATTCCATTCTTTTATAGCATCCCCTGAAAACAGGGTGTATGTCATTAGAATTGACTGTACGATCTGTTCATCAGCCCGGACGGGTTCAGCATATATACCTCCGATTTCAAAGGGAAGCGGAACGTTGCCGAACCACATCATGACCTTAAAATATCTTTCCATTTCAGGCTGCCTGGTATAGTGGCCCCGGGGTTTGAACTGGGAATAATCCAGTTCATATGGTAATATAGACGAAGAATCTATTCCATGGGCTGAATTAATCTTCTGGATCTCTTCCTGGGCCATTACCCGTGCCCCTTTGGGTATGTTGGAGGGTAACCGCCCATTTAATAATCCTGCGGCGACTCCAAAATATGCCACATTTTTCAATGCTGCTGCATAGGTTTTCTCTTCTTTGATTTTTTTCAGAAGGGTAATGGATTGCTTTAGCATTTTTTCAGCAAGTGATTTGCTCAATTTTACAAGATGGTCTTTTTCTGTTTTTTGCAGCAAATAGTTGAATATGACATGATAGGTGTGCAGTACAGAATCGGTGGTAATAAAAAGAGGGTATGGCTCGTTTATCTGATACAGTCGATAAAACTCCTTGAAATCACCGGGCACAATACAGAAACCGTACTCTTTTAGCCGTTCTATACTAAATCCATATATCCCGGCTTGCTCTGTCAATGATTCATTTTCTGACGGGAGGTTAACTACATTGGAGAGATCCTCTGCCAGGTCCGGGTAATCTTGAGATAGAGTATTATCTGCCGGCAGTTGTGTGAAATCATACTCAGGAGGGTCTGCCTTAATATCAGGAATTTCAGTCTCAGGCTGTTTTTTGTTTAGACCAGGTAAAGGCATGCTTTTAAAGGAGCAGCCTGTTAATACAAGAAAGCACAATATAAGCATGGCAGCCTGCAATTTTCTCTTCATAATTTACAACCTCCCGGCTTATAAATATTGATGTTCATACTTCCATATAAGGATATTGTTTCTATTATAATGGTCCGCTATATTTACCGGATGTTTTTTTACAATTATTGATGTTGATTGGATGCTAATATTTTAAGACGGTTATATTGCGGTTTTTGTTTCATTTCTAACAGAAACGCTGTGGGAAGTCAGAAAATAACTGAAATGCTTTAAATGCGGAGAACTGAATCAACTACACCTATTCGGCGGGAAAAAATGATATTGAAAATTAAAGAGGGAGATAAGCAATTCTCCCTCTTTAATAATGTGACAAGGTTACCGATGGAGATTTATGCTTTTTTTAAAGCCTCAAGTGCATCAACATATTCTAAACCCTGAGCTTCTGCAACAGGTTTATAGGTCAACATTCCTTTATATACGTTCAACCCCTTAAGAAGCGCTTCGTTTTCCAGCAAAGCGTTGTTATAACCCTTGTTGGCTATCTGCAGGGCATAAGGCAGCGTTACATTAGTCAGGGCAAAAGATGAAGTTCTGGGAACTGCTCCAGGGATGTTGGACACAGAATAGTGTACCACATCGTGCTTAATATAGTACGGATCTTTGTGGGAGGTAGTTCTGTTGCAGGTTTCCACACAACCTCCCTGGTCTATGGCCACATCAACAATTACCGCGCCCTTTTTCATTGTTTTCACTATATCCTCGGTTACCAGTTTAGGCGTTCTTGCCCCGGGTATCAAAACTGCCCCTACCAACAGATCGGCTTTTTGGGCACTTTGAGCAATATTATAGTTATTGGACATCAGGGTCGTGGCCCGTCCATTAAAGATATCATCAAGATACGCCAGTCTTCTGGGATTTATATCTATAACCGTAACTCTTGCCCCCATGCCTATAGCTGTCCTTGCTGCGTTAATACCTACCGTTCCTCCGCCAATTATTACTACTTCCGCTGGTTCTACGCCGGGGACTCCACCTAGAACAATTCCTCTTCCCTTACTCATGTTTGTCAGGAGATAAGCACCTATCGTTACCGCCATCCTGCCGGCTATTTCGCTCATGGGGGTTAAGAGAGGAAGAGAACCGTTTTCCAATTGTACCGTTTCATACGCAATACCTATGACTTTTTTCTCCAACAGAGCCTGTGTCTGTTGTTTATCCGGAGCCAGGTGGAGATAAGCAAAAAGAATTTGCCCCTCTCTCAGATAGTCATATTCGCAGGGTTGTGGTTCTTTTACTTTGAGAATCATATCTGCGATTTCATATACTTCCTTTGATGTATCACAAATTTTTGCGCCGGCTTTTATATATTCTTCATCGGTTATACCGCTTCCCAATCCTGCTTCTTTTTCAATATATACTTCATGGCCGTTATTGACAAAAGCTTCTACACCTGCTGGTGTAATTGCTACACGAGCTTCAGCAATCTTTATTTCTTTTGGAACACCAATTATCATGCTATTATCTCTCCTTAATCAAGTGTATGTTTTTTATTGATGATATTATTATCACTAAAGTTTAACCATTATTATATCCTTTATTTTATGAGATGTATATTCTATTAATCATAATCAATGAACTCAATCCTCATCATCATGAAGCACCTGATCGATGACTATCACCAGGGCAAGTATGAATCCGTAATCTTCGTCATCTGCAATATCAACACCGTAAGTATCACTCCAGGCGAACCAGCGTTTAGATACCTGAGCCACATGTTTTCCGTTCCTGTGGATTAAAAATTCCATACCCAGAAAATTACCTTCAATGGTAAACTCTCCATAGACACTCCATATTCTGAATCTGGGTCTAAAAAAGGTTAACTGTTTTTTGACGGTTGCAACAGGCTGTCCTGACCGGTATATGGTGTATTCGGGTAAGAAACGCAACAGCTTTTGCTCTATATAGAAGAGCTCATGTCCTTGCATATCATAAATTCTTAATTTATCACCCAGGGCAAATACCTTGCCTTTAACCATAAAGTGTTCGTTGCCAGCTTCATCTTTTATTGTAAAATTATCCCCAAAGGAAAATACCTTCTGTCTTACAACAAACCGCATGACCCGGCCCCCTTATATTTAGTGTGGCGCTGCTCATGGCATAGAAATTTTGTTTTATATAGTATGTATGCTACTATTATAGCTTATAGTTTGTCAATAAAAAAATTTACTATAATCCCGTGTTTTTATACATAAAAAAATATTCAGGGAACTATTGGAAGTGTAAAGTAAACGGTTGTACCTTTGCCCTGAGTACTATCCGCCCATATTTTACCGCCATGCTCATTGATTATATATTTGCAGATCGTAAGTCCCAAACCTATACCGCCGTCAGCATTGGAACGGGATTTTTCTCCGCGGTAAAAACGTTCAAATATATGGGGGAGATCTTCAGGTGAAATACCCGGGCCGTTATCTTTTATAAACACTTCCAAATAAGAATTGGAAGAGGTGGCGCCAATTACTATATGCCCATTATTCTGGATATATCGCTTTGCATTTTCAATCAAATTATCCATTACCTGTGAGATCCGGCTGCTGTCCGCTTTAATATTAACTTCCGGTATAGGACGCTGCACCGTTATCTTTAATGAAGTATCTTTATAATCCATTTCAATTGATGATACTATATCCTCCAGCATAATTCTGCTGTTGTGGATTTTTATGTCCATATGCAATTTTCCCAGTTCCAGCTGTGAAAATTGAAAAAGATCGTCAATAAGACGGTCCAGCTTATCGGTTTTATCTTCAATTATACTAAGATACCGGTTAAATCTTTCAGGATCTTGTGCAATTCCGTCCTGCAAGGCTTCAACATATCCCTTTATGGACGCTATGGGGGTGCGAAGATCATGAGATATGCTGGCAATGATGGTTTTTCGGGAGTTTTCATATTCATTCTGCTTTTCAAGGGATTCTTTAAGTTTATGTCTCATCAGTTCAAAAGCCTGGCATAAACGGCCTAGCTCATCGTTTTTCCTGTACTTTATGGTAAAGTCAAGATTTCCCTCGGCTATATTCTTTGTTGCTGCATTCAGCTGGTTCAAAGGAACCAGAACACTACGGGAAATAAGCCAGGAAAGAACAGCGATTAATAAGATGAGGGATAACAAACCCAGTACATAACTTCCTCCCATATATAGAATGATCTTATGCAGTACTTTGGGTGGCAGTGTATCAAAGCTATACTGAATAATGATACTTGCTACTGTCTGACCATCAATTTCAACAGGGAAGGAATACTGGTGGATGTCGTCCGCGTTTTCCTCCAGGTTTAATGCAAAGCCATCAGCAATTTCTAACTTCAGCATCTTATTTTCCAGCGATCCTTCTCTGTCTTCTGAATCAAAGAGAAGCATGCCGGAGTTATCAACTACCTGTAATCTGCAATTGGTTTGTTTAAGCACGGGATTGACCTTATTAAAGAACCGGTCGTAATCGTGGATAATAAAATAGTTGTCAACTACCAGATCGATTATCTTTTCAAACCGAATATCCATTTTGGAAAATCTGATGATTTCCGGATCGGTCTTAATTTTGCCGGTGGCATTATCTATAAGGAACAGCGTAATAATGGCCGGTATTATGATAATACTGATGAAGGACAAAATCAATTTCCATCGAAAGTTAAGTCTCATATGTTCCCCCCTGTAAACTTATAGCCAACACCCCATACCGTTTGAATGTAAACAGGATGAGACGGATCCTCCTCGATCTTTTCTCTGATCTTGCTAATGTGGACTGTAACAGTATTTATATCGCCGTATTCGTTGTAACCCCATACATTGTGGAATATTTCTTCCCGTGTGAACACCCTGTTAGGATGTGTTGCCAGGAATTTTAGAACTTCAAATTCTTTGGATGATAGTGAAACGGGTTTATCATTGACATACACACTGTATGCATTTAAATCTATGACAAGGTTGTTGAAGGTTAGCCTGCCACCTTTTTTTGAAAGGTCCGAAAACTGTCTGTAGCGCCTTAAATGGGCTTTGACCCGGGCAACCAGCACTTTTGGACTGAAAGGTTTGGTTATATAGTCATCCGCCCCCAAACCCAGCCCCAGGATTTTATCAACATCGCTTTTTTTTGCACTTAGCATGAGAATAGGGATCGACGATTTGGCCCGAATGTTTTTACATACTTCCAGGCCGTCCAATTTTGGCAGCATGACGTCCAGTATGGCCAGGTCAGGTTGGTGCTCCTGAAACAACTCTAATGCCTGCTGGCCATCATATGCGCAAATTACGTTAAAATTTTCAAATTCCAGATAATCTCTGACAAGCTCTGCTATTTCTTTTTCATCATCAACAACTAAAATAGTTTCCTTTTGCATAACCTTTAAACCTGTCTTCCTGTTTTTTTTATATTCTACCATATGATCTGTGTTTTTGTAATGCGTATAACAATTTTTATAAGAATTGGACACAGAAAAAGAAATGATTAGTTTTATAGCATAGGTATACATACATCATAGGGTTAAGCTTATGTGCAAAAGCTTATGTACAGAAAACGGGAGGAGTTAAATCGGCAATTATTCAACTCCAACCCGATTTGTCTATGTGTTGTAGCTCTTAATAACTCTAAGGGGGCGCATCATGTCGTAATCTTCATGTTCCAGGATATGGCAATGCCATACATAATCTCCCGTATAGCCGTCAAATTTCATAATAATCCTTGTGACTTCCCCGGGTGTGGCCATTATGGTGTCTTTCCAACCGTTTTCGCTGGCTCTTGGCTGAACCGGTTCTCCTGTGAATTTGATTTCCCCGGTATCTCTGTAATGTTGAACATCAAAAGGTATCCGATCTAAAACTTGAAACTGTACCAGGTGTACATGGATGGGATGGGGAAAAGCTGTCAGGTTTATTAAATTCCATATTTCAATGCTGCCAAATTCCGGCGTTTCGCTTACAGGATCATCCCACATTTTATTATTAAGCAGAAACAATGGCCGCCCGTATCTGTCGATTACCGTATCAATGGATAGGTTTCTTACCTTTACAGCCATATTTTGATCTAAATGGCGTAATGGATACAGCGTTTCGGGTATTGTGCTGGTGTCCTTATCGCTAAGCGGAAGCACCACCCTAAACTGCATAATATTTCTTGTGTTTTCGTCTGTATCCTCATTGGTCAAAATTATATTCTGATGTTTTGAGCCGGAAAAGTTTATTATAACATCTGCTCTCTCGGCAGGCATAATTGTGAGTGTATCCAGTTCCACGGGTGTTTCCATGAGCCCGCCGTCGGTTCCTATTTGGTAAAATTTCTGGCCGTTGGATAGCCTCAATGTGTAAGTCCGGGAATTGGAACCGTTTAATAATCTGAAACGGTACTTCCTGGGCTCAACATTGAGATATGGCCATACCTTGCCGTTGACAAGTATTGTGTTTCCAAAGAATATTGGCACTACCGAGGGAGAAGCTCCCGGTATCGGTTGAGCAGGTCCGTCGGGATAGAACAGGGAACCGTCTTCATTAAATGTTCTGTCCTGGATCAGAAGAGGGATTTCATACTTGCCGGAGGGAAGATTAAGCCTGAGTTCAAGCTGATCCCGTATTATATAAAAGCCTGCAAGGCCGGAATATACGTTTAATCTGGTTATGCCCAATGCATGATCATGGTACCATAGTGTAGCAGCCTGCTGGTTGTTGGGATACTTATAAACCTCTCTGGAAAAAGATGGACCTCTTTCTCTATAACCCTGCGTAAACCAGGCTTCAGGATGTCCATCACTGTCAGGAGATACGCGTGCGCCGTGGAGATGGACAACGGTCCGAACTTCAGGTGAATCAATAGCTGCATGCAAAGTACGATCTATTGGTAAAAAGTGCTTATTGGGCAGGCAGTTCATCCATTTGATCATAACGGGGCGATCCTTCAATGTCTCAATGGTAGGGCCGGGATATGTGCCGTTATATCCCCATACGGTAGTCTTTGGGAAATATTTATGCAGCCGTTGTTTTGTTTGTTGCATTTTGACTTCATAGTATGCCCCGCTTTTTAGTACTTTCGTCGGTTGAAGCACTCTGGGAACAGGCAGTTCATCAACAAACTTGGGAATTGAATCCGGGTTTGACGGATCAACTTTGTATTCGCAAACATCTTTATCATCTAAATCCCATGGCATATAGGATATCCTCCTTATATGTCTTTTGCTATATATTATGTATGTGGGATGTCAGATGTGTATAATTCAGTTGACTGATTTTCCATGTTGATTTTATGTATTTTATATGTCATAATAATGGATGAACAGCGGAGAAGCCTGTAAAGCCGCGATAGCTGTTTCTGATACGGAAGAGTAGCGAAGTGGTCATAACGCGCTGCACTCGAAATGCAGTTGCCCGCAAGGGCACGTGGGTTCGAATCCCACCTCTTCCGCCAGTATAAGGGCACATCACTCAATCTGAGTGATGTGCCTTTTTATATTTATTACAATCCTTGTTTTTCCCACCGCTTTTTAATAAAATAATAAAAAAGGAGGGAGATGCAAATGGGTGGTAAAGTAAGTCTGCGGGAAAAATTTTTTGGATGTATAGCTGGTGCCCATATAGGTTCGGCGATGGGGGCAGTAGTAGAGGGATGGACATACGATAAGATTGAAGAAAAGTATGGAACACTGGATAAGCTGCTTCCCTATGAACATTATAATAACGGCTGGATTAGGGAGCCCGGTACTACAGAAGACGGGATTGAAAGACAAAAACTGATGATAACCGCTATCATAGAGAAAGGTGACAGGGTCAACGCCGAGGATGTACGGCAAGCCTGGTTGAAATATATCAAGCCTGAATCGGCAGGAATGGTATCCGAACCTTTTGAAGCGGTATTGCTGGCAATGGCTAAAACAGGAATACCTGCCCGGGATCTGGGCCGATACTGTGATTATTCCGGATTAAACAGTTTTGCCCGTTCATGTCATCCTATAGGGCTAATTAATGCCGGCGATATGGAAGGAGCAAAAGAGGATATATTGGAAGTTGGGCAGCTGTACCAGACCACCAACAGCAGGGGACTGCAATGGGCGGTAGTAACGGGAGTGGCAATTGCTGCAGCTACCCGGCCAAACGCTACCGTAGACAGTGTACTGGGAGCCATATTTGATTACTGCCATGCTGACATGGTGGTCAAGGAACTGGACAGGGAACTGAAACGTACAGCCCACTGCAAGGATTTCAGGGAGTTAAGAAAGGCATTTGACAGTGTATACAATGGATACGGTATGCCGTATTCAATGAGTTATGCCAATGAGGTTGTAACAAAGGCTGTCTGTATATTCAGGATGCTTGATGGAAATACCAGGGATGCCATGATTGCAGCGGTTAACCTGGGAAGGGATACAGACTGTATAGCTGCGATAGCAAGCGGTATTTCCGGAGCTTTGACTGGTGCCGGTTCTTTGCCCCGTGAATATATCGAGCAGGTGGACTATGCAACCAGCGTAAATGTTTATACAAATTCCCAGCGGACATTGCGGGAGCATGCCGATGGGCTATATAATGCCTGGTTAAACAGGATAAACAAGTTTAAGAAATACATAGAGTTAATGGATGATTCTTCTAGTGCAGAAGGTTAAAGAAATTTAAAAGACTTATATTGATATTTTATCATACATGCAATTTCCGTTAATGACGAAAATAATAAAATTTTAAATTTTATATTGCAAAAGTTGTATACATGTGGTACAATTTCACGGAATAAAGATATTTTTAAGTCTGCACAGAGAGGCAGACAAGATATCTTGTGGAATTGATATGTATAGTCTTATAGTGGAAAGATAATCTTGTCTGCAATTGTGACGGACAAGATTTTTTTTTGCAAAGGGGGATGAGAATAAGTTGCCCTGAAATTCTGAAAGGATTAATTTTCCAACTGGTATGTGTCGGATTCTATCATTAATTAAGAGAGAGGTGTAATTATGATAAAAAATGAGCAAGTAGTAGGATATCTACCAGATGAACATCCACAATTTTGGAAATTATTGCTGTACGCAATACAACAGGTTATTGTAATGTTTCCTGCTACAGTAGCAGTCGCAATTATCACTGGTTTTCATATCTCAACAACTATTTTTGCAAGTGGTCTTGCAACCCTGTGTTTTATCCTCGTTACGGGAAGAAAAATACCCCTCTATTATGGTTCCAGCTTTTCTTATATTGCAGCAATTGGAAGCCTTATGGCCTCCGAAGCATTGGCAGGTTATGCACTGAACGATAAGATCGCAATAGCACAGTTCGGTATTGTCATGTCCGGTTTTGTATCAATAGCAGCCGGATTTATAGTTAATCGGTTTGGACAGGATACCATAGAAAAGATTCTTCCGGCATCCATTACCGGCCCCATTGCAATGGTAATTGGGCTTACCCTTGCAGGAACCGCTTTGCAGGATGCCTCATCCATTGCAATTGATGCAGCGGGTACACTGGCTGTTCCCGAATCCCGAGTATCTTTTGCAACCAATATGGCATGGATTGTTTCACTTGTTACAATGATATCAACCATACTGTTTTCGGTGTACTTAAAGGGATTTGCGGGGCAGATTCCGCTTCTTCTCGGTCCGATTGTAGGATGTATTACTGCGTTTATTATTAAGATTACAACAGACGTTGATCTTTTCAAAGTATTGCCAGAGACAGCCAACAGTGGATTTTTCGCACTTCCCATATTCACGTTGCCCAAACCGTCGTGGATGGCAGTTGCGGCCATTATGCCGGTAGCCATAGCCACTATCCCCGAATCAACGGCTCATATTTATCAGCTTGATATTTATGTGAATGATCTGGCGGACAAAAAGAAGGCAGGTAAAAAGTATAATATTGCAGAACTGCTGGGGCTCAACTTAATTGGTGACGGAATAGGTGATATCGTTGCCGGCTTAATCGGTGGACCCGCCGGTACAAACTATGGGGAAAATATAAGCGCCATGGCAATTACAAGGGTGTTCTCCATACCGGTTCTTATTGCAGCATCGATCATAGCCATGATTATTTCTTGCTTTACTCCCCTTATAAATGCTATTTACTCCATTCCGGCGTCAGTAATAGGTGGTATGGAAATATACCTGTTCGGCGCGATAGCTGCCCAGGGTGTTGCAATAATGATTGAGAAAAAAGTGGATATGTTCAGCGCCAGAAATATAGCTGTTATTGCAACCATCATGGTTATAGGTCTTGGTGGACAGTATGCATATGGAGGAAATATTCCGTTCTTCGGAATACAGATTCCCTGCATCGCAGGTGCAGCTATATTTGGGATTATTCTGAACCTTATATTGAATATTGGAAAGAAAGAATAAACTGTTGAAATAATACTGTCAGGGAGCTGTCTTTGTGACGGCTCCTTTTTTTACTCTGTCTTGATTTTATTTTTTCTGTATGACATAATGATTTAAAACTACGTTTGACTGGATGTGATTAAGGTGCTGCAGACTTTTATGGAACAAGCTCTGGAGGAGGCTCAAAAAGCCTACGACATGGGAGAGGTTCCTATAGGGGCTGTTATTGTCAAGGATGGTATAATAATAGCAAGGGGGCACAATTTAAGGGAAACATACAAGGATCCTACCCTTCATGCTGAAATGGTTGCTATACGGGAAGCTGCAGAAAAGTTAGGTGGATGGCGGCTTTCGGGATGTGAATTGTATGTCACACTGGAGCCTTGTCCCATGTGTGCTGGAGCTATTATTCAGTCCAGGATTGAACGGGTTATATTTGGAGCAATGGATCCCAAGGGCGGTTGTGCCGGCAGCCTTTACAATCTTCTGGCCGATTCACGGTTTAATCATCGGGCTGAAGTTGTTTCAGGGGTCATGGAGGAGGAATGCAGGCGGATTATTCAGATTTTTTTCAAGGCAAAAAGGTAACAAAGCATCCTCTTAAATAAATCTGCTGAATATTGACAGGACAATTATTTGTATGTAATATAGTCTAATGGAACAAAAAGTAAAATAAATAATAGAAAGAAGATATGCCGATATGCAGAAATCATCGAAAAATATATACAAATGGGTTTTAAGTCTGGCTGCTCCTATTGCACTGCAGAATATTATCACCATGTCGGTAAACCTTGCCGATAATCTTATGGTAGGCTCTCTCGGAGAGCTTCCCTTATCAGCAATGTATGTAGCCCACCAGCTTCAAAATATACTTCATATGCTGATAATTGGGTTAACAGCGGCATTAACAATTTTAGCATCCCAGTATTGGGGCAAAAGGGATACGGATAGTGTAAAAATGCTCATTGGTATAGCCTTAAAGTTCAGCATGAGCGCAGGGCTTTTATTCCTGCTGATAACATTGTTTTTCCCTGAACAGGTAATAAGGCTGTTCACCAACGAGCCTCATGTCATACCTGAAGCTGTAAAACACTTGGAGATTTTACGATACAGTTATATATTCTTTTGTGTTACCCAGGTTTTAGTGGCGGCTATGCGTTGTGTTGAGACGGTCAGGGTTGGAATGTACCTGTCGATTGTCACCTTCTTTGTGAACGTTTTTCTTAACTGGGTATTGATATTTGGTAAATTGGGTGCTCCTGCCCTCGGTGGAAATGGTGCCGCTATTGCCACGGTTATTGCGCGTATATTGGAAACAGTCCTTATTATCCTGTATATAAGGTTTGTTGATAGAAAGCTCAGGATTAGGATTAAGGATTTGATTAAATCAAATATAACGCTGGTTAAGGACTTTTTCAGATACGGTTTTCCTGTGATACTGGGGGATATATTCTGGGGCATCAACCTTGCCACACAGGGTGCCATTATTGGAAGACTGGGTTCTGTAGCTACAGCTTCCGTCAGTATTGCAAACACTGTTTTCTCGCTGTTTTCTGTCGGTGTGTACGGAACCGCAGGTGCTTCGTCAGTAATTATAGGTCAGACTGTTGGTGCCGGGGAATACGAAAGGGTAAAGAAATATGCCCGGAAACTACAGGTTTTGTTCATAATTATTGGCTTGATTTCGGGTGGCTTATTATATATAGCAAGGGACTATATAATGCTGCTATATAATGTTTCGGAAGACACTGCAGTTCTGGCCAAAAAATTAATGACGGTTTTATCGGTTACTATGATAGGTACTTCATATCAGATGTCATCCCTTACCGGTATTGTCAGGGCGGGTGGATCTGTATACTTTGTGCTTATAAACGATCTTATCTTCGTCTGGCTGATTGTTATACCATCAGCGATGATCGCAGCCTTTGTATTACATGCCTCTCCTGTAGTGGTATTTGCCTGTTTAAAATGTGACCAGATATTGAAATGTGCTGTTGCAGTGGTTAAAGTTAACAGGTTTAAATGGATTAAAAATCTTACCCGGGAACCGGCTACGGCAGTTAAGTAATCGCGGGAATACTAAAAGGCTCTGTGATATAGTACTGCTGATTAGCGGTTATCGTGGTTCGAATCGTTAATATCTATATGTGATAAGATGTTGCGGAAAAAGGATGCGTGCCTTATGACCACGGTTATTGCGGCTATTATCCTAAAAGAGGGGAAAGTGCTTATAGCACAGCGTGCACAAGGCCAAAATCTGGCCGGTAAATGGGAGTTTCCCGGCGGTAAGATAAAAGCCGGGGAGACACCGGAGGAGTGCCTGAAGCGGGAGATAAAAGAGGAGCTGGATTTAGACATCGAAGTTGATGAGTTTTTTGGTGAAAACATATATAGCTATGAAACCGGGACCATAAGGCTGGTTGCATATAAGGCTCAGTTGATTGGCGGACAGTGCCGGCTTAAGGTACACAGCCGGGTTGAGTGGGTTAAGCCGCATGACCTGGCAGGTTATGATTTTTCACCGGCCGATGTTCCTTTTGTGGAAAAACTGGGGAGAAACTGCTGGAAATGGTTACGTAAATAAATCTTATAGATTAGTGGTCCAAGGGTATGAATGTATATTGGATATGTATAAAACGCTGATTATCAGCGGTTTTCTTTTATTAAGACAGATATAGAGTATGTTTGTAAGTTATATTTGTTTGTGGATAACATTAAAGTTACACATAAAAAATAATGAAAAACATGCTATACTAAAAATGGTCAATGTTATGGTGTCTGATCCGGACTAATTTTGTGTTACCACAAATAACCCCTGGAATACCGGCTGTGAGGTGTAACAATTGGACAAAATGAGAGAAAAATGCAGACCATCGGATGAAACGGTGAATGCCAGGCCTTTTCTTAAATGGGCGGGTGGTAAAGCGCAATTACTGGATGAATTATATAAGAGATTGCCGCCGTTATTTATTGAAAGCGGGGAAATACAAAGGTATGTGGAACCGTTTGTAGGTGGTGGGGCACTCTTTTTCTTTTTAAAAAGAAAATTCAAAATAAATGAGGCTTTTTTATTTGATATAAATAGGGAACTGATTGTTGGTTATTGGACAATTCAAAGAAATGTAAATGAGTTGATTGATGAGCTGAGTATTGTGGAAGAGACGTATTTGAAGCTGTCGGAACAGCAAAGGAAATCTTATTATTATAAAATGAGAGATGAATATAACAGGCAAAAAGAAGAGTTTGATTATACCAATTACAACCCAGACTGGATAAAAAGGGCGGTTTACTTAATTTTCCTGAATAAGACATGCTATAATGGTTTGTATCGTTTAAACAGGAAAGGTGAATTCAATGTCCCCTTTGGGAGATATAAAAAGCCGGCAATATGTGATTCAGATAATTTAATCGAGGTAAGCAAAGCTTTAACGGATACGGAGATTATAAGCGGGGACTTTGAAGAGAGCAGAAAGTATGTACAGACAAACACGTTGGTTTATCTCGATCCCCCCTATCGTCCTTTAAATAATACTTCCAGTTTCACAAGCTACAGTGAAGACGGATTTTGTGATAATGATCAGATAAGGTTGGCTAATTTTTTTGAAGAGATGGACAAAAAAGGGGCTTATCTCATGCTTAGTAATTCAGATCCAAAAAACCAAGACCAGAGGGATAACTTTTTTGACAGACTGTATGAAGGATTTGTGGTTGAAAGGGTCAGAGCAAAACGATATATCAACCGTAATGCCGACAAACGAGGCGATATCAGTGAGCTAATAATAAGGAATTATGAATAGATGGTGTTTTAATCGGTGCTTGAATTTGTGGGGCATATAAGTTAAAATGTTATGAAAAGCAAGTGAGCGGTAACAAGTTAGAACAAATTAAAAAATTGGAGGAATTAAAGTGGCTAATGTATATGATATCTTAAAAGAGAGAGGATACATTGCGCAGGTTACTCATGAAGAAGAGGTAAGAGAGCTTCTGGGACGTGAACCGGTAACCTTTTATATAGGTTTTGATCCAACTGCTGACAGTTTGCATGTAGGACATTATATCCAGATTATGGTCATGGCTCATATGCAGCGGGCCGGACATCGTCCTATTGCTCTTATAGGTGGCGGTACTGCCATGATTGGGGATCCCAGTGGCAGAACCGATATGCGGGAGATGATGACCCGGGAGATCATTGCCAAAAACGCCCAGGCCTTCAAAAAGCAAATGTCCAGGTTCCTGGATTTTTCCGATGGCAAAGCTCTTATGGAGAATAATGCTGATTGGTTGCTCGATCTAAACTATGTCCAGTTTCTAAGGGAAATAGGCGTTCATTTTTCGGTAAACCGTATGCTGGCTGCAGAGTGTTTTAAAGCCCGTCTTGAACGCGGTCTGTCGTTTTTAGAGTTTAACTATATGCTGATGCAGGCCTATGACTTTCTTGAGTTATACAGGAGACATGGTTGCCGCATTCAAATGGGCGGCGATGATCAATGGTCAAATATCCTGGCCGGGGTTGATCTCATCAGGAGAGTAGAAGGTGCCGAGGCATACGGTATCACCTTTACGCTGCTGACAACCAGCGACGGTCAGAAGATGGGGAAGACCAGGGCAGGGGCCGTTTGGTTGGATCCCAATAAAACGAGTCCCTACGATTTTTATCAGTACTGGCGAAATGTTGATGACGCGGATGTTAAGAAATGCCTTGCTCTGCTGACATTTTTACCTATGGATGAGGTAAACAGGTTGGGTAACCTGCCCGGGGAACAGATAAACGAAGCCAAGAAGGTTCTTGCCTATGAACTTACGAAAAACGTTCATGGTGAGGAGGAAGCGATCAAGGCTCAAAAAGCTGCTGAAGCCCTTTTTGGTGGCGGGGGAGATTTGGATACAGTTCCCACCACCGAAATAACCGCAGATGAGTTCAGAGAGAATTCAAACATACTGGACCTGCTGCACAGCATAGGGTTTATTTCCTCCAAAGGCGAGGGGCGGCGTCTGATTACCCAGGGCGGACTCTATGTAAACGATGAGAGGGTAGAGAGTATAGAACATCAGCTTACCCGGGAGGATCTGCGGGATGGCAGCCTGCTTGTACGCAGAGGTAAAAAGACATACCATCGCATAGTGGTAAAATAGATTTATCTTCATCTGCAATAAAAAATTAAGTCGGGGCTATTTGCCCCGACTTTTTGTTTTTTCCTAATCGTTTCTTCTGCCAAAGGCCCCTGAAATCAGCATAAGTCTGAGCAGCTGCAACACAGCTGTCAAAGTGGCAGCAACATAGGTAAGAGCGGCAGCATTAAGTACTTTACGGGTATGCGGCGTTTCTTCTCTGCTGAGATAACCGCCTACTTCCAGTGCTTCGATAGCCCGGCTGCTGGCATTGTATTCAACAGGAAGGGTTACAAGCTGGAATAAAACTGCTGCGCTGAATGCTATAACCCCTATTTTTGCCAGATTGGGAGCACCTAAAAGCAAACCTAAAAACAACAAGGGAAAAGCCAGCTGTGAACCTATTGTAGCGATAGGTACGATGGCGGTACGTATGTTGAAGGGAATATACCCGTATTGATGCTGTATCACATGACCGGCTTCATGGGCTGCTACTCCCAATGCTGCAAGAGAACTTGAGTTGTACACATGGGGTGAAAGCCTCAACACTTTGTTGCGAGGATCATAATGATCGGTCAGCATTCCACGAGTCTGCTCAATTCTTACATCATATATCCGGTTATCGTGAAGGATCTCCCTGGCTACCTCGGCACCAGTAAGGCCGCTGCGAGCACCAATCCTTGAGTATCTGGCGAAAGTATTCTGCACCTTGAACTGAGCGTACATGGCCAGGAAGATAGCCGGCAGAAGTAATATCATAGTAGGATCATACCAGAAAAACGGCATATATTTCAGCTCCTTTCGATGCGTAATTTACTATGATCAATTTACATTTAAGTTTCTCAAAGCTTTATTTATCAATATATTGATGACCTTGGCAATCATCCATTAAATGAATGGGTTAAACGGATGGCAGGTTGTCAATATATTGTTTACTGAGTATTTTTATAATTTTGATTAAGTGGATAAAATCTCCACTGCTTTCTATAAAAATATTATCATATCCGCAAACAAAAGTCAATAAAGGTCAAACATTTTTTAAGGCTTTTGTTTAGTATGGCTGATATATTTTATATATATTATGTTTATTTATATTTCACCATTATTTCGCATATAGTACACATGTACAAATCTTTGAGAATATCATGGAAGCTGCCTTGAACTTCTGTGAGTGGGATAATATTCTTCAGCATTATTATGTAAATTGCAGAATACTATGGAAATCATCTTGTGAAAAGGCCTAGAACCTGTTAACGAAGCGGAAGATAGCCGGAACCAATGTCTGAGTGTAAGCGAGTTTGATGAAGGGACCGGAGCAAGTGTTACAGGTTCTTAGCTTTGGAGCTCCAGCGGTTGAAATAATATTCTTCGGATATTTTCTTCATTTTAAAAATCTTGAGATACACTCGAGAAACAAGGTTTTGCTTGATAACAGGGCACAAAAAATGATAAAATTATATGGGCTTTAATTCTACCGATGATAATTAATAACTGCAGGACATCATAGGATGCTATGAATTTATTATATTTTTGGGGGTTAAGCCATGAAAAAATCAACAAAGATTGTTGTGGGTATAGTTATTGTATTTGTATTATTGCTTGTATGGGTAATAAGCAGCTATAACGGGCTGGTGGCTAAAAATGAAACGGTAGAAACAGCCTGGAGTCAGATAGACAACCAACTTCAGAGACGTAACGATCTTATACCTAATCTGGTAGCCACAGTCAAGCAGTATGCTGCACATGAGTCAGAGGTTTTTGCTCAGGTGTCTGAGGCCAGATCCAAGCTGGCAGGAGCAACTACTGTCGAAGATGTTGCGCAGGCCGATGCCGAAGTTACAAGCGCCTTGTCACGGTTACTTGCCATAGTTGAGAATTATCCTGAGCTTAAAGCCAATGAGAATTTTATTCAGCTGCAGGATGAGCTGGCGGGAACCGAAAACAGGATTGCGGTTGCAAGGAGAGATTATAACGAAGCGGCACGCAGCTATAATACGACAATCAGAAGATTTCCAACAAACATCATTGCCGGTATGTTTGGGTTTGAAAGAGCACAATATTTTGAAGCATCTGAAGATGCCCGTCAAGCTCCTGACGTGGGTGACCTGTTTGAAGATTAAATAAGGTGCTGATGAATATGAAACGCATCAAATATGTTAAGCTAACCGTATTACTCTGTGTTGTTACGCTTTTGCTTACTGCCTGTTTGGTAATCGAAGACTATCCGGAGCCAACCGATGCTTTTTATGTAAACGATTTTGCAGATATACTGGATTCAGAGGCTCAAAACCATATTCAGGCAGTAGCTAAAGAGCTGGAAGATGTCACCACAGCACAGGTGGTTGTAGTTACCATGGACGGGATCGGCGGTGATTCCCTTGAGGAATATACCCTGGAACTGTTCAGGCAATGGGGGATTGGTCAAAAGGACAAGGACAACGGTGTCTTAATATTTGTGGATGTGGAAGGACGTCAATCAAGGATTGAGGTGGGTTATGGTCTTGAAGGGGTGCTCACCGATGGGAAAACCGGCAGAATACAGGACCGGTATATGATACCTCATTTCCGGAATGGTGAATACGGTCAGGGGATAGTTGCAGGATTTAATGTAATAGTCAACGAAATATATAAGGAATACGGTTATACCGATAGGTTAATCGAAGACGGCAATCTGGCTGAAGGTGGAATACTGCCTGAAGAGGAAGCTGAGGATGAAGACGATTTAACTCCCTTTATAATTGCTATTGTAATAATGGCAGCGCTATTAATTTTGGATTTCTCTTTGTTTAAGGGGGCAATAACCATGGCGATCCTCCGTTCCTCAACAAGAAACAGGCGGGGAGGGTTCTTTGGCCACCATGGAGGAGGCGGATTTGGTGGCGGCAGCTTCGGTGGTGGTGGAGGCAGTGCCGGTGGCGGAGGCAGCTCCAGAAGCTGGTGATAAGGATATAGACTTGAAATAAAAAAGAAAACATGCAATAAACATGAAAGCATGGGTGGAGGGAGAAGAATGCAAAAAAGGCATTATATTATATTTTTTCTTGTACTGATGATGCTTTTTCAAATGGTGAATACCGATAATATAACTTTTGCCCAAGGTCAGATAAAGCTGACGGCAGGCCTGGGTACTTATCCAATAAGGCCCGGGGAACCGTTTGATATTGTTTATAATATTACCAACTCTACTGACAGGGCTATTAGTGTCAATATATATCAGGAACTGTACAGCAGTGACAATCGTCCTGTTCCCGGTTCCAGTATAACCATTTCAAGTTCTGAACTCATACAACCGGGGAAACACCAGAGTATATCCAGCGCGGGTGACTATGATGCAATAGACGGTTATGTTAAGTATTCGGTGGAATATGCAGAGGAAGGACAGAATGAATGGAAAAAGTTGGGCGAGGGTACAATTAACATTGTCAATATGGATCTTAGTGTAAGCTACAAAGTTAATGCTCCCGGCAAGGTAAAAAAGAATGATGAGGTTCAGTACACTGCTGTAGTAGAATCTGACTCCAATGTAGCCATATCGGATATCATAGTGATAGACAGTCAGATGGGCGAGTTGGGAAGGATCTCCAGATTGGAACCCGGTGACGGGAAGACGCTCACCAAGTATTTCAGACCCCAAGCTACTACCGAAAGTTATCTTATACTGAGATATAAAGATCCTATGGGAGTAAGAGGGGAGATAACGCAGGAATTTCCCAATGCAAAGGTTAAGGTTCAGGTTCAGGAGCAAGAGCCGGTGTACTCCCTGGAATTGTCAGGAAGTGTGGATAAATCATTTATCACCTCTGAAGAAGAGGTGACCATAAAGCTGCGGATTAAGAACTCCGGTAATGTGGCTTTGAATAATGTACAGTGTACCGATTGGAACGGCAATGTGTTTTTTGAGATTGTTTCACTGGCTCCGGGGCAGGAGACCACAGCCGAGTATAAAGCAAGGGTTAGTCCCGATAAGGAATATAAGATAATATGCAGCGGGACTCCTGAAGATGGTGCTGAAAAAGTAAATGCTGCCTATAATATTATGATAAAAAAAGCTGAGGCCAATATCGATATTAAGAGAGAATTCGAGCCTCAGGAGATAGCTCCCGGAGATACGGTAACGCTGAATTATACTATCATAAATTCAGGAAATGTTACATTGGTGAATGGTGTGGTAGAAGAGCCTGAACTAGGAAATGTTTCTTCATTTGATAAATTGGAACCCGGTGAGGAGAAAACATTCTCCGTTCAGGCAGAAATGGATGAGGATGGAATCATAAGCAAAACCGTTGTAACGGCAAAGGATCCGGATACCGGGGAGACTTACCGTTTTGAGGCCGATGAGTTGCTCATTCCTGTCGCTGGAGGTGGTCAGAATGCTCATCTGTCCATTGATGTTACCTTTGATCCCCCCAGCCTTGAAGAGGCAGGAGCGGTTGAAGTCATATGTACTGTAATAAATGACGGTGATATTGAACTCAATAATATAGAGGTTTTTATCAAAGAAAGAGATATCCCTATGGGAAGCGTACTGACACTTAGTCCCGGTCAGGAAGAAACTTTCAGACTTCCTCAGCTTGGAGTTGAGGAGACAGAGAGTTTTACCATAGTGGTGAAGGCTGAAGATCAAGAGGGTAACGATTATGAGTTTACCAGTGAGCCTTTTGAAATTGTTGTGGGACTTGAAGGGCTTGATGATGAGGAAGATGCCGGCAGCCGGGGCAGAGTTGCTGTACTCAGGACGATATTGATAGTGATCATACTTTTAATTATATTAACAGCCGGTGCCCTGCTATATGTATTAAGGGATTCAATACCTTTCTTCCAAAAGTTCCGAAAGAGAAGAACTCTGAAGAATAAAGCTCCTTCCAGCAGGAGTTAGTCCTTATATTTTTCAATGAACTGCTGAGTAGAAATCCAGAACTCCATGGGTTGACGGGAAGCACTGGTTTTGGAAGGTTTTTTAGCTGCCGGAGGTGAAAACAGCCAGCGAAGAAAAGTCATCCAGTTTTTCAGCCTGGTAGTGTTTTTACCCGGCGGCAGAGGGCGTACTGAAAAACCCATTCGCCGCACCCCGGGTCCGAAAAGAGTTATGCCCCACAGGGCTTTTATCCGGGGGTCCAGTTTGCCCTGACGTATCAGCCTGGCCAGGTTGCGCATTTCCTCCCGGAAAAGAGGCAGCAAATGGATATCAGAGGCTACCTTAACATCGCCCACTTTTCCCCGTGATATGGCAATGTTTGATATGTGCAGTTCGGCCACATATTCTCCCGGCTGTACACTATTGTTTTCGTCCAGAGGGAGGGGTTCTCCTTTATAGGGGTGGATGGCCACACGCAGCAGCTGATAAGGGGAATTTTCCACGGTGTGTATTCCGTATATCCATGAATAGATTTTTTCCCATAGTATAAAAACGGGTATTAATAACCTTTTTATCATTACTGGTCTCCTTTCATGTCTTCAAGGGTTACAAATTTGTAACCCTTTTCTTTTAAATTATTTATTATTAAAGGAAGTGCTTCCAATGTGTTTGCCGGTGCACTGGGTGCTCCGCCGCTGTCATGCAGTACTACTATGGATCCCGCTTTAGCTTGCGATATTACGGTATTGTAGATATGCTGCGGTTTGGTTTTGCTTTCCCAGTCCTGAGCTTCAATAGACCAGTAGGCTGTAGCAAGACCCATTTTTTGAGCGGCTATTAAAGTAAACATGTTAAACATACCCCAGGGTGGACGATACCAGACAGGGGAATGCCCTAATTCATCTTGCAGTATTTTGCATACCCGTTTTAAATCTCTGAAGGTATTGACAGGCGATAGCAGCCAGGCATGACGATGGGAAAATGAATGGCATCCTATAACATGTCCTTCCGAATGGATTCTGCGAAGTATGTCAGGATAGCGTTGGGCATTTTTGCCTACGACAAAGAAGGTGGCTTTAACATCATGTTCTTTTAATATATCCAGCAGTTTTGGAGTATACTCGGGATTTGGTCCGTCGTCAAAGGTAAGAGCAATGTACGGGCTTTTTTTATTTCCAGTGCGAACAACGGCTCTGGAATGATTTCGTGCCCAGTAATTGGGTATGACACAATACAGCATAAACAATGCAAATATGATGCTTATTACAATCAGCAGTTGCTCCCACATAGCTCTTTTCATTCCTCTCCAGTGTATCATTTATTGCTATGACACAGTATATATCTTAGCCTGATTTCTGCTTTTTCTGTAATCCTCAGCCATTTGGATTATAATATTGGCAGCATCTCTGGCGGCGAAAGGTCTGGCAATGCTGTCCATAGATTTTCTCATGCCATTTAGTATGGAGGGATCATTAACACATCTTACAATGGTGTCAATAACCTGCTCCTTGCTTCTTGCCTGAATGGCTGCTTTGTGTTTGAGCAGATAACGAACGTTGTTTCTCTCATGACCCGGCAAAGGTTTGTATATAAGCATAGGCAGTTTTTTGGCAAGGGCTTCAAATACCGTTACTCCTCCGGCTTTTGTCAGCAGAAGGTCTGATATCTCCATAAGCTGGGCTATATCGTCTACAAATCCCAACACCCTGAGTGGTATCTTTGAAGACCTGGAGATTGTTTCAAGTTTCCTGGCCAAAGTATAATTTGTTCCTGTTACCGCCAGGATCTGCATGGGGAGATCCTGGTGTAAAAGTTCATTGAATATGCTTTCTATCCCGGTTAACAGGCCGCAGCCCCCACCCATGATCATCAGGGTAAAGAGATCCGGACTGATGTCATAATCCTCCCATATGGACGGATTATGACATGTAACAGAGAATTCCGGTCGCAGGGGAATACCTGTTACATGAAGTTTACTGGCAGGCACGCCTTTTCGCCTTAAGTGTCTGGCCACTACATCAGCTGCCAGTATATATGCATCCACAAAAGGGTGGAGCCACTGATTGTGGAATGCAACATCTGTAATAACAGTTACAAGCGGTATGTCAATGTAGCCACATGACTTTAAGTATGATACCATTCCTGCCGGATTGGGAAAGGTACAGACTATTACATCGGGATTTAGGTTATAAATGGTTTCCAGCAGCTTTTCGCTCCCTACGCGATTCAATATCTGTCTCAATTTGGAATTAGGGTTCAATTGACTGGTAGCCTGGTAGTACCATTTGTATCCCTTGGCAAAATGCTTAATAACCTGTTTATAACTGAACAGGAGTGCATTTTTTAAATACGGATTGGTACAATTTAAAAAATCGCATATTTCTACATTCCAGGCAGGGCGCTGCTGCCTTATCATCAAAGCCAGGGCATTGGAGACCTGATAATGCCCGGCGCCATAGCTGGCCGAGATGATCAGAACGTTGCATTTTTCATTACCGGATAAGCCCATGCTTTCACTCCCCCCGTGCCATACGAACAAGCTGTCAAAAAATTTTTCTGGAGGACAAACCTCCCCCTCTAGATTAAACCGCCATTTAACCCACCTTGGATAGATGAGTTTTCCGGCGGTTTTTAGTAAAGCTTTAGAATAAATTTGCTTTTTGTTGAACTCCAAGCGGTTAAGGAAATTCAAAGGAATAGGGCTTTTGCATATTCCACCGTGTAGGAAGGGGATATGCAAAAGCCACTTATAATCAAACCGGTTTATCGAACTATTCCAATGCGCGGAAAACGCGGAATGAATGCGGTTTCATCGTCAATGAAAAACGGTTTTTGTTATCATCCTGAGCTTTGTCTGTGCTGGATAATACCTCGTCTGAGAGCAGATCTTTTAATTGTGTAAAGCGGGAATCCAGCACTAGCCCGATGTCTGCGCTTTCGTCCAGGAAGGAATGGACAATAAAGGTGTCGTTATCATAAACGAATAACGCTATCTTTGCCGGGGCATCCAGGTATACATAGATATCTTTTGCCACTGTTTTTCTGATACGGGTGAGTACCTCAGCGGGCAGATAGTACAGGTCGTTAAAGTTGTCAGGAATGGTCAGCACATATAAAGTACTATTGCCGTATGATGCCGAATGCAGCAAAGGTGTTCCGGTGGTACCACCCAGGCAGCTTATCTCTTCCCAGGAATCGTTGGTCAGATACTGGATGAAGGGCACTAAAATGGGTTTTTCAGATGAATAAACGTTGCCCCATCCCATCAGGAAATCCTGGGTTACCTGTTTGCGCTGGGTGTATTCCATTTCAACAATATCCCGAATTCCTTTATCCTGGAGTGCACGCAGTAATCCGGAAGTGATAATTACCGTCTTGCCATCCATCAGCTGACCTTTGATCTTTTCCACGATATCAGGATCAAACTTGGCTGATTCGGTTAACAGGATGGTTTGTGCATCAGCCGGGAACTCAGGTTCAAGATCAATTGGAATTCCAAGCATCCCTAAATAGTTATGCAGAAAATCCTCGCCGGTTGAATGGTAGGGTCTGTAAGATTTAATGCCTATAGGATTGCCGAGGTGTTCCAGAAATTGATCAACCAGTTCCAGAGCTGCACCTGCTGCTAAGGTCATGTTGGTATCCGCAGGCAAGCTTCCATCTGCCTGACGAACTTTTGCGGTGACAGCATCAAAATCGAAACTGGTACCCTGACCCTGCCATGGGGCACGGTGTTCTTCCCTGACAGGCATCTGCAGTGAATAATAGTCAAACAATGTGATTTCAGGAGCTTTTGCAAACATCGTCAGCCATAGCTGTTCGGCGTAGCGATCCAGATAGCGTGAACCAAAGGGATCTACCCAGCCGCCCATGTTGCCACCGGGTTTGATATTTTCGAAGTAACGGAATATTAAGTAGCTTTCATACTGCTGCAGATGCTGGTTACTTATCACAGGATCCCGGGTTTCCGTACCGGTATATATGCCATCATATATAGGAGGCTGATCTTTCAGGTTGAATCCCAGTCCCTGAAAATGTTCGTACCAGTTTGGATATTTTATTATCACTTTGACGTTGGGGTTAGTTTCCCGGGCAGGTGTAAGTACCAGTTCTCTGCTGGCCTGGGTCATTTGTTCCAGACGGAATTGTGTCCAGCTCTTGTCCCCTTTAGCTTCAATACACAATGGACACTTGCAGTTGGTGAAGAAGAAGTCATCAAACAGGATTTCATCGAATAAACGAGCGGTGAAGATTACAAGGTCCTTGAGTTTTTGACGATGTTCCGGGTTTGAATAGCAATATGTTTTGAAACGATCTCTTTCATCAATGGTAACGGTTATACCTGCTGCCGTTTCTATGCCGCATTCTTTGAAATAATCACATACTGCGCGTAAAGTGGTCTCGCTGGGGATTACCAAATCCCGATGCGTCTCAATATATGCCTTTCCAATTTTTACATTGCGTCTGAACTGATCGAAACGTTCTTTGAATGGAGTGATGTCATCTTTTAGAGGGGCCAAATCTAAAGCACGTATGTAAACTGCAGCCCGAAAATTTTTATATCTTGCGTTACCCATAGTTATTCCCCCTTTATTGCATATATTATATATTGTTATATAATATTATATTATTTGACGAAAGTATAAATCAAGCATGGTGTTGCCTGCTGAAATGATAATTTGCCTGATTTAATAATACCATATAATTGACACAAAATAAACAATTTTAAATTATAGGGGCGTAAATATAACGTTGAAGAATATTACTCCAACCGCATAAATATTTTGGACTTCATATAAAAGTATGGTAGAATAATACCAGAGTTTAAAAGGCAGGATGGAGAAATTGGTTAGAGATAAAAAACTCATACTGTATAATTTATATAAGGATTATTATGATATGGCATACCGCCGTGCTTACTACATATTGAAAAATAAGACCCTTGCTGAAGATGCTGTTCACGAAGCATTTGTCATTATTTATTATAAAATGGATCAATTAAAAAATACCGACAGGATAGTTCCATGGATGATGACTATTGTTAGAAACTGTGCGCTCTCTCAGCTAAATATACAGGGAAAGTGTGCGATAATCAACGATTTCAGCTGTTTTCAGGAACAGACATATCAGCAGGATCTATTGGATCTGATAGAGGAAAAAGAAATAAGGAAAGAGATAATAAATATAATAAATGAAGAACTTAAAGAACCCTATCAGCATGTTATCATACTACGATATTATTATAATTTCAGTTATGAAGACATAGCCAGACTGCTCAATATAAAAATAGGTACCGTGAAATCCAGGATATACCGGGCAAAGCAGATAATAGCCAGATCATTGGAAAAACTGCAACTCTTTCAGCATTCTGACAGTCTAATGAAGAAGGTTGAAAATTTTGATTGATTATACAAACTTAGTAAATTTTGCTTTCTTTTCTGTGCTCTTGACAATAATAGTATTGGATGATGTTGACCAGATTTATTAAAAAAACATCGGGAGAGATTTTAATGCTGGATTTGGGAAAGATCAGTGTTCAGTTGGCAGATATGGCGCGCCAGCGTCATCAGGATGTTCACAGTTATAATGTAAAAGAGGCAGCTGCGCTGAAAGCTCTTGATAAATACCGTAAAAATCCCCGACCTTTTATGGAAAAAATCAATTCAGATGATCGTCATTTTTTTGTAGCTTTTCCTCAGGGAAGGATTGATGGTACTTTCCCGCTTCCCGGAGACTTAACTTCCCATACTGTTATGGCTGTGGACGGTTCTCAGATCGATGTTGATACCCATGAAATTGTGCTGTGTTATGTGGTTAATATAGGCAGGGTGGTTTTACACTACGGTACCGGCGATCCCCCGTTAATGGACAGTTTACCCTTCCTTTTTTATAAAGATGAAGATCTATACATTCAGGGTAAAGGTGAACATTTTCTTATACAGGAGGAGGATTTGGCTCAGAGACGTTCCAGTATGGAGGCTCAGCAGCTTAATGAACTGCTTATAAACCACCGCAAGGATGGAAGTCCTGCTGTAGCCTTGCTGGATGGCACTGTTGTTTCATGGGACAAGGCGGGATCTGCTAAAAGAGATATAGGCGGCTTTACCGCTCCATATTATACAGATGTTTTTAAAACAGGGGAAAAACTGAGGATTCCGGTAGCGGGGTACATATCCGGTTCCCGTACCGCGCTGGTTGTCAATACTTTGCGCGCAGGTGACTGCAGCCAGCCTGTTATGAACTGTGTTGCCTGTGAATACCGCATTGACCCAAAGGCTCCCTGCCGCAGAATGGAAGGTTTAAGGGACACTACGCTGTTTGCCAGTATACTTAGTCCCGGTGAGAGATCAGTATGTTTTTACGGTGGCATAAACGTTTTGCCCAGGCAGGAATGGCCTTCCTACCGTATTGGATTTTTTTATATAAATGTAGGCAGTGAAATCGCCAGGGTGGAAGCACCTGATTACGTGCTGGAGGATCAGGAACTGCTGGATAGGCTGCACTGGGCGATCTATTACCAGGCGCAAAAAGGTATGGGATATCCAGTGGCGCTTCAGGAAGCACATCATTTTGCTGTGGTTAAAAGAGAGGAGCGGGAGGCTTTTTTCCGTCTGGTGGAGGGACAGTTTGTAAAACAGGGTATTCCCTGTCGTGTAACCAGTAAAGAGCTTCGCAAGCGAACCAGAATCTTTTAATTAAATTTTGCATAATGGAAAGGGGAATGTCATGGCGATAGGAGAGATTATTGCGAGCACAACGGCAGAGTTCGTGGCTGAAGCCAAAAGATATGATCAGATTCCAGCGTACGGTTCCTTTGTCAAGGTTCGTGATGGCAATATATTGGTGTATGGTATAGTATCCGGGGCATATACCGGGAGTCTGGATGGTGCCAGCAAGGCAAAGGCTTTTTTCAAATCGATAGATGAACTTAAACTGGAGCAACCTCAGATATTTGAATTATTGCGTACCGAGTTTTCATGCGTGGTTGTGGGATATGAGGAAGCAGGAAGGTATCATCCATATTATCCTCCTTCCCATCCGGGGCTTCATCTGCCAGTTGAGCAAGCCGATGATCTTGAGGTACTGACCATATCCCAGTGGTTCAATTATCTGGAAAAAACTCTGAACAATCCTTCGGGCAATGGTGAGGAGCTGACGGCTGCTGCCATTAGAAGGGCTGCCCGGCTTCAGACCGATCCAGGATCGTATATAATAAGAGCAGGCCGGGAACTGCTCAGGATGCTGAACTACGACACTCAGCGACTAAAATCTATATTCGAAAGGGTGGATGCCGAATGAAGGGAACCATTTTAAGAGGCTCCCTTTCAGGAGGGCTTGAGGTTAGGTTGGACATTGGTGAGAATATCGAAGAGATAAAGGTCGGCACGTTCTGCGTGGTAGAAGGCAGAACTCATGATTTTTTCTCCATGGTGGTAGATGAGGATATAGAGGCCGCTAACCCAAGGGCCTTTTACGATAATCATTCAGATAACCCGTTGATAAATGAGATAATACGGGGTACCGGCATTATAGATAAGGTAAAGATACAGCCTATGATTGCTATAAACCGGGAGGAGAACAGGATACAGCCGGTAAAAAGCATACCGTCATATCTTTCGGTGGTGAGAGAAGCAAGAGAGGAAGACGTGTTTAAGATCTTCGGAAGGCCCGATAGGACTAATTTTCATGTCGGCTCTCCCCTGGATATGGAGCATATCCCCGTGTGTATAGATCTAAAAAAATTTATAGAGAGATCAAACGGTATATTTGGCAAGTCAGGAACCGGAAAGACTTTTTATACCCGCTTGATGCTGTGCGGTATGATAAAAAGCGGATTATGCAATATCCTGGTGTTTGACATGCATTCTGAATACGGCTGGGAGGGGGACGACGAGGACGAAACCCGAAAAAAAGCCAAGGGACTGAAGCAGCTTTTCGGTTCAAAGGTAGCTATTTTTACACTGGATCCCGAATCGTCAAGAAACAGAGGAGTACACCCCGATTTTGTGGTTGAGATCCCTTACCGCTCCATTGAAGCTGAGGATATTGCAATGGTGTGGGAGGAGTTAAACTTAAACCCCACTGCTTTGGAAGTAATTTATGTGCTTCAGAAGCATCTGGGACAGGACTGGCTGTATACCTTTTTGAATATGGATGCCTTTGAAATAAAAGATTTCGCAGAAAGAACAGGAGCTCATGAGGGTGCGCTTCAGGCACTTCAACGCAAACTGTTTAAACTTCAGAGGCTGCCCTTTATAAAGGAGAATCCTGCTGATGATGCGGTTGAACGTATAATGCAATATTTGGACAGCGGAATGAATGTGGTTCTGGAGTTTGGACACCAGAGGAGCATGCTGGCCTATATGCTGGTGGCCAATATACTGACCCGGCGTATCCATGAGCTGTATGTCAAACGGAGCGAAAAGGCTCTGGGCGGAACGAGGGAAAACAATACACCCCTGGTAATAGTTATAGAGGAAGCACACAAGTTTTTGAGCCCGGATATGTCCCGGCAGACCATATTTGGCATGATAGCCAGGGAGATGAGAAAATATAATGTAACGCTGCTTGTAGTGGATCAGAGACCTTCAGGGATAGATCCGGAGGTTCACTCCCAGCTGGGTACCAAAATAGTAGCTCTGCTGACAGAGGAAAAGGATATTGAATCGGTATTAAGCGGTGTAAACAACGCCAGAATGCTGCGCAATGTCCTGGCCAGTCTGGACACCAAGCAGCAGGCTATCATAATGGGGCATGCGGTCCCCATGCCCGTGGTTATCAGGACCCGTACCTATGACGAAACGTTTTATAAGGAAATTACCCGCGATGATTATGGTGGCAGTAAAAGCCTGTTAAGTTCCGGCGCTGGGGGTAACAATAGTACTTCTTCATTATCAAAAGCAGATTATGAACAGGAGATGCCCCCCGGTAAAGAGTTTGATGATCTGATGAAGGAGCTGTACGGCGAATGATTGAACCTATTCGTTTGATTCATACAGGAGATCTTCATATAGGTGTGCAGAACTACGGCAGGGTGGATGGTACTACAGGTATGCATACCCGCCTTATGGACTTCCTGCAGACACTGGATAAACTGGTGGATTATGCCGTTGACAATCAAACTGACGCGGTATTAATATGCGGTGATGTATTCAAAAACAGAGAGCCCGATGTCACGCAGCAGCGGGAATTTGCCAAAAGGATTAAACGTTTGTCCGATGCAGGAATAATTGTATATATAATCGTAGGCAACCATGATCTGCACAATGCTGTAGGGAAAGCTACATCGGTAGAGATATACGATGTGGTGGATCTTCCGGGAGTGTATGTACGGAGAAAACCCGTTGTGGATGTGCTGGATACCCGGCGTGGTCCCCTCCAGATTGTGGCGCTGCCTTATGCTTCCCCCAGCAATCTGGCAGTGGAGGGTTCCAGTATCCAGGATATCTCCGTCTCGGTTCGCGACAGGCTGGGACAGATACTGGATATGCTTATACAAAGACTTAATCCCGAGCTGCCAGCCGTTCTTATGTCTCATTTCTCCTTAATTGGCGCAGTACCGGGCTCGGAAAAGGCCATTATGCTTGGGAGGGAAGTAACACTGCCTGCAGGCTTCTTTGCAAGGACCGAACTGGATTATGTAGCGCTGGGACACATTCATAAGCACCAGATACTGTATGAAAAACCGCCTGTTGTTTACTGCGGCAGCATTGACAGAGTGGATTTCAATGAGGAGAGAGAGGATAAAGGGTTTGTGGAGGTATCCCTGAAAAAAGGGGATGCTTCTTATGAGTTTATAAAGCTGGATACCCGCCCTTTCAGAACCTTTTATGTGGATGCAACCGGCGGCCAACCATTTGAGGAGGTTGTCAAGGCAATAGAAGATGAAGTTTTGGATGACGCTATTGTAAAAATTAGGGTAAAGCTTAAGTCTCACGATATATCTAACCTCAGAGAACGGGAGTTATACAGGATTCTTCGTGACAGGGCCTTTTATGTCGCAGGTATTGAAAAGGATATAGTCTCGGATCTATCACATCTGCGGCATCCGGGGATTACTGAGAAAATGGATATCAGGCAGGCTATTTCAGAATACATTTCCAAGAAACAGGAATACCGGGACATAGACCAGGAGCTTATTAAAGTGAATGATCAGCTGATACAAGAACTCAAGGAGGAGGGAGCCATATGATACCTCTGTCCCTGTATGTAAGAAACTTTAAATCATACGGTGAGAACGCTCCCGTTTTGGATTTTGAACAGTTTGATATTGCTCTGTTAAGCGGAGAAAATGGACATGGAAAATCGTCGCTTGCTGATGCCATTGCCTGGTGTGTTTGGGGTAAATGTAAGGGCATGGACGGCAGGGGAGGAATAGATGATCTGGTCAGATCGGGTACCGATGATATGGAGGTTGCATTTACATTTGAGGAAGAGGGGAACATATACAAGGTAATCCGGAAGCGCGATAAGAGAAGAGGGCAGTCTGCCCTTGATCTTATGATAAAACAGGGCGATGATTTTGTGCCTATCAGCGGAAATCGCATAGATGAGACGCAGCTTAAGATCCAGGAGATAATTAAGCTGGACTACGAGACTTATCTATGTACAGGGTATTTAAGTCAGGGTAAAGCTGATCTCTTTGCTATGAAAAAACCGAACGAGCGAAAGGAGATACTGGCCGAGATCCTGAACCTGTCGGTTTACGAAAAACTGGAGAGGAAAGCTCTTGATAAGCGTAACGAACTCCGGAGCAGGCTGGAATGGCTGGAGCGTGAGCTGGATAATCTGGAACAGCAGGTGTCTGTAAAAGATGAAATAGAAGAGGAAATGGCTCAGGTGATGAAGACCCTTACAGAAATTCAGGACAGGGAAAAACTCTTTAGGGAACAGCTTACAGAGCTTAACCGGCGCAAACAGGAGAAAGACACCATAAAGGAGAGGGTGGAGAATTACCAGGATGCGCTGGACAGAGGCAGTAAGGAAATCGATTCCTTAAAAAAAGATGAGGCTGATATAAGGACCAGGCTTGAAGAATATGGGGAAATACTCAAGAGGGAGGCTGAGATTGAAAAAAGCTATGCTGAATTAAGGAGCCTGCTGAACCGGGAAAAGGAATTGTACAACAAATTTCAACGCAGTGCCGAGCTTATGCGTCAGAAGGAACGGATTGAAGGTGAAATGCGGGTCCGGGAACAGGATATACTGCATCGCATTCAAATTCTGGAAAAGGAAGTAAAACAGCAGCAGGAAAAAGTGCTAAAAGAAGATGGGTTGAAACAGGAATGGGAGCAGTGTAACAAAAAGATTCAGGAGCTTGACATGCTGGAAAAATACCTGGCTGACCTGGAAAAGGAAACCGCCGATATTGCACAAGAAACCGCTAATTTAGCGGCAAGGAGGGATACCTTAAACCAGCAGCTCAAGGATTTAAGGGAGCGGTACATGGCGCTTAAGGAAGCGGAGGCTGACTGTCCTGTCTGTGGAAGAACGCTTGACGCCGGGCATAAGGAACGGCTGCTGAAGGATGTGACTAAAGAAGGTAAGGAAGTGCGCCAGGGAATAAAAGAGATAGAAAAAGCGACGGAAGATCTGGCGAAACAGCGCAAAAAAATTGAAGCAGAGCTCAAGGATATCAGGCTCAAACTTAAAGAGCGGGGGAGGCTGGAGGGTCAGGCGGCTTTGCTTGCCCGTCAGCTTGAAGAATGCCGTGAAGCCAAAAAGAAAATCGATGAATTAAACGAACAGGTTGTACCTTTGAGAAAGCAGTTTGAGCAAAAAACCTATAATGAAGATCTGATAAGCCGGCTTAGGGAGCTGGAACAAAAGGTATCAGAGATAGGTTATGATGCAGAGTTGCATCGGAACGTTCAGGAACAGGTAAAACAACTTAACAGAGTACCCAGTGAATGGGAGACCCTGCAGAAGGCTAAAGCCGGGATGGTTTCCGGGTCCGAGAGTCTTAAGCGTATCACCAGACTGATTGATGAAAGAAAGAAATATTTAGAGGACATTAATCGGATTAAACAAGATCTTCAGGATGCAATAAAGGATTTGCCTGATATAATGCAAAAAATATCGGAACTGGAAAGGGATATGCAGTGTATTCATCGGGAGATACGGCAGCTGGAGGCCCAAAGAGGTGCTCTGGGAGAACGGATGGAAAAAATCCGCGAAGCGGGGAAGCTGCGGAAGCAAAAAAGAAAGGAACAGGAAGAATTAAATAAACAGCTGGAGCTGTACAATACTCTGGCATTGATATATGGAAAGCGGGGAATACAGGCTGCAATTATAGAAAATGCTATTCCCGAGCTTCAGGATGAAGCAAACCGAATACTGGCAAAAATAACTGATGGACGTTTAGCTGTTGAGTTTTTGACGCAAAGGGATACAAAATCCGGGAATGTAATGGAAACACTGGACATTAAAATATCGGATGGAATGGATACAAGGAAGTATGAGACCTATTCCGGCGGGGAGGAATTTCGCATTAATTTTGCTATACGCATAGCCTTAGCCAAGATATTGGCCAATAGAGCAGGTGCAAATATGCGGATGCTGATACTTGATGAAGGGTTCGGTGTTCTGGATGAACAGGGGAGGGAGAGGTTGGTTGAGGTTATAAACGCCATTAGGGATGAGTTTGATAAGATACTGGTGATTACTCATGTGCAGGAACTTAAAGATTCATTTCCTGTACAGATAGAAGTGGTAAAAACTCCGCTGGGTTCCACCTTCAAAATAGTAGGATAATCCCATTAATAGGACTAAATATACAAATTTTTGATATGTGGTACAAAGCTGTATGTGTATTGTGATATAATTGTTATATCGGTTGTTAAAAATATATTGTTACCTGTGATGATTATCAACCCGGTTGAGTTCCGGATTTGCGGATAGATTGATGAATCAATCAGTATAATTCAGAATATCAGGACATGTATTATATATTATATATAAAACAGATCGGTCCCATAATACCTGTCTGTATTGACAATAGCAGGTTTTGATATATATAAACACCATAAGTATATAAACGTGCGTACCGATGATTATGATTGCAGCATATAGGGGGGAGGGGAACAGTGTGAATCAGGAGGCCTTGCTGATTGAAAAGGCCAGAGACGGAGACATATCCGCCTTTGAAAAATTGATCTCCCTTTATGAGAAGAAAATTTATAACTATTGCTATAGAATGACTAATAATCATGAAGATGCCGAGGATTTGGCTCAGGAAGTTTTTATTAAGGTATACAGGAATTTGAACAAGTTCAAGGGAAACAGCAAGTTTTCGACATGGATATACCGTATTGCATATAACACATGTGTGGATAAATACAGGAAAAAGAGAAAAGCTAAAATTTTCTCATTAGATTATTTCAATGATGAAGGCGTTGGGAACATGCAGCCGGTTTCCGATAATCCGCTTCCGGAAGATGAAGTGATTCAAAAAGAGCGGTATGAAAAGATACAAGCCTGCATAGCAAGTCTGAAACCAAAATATAAAACAGTTATTATTCTCAGAGACATACAAAACTACAGTTATGAGGAAATAGCTGAGATATTACAGTTGCCTTTGGGTACCGTAAAATCTCATATCAATCGTGCCAGAGCTGCACTTACGGACGCCCTTAAAGGGAAAATATGAAAGGGGTGAGGTAAATGGATTGTAAAGACACTCGACAATTTATCACCCTTTATATAGACGGGATGTTGGATGAGGTCAATGCGAAAAAAGTCGAGAAACATCTGAAAGAATGTCCGGAGTGTTTCACCCGGTTTAAAGAAATAAAACAAGTTGTTACCCTGGTTGGAGAATTGGAAGAAGTGGATATACCCGATGGGTTTTCCGAGAGGTTACGTATGCGTCTTGAAACCCAGCAGGTGCAGAATACAACTATCCGTGAAAGGATAGGCAATTATCCTCATTGGGTAAAATGGGTAGGTATGGTGGCGGCAGTTCTGGTTATTGTGCTGTCGATGAGAGTGCTTGACGTACTGGATCCGAGGGATGAAGCCATGATAGCTACGGACAGCAGTGCTATGAGTGACTCTGCAGAATCGGTGGCGATGGAGGGTGCCGGTCAAGATACGCTTGGTAATAACAGGATGGGCGAAAAATTAACCGATTATGAGAAGGGGTTTCCCCGAAGCGATACTCCTGATGGACTTGATCGGGCTGATGATGGTGTTGGAGATGAAGGTGAAATACAACAGGAAGTGGCTACGGGTTTTCCTGCAGAAGAATACGTTGAAGAAGAAACTGGAACTATGGACTATATAAGAACGGATATGGTGGAGCTGATGGTCCAGGATGTATGTGTAACTCCTCAAACTTTAATGACTAAAGCATTACAGCACGGTATAAATGTCCTTGACGTATCTGAAGACGACATAACACTGCAGTTTACGGAAGAGGAACAGAAAAAAGTGTTGTATGAAGAATTGAAAATGGTAGGTACTGTTAGGGACGTGGGAACGGATTTTAACACGGATATCGTATTAATTATCATAATACATGATGAATAATATGCCAAACATCATGGTCCAATAATTATTAATCGTATAAACAGGATAATTTTGGAGAATAATATGGTTACAAGTATAATTTATTCTACACAGATTGGAGGAGTAGCAATGGCACGGAATGAGATGGTTGAAAGAGAAAACACTTTGGAAAACAGCATCCCTGGAATTGATGCCGAACTTATGTCCTCAATGGAAGAAGAAGTGCTCCGAGCCAAGAAGGAGAACGTTCCCATGATCCATGCTTTTGAAGCTGTAGCCAGGAAAAGCGGACTTAAGGTTAACACAATCCGGAACTATTATTATCGGTACGTTCATGCGCGTCTTAGTGAAAGGAAAGGGGCCAGAGGTGCTAAAGGTAACAGTAAGGATTTTAGAAGTGTCGCAGGGAAGTCCTTTACAGAAGAAGAGGTCAGAGATTTAATCATGACCATTTTAATGGCCCAGGCACAGGGCGAATCGGTACGGGCTTGCGCCAACCGTTTGGCGGGCCGGGATCCTAAAAAGATGCTCCGGCTTCAGAATAAATACAGGAATGTAATATCAGGCAGGCCGGATTATGTAAAAAGCCTGATGGACGAGATGTCTCAAAAAGGAATTAAATATTTTAATCCTTATACAAGAACAATAGTAGACGGTACCGAAGGGGCGCTTGTGAAACTTTCAGAATCTGACTCATTTCAGAAAAATTATACTAACAGACGCAGAACAAAGAGAAGCGTTTATGGGCTTCAGGATAACGGGAGACCGTTGATCGAGGTGCTGGGAGAAATAGTTTCAGGTCTTGAAGAATTTGAAAACATATCTGTGCACACATTTTTTAAGGGATTGCAGGAACTGGTTGATATGGCCAGGACGGGCAGACGTAATGGGAATATGGACGAAGTAATCCGGCTTGAAAAGACATGTAAGGATTTTCAGGACAGGCTGAGCAGGCTGCAATCATACTTACAGAGACTGGTTGAAATCAATCAAAGTTTTTTGGCATTACCCGATGTTGAAAAGATATCCCGTTTAAATGATTATTTAGATGATCTTGGGAACTACATAAAAGATTATGAGAGTCTGGGAATATAGTTTTAGACAAATTAAAGGTCAAACAGTATTGGTTAACAAAGCGGGTTAATATTGTTTATTTACCGTATGAATAACTGTAAGGGGGGAGGAGGATATAATGGCTATTAAGATGGTTATCAATGCTGACTTTCCAAAGGAAAAGATCAGCAAGAACATTTACGGCCATTTCGCTGAACATCTGGGCAGATGCATCTACGGGGGTTTTTGGGTCGGCAAGGATTCACCTATTCCCAACACCGATGGAATAAGAATTGACGTAGTAGAGGCTCTGAAAAAGGTAGATATTCCTGTGCTCAGATGGCCGGGAGGCTGTTTTGCCGATGAGTACCATTGGCGGGATGGTATCGGACCTTATGAAGACCGTCCAAAGACCATTAATACCCACTGGGGCGGTATTGTGGAGGATAACAGCTTCGGTACCCATGAATTTTTCCATCTATGCGAGTTGTTGGGTGCCGATCCTTATATCTGCGGGAATGTTGGCAGCGGTACGGTACAGGAAATGCGGGAATGGATTGAATACATAACCTTTGACGGTCCTTCATCTTTAGCCGAATTAAGAAAGGCGAACGGCAGGGAAAAACCCTGGAAGTTACCTTATTTTGGCGTGGGCAATGAGAGTTGGGGCTGCGGAGGAAACATGCGGCCTGAATACTATGCGGATTTATACCGCAGGTATTCTACTTATGTGAGAAACTTCAGCGGTAACCGCATATACAAGATTGCCTGCGGGGCTTCCGATTTTGATTTCCGTTGGACTGAGGTACTGATGAGAGAAGCCGGAAGGTTTATGGATGGTTTGAGCCTCCATTACTATACAGTACCCGGAGACTGGAGTAATAAAGGATCTGCTACCGAGTTTGATGAACGGGAATGGTTTGTCACCATGAAAAAGACGCTGGTGATGGACGATTTGATTACCAGACATTCCAGCATTATGGACTATTATGATCCGGAAAAGAGAGTAGGGCTTATTGTAGACGAGTGGGGCACCTGGTACGATGTGGAACCGGGCACCAATCCGGGATTTTTGTATCAGCAGAATACGTTAAGGGATGCGCTGGTGGCCGGAATCAATCTCAATATATTTAACAACCACTGCGACAGGGTACACATGGCTAACCTGGCACAAACGGTAAATGTACTCCAGGCTATGATCCTGACGGAAGGGGAGAGAATGGTATTAACCCCCACCTATCATGTCTTCTATATGTATAAGGTCCATCAAAACAGCCGACTGTTGCCTGTGGAAATTGAAAACAGTCAATACAGCTACAAGGATGACAGTATCCCGCAGGTAAGCGTGTCTTCTTCGAAGGATGATCAAAACAGAATTCATATATCACTGTGTAATCTGGATCCCAATTCCTACGCCCATATCAGCTGCGAGTTAAGAGGAGCAGATAAGTCAAATGTAAGCGGGACAATTTTAACAGCTGATCAGATGAATGTCCATAACACCTTTGATGAACCTGACAAAATAGAGCCGGTTGAATTCCACGGAGCATCGATAGCTGGTAATTCACTTGATATAAAGCTTCCTCCCAAATCAGTTGTGGTGCTGACCCTTGAGTAGAAAAACGTATTTATAATATTTATGTTGAAACACTGTATTTGATATCGAAGAAGAGGGTGTACTATTATGGAAAACATCGGGTGTAAAGGGTGTACTGCCACCGTCAGGCTGACACAAGAAGAGATGGATAAGATATTTGGAGAAACAATGAGAGTAAAAAACGTGAAGCTTGTTACAGAAGACGAATATAATAACAGACTGGACAAGTGCATGTCATGTGAATATTTAGATTATGGTACTACCTGCAGATTCTGTGGATGTATTGTGCAGATAAGGGCAAAGCTTGCAGGCTCCGGATGTCCATACCCTTATGAACCCCGGTGGTAGAAATAGCGTTATAGTATCGGACCAGTCCTTAGGCTATACTTATAAGGGCTGGTTTTTATATGTTATTTTCTGCCCATTGTGTAGGAGACAGGGAGGTAACTTTTTTAAACACCCGTGAAAAGTAGTAGGGATCATTGAAACCAACCATAGCGGCAATTTCCTTTATGCTAAGGTTGTTTTTATTTGATTTGAGTAATTGCTTAGCGTAATTTATCCGCATATCTGTTAAATATTCCACAGGCGTTTTACCTGTTTCTTTTTTAAACAGTTTACGAAGATGATCGGCTGATACAGGGATTTTATTTAGTTCTTTTTCCAGTCTTAAATTGTTGTTGGAAATATTTGATATTAAGATATTCTCCAGTTGCTCAACTGCGGGATTTTTTTTCTTTTCATTGCCCCATGATAGCATATACTGGTATAACACATTAAGTAGCGCTTCGGTAATGTTTATCCAGTTCCTTCGCTTCAGGTGAAATTCTCTGTGCAATTGAATTAAAATATTATAATAGTCTCTGTCCACCGTGTCCGTAAAGTGATGTGGAATATTGTTAAAGTCGTGAAATGATTCTATTGAAAAATGGATGTTTTGATATCCCGTGTCTGAGTATTCGGAATGGGGGATTCCAGGCGGCTGACAGATAATGTCTTTAGGCTTAAAATTATATTCCCGGTCACCTATTTTCAGTATACCGGTACCATAGGTGTAATAAACAATTTCCCATGTATTATGTATGTGTTCGGGGAACCTTGTTATTGGACGAGGTATCAACCCGATGGATATTAAACCGCGCATAAAATTACCCCCTTTGGATATTTTAACAGACAATATCGGTTTTATCCATCCTCCTCTTTGAATATTCTATTTATCTAAAGGATAAGCAATGTTAAGATCATCATGGTTAAAGTGCTTTACTATACGGATTAGACACATCTCTGTAGAATTATACAGCAATATTTTAAAGAGAGAGGGATGTTGTATGGAACTGAAATTTAAAAAACGGTTGATTGATAATGTATCTTATGAAGCTGCATGTGTGTTTGATGTAAACAATGATGGCATATTGGATATTGTATGTGGTGAGTACTGGTATGAAGGCCCTGATTTTAAGCGAAAGCACAAGATATGTGATGTCCGGCAGGAAGGTGAATACTATGATGATTTTTCGGATTACGGTATGGATGTCAATGGGGATGGGTACATAGACATTATTACTGGAGGCTGGTGGGGGCAGACCTTGAGGTGGAGGGAGAATCCCGGTGATAATGGAGAATGGAAGGTTCATGATATTGATAAATGTGGGAGCATTGAAACCGTACGATTCTTTGATATAGACGGCTGCGGTATTCCCGAGATTTTTCCCAACACACCCGGTGAACCTCAGGCTTTTTATAAGCTGGTTGTGGATGAGCAGGGTAAGGGAACCGGTCAGTTCATTAAGTATGTTATAGGAGAGGCGCCCAGCGGTCATGGGATGGGGTTTGTGGACATAAACGGAGACGGGAGGACGGATATTGTACTAAGCGGTGGGTGGCTTGAACAACCTGAAAATCCTTATGAAGGACCGTGGAAATTCCACGAGGAGTTTAACCTGGGGTCAGCCAGTATTCCCATACTGGGGTACGATATTACCGGCAACGGTCTCAATGACCTCATTGTGGGGAATGCTCATGGTTATGGATTGGCCTGGTGGGAACAAAAGATCGTTGAAGACGGAAAAAGGATATGGGTAAAGCATGAGATTGACAGTACCGTGGCCCAGTATCACGATATGAAGCTGGTGGATATTGACGGAGACGGAGAACTTGAGCTTGTTACCGGAAAGCGCTATAGAGCCCACTGCGGAAATGATCCGGGAGACAATGATCCGGTAGGTATATATTATTTTAAAATAGGCAGGGGAGAGTTTGTAAAACACGTTATCGATTACGGAGAAGCGGGAGAAGCCTCGGGTGTGGGAATTTATTTCTGGGTTGAGGATATAAATGGTGATGGACGACTGGACATTATCGCTCCCGGCAAGGAAGGGTTGTTCCTTTTTGAAAACCTTGGATACGTGTAGGTTTTTCAATAATCTGGCGGGTAGTGTTCTTTGTTTTCCATTTTTAAGAATTATCCGGATAGAAAGGGGATAACTGTGAATAAAGTACGAATTGGATTTGTAGGAGTAGGGTTTATGGGGCAAAAAGCCCATCTGTCCAATTATGCTGCTTTGGATGACTGTGAAATAGTAGCCATTGCTGAGCCCCGTGTACAGCTGGCCGAGAAAGTGGCACGCCGGTATGGTGTGGAAAAGGTGTATAAAAACCATAGAGAACTATTAGAAAACTGTGAAGTTGATGCTATAGTTGCAGCGCAGCCTTACAGACACCATATAAATATCGTACCCGATATCCTTAAGGCCGGAAAGCCGCTGTTTACCGAAAAACCCCTTGCTCTTTCGGTAGAGTCCGGGGAATATCTTGCACAGCTGGCCGATGAAAAGGGTGTTATCTATATGGTGGGCTATCATAAACGCTCGGATCCGGCTATGGAATATGCGAAAAATCTGGTGGATGAATGGAAAGCAACCGGTGAATACGGAAAGCTTAGATATATCAGGATAACTATGCCGCCCGGTGACTGGGTAGGTGGTGCCGGTGATGCTATCACATCCGATGAACCTTATCCGGAGATCCAGCTGGAGCCGGATGCGCCGTACTTCGATAAGGAGACAGCTCAGGCTTATGACAGCTTTGTTAACTATTATATTCACCAGGTAAATGCCCTGCGGTTTTTATTTGGGGAACCATATAAAGTTACCCATGCCGACAGTTCAGGGGTGCTGTTGGTTGCCCGGAGCGATAGCGGTGTGACCGGCATTATTGAAATGGCTCCCTATGAAAATACCATAGACTGGCAGGAGAGCATTCTGGTATGTTTTGAAAAGGGATATGTAAAGATTGAGCTTCCACCGCCCCTTGCATCTCAGCAGCCGGGGCGCGTTACCGTTATGATGGATGGCGGGAAGGAGGAACCGGTGACGGTTCAGCCTGCATTACCCAGGATACATGCCATGAAAAAGCAGGCCATGAATTTTCTGGCTGCGGTTAGAAAGGAAAGACCGGCACCCTGTGAAGCAAGAGAGGCTGTGGGAGATTTGAAGATAGCCAGAGATTATATTTTAATGCACAGATCAAAATTGTGATGCCGCAAACTCCCGCCTCGTTTTTATATTTTATATGACAGTGATGGTTGCATCTCATTAGCTTTCAAGAGTACAAGCGTGCTTTACTGATTTGCAGGATATTATGGAAATCACCTTGCGGAAAGGCTTAGAACCTGTTAATGCAGCGGAGAATAAGGCCGAATCACTGATTGAGCGAAGCAAGTTTGATGAAGGCCCCGGAGCAAGTTTTACAGGCTCTTGGCCTTTAGCTCCAGTGAGCAGAATTATTCTTCTATCAATGAGCATTGTGTGCAGAATACTATGGAAATCACCTTGTGAAAAGGCTTAGAACCTGTTAACGAAGCGGAAGACAGCCGGAACCAATGTCTGAGCGTAAGCGAGTTTTGGTGGAGGCCTGGAGCGAGTGCTACAGGTTCTTAGCCTTGAACTTAAGTGATTGGAATAGTATTCTGCACATACACTGTACCCGGTTATACTGCTACCAATGAGCATTGTATGAAGAATATTATGAAAGCCTTGGACTCCAGTAATTGGAATAATATCCTGCACAATAAATCCTGAAAAGATATGTTGTACCCCCTGGAGCCCTGTAATACTTGACTTTTGCAATTCGTAAACTTATAATATTTCTTGTTATTCTATTGATATAGGGGGATTGGAACAGTTGGGAGTTATCGTTGCAAAGTTTGGAGGAACTTCTCTATCATGTGTTGAACAATTCTGTAAAGTACGGGATATTATTTTGAGCGATGCAAACAGACGCTATGTGATTCCTTCCGCACCTGGAAAGCGTTATAGTAATGATACAAAAATAACAGATCTTTTATATATGTGTCATGAACGGGCAAGGCAGTCTCTTGCCTTTGATGATATTTTTAATGTAATAGCACAGCGGTATAAGGAAATTATTGAGGGGTTAGATCTTAATTTGGATCTTGAACCCGAGTTAAATGAGATAAAAACAAAGATTCAGGAGGGCGCATCGGCAGATTACACAGCTAGCAGGGGTGAATATCTGAACGGTATTATTCTTGCCGAGCTCCTTGGCTATGATTTTATCGATGCTGCCGATATAATACTGTTTGACAGCAAGGGAGCATTTGACAGTGAGGGTACAAATGAGGCAGTAATTCAGCGTTTGCAGCATCATGAACGGGCTGTTATCCCGGGTTTTTATGGTTCAATGCCTGACGGTCAGATAAAGACCTTTTCCCGCGGGGGCTCGGATATCACTGGAGCCATTGTAGCCAGAGGTGTTAATGCTGATATATATGAAAACTGGACCGATGTATCCGGTTTTATGATGGCTGATCCTAAAATAGTAGACAATCCAAAGCCTATCCGCAAGATTACTTATCGTGAGCTTCGTGAGCTTGCTTATATGGGAGCCAGTGTACTGCATGCAGATTCAATATTTCCGGTTAAGAAAGCCGGAATCCCGGTTCATATAAAAAATACCAATGCTCCTTCAGATCCGGGTACAATAATAGTCAATGAGGCAGAACCCGTTTGCTGTACGGGTGGCATAACAGGTGTAGCCGGGAGGAAGGGTTTTACCGTAATTGCTATTGAAAAGACATTTTTGCATGATGAACTGGGTTTTGGAAGAAGGCTTCTTTCGATTATTGAATCCAATGGCATATCATTTGAGCATATGCCGTCGGGTATTGATACTATTTCCCTGGTGATCGCGGACTCACAGCTTGATGGAAAGCTTGAAAAAGTATTGAAGGAGATTAAAGAACAGCTGAAACCTGATTCTGTTGAAGTTTATTCCAACATGGCATTGATTGCCACGGTTGGAAGGGGTATGGCCCGAACCCCGGGCATAGCCGCCAAACTGTTTACAGCGTTGGGAAGGGAAGGTATAAACGTACGGATGATTGACCAGGGTTCAAGCGAAATTAATATTATAGTCGGGATCGAAAATGAAGATATGGAAGATGCTGTAAGGGCAATATACCATGCTTTTGTTGATGGCGATAGTTAAGGACATGGCGATGAAGGATAAATTGCAGATTAACCCTTTACAAATTCATGTAATTTGGTTATAATACACTAAAATATAGAATTTCATCTCGTGCGATTAAACGTGGCGATGAGGAAGAGTAGATACCTTTGAGGGCTTAGCGAGTCGGGGATGGTGGAAGCCCGATCCTGTCCAAGGGTATTGAAAATCACCTCTGAACGGCCGGCTGAAAGGTTTTCCGAGTAGGTTAGGACGGACCTCCCGTTACCGAGGGCGCATATAGGTTTTACCCGTATGCGGCTGAGTGGATATACATGTGTTATATCAAGATCAGGTGGTACCGCGGAAGATAACCTTTCGTCCTGATAACAGGATGAAAGGTTTTATTTATATTGGTTAGAAAAAACAATCGTTGGATTTTGGAGGGAACAGAATGTACAAAAAGGTATCTACAAGTTTGAATTTTGCTGAAAGAGAACAAAAGATACTGGAATTTTGGAAGGAAAACTGCATATTCGAAAAAAGTATACAGATGCGGGAAGGAGGACCTGTATTTACCTTTTATGACGGACCTCCTACGGCTAACGGAAAACCGCATATAGGACATGTTATCACCCGGGTAGTAAAGGATATTATACCGCGCTACAAGACCATGAAGGGGTATAAGGTGCTTCGAAAGGCAGGCTGGGACACCCATGGGCTTCCTGTGGAACTGGAAGTGGAAAAGGAGCTGGGTATAAACGGTAAGCCCGAGATTGAAAAATACGGTGTCGAACCGTTTATAAAAAGGTGTAAACATAGCGTATGGAAATACAAGCAGGAATGGGAAAAAATGAGTGAGCGGGTGGCTTTTTGGGCCGATATGGACAATCCCTATGTTACGTATGAAAATGATTATATTGAATCGGTGTGGTGGGCACTTAAGAAGATATGGGATAAAGGCTTGCTTTATAAGGGACATAAGATCGTTCCCTATTGTCCCCGCTGCGGAACGCCGCTGTCCAGCCACGAAGTAGCTCAGGGGTACAAAGATGTCAAAGAACCTTCAATATATGTTAAGTTCAGGGTTAAAGGAGAACAGCAGACCTACCTCATGGCCTGGACCACTACTCCATGGACCCTGCCCTCTAACGTAGCCCTTACTGTAAATGGTAAAGAGACCTATATCAAGGCAAAATGCAGTGATGAGGTATATATTCTGGCAGAGGCTCTGGCTCCGGACGTGCTTAAAGAGGAGTACGAGGTACTTGACAGAATGACCGGAGATCAGCTGGTAGGTATGGAATACGAACCTCTGTTTGATTTTCCCAAAGTGGATAAGAAGGCTTATTATGTGGTAGCTGATGATTTTGTTACCCTGACAGAGGGTACCGGCATAGTTCATACTGCACCTGCTTTTGGTGAGGATGACGCTAGGGTTGGGAATAAATATGATTTGCCTTTTGTTCAGCTGGTGGATGCAGAAGGGAAGTTCGTTGAGGAAGTTGAACCATGGAAAGGGGTATTTGTAAAGGATGCGGACCCCGAAATCATCAAAAATCTGGACCAGAGAAATCTTGTGTATGCTGTAGCTGACTACGAACACTCCTATCCGTTCTGCTGGAGATGCGACACTCCCCTGCTTTACTATGCAAGGGATACCTGGTTTATAAGAATGACAGCTGTAAGAGATCAGTTGCTAAAGAACAACAGTCAGATTAACTGGCTTCCTGAGAATATCAAGGATGGCCGTTTTGGCAAATTCCTTGAAAATGTCGTAGACTGGGGATTGAGCCGTGAGCGGTACTGGGGAACCCCGCTTCCGATATGGGAATGTGAATGCGGATACCGCCATATGGTTGGAAGTATAGCTGAACTTAAGGAAATGGGCCTTGATGTGCCTGAGGACATAGAACTTCATAAACCGTATATAGACCGGGTATTTTTAAGATGTCCTGAATGTAAAGAGGGTAAGATGAAGAGAGTTCCGGAGGTAATCGACTGCTGGTTTGACTCTGGAGCTATGCCTTTTGCTCAATGGCACTATCCTTTTGAAAACCAGGAGTTATTTAATGAAAACTTCCCTGCGGATTTTATAAGCGAGGCCGTTGATCAGACCCGGGGCTGGTTCTATACTCTGCTTGCAATCTCCACATTGTTGTTTGATCAACCGTCTTACAAAAACGTAATTGTCCTTGGTCTCATACTGGACAAAGACGGCCAGAAGATGAGTAAGCACAAGGGCAATGTTGTGGATCCCTGGGAGGTACTGAATCGACTGGGTGCCGATGCAGTGCGGTGGTACTTCTTTTCCAGCAGTGCGCCGTGGCTTCCCAGCCGTTTCTACGATGAAGCGGTCAGTGAGTCTCAAAGAAGGTTTATGTCCACTTTGTGGAATACCTATGCTTTCTTTGTACTGTATGCCAACATCGATAAATTTGATCCGACACAGTATACTCTGGATTATGATAAGCTGTCGGTTATGGACAGATGGATACTGTCAAGGCTGCACTCACTTATAGCATTTGTAGATGACAGCCTCAACCGGTATCGCATAACCGAAGCCGCAAGAGCAATACAGGATTTTGTGGATGAGCTCAGTAACTGGTATGTAAGAAGGAGCCGCGAACGTTTCTGGCAGAAGGATATGCCTCAGGATAAAATAAATGCCTATATGACGTTGTACACTGTTCTGGTGGAACTGGCCAAACTGGCGGCGCCATTTGTACCGTTTATGACTGAGGAAATATACGGCAACCTGGTAAAGAGCGTACAGCCCGATGCGTTAGAAAGCATACATCTGTGCGACTATCCCAAGTCAGATGCCAAATGGATTGACAAAGAGCTGGAGGAAAACATGGATACCGTGCTTAAGCTGGTAACGCTGGGGCGGGCCTGCCGTAATACCGCCAATATAAAGATACGCCAGCCTCTTGGGGCCATGTATGCAAAGCTCAGTCAGACACTGCCTGAGATGTTTGGGGATCTGGTAAAGGATGAGCTGAACATCAAAGAACTGGTGTTTACGGAAGATATTGATAATTTTACCACTGTTACCATAAAGCCTCAGCTTAAGACCCTTGGGCCGCGATACGGTAAATTAGTGCCCGGGATCAGGGAAGCCTTAAAGGAATTTGACGGGAAAAAGGCATTGGAGGCTTTCAGGAACGGGCAACCTATTAAGCTTACCGTTCAAGGTCAGGCAATTGAACTTACGGAGGATGACGTGTTGATTGAAACCAGCCATAAGGAAGGCTTTGTGGTGGATAGCAACAGAGATATAGCTGTAGCCCTTGACACCAACCTTACTTCCGAGCTGATAGAAGAAGGCTTTGTACGGGAGATCGTCAGCAAGGTTCAGAACATGCGTAAAGAGGCAGGATTTGAGGTGCAGGACAGAATTGAACTGTACTACTTCAACAATGAAAGGATTGCAGGCATAATACAAAGAAACATGAAAACAATAGCTGACGAAGTACTGGCTACAAAAGTTGCCGAAGGTGAGGCTAACGGTTATACAAAAGAGTGGAATATAAACGATGAAAGGGTAACATTAACAGTTGTAAGAAAATAAACGGATTTAAAATGGGGTTTTAAAACCCCATTTTTTTCTGGATATACTATCAGACTTTTTTATGCATTTCACTGATAATGTTTATAATGGTTTTGAATAATATTCTTCTATCAATGAGCATTGTGTGCAGAATACTATAGAAATTACCTTGTTAAAAGGCTTAGAACCTGTTAACTAAGCGGAAGACAGCCGGAAGCAATGTTTGAGCGTAAGCAAGTTTTGGTGGAGGCCTGGAGCGAGTTTTACGTATTTCTAGCTTTGGAACACCAGTGATTGGAATTATATTTTTCAAATCGTAATGTTTACGGTATTGAAGGGAGTCTTGACATTGCTTATGATTGATAATATATAAAAAGTGAGTTTAGGATTTATATGGATAAAAAATGGAGGGAATAAGCATGAAGTGGATTGATATTACTTTGCCCATGGAGGAAGGCCGTCCAAATTGGCCGGGTGACATCCCTTTTGCCCATCACATAACCCGTCAAATAGGGAAGGATGGCTCCCATGCCAATGTGTCAACAATTGAAAGCAGTGTACATTTTGGTACACATCTTGATGCACCCTATCACTTTATAGCTGACGGCAAGAAGATTGATGAACTGGATTTGAACGTACTCATTGGCCCCTGTCAGGTAGTGGAGGTGCCCTCCGCAGGAGTACATGTCGATTTGGAGGCTCTCAAGCGGACTGTGGTTCCCGGCGTGAAAAGATTACTTATAAAAACGGACAATTCCCAACGGATCCACGACAGGGAGTTCCATAAAAATTTTGTGGCTTTGTCTCCCGAAGCAGCCCGCTGGTTGATAGACCAGGGGATAAAGCTCGTAGGTATTGACTATTTCTCCATTGGACCTTATGGAGATACCAAAGATGTCCATCACATAATTTTAGGACCCAATGATACGGTGGCACTGGAAGGGGTTGATTTGTCGAAGGTAGATCCGGGCTTCTATTATCTTATCTGCCTTCCCATGAAGATAAAGGATGCGGGAGGAGCCCCTGTGAGAGTATTGCTGGGAGCTGAGGAATAAAAAAACCTGAAAGTCAGGGCATTACATGAGAATTGTGTTCGCTTTTTTTGTAAAATGCATGAGTAAGGCGATAATTGAATAGGAAAGCATATAAAAACGCTAATTGCTGTGGATTCAGAAGCGGAAAAAGAGGTAAAATAAGATGTGATAAGCAATATGCAAAAGAAGGAGCAGCAGAAAAATGAAGGAGTATTATGTCGACCTGCATGTCCACATAGGAAGAGCTTCTGACGGAAGGATTATAAAAGGAGGTACCGCCAGGAATCTCACCTTTGCCAATATTGCCTATGAAGCGCGATACCGCAAGGGAATCAATGCCATTGGGGTAGTGGACTGTGTTTCACCATGGATTATAAGGGATATAGAAGAGCTGCTGGACAAAGGACAGCTTGAAGAACTGCCCGAGGGAGGTATGAATTACAGGGATGATCTGGTGCTGTTGCTGGGTTCAGAAATTGAAACCAGGGAGCAGAATAGATGTCATGCCCATTCGCTGGTATTTTTCCCCCGGCTTTCTCAGGTTAAAGAGTTTTCCAGAATTATGGACAAACATATGACTAATCTGCCGGAGAATTCTACAGTCAGCCGGTTGTCGGGCCAACAGCTTTTTGATATAGTGGATTCCCTCGGGGGTTTTTATATGCCAGCCCATGTTTTTACTCCCTATAAGGGTTTTTATGGTAACTGCACCCACAGCCTGTATACCGTTTTTGATGAGGAATCTTTCGGTAAAATCTCGGCGATAGAGCTGGGGCTCAGTGCCGATTCTCAAATGGCAGGTATGCTGTCCGAGCTGGACGGAAAGTCCTTTACCAGTAATTCCGATGCCCATTCGCTGATTAAGATGGGAAGGGAATACAATGTGATGAGGCTTGGGGCTTTGAATTTCCAGGAGGTGCTAAAGGCTTTAAAAGGTGAGGACGGGAGAGGGATTGTTGCTAATTACGGCCTTGATCCCAAGCTGGGGAAATACCACAGGACTTTCTGTTTAAAATGTAAAGAGACTGCCGGCGATCCTCCTCCGGTGCTCAGATGTCCTAACAACCCAAAACACAGGGTGGTGGTAGGTGTCAGAGATCGTATTGAGGTCATCGGGGATCGGACGCAAAACCCGGAAGAAACCTTAGGGGATTCACTTCCTAATATTCGTCCTCCCTATCATTATCAGGTGCCGCTTAATTTTTTACCCGGTGTGGGGCCAAAAACCATTGACAGGCTGATTAACGAATTCGGGACCGAAATGAATATCCTGCACAGGGTTAAGCCGGAGGAACTGAGTAAGGTGGTATCCCAACCCATAGCGGATATGATAATTAAAGGTCGTGAAGGGAAGCTCAATATAGAACATGGCGGTGGAGGAGTGTACGGCAAGGTCTTGGATTAAGGGGGATGTTGTGTGATTTATATTGTGACGGCTTTACCGTGGGAGGCTCGTCCTATAATTGATAGATACAATCTGAAACGTGAAGGCGATCCCAGATATTTTCCGGTGTTCAGCGGCAATGATATGCGCCTTATAGTGAGCGGGGTCGGCAAGATTGCTTCATCAATAGCAGCCACCTATCTGCTCGCCGGGGAAGAAACCGGTCAGGATACAGCAATTGTAAATATCGGGTTATGCGGTGCCGTAAATCAGGAGCATCCTATTGGAACCTCCGTTCTGGTAAATAAAATTGTGGACCATGAGACCGGGAATGAGTATTATCCCGACATACTGTTGAAACACCCTTTCATAGAAGGCAGTATTGAAACCCACAGCCGGGTTGTCAGGCGGGAAAACGTTGACGGCGGGCAAACACGGATCCTGGCTGATTATGTGGATATGGAGGCTTCGGGTTTTTATCAGGCTGCAGTCAGGTTTTTATCCCCCCATCAGATATACGTAATCAAAATTATTAGTGATTACCTGGACGTGAAGGATTTTCACAAGGACAGGGTTACCGGTTGGATTGCCCGGGCTGTTGATGATATTTATGGATTTCTGGAACAGGTCAGAATGTTTTGCAAGTCCAATGAGCCGGTTTTTTCTGAAGCCGAACAATGCTATCTGGAGAACATCAAAGAAAGACTGCGACTTACGGTAACTCAGGGACATCAGCTTGTTGATTTGGCCCGGAAATACAAGATCAGGACCGGTAAACCGCTGCCGGATTTTTCGGACGTTATTGGAATTGAAGTTAAGGTAAAGGCTGAGGGGAGGAAAGCATTTGAGGGAATCAAAAGGATACTCACTGCAGAGTAAATTTTCCCACATATATATAGAGCAAAAAGCCTTATCGTATCCGGTTACCCGTCATATTCTTGAGCACTTTCCCAGGTCGGTGAAAGTGGTAATTCAGCATTATAAGGATGTGTTCAACAGGCCTCATCAGAATTTCAGGCGGCAAAAGGATTCTCCCAAACTGATTCTGGCTGTAAAGGAAGAGCCCTTTTTTTATCAGGGACCCGAAATATGTGAGGATTTTGGTAATAAAAATTTTTATTACACGTCATGCATTTTAAACTGTCTTTATGACTGTCATTATTGTTATTTACAAGGTCTTTACACATCGGCCAATATTGTAATATTTGTGAACATAGAAGATTTTTTTAAAGCTGTAGGAAAACTGCTTGAGCATGAAAGTCTGTATCTTTGTGTATCTTATGATACTGATCTTCTGGCGTTTGAAGGTATCGTACCTTATGCATCCCGATGGATAGATTTTGCAAGCAGCAAACAAAATCTGAGTATTGAACTGAGAACCAGAAGTGTTAACTATGAAGCTATCAGAGGGTTAAAACCTGCTGAACAGGTGATATTAGCCTGGTCACTATCTCCTCAGGAAGTTGCACAGCGTTATGAAAGCCTGGCTCCGTCCCTGGAAGCAAGGTTGCTGGCAGTAAAAGCTGCTGTTGAAGACGGCTGGAAGGTTCGGCTGTGTTTTGAACCTATACTTAAAATGCAGGGGTGGCAGGAGATCTATTCTGAATTTTTGAACAACGTATTTGCAACGATTCCGGCTGAAGGGATTTTTGATGCGAATATTGGAGTTTTCCGCATGAACAGGGAGCAGTTCAAAAGGATCAGCAGATTCCGGATGGATACCGATGTATTTGTTTACCCGATGATGTGTTCGGAGGAAGGGATAATGAGCTATGTTGAGGAAAAGGAGATGAAGGACTTTATACGTCAGAAGCTTGTACGGTATCTGCCCGAGCATAAGATATATGGCTAATATATGACTATTGGTCATGAAACCGGATATTTTTTCTGCAGGATTTTGAAAATCTTTGCAGAAATTGATAAATAACAGAAAAAGCTGGAGAGGAGTGAAGTTCACCATGGCAATCAGTGTTAAGGAAATTGAATACAAGGAATACGGGAAATGCGTTGAGATCTCCAATGGTACGGTTGATGTAGTGGTTACTGTGGATGTGGGGCCGAGAATTATACGATTTGGCTTTATCGGCGGTGAGAACGAGTTATGTGAAGCTCCTGGAGCATCTCAACCCATAGGCGGCCCTGTTGGTGGTGTATGGAAAATAAAAGGCGGACACAGATTATGGCATAGTCCTGAAAATATGCCTCGTACCTATATCCCTGATGATAATTCTGTGGAATGGTGCGAAATCGATAACGGTATTAAGGTTAGGCAAAAGATTGAACCATGGGCGCAGATTGAAAAGGAAATGGAGATTACCCTTGCTGCCTGCTGTGACAGGGTCAGGATAGTTCATCGTTTGACGAACAGAAATGCATGGCCCGTTGAGTTTTCTGTATGGGCGCTGACAGTGGTGGCACCGGGTGGAAAGGAGATTATTCCTCAGCCCCGAAGGGATACCGGCTTGTTGGGCAATCGCGTCATTGCTTTATGGCCTTATTCAAAGATGAATGACCATCGCATCTACTGGGGAGATAAATATATTGTATTGCAGCAGGATCCTAACACACGATATCCGTTTAAATTTGGAATAAATAATGAGGATGGATGGGCAGCTTACTTCAACCACGGGAATTTGTTCATAAAACGGTATATTCATCAAATGGGGGCTAAATACCCCGATTTCGGTGTTTCCTATGAAACCTACACTACCGATTTTATGCTTGAGATGGAAAGCCTGTCGCCGTTGACTCTTGTAGAACCCAACGCCACTCTATCCCATGTGGAGGAGTGGGAGCTTATTGGTGATGTGGAAATTCCGTCCAACGATGAAGCGGAAATTGATAGAGTGGTCAAAGAGCATATAGTGTGCTGCAGCTGCGATTGTTGTTAACAGCAGATAAGCGGACTATGAAAATAGTCCGCTTAAATTTTTTTAGAGTTTGTTCCGTTTACACAAAATTCCTGTTTGAATAAACAGCAGCGTTGTGATATTCTTAATAGGGTAAGCCATATATTTCTACATTTAATAACAAATTCAGTGGAGGTGGTAGTGTGGACACTGGCCCTAGTTGTTTACCTAGAAGTAGTAACAGAATAATATGTAAGGGGGTGGTTCATTCTGCTGCCTCTGTTTTCCATTTAATAATAAATAATACAAATCCTGTATGTTGATATAAGGATTCTGTCAGCTCAAGCCATACATTATTTCGTCTCTATATGATTAAAGTGCATACTATATATACAGCAACAGAGATGCGGCGGATGTATGTTTAATAATGAGGAAAACACGGGGCAGCGGTTTTGGCACGTGTTGAGGTATTATAATGTGTCAGTTATGAAGAATAATCATATGGAGAAAAGGAGGTAATGATATGGCTTTAGAGGATTTGATGATGCTGTTAAACGAGAAAAGATATGTTGAATGGAAAGAAAGAATAAAGGAATTACAGATACCTGATATTGCTGAATTTATAGATGAGCTTGATACGAAGCATGCTATTATAGCTTTCAGACTGCTTCCAAAAGAGATCGCAGCCGATGTTTTTTCCTATCTGTCTTCCGAGCGTCAGAGTGAGATATCCATGCTGGTTGATGAAAAAGAGCTGACCGAAATTATGGACGATCTCTTTTTTGACGATAAAATAGATTTTCTGGAAGAGATGCCTGCCAACGTGGTCAAAAGGATTTTGAGAAATGTTTCTGAAGCGGAGAGAAGACTGATCAATCATTTTCTCACATATCCCGATAATTCTGCAGGCAGCCTGATGACAATTGAGTTTGTAGATCTGAAAAAAGAGATGACGGTAGGCAATGCCCTGGAAAAAATACGGAGGATTGGCAGGGACCGTGAAATAGTTTATACCTGTTATGTTACCGACGCGAAACGTAAACTGGAAGGCATAGTTTCATTGAAAGATCTGGTTTTAGCTTCTCCTGATGAAAAGGTCGAGGATATCATGAGAAAGGAAGTCATCTATGTTGATACCTATGATGATCAGGAAGACGTTGCTGACATATTCAAGAAATATGACTTCCTTGCTTTGCCGGTGGTGGATCAGGAACAAAGGCTGGTAGGAATAATAACAATCGACGACATTGTTGATGTCATTGAGCAGGAGAATACCGAGGACTTCCAGCGCATTGCGGCTATTCAGCCTTCGGAAATCGAGTATTTGGAGGCCACTCCACTGGTGTTGGCCAGACAGAGGATTGTATGGCTTATGATATTGATGATTTCTGCTACCGTAAGCGGATATATAATCCGAAGGTTTCAAGTTGCCATTGAGGCGGTAGTTGCCTTGACGGCTTTTATCCCTATGCTGATGGATACCGGTGGAAATGCAGGTTCCCAGTCATCGGTGACGGTAATCAGAAGTCTTGCACTTGGAGAGTTGAAGCTAACTGATATTCTAAAGGTGATTAGGAAAGAGCTTCAGATTAGCATACTGGTCGGGCTTGGATTGACGCTTGTGAATTTTATCAGGGTATATTTTATAGAAGGTTATGATATTTCCATTGCATTCACTATATCCTTGACCTTATTTCTGACTGTTATTTTTGCTAAATTAATCGGCGGCACACTACCAATGGTTGCTAAAAAAGTAGGGCTTGATCCCGCCATAATGGCCAGTCCTCTGATTAGCACAATTGTAGACGCTGTTTCTCTGATAATATATTTTTCACTGGCTGTAAAGATTTTGCATATAGCAGTTTGAAATAAATCACAAAAGAATTTAGCCCATTACTGTGACAGGGTTGTAATCCTTTTACAGTAATGGGCTAAATTTATGCAATCAGATATCTGAAACAGATATGTATACAGTATGGCCTTTCAAAGATATAAAATGCGACAGCCCGATACCTATATGCAGGTTTTTATTGTCTGGTTTGTTTTTACAGATTCTAAAGCCAGTTCCCGTATTTGGACAATCCTTCTGGCCTCTTCAGGTTTAACGGCTAATTCTTCTCCGTACAGCAGATGTTGAGCTATGTTTTTATAATATTTGGTCCAGTCTCCCGGAACTGATTCCAATTGTTGTGCCGGCTGGTTCTTTGAGTAAAGCACGCCTGTAAAGCCAGAGTCCTGTATTGAATCAGGTATTGTCTCCCCTCTTTGTAAAGCTGCTTCCTGAGGGTCGTACCCTTCACAGACAAGCCTGGAACGGCTTCCCCAGACATCCCAGCCTTTTATACGCTTATGACTGCTGTTTGCAGTTTCTATTATGTGTCTGGTGCCATCCTCATATACCAGAAGGCATAGCGCCCAAGTTTCGACATCAACTTCTTTAACTGAATATTGCATATCACAATAAACTGATACTACTTTTGCAGGGTTGAGCAATAAAGCCTGATCGATAAGATGGGCACCCCAGTCGCTTAATATTCCGCCGCCTTTGGCCCTTGAACTTCTCCACCGTCCCGGTTGAGGAGTGCTGGTGGTATACACGTATGACTTGGTGATCCTTGGATCGCCCAGATAACCTTCAAGCATATACTTTTGTACTGTAAGGAAATCCTCATCCCAACGGCGGTTATGGAATACGCTCAGCATTCTTTTGTTATCATGAGCAGCCTGTATCATGTTGTCAGCTTCTTTGGTTGTCAAACACATTATCTTATCGGTTACAACGTGTTTTCCCAGATTCAGCGCCTGTATAGAAAGTTCAGCATGGGAATCATGTGGGGTGGCTATGACTACCAGTTCTATATCGGGGTCTTCCAGTAGCTGTTGCGGGCTTGTATAAACTTTTAAGTTGTCCTTCTCCGCTTCGTTCTTTCTATCGGGATTTGATGTGCTGACGGCACAAAGCTCCAGACCTTCAGCAGCTTCAATAAGCGGCTGATGTAAAACCCTTCCTGCGTAACCATACCCGATAATACCCGTTTTTATCCTTCTGGCTGTTTTGTCCACAACCTCACCTCCAGGATATAAGTGGCCTTATATACCATTATAACCCATTATCTGTTTTATTGCCATGAATCTATAGGGGGTACAGTATAGTTATGAATAATATTATGGAAGCCACTTTGCGGAAAGGCTTAGAGCCTGTTAACGCATTGGAGGATAAGGCGAATCACTGTCTGAGTGAAGCGAGTTTAATGAAGGCCCGGGGCGAGTGATACAGGTTCTTAGCCTTTAGCTCCAGTGAGCTGGATAATATCCTTCTATCAATGAGCATTGTGCGCAGAATACTATGGAAATCACCTTGGAACACCAGTGATTGGAATAGTATTCTGCAAATACACTATACTCGATTACACTGCCACCAATGAGCATTGCGTGAAGAATATTATGGAAGCCGCCTTAGAGCTCCAGTGGCTGGAATAGTATTATTCATAACACTAATAGGCATTACATATTTATGTTGACAAAGCAAGCCAGAGGTGTTAGTATGGAAAAAAAAAAAAATATTGACGGGGAGCTGAAGCAATTCGGCTGAGAGGGAGTTGTATGACTCCGACCCATGAACCTGATCTGGGTAATGCCAGCGTAGGGACTAAATTGTGAGTGAGACTGCATGTCCTTTGTTGGCATGCAGTTTTTTCTTCCCGTCAAAGGAAGGAGAGGTTAACGATGAAAAACACGAATGTAAGAATGTTGGTAGAAGCCGGGGTGATGATAGCTCTTGCACAGGTACTAAGCTATGTAGTAATTTACCAAATGCCCCAGGGCGGATCAGTTACGGCAGGATCCATGGTTCCAATACTGCTTTTTGCAGTACGATGGGGCACGGCACAGGGCCTACTGGCCGGAGCTGTATATGGTATTCTCCAGTTTATATTAGGTCCGAAATGGAGTTATCACATTATTTCAATTTTGTTTGATTATATCGTTGCTTTTGCCTGTCTCGGACTGGCAGGAATGTTCCGCAACAAAGGAATCATTGGGGTTATGTCCGGCACATTTATCGCAGTACTGGGAAGGTTTATATGCCACGTTATCTCTGGTGCAATAGTTTTCGGCAGCTATGCTCCGGAAGGGCAAAACCCCTGGCTGTATTCAATACTGTACAACGGGAGCTTTTTGCTTGCTGAGTGCATTATATCCATGGTTATAATGGGAGTCCTTTATAAAGCAAAAGGAATTTTTAACGACAACCCTACGTATAGTAAATAGAATTGTGGTAAAGCCGAAAATTCATACTGTAATTGTTCAAGAGCTTTGTTTTTTAGTCGGCTGCATGTTAATAATGAGATAGATTATTACCCCTGCGGCAATGATAACATCACCTATGCTGAATACGTTAGAGAATGGAAGCCATTCCGGAAGATGGAAAATATCGCATAACCAGGGAAGCTTTGTGCCATCAGCAATAGCAATGGAATTGTTAAAACCCTGGGCTACCGATTCAGCGTATTTTTCCATGGAGGTGCTCTCCAGGTTGCTGACGTATGTAGGCATATAGCCTCCGTTCAAAGTAATTGCCAGGGTATTTGAAAATATACCGGTTCCTATCACAGGGATTCCGGTTATTTTTCTGTTAAACAGTATAAACAGTAACAATAGTATGTATGAAAGAATATGAAGGCCTGCTGAAATAATACGTGGAATTGTGTTAAAGAACGGTATCCCGGAAAACAGGAGTAATTGGATTATCAGGCCGCCTATAGCCAGCTCGTGTTTTTTAAGCGGATGCATGGTAAGGCATTTTAAACGGCCTCCCCTTGTATAGCCGATCAGAATACCAATTGCAACGGCATAAAGGATAAACATTTACTCCTCCTCATAGTCATAATCCCGTTTTAGTACCTCAATAAAAGCCTGAACCACTTTGGGATCAAATTGGGTGCCGGCACAGCGTCTTAACTCTTCAACAGCCTGGGATTGAGTTAATGCCTTGCGGTAGGGCCGATCTGATGTCATAGCATCATAGCTGTCGGCAACTGCCAGTATTTTTGCTCCGAGAGGTATGGAATTGCCTGAAATCCTATGTGGATATCCCATACCGTCTATGCGTTCATGGTGGTACAGCACATAGATAGCTCCTGTTTTATACGGTTTAAGATTTTTCAACAGACGGTATGCTATCTCAGGATGTTTTTGAATTCTCTCCATTTCATCAGCCGTTAAGCGGCCCCTCTTCATAAGGAGGTTGTCTTGTATGCCAATTTTGCCCAGATCATGCACTCTGCCCGCTATTTCGACTACGCTTATATAATCGGCTGGAAGTTTCATTTGCTGTGCAATTTTTTTAGCATATTCTGCCACTCTGGTTGAATGAGTAGAAGTGTATTCATCCCGTGCGTCTATGGCCTCCGCCAGGACCTTCAATGTTTCTATAGCTTCATCCCGAAGGCTGTAATATCGCTTCATGGCCTGGTCGACCATTATCAGTGGAGGAATCATAATCAATAAGGTGTAGGGACGGTGTGTTTCATATATTAAAGAGGCTGCTGTACTTATGGAGGCCAGTGTCAGATAATAGCCTACAAGAACTTTGAAGTCACTGAAAAATATATTGTGTAAAGTAGTTTTGGTTGTTAAGGATATAGCGATACTTACGAAAAATACATTGAAGAAGTAATAGGAGCAGACACACGCAATAAGAGCCGGCATATCCATGATAAGATCCAGGGCCACGCTTTGCGGAGATAGTTTCAGCCAGTGAAAAAGACTGCCGCTTATTAACAATGTTAACGAATACTGGCCTGTGTTGAAAAAAGCTTTATAATATGGTTTTCTTGATAAGATTTCAATAATCAGCGTAGTAGTTACGGCAATTAATATTGCACCCTTTATATCCAGCAGAATCAACATGCATAAATGTGTAGCAAAGGATAGGGATATTTCAGTGGCACTATCGGATTTAGGGATAACTAGCGGTCTGTATTCTGCAGCGGTATTGAGTACCAGCCAGAATAACAGTTCGGGTACTTTCTCGGCTGAAAACCAGGAGTATGCATATATTATCAATGGAAGTGTACTTAATGCAATGGTAAATATGTACAAGCTGCTAATTTTGTCAGATATTTTATTAACCATAATACTACGCTCTTTCCTTATTTTTTTGCTTGCTTTGAAATTATCCCTTGCACTATATTCGATAAAATTTCCGTAAATCCTCCTTAAAACTGCAAAATAAGAATAATAAAATCAAAAAAATAAGCCCTGTCGGGCTTAAGGGAGTTTTAGAAATTCAGAATGGTATGTAATCGATTATCCCCATTTCATGCCAGCTATACCTG
>ERZ773359.356-NODE-356-length-64432-cov-553.507510_pt1 | contig 64432 bp, 60 predicted proteins | sample MGYA00374955_ERZ773359 | MGnify/ENA primary metagenome ERZ773359 (study PRJEB29098, sample SAMN04486028) | biogas fermenter metagenome | study: EMG produced TPA metagenomics assembly of the Biogas fermentation microbial communities from Germany - Plant 4 DNA1... | reverse complement strand
CGGCGGAGAAAACCTCGAGACAAGTGATCTATATCATTTCCCATTCAGTGAGGGATATAGGGTGTTACTCGAAGCAGCGCAGGCAGCTGATGGTACGACAGAGCCGTATCAGTCTGCCTACGAAATAATGCAACGGGTTCATGATATGATGGAATATAATAACGAAACAATGTACGTTGAGTATATATTTTCTGATCTGTATACCCTAGACCATCCGTCTCCCATAAACGGAAAATATCAAGGGGTCTGCGATGAGTATGGGACCCTGTATACCGCCTTCACCCGCGCACTGGGCATCCCGACGCGATTCCTATCGTTCACCATGGAACTGCCTTCCGGTAATATAACAGGGCATGCTATTGCAGAATCATGGAATGGAAATGCCTGGATCCACTCGGATCCAACATGGGATGTATTTGACAATCCCCAGGTTTACAGGGCAGCGGGAAACAACCACATCAACATCACCATCTACGGTGACGCCGATGACTCCTATTACACGCAGGACCCGAACGACCCAACCGGCGATGGCATTCTCAGGTACGAAGATTTCAGAACGCAGATTCTCCTCGGAGAGGTTCCGAGGTATAACTAACCCTTTTTTATGTCGAAAAGCGTTGTCCTTCTGATGCTCGGTCTCATCCTTGCGGTGCTTGTCTGCAGCATACCCGCAGATGCGGTCGTGACGCCTCTCCCTGGGCAGGGAAACCAGACGGGAATTCTGTTTGGGGTTCACCCGAACGCGAAGACCAACGAGACGATCACCGCATTCATCGCTGAACATGGGGAGATCTGGTGGCATGAGAGCACGTACAACCACACGCATGAGTACGTGTACATCGTGCCGGCGAACGCCTGCGAAGAACAGCTCGTCTATTTAAACAAGATTAGAGCCGATGAACACGGCGGCGAACAGTCCATCGGGCAAATCTGGATTATCGGCTGCGATGAGGCGCTGCCCCTGGCCGCGGAACTCACCTTCCCGAAGATTTTTGCGAAGTACCCGGCGCTCAGCAACGACGGCGGGGTGCGGTCGTACGTCGAGAATCAATCCCCCAACCGCTATGAGGAGATCACGTCCAAACCTTCTCGGGCGCAGGTCTACTTCATCAACGATACCGGCGTGTTCACGGAGTACATCGTCGACCTCTCGGGAGGAGAGATCGTCTCCACCACCTACATCTCGGAAGAGAACCTCACGGTCGGGAGAGCCGAAGCGGAGGCGCAGGTCCTCTCCGGGCAGTCTCCGGGCGCCTGCGTCGAGAACGTCGTGCTGAAAGTCTACGACAGCGACCGGATAGTCTGGGAGATCACCGTTCGGGCCGGTCGGGAGACGGACGTCGTGCAGATCCCCTCGGACCTGGCGCCCGGGCAGTCGCTCCGGACGACGACGCCGGGGTTCGGAACGATCCTCGCGGCTTTTGGCGTAGGGATGAGTTTCGTCCTGTACCGGAAGCGGAGATAGGGTCGGGGCGGCGGATACGCCCTTTGCAAACGCTCCTGTCCGGCATGCGCGCCTGCCCATCCGGGCATGAGGGGGCATCCCGCTCGAACTCCGCTTTGGTGAAACATCGCCCCTCCAGGCGGCACACCTGAAGAACGGGTTGGACCCGGCCTTGTCCCCGGGCCGATCCAAAAAAAAAGTTTACTCTCCCTTCAACATCGCGTTGATCGCCGCAGCTGCCTTCTTCGCCGAGCCCATAGCCTCGATCACCGTCGCCGCGCCGGTGACGATGTCACCGGCGGCGTAGACGTGGGGAATAGACGTCCGACCGTTCTCGTCGACGATGACGTTGCCCTTCCGTCCGCGCTCAAGGCCCGGGATCAGAGAGACAAGGAGCGGGTTCGGGCTTGTGCCGATTGCCTGGATGACCATATCCACATCAAGGGTGAACTCGCTTCCCTCGATCGGCTTTGGAGAGCGGCGACCGCTCGCGTCGATACCGCAGAGGGCCATCTTCACGCACTCGATCCCTGTGACGTGCTGATCGCCAAGGATCCGGACCGGATTGGCGCAGGTGTAAAACTCGATCCCTTCCTCCTTTGCATGAACGACCTCCGCTCTTCGTGCCGGCATCTCTTCTTCGCCGCGCCGGTAGATCAGAAAGACCTTTGCTCCCAGACGGCGTGCCACCCGGGCGGCGTCCATCGCGACGTTCCCGCCGCCGATGACCGCAACGCGAGCCGCATGCAAGACCGGGGTGTCGAACTCCGGGAACGCCTCGGCGTGCATCAGGTTCACCCTCGTCAGGAACTCGTTTGCAGAGTAGACACCGTTTAAGTTCTCGCCGGGGATGCCCATGAACGCGGGGAGCCCCGCCCCGGTCGCGAGGAAGACCGCATCGTAAGAGAGGAGTTCGTCCACGCCGATGCTTCTTCCCACAACGTGATTCTTCTTTAACCGGGCGCCGAGAGCGAGAACCTGGTCGATCTCCGCTTTGACGACATCTTTCGGGAGCCTGAACGCAGGGATGCCGTAGGTCAGAACACCACCGGCCTCGTGGAGCGACTCAAAGATCGTGACGGCGTGACCGGCGCGGGCGAGTTCGGCCGCGGCCGTCAGCCCGGCCGGACCGGACCCAACGACGGCCACACGCCTTCCGGTCGGCTTTGCCACCTCAGGGAGATCGGGCCCGTTTGCCCGTTCCCAGTCGGCCACGAACCGCTCGAGCGCGCCGATCCGGATCGGGGTTTCCTTGTTGCCGAGGATGCAGACGCCCTCACACTGGGTCTCCTGCGGGCAGACCCTGCCGCAGATGGCGGGGAGCATGTTCTGCTCCTTGAGCGCCCGTGCAGCTGCCGGGAAGTTGCCTTCCGCGACCTCGCGGATAAACGCGGGGATATCGATGCCGACCGGGCAACCCCGAACACAGAGCGGTCTCTTGCATTGCAGGCACCGCGCCGCCTCGTTGATAGCCTCGTCCGTGGAAAGACCGATATCGACCTCACCAAAGTCGCGGATCCTTACGTCTGCCGGCCGATCACTCATGGCGGTGACCCCCCTCGCCGCACCGGCACCGGTGCTCCGCAAACCGCTCAAGCGAGACCTTCTCCTGTGCGGTATAGATACGCTGGCGCTGCATCAGTTCGTTAAAGTCCACCTGGTGGGCGTCGAACTCGGGACCGTCGACGCAGGCGAACTTCGTCTCCCCACCGACGGTCACCCGGCAGGAGCCGCACATTCCCGTTCCGTCGACCATGATCGGGTTGAGGCTGACGTAGGTCTTCACGTTGTAGGGCACCGTCACGCCAGAGGTGACCTTCATCATGATGGCGGGGCCGATGATCCAGACCCGGTCGAGCGTGCGCTCCTCAAGCAGTTTCTTTAAGACATCACTTGCAAATCCGTGGACGCCCTTGCTCCCGTCATCGGTCGTGATGTAGAGTTCGTCACAGATCTCCCGCATCTCATCCTCGAGGATGAGAAGATCGGCGCTGCGCGCCCCGATGATCCCGATGACGTGGTTGCCGGCATCTTTTAGTTCCTTCGCGATGGGGGGCGTGCTCGCGATCCCGACACCCCCGCCGATGACGCAGCAGGTGCCGTAGTTGGCGATCTCGCTCGGTTTCCCAAGCGGCCCAACGACGTCCGTGATGCGATCGCCCGCACGGAGCGTCGCTAGTTCCTCGGTCGTCTTGCCGACGGTCATAAAGATCACTCTGACAGCGTCTTCCCTGACCGCAGAGATAGTGAGTGGTATCCGCTCGCCCGCCTCGTGCAGGCGCAGGATAAGAAACTGGCCTGCCCGCGCGTGCTGCGCCACATGCGGCGCGCGTATCCAGAATTCATAAACTCGGTCGGCGAGTTTGGTCGCCTTTTCTATTTTATACAACTACTTCACTCCTGACGGTGCTGACCGATCCTAACATCGAGACGCACCCAAACTTTTCATACATATTGTGGCTCCAGCCTCTTTACTTCAGCTATCACATGCAGGCTACTGCCGATCGATGCCGCAGCGATCCTCCGGAGCTTAGACAGATAATCCGGATCCGGACGGGGAATGCGAACGGTTTATCCCCGTGTCCGTCTCAGAGTTAGGTATGCGGAGTCCGGTACGTTGGGGGGTTGCCCTGACCGCCATCGGTGTGGTGATCGCGGTCATAGCGATTCTCACGCTCCCATTCCTCCTCATATACGGCGTCCCGCTCATTGTGCTCGGCCTTGCGCTGATCATCTGGCAAGGGCGCGAAGAAAAGATCGAAGCGATGCAAGAGTGATGCAAGATGATACTGACAACGACTGAAGAGGTGCCGGGCTACGAGATAGGAGAGATCCTCGGCGTGGTCTTCGGCAACACGGTACGAACGAAGCACGTAGGAAAAGACGTCATGGCCGGGTTAAAGAGCCTCGTCGGCGGGGAACTCGAGGAGTACACCGAGATGCTCTCCGACGCACGGACTGAAGCGTACAACCGAATGGCCAACGCCGCACGCGACCTCGGGGCCGATGCGGTCGTGAACATCCGGTTCACCACGTCCCAGACAATGGCGACAGCGGCTGAACTCCTTGCCTACGGGACGGCGGTGAAGCTCGTCCCGAGGAAGAAGTAAGGAAAGCAAGGGTTTTTGGGGTTCCCCGGGTTGGGGGGCCTGATTTTCTTTTTGCTGAGATTCGTAAGTCAACGAAATCCAGATAGTTTCAAAAGCCCTTGAACAAATTTCCATCGGCAATCGTCATGCACTGCCCGCCCCCTTGGGGGCGGAACGACTTTCCCGCAGGGAAAGGAGTTTGAGCACCGCCAGGTGCGATTGAGGAGCGCGAAGCGCGGGCGGTGGGGGGTATAGGCATCCCGTATAACGGACAGAGGGGCTCGCCCCTCGAAGATCTTCGATCTTCTCGTGCGACGTTCCTGCGGAACGTCGCACCTCGCACCTAACGGTGCCCAAGATCTAGTTCTCTGAACCATCGCTTTACGCACCTAGCGGAACTTTAGCTCCGTTTCTATCGAAACGTCGCCACACGCACCTAAGTGGTGCTCAAGCTCCGGTTCTACGAACCATCGCTCATCGCAACGCACTGCCCCCGCTCCGAGGTGTGGGGTGCGACTGCCGGAACGGCAGGAGCACGAGCACCGTCAGGTGCGAGCTACGACGCTCCACTAGGAGCAGAGTTGAAGCACCGTAGGTGCGTCTGAGGAGGCCGAAGGCCGGGCGGGGTGGGGGAATAACATGCCTCCATAATTAATATACGGAGACAGGGGAGGGGGGCTCGCCCCCCTCCCCGTCAGCCCCACCCCCGCGTGGCGATGCGCACCACGGTCCACTGTTCCGGGCTCTATACTCGCCACACGGAGTTACCCGACGCCGCAGGCAAAAAATGACATCTTACAGTTGTTTCAGGGCCAACCGCCTGCAAAACATGACCCCAGGGGGAAGCAAACCCCCAGGGCTCACTTACTCCCCAACCTTCCTCACCTTCCTCACCCTCACCGCGATCCCGCGCTTTGATCGGAGCATCTCGTCTGCGCCCATCAGCGCCCGGCCGGTGGCGATCGCGAGCGGGCCTTCGATCAGCACCTCATCGCCCTCCCGTATCCGGGGGTCGCAGTCCGTGATCCCCGGCGCGAGGATGTCGCCCTGCGGGACGAACGCATCGATCCTGACCCGGTAACCCTCCGGTATCAGATCCCACCCCTCAAACGTCGGGCGGAAGAGCCCGGTCCCGGGGTCGATGCTGAAGAGTTGCTGCTTTCCGCGGAGGACCGCCATCTGCATGCTCCTACCACGGATCTGGAGGCCTTTTGTATCGATATCGGTCGCAAACTGCCAGGAGACGGTCCCGCGAATGGTGTCGGTCTGCATCCGCCGTTCACCCTCGAGGGCGTCGGAGAGCGCCCGAAGCGAGGTGGGCGAGGTTGGGTGTCCCCGGCAGGTCACCTCGAGATCGATCCCGCAGGCTTCCGCCGCCATCTCTGCGACGGTGAGCGCTCCGCCCTCAAGGTGCGCGATCACCCGGCGGTACGGGTGCGCAGCAAAGTAGCGGGCGAGGATATCGGCGATGAAGGCGCACTCCTCACGGTCCCAGTAGCCGGTCACCGGTACGTCGTAGTGGCCCGCCGGATAGATCCGCTCAAGTTCTCGGGGAACAAGGCCGAGGGGTGAGGTGACGATCAGTTCGTGAGCCCGCCGGTCCACGGCGTTCATGAAGAACTTGTGGCTCCGGGAGAGTGAGTAAGGCTTCTTCGCCGAGCAGGGGAGGAGGACCGCGACGTCGGTTCTGGTCGGGATGAACCGTTCGATCACCCGATCGGCGAACCGCCGGATCTCCGCACGATTTTGAGACTCGGCGGTGTTTGCGTGCATCGGCACCGCCCGCACTATCGGGAGGGAGCGCTCCATGAATGCATAGTTCCGGTCGAGGAACCGCATGACCCCCACCTGTGCGGCGTCTGCACGGCATCGCAACTCCATCAGTTCCCGGAGCCTGCCCGCCTCGATGTAGTGCCGCACGAGGGCAATCTCCCGGTCCAGCGCGAGGCGGTTGTGCTTTGCAAGGTCGCCGTCCCGGCAGCCCTCACACCCGCATACCCCGGTCTCCATCAGTGAAGCGGGGAACTCCCCTTCCGGGAGGCAGAAGAGATTCTGCGCGGAGGCAAGATCGACCGCCCGATAGTCGAAGAGATCAAAGCCCGAGTAGATGAGGAGGCAGGCGGTCGAGGGGAGCGCAGATGCCGGGGCATACCATGCAGTGTCCGGCGGGATCTTCTCTTTTAAGACCGCAAGCCACCCTGCGTAGTTCCGCGGGTTTTTAAGCGCCGTATGCCAGTTCGCAATCAGGACACAGTCACCCGACTCCGCTCTCGATGGGGCAAGCGGGTGGACGGCCATCGGCTGCCCCTCCCCGGGGGAGAAGTAGTCGCGGACAAACGCCTCATCCGCGGCAAGCGGGACGTTTGAGAAGGGGCGCTTGCGAAGTGCCGGGAAGAGAGCGTCAGTATCGAGGGCGGCAGGGAGGGATACCCTCTTTTCACCCTCTTCATAAACTCCTATTCGCGCAAGACCGTCGCGTTTTTGAGCCTCATACCTGCTCACGGTACACCTCCACATCAGGGAGCTCCTCGAGGACGAGACGGATCCACTCCTCACCGCATCGGACGGCAAACTGTTTCTCCGGGTGCGCCTCCATCAATGCCCGGATCCCTGCGCATCCCGACCGGACCATCTCATCGTCCCATTCCGGGACCTCACTCTGGCCCACGGGGAAGGTCTCCGCAAGTTCCGTGGGATACGGCCCGAAAGGAGGCTTGAAGTTCAGCACCGTGTCAAACCCGGGAACTTCGCGCCCGTCAAACGAGACCAGTACCCGGTCACCGAGCGGGATCCGGGGGATGACCTCCTGGTACCGGAGCACCTCAGTTCTCTGGCAACTCTCTGAACCCCGGTAGAAGAACCGGCGCTTGGAGACAGGGTCATCGCGCTCAAGCTCCGCAGCGTGGGCGAGGAGCTCCCGGTAGCCGTCGAGGAGACGCGGGTGGCTCCGGCACCGCTCGTCGACCAGTTCCCAGAGGGTCCCGTCCAAAATTGCCTGCCGGATGCGGGCGATCTCCGCGATAGTGACATACAGGTTGTGGAGAGCAAGCAGCCTTTCCCGATCCTCGGACTTCCGGAGTTCGTCGGCGGTCATCGAACGGCAGACCCGGCAGGGACAGGGGAGTTCCGCGAGCTCCTCAATCTTGAAGCTCCCGTGCGGGGTGATGTAGCGCCCTTCCCGGGCAAAGAGAGCATACGCGGCCGAGTCGAAGAGGTCGCAGCCCATGGCAACGGCAAGGGCGAACATCGACGGGTGGCCTGCACCGAAGAGGTGGACGGCGGTTGCAGGGGAGAGGCCGCGTTTGGCCGCGAGGACGACCCGAACGAGATCCCGGTAGCGGTAACTCTCCATCAGCGGCACAACGGCGCCGATAGGACAGAAGGTGAAGTTCAGGTCCTGGACGGCCCGTCCCGCCTCCTCACGGAGGTCGGTAAAGATTCCGCCCTGCACCGGCCCTGCCAGGTTCGCGTCAGGGAAGAGTTGTTGAGCTTCACGAATCCGGTCCATGGTGATCGCGAGCTCCCGCTCAGCCCTCTCCCTGCTGGCGTCCGGCGGGGTGGGGAGGTCCAGGGGGACAATAATATCACTCCCTATCGCCTGCTGGAACTCAAGCGTGTCCCGGTTACTTACTTCGACCTCCCCGTAGACCGAGAGCTGGAACGAGCCGGAGTCGGTCATGATGACGCCGTCGAAGTCGAGAACATGATGCAGCCCTTCCGCAAGCGCTCGATCGCGGTATTCTGTGCTCCGCCTGAAGATGTAGGCATTCGTGATCAGAGCCTCAACCCCCATCTCCTGCATCTCGCGGGGGGTCACCAGAGGAAGGTGCGGGTTGACGACGGGAAGGAGGGCAGGTGTCCGGACGATCTTGTCGTTCACCCGGAGTCGCCCCACCCTCCCTGCGATATCTTTGTGTATGACTTCAAAATTGATTGCCATTCGGATTAAACCGCCTTTTCATCGAATATCTGCCCCTCAAAAATCTGTACGGTAACATCGCTGCGCCTCCAGCACCCGGGCTGGAGCCCGGCCTTGATGCAGGTCTGGTCAAGGAACTCCCTGCTGTTCCACCCGCACTCGGTGGCAACCTGTGGGAGGAGAAGGCCGCCGGTTCCAAGACCGGTGATGATCAGGCCGTGCCTCCCGACCTCGACGAAGTTCGGGCGCTCCTCCGGCGGGCAGTCGAGCGGGCGGGGCTGGGTAAGCACTGTCACCTCGAGATCGAGATCGGCAAGTTCCGACCGAGAGACCGGCGGAAACCGGGGGTCCTCAAGAGCGGCCGACGTAGCCGCCTCGACGAGCGCGTCGCCGAGCGGTCTTATCGGATACGGGAGGCCGATGCAGCCGCGGAGGCATCCCTGCCGCTTGATCGTAACAAAGACGCCCCGCTTCTCTTGAAAGACCGAAGGTAAAGCGGGCAGTACCACCCGTTCACCGCTGACGGCTCTCTCGATTACACTTCGTGCCAATAGAACTGCCATTCTGCCTTCTTCCGGGGTCAGCATTTCCATCAGAATGGGTCGTATGATTTTGAATACTTTTAGTCTTTCCCAGAAGAGAAGGACGCGGGAGCACCAGCCGTCGGGATACTGACCGGCCCGGTGACGGAACAGGGTGCTCTGCCCTCAGTGCGCACCTGGAGGGTCAGGATCTCACCGGCAGGAATGGGACGATCGAGGCGCAGACTGATAATCCGCTCTTGGCCGGGGTGAATGAGCATACCCTCTCCAGGCGAGACCACAGCCCACATCCCGGGCTCTGGGATGGGATCTTTCGAGAGTGCGAGGATCTCAATGTAATCATCCATCATGATCGTCACGGTTGCCCGGGAGAGATCGATGGCCCCTTCCTCCCCGGTATGAGCGACGCGAAAGGTGAGGGTATCGATAGATGTTTCGGAGGGACCCGGGACCGATGAGGAGCCGTAAACCCCTCCGGCAACCTCAAGCTGCGGTTCACCTGCGGCGAGAACCGGGTATACGTCCACAGCGGGGGCCGGGCCCATGGCGCCCGCACCGAGTGAGACAAGTGAGAAGAGTGTGGTGACAACAGTGAATGCCACAAAGATTACCGCAAGTTCCAGATGTGTGCAGGGTTCACCTCCCCCCATGGTAACGTCAATGGTAGGACTAGATACGAGTATATATAGTTATGCTACAGGGTGTGCGCGGTTGACACGATGGGTCTCACCGGGCGGTCCTAAGCGCCCACGGGTTGAGGAAAGGGTCGGGCAGGGTACACGTGCGGTTTTATATTCTCATTACAATATATTATATGGGAGAGGGAGAGTGCGGCCGACGGTGGCACATCCGGTGCTGCTGAGGAAAGTCCTCCCACCAACCAGACACGCAGCCGCATGCAAGTGCGGGTGGCGAGAGCCACGGCAATGACACAGAAACGATACGGCCCGCCGTCAGTGATGAAACGACTGAGCCTCGAGAGGCGAGAAGCGTGGGAAACTCACGCGAGCAACTCGTTGAACGTAGCGGCGGGATACGATGAAACGGTGAATCCCTGCGGGTGCAAACCAGAATAGGGCATATGGATCGTCTGGTATCCGCCCAGGTATGGCGCTCAGCTGAATGCCGCACAGAACAGAAGGAGGCTTACTCCTCCCACTCCTTGCTAACCATCAACTCTTCTCGGTGATGATCTTAGAGTATCTCAGCCCTTTCGCGGTTTGAGCTCGATCTCATCAAACGTCACGATATGTGAGTCGAAGACATCGCCTTTGTCGTTTATGAAGAGCTGGACGAAGATCTCGGCGAGCGTGTTCTCCATGGATATAACATCCCCATGCTCCGCCCGCACATCAAAACCAAGTGACTCCAGTTCGCTCCGGACGGCATCCCTGGTGTAGTATGTCGAGAGTATATCCCTGACCTTCGCGAGGAGGCTCTGCTGCTCTTCAACCTTCACAGCCATACTCCACCCATGTATTCTTGGGTATATTAACATCTCCAAGAAATGTATAAGTAAAAAAATTACCAATGGTAATATATGGAGATCCCCACCCCGGCTGAGTTGCGTGAAAAACGGATCCGTATGGGCCTAAAGCAGGCAGATGTAGCCCGTATGGCCGGCATCAGCCAATCCATGGTCGCGCGGATCGAGGCAGGCAGCGTAGATCCAAGGGTGAGTACGCTTGCAAAGATTGTGGAGGTCCTGCAGGCGGCGGAACACTCGGAGATCACAGCGAGCGAGGTGATGAGCGCACCCGTATACTCCGTTGCCCCTGATGACCCCGTCAGCCGTGCCGTCGAGATCATGAGCCAGAACAGTATCTCTCAGCTGCCCGTGCTAGAGAATGGGGTACCTATCGGGTGCATATCCGAGTCGGCGATCATGAACGCCATGGAAAAAGGGGGGTTCCACCAGACACACCGAAGACTGGTGCAGGACTACATGGAACCGGGTTTTCCGACGGTTCCTCCGACGGCCCCCATCGATACCATCGTCCATCTTTTACACCACAGTCACGCGGTCATCGTGCTCGATAAAGGGGAGGTACAGGGTGTCATCACCAAGCACGATCTGATCTCGCTAATAACGTAATTTGCGCTTAAAGCATCGAGACAAGGTCCCGGAGGACGGCTTCGGGATCGTCAGCCTTGACGACGCTTGATGCGAGGAGAACACCGCAGGTCCCAAGATCGACAGCAATCTTCACGCACTCGCCCGACTGGATACCCGCCCCGGTCAGGACCTTCACGTCCGGGTTGACCGATCTGACGGCATTGACGGACCGCTCGATTATTCCAGGGTCGGCCTTTGAGACCGAGACACCGCTCCCGATCAACTCCGGAGGCTCGACCGCCACATAATCGGGCCCGAGGGCCGCCGCTGCGGCGCTGGTCGAGTCGTTGTTCGTGCAGACGACCGATTCAAGGTTGAGCCTGCGAGCGGCCTGGACGCAGGCGTCGATATCGGCCAGAGTGAGGCGTCGCTCAGAGTGGTTGATCAGGGTGCCGCGTGCACCTGCCGCCCTGACCGCCTCGGGGAGAATATGGCCCGTATGGGCGCCGGGGGTGATCGCATCGATATGCTGGGCATAGACCGGTATTGCATAGTGGTGACTTATCGGATGAATCTCAGTGAACGCCGGCGCGATGCCGATGACGACGCCGCTCTCCTGTGCCACGGTCTCGGCTGCAGCGGCGATCCGGTGAGCATTGCGGCCCATACCCTCCTGATAGGTCTTGAGATTGACCAGAATGAACGGAGAAACCATATCCATTACTCCCCAATAGGCGGGTACTTACCACGCATCGCTGCTGCCCGCCTTGAGTGGTGTGTTTGTTTATCACTGCGGTTATTAATATTGCTGTGATATATTGCATGCCATCTCTTCTTCTTTGCTGTGGTATTTTTGGTGCCGTTTTTTGCCTTTGGCTCAGGGCTTGAAGAATGCTTTTGAGGTTGTCCTCCCCCCGGTCATCTGAAGATATTCGGTCTTCTCATGTTCCGTTCCTGTGGAATGCCGCACGTCGCATGAGGCAATGCTACACGTGAAGTTTCAGGTGTAAAGTTCTACCGGAGAAAGCGGTGGTCGATGGCGCCGGGCGGCCTGAAACCTCCCTGCTCCGACGCCTGCGGCAGGGCGCGCGGCGGTCCCCTGTGCCCGACGCGGCCGTTCTTGCGGGGCGTAGATTATAACGGTTTTTTCTGTCCTCCGCACCCGGAAATCGCGGCGCGCACCGGAGGGAGCGAGTTGGTACGATATCCGATCCCGCCGCAAGACCGGCCATTCTCCCGCGCCCCCGACCCCCGGGATGGGATCGAAAACCCCGGTTTTGCGAACAACCGACGGACGTGTAGAGAGATTGGACAGAAAAGATAAATAGATTGACATCTATGTCCTTGTGCGGATGTCTGAAAATGGCGTTTGAAAAATGAGGGAGGTTCATCCCATCCGTCCAAGACCGGATGAACCCCCAAACAGCCCAGAAGGCAGAAGAGTAGTCTGCATTCAATGTACTTAAAGATGCGCCTCTTTTGCCTCCGGGGATGTTATAGGAGGAAAAGTAAATGAACGGAAACATTGGAATGCGGGCGCTCTCCACGCTCTTCGCCGTGCTGCTGGTGAGTGTCGCGATGGTGCCGGCGATGGCGTGCGAACCGGGAACACCTTGCGGCGATGCCGAACTGGACCTGCAAAAAACCAATCTGTCGGGTCTGGAGAAGTACGAAGTTGTTGCTTCTGCTTTGAACCTGAATGAGGTGCAAAAACTCTCAGAGATCCCACGTTCCGAAGATCTGAGTATGATCGTCGACAACGCGAAAGCATTCTCCTTCGAGAAGGAACTTGAAGACGGATCAATCAAGCATGCAACGGCTGTAGTACTGCCCATCGAATCTGTTATTGAAAAAGACGGTTTGGTCCAGACATCAAACATCGTTGCGGTCTGGGACGATGACAATGCCCGGGTACTCAAGTACACGTGTATTTTCCAGGAAAAGTCTCTGTACACACTCGAGTTCAGCATAATTGACGCCAATGGAAATATGGTCACGGAAACCATTATCGACGAGGGCTCATTCATCCAGAAAACGTCGGAACATCTCTTTGTAACAGATGAGGACCCGGATTACTGGCAAAGAGTTGTTTACTGTATCACCCTGAATTGTGCCTGTGCGCTTGCTGGAATCCCCTGTCCTGGAGTGTCGGTCTGTGAAATTTGTATAGTGTTGTTACAACCATGTGTTGCTCTTATGACTCCATATACCTGCGCCCCTGCCGTAGCTTGCTTAGGAGTGGAAATAGCCGCATGTATGTACGACAGCCTGTAAATCAGGTAAACACCTCTTTTTGTGGAGTGTGCTATGACAACACAACAGCGCTATCAATTTGTAGTGGTTATCGTATTACTCGGACTCGTTTGTTCCGGTTGTTTGGAAACAGACGTAGATGTGGATACGCTTCTGCAAAAAGCCGCAGAAAAGCAGGCAAATGTAGAGAGCCTGGCATACATCGAGAAGCTTACTTTATATATAGGAAATGAAACGGAGACTATCGAGTATGATGTACTTTTAAAGAAACCGGACAAATTTCGAAGAATCGAAAAGAGCGGCTCATTTATACGCTCAGAGGTTACTTCTAATGGAGATATAGTCTGGATCTATGATCCTGAGAAAAATATAGTGTTCATTAGAAATCTGACATCATCAGAGAAACTACCAGAACCTGCGATCTATGTGCTGTTGAATGATAATATCTCTGAAAAATACATGGTAATAGGTCAAGAAATGGAGTCGCACTACTCAACCTCTGCTTATAAGATAGAACTGGCTTCTCGCGAGTCGGATAACGAAGATACGAGAGAATATCTGCTGTGGATCGACCCCGATGGTCTTATCCCGTTGAAACTGGAGAGTTGGGACAAGGGCAATCCAGTGCTAACCCTGGAATATCGAGATTATTCGATAAATTACACAGCAGATGATAGTGATTTCACCTTTACGATTCCTGATGATGCGTCGGTGATGTATATATGAAACTCGACCCTATCGTCAAGGAGGCACTCTGGCGCTCAGTTGTAGTCTTTTTCGTGTCGATTATCATCGTCGCTATCATCATCGCGACAGCTCCCCTCCCAATACCTGCGTTCTTGTTGTTTCCCTTGGCATTGACGATCACTGCAGTATATTTCTCTATTATGGTGTGGTATGGACGAAAGGCAGCCGGACGATCAAAACCCCATACCTATCCTCCATCGTTCCCTCCGGTTAGCGGATACAGGGAAGGAGGAAAGATGCAAAGGCGAGTCGTTGTCGAGAAGGTGACCGACGCCATCCTTGCCGTCGTGATCTTCCTGATCTATATCTACGCGTCCCTTGCGTATTCCATCAACCAGGTCTTCTGGCTTCTCATCATCGTCCTCCTCGGCCTGCTACTGACGCGCATCGTCTTCATCGATGGTGGGGAGCGCCGCATCACCTTCGCGCGATCGGTTGTCTTCTACCTCATAGTAGCCATGATCGTTCTTCTGCGCTATCTGGCACTGGGGTATCCCGTTGTCCCCCTTCTCCGGGGAATTGTGCTTGTTGGTATCGTTGCTTTTCCCATCCTCTATATCTGGGAACGGCGATCGGTTCCGAGGGGAACGGACCGATGATCGATGGATGGCCTGTGGAGTGATCGATGTGCTCTACACACACCTCTGCGAAGGGCGGAGGACTCATGGTTGTAAAAACAGTGCAGGCACTTGCCGTTCTGCTCATCGCGTGCACGTTGTGCATTCCTGCAGCCGCGGCTTCAACAGTCTCCCTCGAATACTACCACATGGACCGGTGCTCGGACTGCAGGTTCATCGATCCGCTGATCGCGGACCTGGAAGGCGCCTACGACGGCGCCCTCACAATCGAATGGATCGACGTCGAGACCGTGGAAGGATGGGAGCGATGGAACGCATACGCATTTCTCGAAGTCCCGGCCGTGGTTGTGGACGGCACCGTCAAAATCCCCAAGGAAGAGATAACTGAGGAGAGCCTCAGGGCGGCGATCGAGCAGTCCCTTGCCGGCGAGCAGCCGCAGGAGAACTCGCCGCCGATAAACTGGGACATCCCGTTTGCATACTCTCTGGGCCTCCTCTCCGGGTTTTCGCCCTGCCTGATGGCGATACTCGGATTCATACTGGTGTACGTCACCGGGTCGGGCAAAGAATTGAAAAGCAGTCTCCTGAATTCGTTGATATTCGGCCTGGGGCTGGTCGCCGCGTATATCGTCATGGGATGCTGCTTCCTGCTGGCGGGGATGTCGCTCGGCGGTTTCGGCCCGTATCTCGCCGTCGCGGCGGGACTGATCACGATACTCGCCGGGGTGAACCTGCTCGGGTTGATACGCCTCCCGGTCTCCACCGACGACTATGTCCGGTCATCGTTACGGAAGCACGCGACCACCCTTGCCGGGTTGTTCGTGCTGGGCATGATGTTCTCGATCGTCAAGGTCCCGTGCGCCGCACCGATGCTTCTCATCCTGCTCAGCAGAATCCTGATCGACGGCACCGTGCAGGACTTGTCGCTCCTATTGATCTTCGGGGCCGGGGTGCTCACGCCGTTCCTCGGCGTCGGGGTCCTCGGGGGATACGCCTCGTCAAGCAGGATACGAGAATACAGGGATATAATTTGAGCGGGAAGCGGGATTTTTTTGATAGGATTCGGGATCTGGATGCTCTTCTGGGGATAAATGGAGAATGCCGGAGACGGAGGTACCCGCCCGGAACGGATCGTCCGGGTAGTGGGGTCTCATGGCAACGGTGCCAAGATACCCCTTACTCCTCGATTCCCCGGACGAAATGCCCGCCGGTGATGCCCCCGAGCGCCCGCCGTCTCGCCTCCTCCTTGAGCGCGGAGAGCGCGCCGGGGGCTCCCCGGCCGACGGCGTCGAGCCCCGCCCGGTAAAGCCCGGCCACCTCCTCGGCGTAGCGCGGACCACGGCCCCGTGCATCGATGGCAACGGCAGCTATGCCCATCCCGGCGATCCGGGGCAGGCGGTCGATGAGGCAGGTCTCGACCGCGTTTGCGATGTAGGTCCGCCCTTCGCTATCGGACCGGATCGGGAAGATGCGGTTTCGCTGGTCCTCGATGCCCATGAAACGGTTGCCGGGCTGCTCCCCGGCGACCGCCACCACCAGATGGTCCTCGGTTACCATAGCCTCGAGGTTGCCCTGGACAATCACCTCAAGTTCTGGAGCATCCCCGATTCGTCCCGCAAGCCGGGCCAGATCGGCGGCCGAGAGCTCAGGGGACGCCGTACACCGCTGAAAGTACGATGTGAGTCTCTGGGCGGTGAGGTGGTTCCAGATGTTTAACCCGGCGGCACCATAGAGCCGCATGCGGGGCTCGGCCCGCTGCACCGCATCGAGAGCGCCCATCCCGCTCACCATGACGCCATGGATGCCTGCCTCATAGAGCGACGGGAGGAGGCTGGACGCTGCATCAAGGAACCTGCGCCGGGTGATTGCCGGCCATTTCCAGACAAGGTCCGCACCCCCATCCCGGCAGATGGCGGCAGCCTCGTTGAGGTGGGGAAGGTCGGAGGGTTCAAGGTAGACGGTCGTCGCCCCGCCCCGGACGGCGGCGGCTGCACCCTCGAGGGTGTCGGTGTAGACCGAGACGGACGGGATCCGGTGTGCAGGATAGGGATCTCGAGGTCTCTCCAACCGAGCAACAGCCGCTTCTATCCGTTCCCGTGCGGCGCTCACCGCCTCCGGGCCGGGCCGATGTGCGGCAAGGACGGCCTCCTCGACACGAACTAAGAATGAGCGTCGGACCCGGTTCAACTCCCCAAGCGGCGCAAAGAGTCCACCCGGGTAGTCGACCTCCATCCTCCGGACCACAAACGGGGTTCCCCCCGGTCTTTGAAAGTTGCTCGGCGATCGTCTCCCGGGTGAGCGGCCGGCTCCGTGCCGGCTCCATCCGGAGGTCCGACCGGTAACGCACCCGGAACGGTTCACTGCCGTGCACAAAGACCATTGCCTCCAGACAGAGCGTCCCGTCATCAAAGGATACCGTAAGATCCAACGGTAACTGCCGTAGAGGCCTCTCCATGATCCGCTTCGCCCGCTCCTCAAGATCCGCACTCTTCGTTATGAAGACACGGGTGCCCTGCCCGACGGGTTTGGGAACGTTGAGGCGCACAGTGCCGTCTCGAACGGCGGGGGTGCCGCGAAGAACCGTTCCCATGTCGCGGTCGGGGTCGTTCGTGCAGAACGCCAACCCGTCGCCGGAACGAGGCATGAGATCGCCGGCGAGGCGCACGGCCGCTTCCCGCCGCCGGGGGTCGTAGCCGGTGACCGTGCCGAGCAGAATGCCCCGGTTCCCGGGACGGTCGCGGGCCATAATCTCGGATGCGCCGAGGATGTAGCCCTCTGTGAACTCCCGGTTGAACGCGAGAGCAAGGTCCCGGATATCGTCCGGCGAGGGCGACCAAGCCACACCGCTCGCTATCGCGTCGAGGGCACGCCGGTAGATGCTCACCACCGTTGCGACATACTCCGCCGAGCGCATCCTCCCCTCGATCTTGAGCGACGCCACCGGTGCACGCACGATCCGGTCGAGGTAAGGGTAGATCGCCAGATCGCGCGTCGAGAGGAGGTAGTGATCCTTTGCGGGTACTCTCCGGAGATCTTTTGGCCGCCCGAGATCGTCCATCTCGGAGGTCACAAGCCGGTAGGGCTTCCGGCACGGCTGGGCGCACATCCCCCGGTTTCCGCTCCGACCCCCGATGACCGAGGAGAGGAGGCACTGGCCCGAGTAGCAGTAGCAGAGCGCCCCGTGGGCAAAGACCTCGAGACCGACCCCCCGTGCATCCGCAACTCTCGCGATCTCCTCGATCTCCGCGAGGGTGAGTTCTCTCGCGAGCACCACGCGGGAGAACCCTTCCCTTGCTGCCCGGGCGACGCCTTCGCGGTTGTGGACTGTCATCTGGGTGGATGCATGGAGGGGGAGGTCCGGGACGACCTCCCGGGCAAGCGACGCCACCCCGATATCCTGTACCAGGACAGCGTCTGCACCGATCTCGTAGAGCCAGAGGAGATAGCGGGCCACATCGGGGAGTTCGGCATCCCTCACGAGGATGTTTACCGTGACGTAGACCCTGACTCCATGGAGGTGTGCATAATCGATAGCGGAACGGAGTTCCTCGTCGGAGAAGTTCGCCGCGTAATGCCGGGCCCCAAAGCGCTTTCCGGCAAGGTAGACAGCATCGGCGCCGGCGGCGACTGCTGCAGTCAGGGCCTCCGGCGACCCTGCCGGTGCAAGCAGTTCCGGCAACCAGGATCTTTGAGGGTGTTTCTGCGGCATCTCTTGAGTACCGTTCGCTCCGTGGGTCTATACAATCCACCCCGCAGGTATCCTTTTGGGGCGGGAGAGCGATGTGGAGAGAGGGTCAGGATATGGATCGCGTAGGACTAATCGGCTATGGGCACATGGGGAGCATGCTGGTGAACGGATTTCTCACATCCGGGATCCTTTCGACCGATGAGCTCGTGGTTGCGACAAAGAGCCTGGAGAGCCGAAACGCATGCGCCGCCGCATGGCCGGGAGTCGGTATCGCCAGAACGAACGCGGAACTCGCACGGCAGTGCCGCACAATCATCATCGCAGTCAGGCCGCAGGAGATGGCGACCGTCCTTAATGAGATTCTCCCGGTGATGGATGGGGACGAGCATATCGTCTCACTCGCCGCAGGCATCTCCCTCAAAGATCTTGAGAGCGTCTTTCCCGGATCGCTCACCAGGGCGATACCCACGATCACCTCCACGGTTGGGCAAGGGACGACGCTGGTCTGCCACGGGCGGCAGGTGGATATAAACAGCGCTCTCAGGGTTGAGGGGCTCTTCTCATCGCTTGGGAACGTAGTGCTCGTCAGTGAGGAGGAACTCCCGGCAGCCATGCTTCTTTCGAGCTGTGGGCCGGGACTGCTTGCCGTTATCATCGACGAACTTGCCGGGGCGACGGCCCGTGCAAGCGGACTCCCGAAGGACCGGGCGATCGGACTCACCATGGAGATGGTTGCCGCCACGGCTGCTTACCTTCGGGAGACCGGCAGGAGACCCGGAGAGATGATCGAGGAGGTCGCGACCGGCGGCGGCGTCACTGAGGCCGGGGTACGCAAGCTCCGCGAACGGCTACCCGGGGTCTTTGATGAGACCATCATCTCCATGCTGGAGCGCTGCAATACAGTGGGGGCGTGGTCGGGGAGGCGGACAGACTTTTAAATGATAAGGGGTTATACCTCGGATTAACATGAAGATCGTCGTCTCTGTGGAGGATGCCGGTGTTATCGACGAAGTAGTGGAGTACAGCCCTACATTCATCGAGATCAGGCTCGACCGGATGGGAGGTGACCTGCTGGAGCAGGTCCAGTCTATCCGCGAGAAGACCGACATTCCTTTAATAGCCACACTCAGGAGCAGAGAGGAAGGGGGGAGGTTCGTCGGCGATGCCGACCTCTGGGTCAGGATCGTCGGGCCGATCGCACGATACGTCGACTTCGTGGATGTAGAAGCCCGTTACCGCGACCATGCGCCGCTTATCAAGAGCCAGGGTGTCCAAATTCTCGCATCTCTTCACACGAGCGAGATGCCCTCTCTCCCGGAGCTCGGGAAGATCGAGGAGATGCTTCGGTCCTACGGCGATATACCGAAGATTGTCGTGAAACCCCGAACCCTTGACGACCTCTTTGACCTCATCACGTTCACGCATCGTGCCCAGAAACCTATCTGCACAAGCATCATGGGCTCTGAGTTCCGCTATGCCCGTGCAATCCTCCCTCTCTTTGGGTCGGAGTTCACGTTCTGCCACGCCGGGACCCCGACGGCCGAAGGGCAGTACCACATACGGGAGATGCAGCAGATTGCGGATCTGCTGAAGTGATGGAGGAGAGGGGTCTTGGCACTCGTTTGGACAGGAGAGATGCTTGAAGTGGTTCGTCGTGATGGGTTGTAAAGGGGATACTCCCCCTCACCTCACTTCCCATCCCCGGTACTTCGCCTGCTCAAGCATCGCATCGATAATAACGAGCGCCATCATGCATTCCGCGACCGGCACGATCCTCGGGGCGATACAGGGGTCGTGCCTTCCTCCGACCGAGATCTCCCGCTCCCTCCCGGTGGTATCGACGGTCCGCTGAATCTTACGTATCGATGGCGTCGGTTTGACGGCAAGCCGCACGACAATATCCTCCCCCGTGCTGATCCCGCCGAGGATACCGCCCGCGTGGTTGCTTAAAAATCCATCCGCATCGATCGGATCGTTCATCTCGCTCCCGAGGAGCCGGGCGGCGCCGAATCCCTCTCCGATCTCGACACCCTTCACGGCGCCGATTCCCATCATCGCCCCGGCGATGGCGGCGTCGAGTTTGCCAAAGACCGGGTCGCCGAGACCCGCCGGGCACCCCGAGGCAATCACCTCGACGATCCCCCCGACGGAGTCGCCTGCTTTTAGTGCCGCGCGGATCTCCGCTTCCATTGCTTCCGGTTCCGTCGCCCCATGAATCTCGATAACCCTTCCGCGTATCGAGATGCCGTAGGGTGCAAGGCAGCGGAGAGCCACCGCTCCGGCGGCGACCCGGGCAAGGGTCTCGCGGCCCGAACTCCGACCGCCGCCGCGGTGGTCGCGGAGCCCGTACTTCGCCTGCCAGGTGTAATCCGCGTGCCCCGGGCGGAAGAGATCCCGGAGCGTGTCATAGTCCTCCGATCGGACGTCCTGGTTCCTGACGAGAAGCGCGATCGGGGCGCCGGTCGTCCTTCCCTCAAAGACCCCTGAGAGGATCTCCACCCGATCGGGCTCCATCCTCGCGGACTCGAGCGGGCTCTTGCCCGGCCGTCTTCGGTCGAGGTAAGGTTGGATATCCGCCTCCGCGAGGGGGACTCCGGGCGGGCAGCCGTCGATGACCACGCCCACGGCCAATCCGTGGCTCTCACCGAACGTCGTGCACCTGAAGTTTCTCCCGAACGTATTCATGCAAGCATCTCCCGAACCACCTCCGGCGCGACCGCGATCCCGGTGATCAACCGGAACTGCTCCACCGCCTGGTGGACAAACATCTCCGTGCCGGGTATCGTCTCGCACCCGGCCTCTCTTGCCGCCCGGATGAGGGCTGTCTCCGGCGGCGTGTAGACGAGGTCAAAGATGGTCATCCCGGCCCTAAGATCGCAAGCGGCAAGCAGGCTCCGGGTGTCGGGCTCCATCCCGACAGGGGTTGCGTGTACAACCACATCGGCATCGCTCCCCTTGAACTCATCGAGGCCGCCCCACCGGCATCCAAACCGGCCTGCAAGCCTCTGTGCCGCGGCCGCCCTTCGGGCAAGCACCGTGACGTCCATATCGAGCGTTTTGAGCGCATAGACCGCCGCAGCCGCCGCACCCCCGGCCCCAAGCACCACAGCCCGGCCGCCACGCCGGTGTACAAGCGGGGCCCGGACGCCGAGCCAGTCGGTGTTATGGCCGTAGAGCCTCCCGCCGCACCGGACAACCGTGTTCACCGCCCCGATCGCCGCTGCGTGCTCGCTGACCTCGTCGAGATAGCGCATCACGTCAGACTTGAACGGGATCGTGACCGAGAGGCCTTTTAAGGGGAGGAGATGTGCAAGGCGGACGATCGTTCCCACATCCGGCCACTCGAAGCGGGTATAGTGGTAGTTCATCCCGAAGCGCTCAAAGAGCCGATTGTAGAGGAGCGGACTTTTGCTGTGGGCACAGGGGTTCCCGCCGATGCCGCACACAGAAAGTCCCGGGTCCCGGTCGAGCATCTCACCGAGAGTGGAGAGGCCGAACCGCTCAAGGAGAGCGGCGCGCTCACGTGCGTCATCGGGGGAGATACCGGTCTCCCCTCTGATCTCCCTGCAGATGATATCCGCGACCTCCGCAGGGGTGCGTCTCCCGGTATCGATGCAGGTATCTGCCGCACCAAGGTAGGCATCCTTCCGCCGGGCAAGGAGCGTCCGTATCTCCTCTGCGGGAGAGAGATCGGTCAGCCCCGGGCGGTCGCTTCCGGCGATCCGCTCATGGCAGATCTCAGGAGCCGCGGTGAGGAGGAAGACCCTGCCGTGCCACCGGAGGTCTGCGACGTTTGCCGGGTCGCAGACCGCCCCCCCTCCGGTAGCGATCACGCCCTCTGCGGTCCGGAGCGACGCGATGACCTCCCGCTCGAGAGCCCGGAAATGCGCCTCGCCGGCCCGGCGAAAGATCTCCGGGATCGGCATCCCCGCCCGCTGTTCGATCAGCGCATCGGTGTCGTAGAACGGCAGCCCGAGACGATTTGCGAGGATCCGACCGACAGTGGTCTTCCCGGTCCCCCGAAAGCCGATAAGCACGACCTTCACAGCAGTCCCTCCCCGTAAAGTGCCTCCCAGAACCCGGGGAAGGACTTCTCGACGCACTCGGGGTCACGGATCGCCATCCCGCCGACCGCAAGACCGAGCACGGCAAACGCCATCGCCGTCCGGTGATCGTCATGCGGATCGACGAAAACACCGTGGAGGGGGCCGGGGGTTATCGTGAGGGAGTCCCCGGTGACCTCGACCCCGGCTCCCATCCGCCGGAGGGTATCCGCCGTAACAGCGACGCGGTCGCTTTCTTTGTACTGCAGGTGCCCAATCCCCGTGATCGTCGTCGGCGAACCGGCTACTGCCGCCACCGCAGCGAGCGTCTGGACGGTATCGGGGGAGGAGGACATATCGATCTCGATACCCCCCAGATCGTCCGTCCGCTCCACCGTCACCGCGTCTCTCCCAAAAGTCACCCGACACCCCATCGCCTCGAGCGCGTCGAGGAACCGGCGGTCCCCCTGGACGGAGGCGGGATTCAGGCCAGTGACGGTGACCTTTCCGCCGCAGACGGCCGCGATCGCAAAGAGGTACGATGCCGAGGAGTAATCGCCCTCGATCCGGTAGTCCCTCCCCCGGTAGGTTGCACCGCTCTCTACCCGGAACCTGTCGTATTCCCGCCGCTCGAGCCGGGCGCCGAACCCAAGCATCACGTCTGCGGTCACATCAAGGTAGGACCGGGAGGCCGGGGTTGCAGGGAGAGCAAGTTCCACGTCCTCCTCCGCGTAGGGAGCCGCCATCAGGATGGACGAGATGAACTGGCTGCTGATGCTCCCGTCGATCTGCGTCTTCCCACCGCGAAGCCTGCCTGTGATGCGGATGGGCGGGAACCCCGGTTCACCAAGAAATGCAATCTCACCCCCGAGGCTCCCGAGTGCTCCTGCAAGAGGACCGATCGGGCGCTTGAGCATTCTCGCACTCCCCGTCAGCACCACCGGATGCGGCGAGAGGAGCGCCGCCGAGGTGAGGAGCCGCAACGTCGTCCCGGAGTTCCCGCAGTCGATCGTCACCTCTCCGGTCGCCGGGAACGTGCCGTCACATCCGGCAACGATGATCTCGCCGGGCAGCCACTCGAGCGCCACCCCGAGGCTCTCAAGCCCCCAGGCGGTCAATTCCGTATCGCCCGCCCGAAGCGGGTTTACTATCCGCGTTCTTCCCGAGGCGAGCGCTCCTGCAATCAGCGCCCGGTGGGTGTAGCTCTTCGATGGGGGCGCTTCGAACGTCGCATCGACCGGTTCTGTCCGTGATACCCTGACGATCATAATCCCGGCACCTCCATGCGGGCGTAGCACCCAAGTTCCCTGACACTCGCCATGCCTTTTAACTCCTCTTTTGCCTCCTGCAAGCCTTCGGAGATCGCAAGGTCGATGAAGAATATGTAACTCCCGATCCCTCTCCGGGACGGCCGCGACTCGATCCGGGTCAGGTTGATCCCGCGCCGGGCGAAGACGCCGAGCAGATCGGCGAGGAGCCCGACCCGGTCGGTCTCCGGGTCCACAAGGAGACTGCACTTTGTGGCTCCCGCGCTGTCGAGAGGGGCGGCGGATATCTCCACGAAACGGGTAATGTTCGATCTATTGTTCTGGAGATCCCGGAGGATTATCGGGAGGTTGTAGATCGCTGCAGCCATCTCCGAGACGACCGCACCGGCACGCTCGTCTCTCTGCATGGCAACGGCGCTTGCAGCGTTGCTGCTCGTGTGGACGACCTCGATCCCGAGTTTATCGAGAAGAATGGAGCACTGCTCGTGCGTCTGCGGGTGAGCGTAGATGACCGAGAGGCGCGAGGGGTCGGTTCTTGCCGCAAGGTGATGCCTGATCGGAATATATGCTTCTCCGGTTATCGAAACGTCGAACTCCATCAGCCCCTGGAGCGTCTCTCCCACGCCCCCGGCCTCCGAGTTCTCGATCGGAACGAGCCCTTTCGCCGCGCCGGTCGCCACGTGTTTGATGATGGAGCGGATGGTCGGCAGAAGCTCGATCTCATCGGTATAGAGGCGGGCAGCAAGCTCGTGGCTGAACGTCCCGGCCGGCCCAAGTGTTGCGAGGGTCATCGGCTCACCACGTGATTGATGAGGTCGTCCGTCTCCTCCGTCGCGGCGCTGAGGTAGGAGGCGTAATGCCCGGCGTTCGCGGTAAAGAACGTCTGGAACCGTTCGGCATCTCTGGACTCGACGATCTCGCGGAGTCTCCGGACAGCCTCTTCGAACTCGCCAAGCACCTTCGGGACCTCCGGGTTCATCTGCAGGATGTCACCGTAGAGCCCGGCGTCCTGGGCAAGGATCCGCCCGACAAGCCCCATCTCTATCCGGTAGATAGGGCTCGTGTAGGTAAGGGTCTCTGCGACATCGGTGCCGATCCGGCGGATCGCCTCGGCTTTTGCGAGCGTTCCAAAGTGGGTCAACCCCTGGATCACCGCCATCATCCGGTCGTGCTCCTCCGGTGTCGAGATGGTGATCGCCGCTCCCTGGTCGCGAAAGATAGAGAGGAGCCTTTCAAGAGTCTCTGGGCTGCAACGGGCCGGTGTAACGACGATCGTCTGCCCCCGAAGCGATGCGGCGCCCGGTCCGAACATCGGGTGGAGCCCGATCACCTCCGCACGCGAGGCAAGCATCGCCCGGACCGGTTCGACCTTGAGGGAGGTGAGGTCGCAGAAGACCTGCTCTTCCGAGAGGAGCGGAGCAACCTCGCGGATCACCCCGACGGTGGCGCGAATCGGGACCGAGACCATCACAAGGTCTGCGGTCTCTGCGAGATCGCGGTTGGTCCGGGGGGTCTTTCTCCCGGAGACGATCACCTCCCATCCGGCGGCCTCAAAGACCCCGGCGAAGAACCGTCCCATCTGGCCCGTGCCGCCGATGATGCCTGCAAGCATTTGGGTCATTTCTCCCGTATCGTCTCATTGACGGCGACCCCGAAGTGCCGCCCGCCTTTTGCGACGCTCCCGAGCACCCGATCGCCCACTTCGAGGGCGGCGACCGATACGGCCGAACCGTCGGGTCTGACGAGCCGGATCGTCTCGGCGTTCTGGAGGACCAGGCTTGCCGTACTCTCGCCGGCCCTCGCCTCGACAAGGAGGAGCGGACGGCGCTCGATCTTTATCCTGCCGACGACCGCGTCATGGGTTGCGCCGGTGTGCTCGGCGATGAGCACCTTATCGCCGACCGCAAGATCGGCAAGATACGCGGTCTTCCCGTCCGGGAGGAGGGCGTAGGCATGCACCGCTCCGGCATTCACGCGGAACGGGCGCGGCGCCACGTAGGGATTCTCCAGGGTCTCGGGGTGGACCAGCAGGAACGCCGAGGAGGTGTTGCCGACGAGCATTCCCTCCCCGTCGGCGAGGAGGGAGCAGGTGTCGACGCAGACCCGGTCCCCCATCCCGACGGGGACGATCCGGGTCACCTCGAACGGAACGAGAGGGATCTCTTCGCCGGCGCCGGCGATCACGCCCGCCGTCCTCCTGATCTCTGCCGGGTCGTCGGTTGCAAGAAGAACGCCTGCCGTCCCGCGCTCGAGGACGGTCAGGGCGACCTTCGCCTCGTCGGCGCTTCCGACCGCGGCGATGATCCGGTCGGACTGCGCGACGAGGTTCTCAAGCGGGATAACCGTCCAGTCCCGTGTCCGGACGACGACGTATCCCTGCCTTGAGAGTCTGAGCGCCTCCTCTTCGGCCGCTTTATCGACGATCTCGACCTCAAAGACGTCCTTTCCCGGTATCAGGTCGCCCTTCTCTGCGACCGTCGTCACCCGCCCGAGTTCCCGCACGCATTGCGCGTCCTCGACGACCAGGGTATCGGCACCGCTCTCGATCGCGGTCGTTGCGAGATCTTTCCTCCACGGCCTGATATCGACCCAGAACTGCTTCATCGATTCGTCTCCAGTGCTTCGGTCGGATCCGCCCCCTCGTGCACGACCCGGGAGATCGCAGCGATGAACCGGGCAGGATCGTCACGCTGGAAGGCGTTCCTCCCCATGCAGACACCCGCAGCACCCGCATCGATGGCTTCACGAATGGTTCTGAGCGTCTCCATATCCTCACCTTTCTCGCCGCCGGCGATCAGAACCGGCACCGAGCAGGCGGCTGTGATCCGGCGGAACGACTCCGGATCCCCGGTGTAACTCGTCTTGATGAGATCGGCCCCGAGTTCTTCCGCCACCCGGACACAGTGCCCGATCGACTGCGGCGAGGTGGGATCGATACCTTTGCCGCGGGGGTAGATCATGACCAGGAGCGGCATCCCCCAGCGGTTGCAGTCCCGCACCACCTGGCCCGCCGATTCGAGCATCCTCGATTCATTCGGCGCGCCGAGGTTGATGTGGATCGAGACCGCATCGGCGCCGAGCGCGATTGCCTCCTCCACGGTGCAGACGAGCACCTTGTCGTTCGGGTCCGGGTTCATTGAGGTACTCGCGGAGAGGTGCACAATAAGCCCGATATCCTTTCCGCGCTTCCGGTGACCTCCTTTCACCATACCCTTGTGGAGGACGATGGCGTTTGCCCCGCCCTCGCTCACCGCGTTGATGGTCTTGGTCATGTTGCAGAGCCCTTCAATCTGGCCCATCGTGAACCCATGATCCATCGGGATGATCACGGCACGGCCGGTATTTCTGTCCATTATCCGCTCCAGGCGGATCTCTTTTCCTATCATACCCATCACGTCCGAAGAATCTCAAATGCCTCTTCTGCCGACCGCCCTTCATGAATGATCAGCGCCGCGGCACGAATAAGGCGATCGGGTGCGGGATGCTGGAAAGCATTCCTCCCGATCGATATGCCTGCAGCGCCTCCCTCCATCGCGCCCTCCACCAGGTCGAGGATCGCCCGCTCATCGGTCTTTGAGCCGCCCGCGACCACGACCGGTACCGGGCATCCTTCCGTCACCTCGCGGAACGAGTCCGGATCCCCGGTGTAGACGGTCTTGACGATATCGGCGCCGAGTTCCGCCGCCACCCGTGCAGAGAGTTTGACGCTCTCAAGGTCGTGTTCGTCCGCGATCTTCCGGCCCCGCGGGTACATCATCGCAAGAAGCGGCATCCCCCACTCCATACATTCGACCGCGACTCTGCCGAGATCTTCAAGCATCCTTGCCTCAGAGTCGGCGCCGACGTTGATATGCACAGAGACGCCGTCAGCACCCATCTTTAAGGCGTTCGTGACGGTGTTCACAAGCACTTTGTTGTTCGGATCGGGGCCGATGCTGGTGCTTGCCGAAAGATGCATGATCAGCCCCACATCCCGTCCATGCCTTCGGTGCCCGTGCAGCGCAAGCCCCACATGGCCGATCACTGCATTTGCTCCGCCCTCGGCGACGAGATCGATGGTCTTTCCGACGTCGACCAGCCCAGGAATGGGACCGAGCGTCACGCCGTGGTCGAGCGGCACGATGATGGTCTTGCCGGTATTCCGATCCATAATACGTTCCAGACGAATTTCCTTTCCTCTCATACCGTAGTCCTCCCGGATTTGATACGATGGTCTTTCCGGGAATGATTAAAACTGGATATACCAGTTAAAATAGCGATAAAACGCTGCCGCTCCGTTGTTTAAGGTAGCAGCGGTCAAAAGCGGGTCTGTCAGTCCTGCGCAAGTAGTGGCCACTCCGTTAACCGAGGTAAAAACGGTCACCGGCGAAAAAACATCCACCACGCATTAGATATATCGTTACGCATTCATGTATAAAAAAATGACGGATTACAACACGAGAAATGAGGTCGGGCAAGAGAAGGGGCCTCAGGAAAAAGTATTATGATTGGCTTATTTCCGGTTCTTTTTAAACGATATTACATCGCCGACGGTCATAGTCACCTGGCCTGCCCTGCCTGCGGAGGTGCTGTCTTCGGTTGAATCGATCAGCCTGATATTGAGGGCTTTCTCAAGTTTCCGTCGGACTTCGTCTTCAGGGATAAGGTCTCCCTTCTCGATCTTCTTGATCAGGATCTCACGTTCCTTGATCGCCTGTGCAAGGTCGAGCGTCGACCATTCCTTCGCTTCCCGGGCGATCCGGATCCGGTCGGCATAATCTTCGACGAGATCCCCCTCCATCAGATCAAAGACATCCCGTGGTCTTTTCCGGGTCTGTGGGACAGCAAGACCGGGTTTCTTCTGTGGGGCGGCACTCGTTCGTCGCGGTTGCTGGACTTCTGTACCATATTTTGAGCATCGAACGCAGACGCAGAGTTCTGCACCTTCGATCTGGATGATCTTCGGCGGTCCCTGAATAGAAACGCCGCATAGTTCACACTGCATATATCTCGCAAACAACTTTATATTCATTTTACCCTATATAATTAATCGAGGAGACCTATGGGAGATATCGCTCGGCAAGCACCAGATAAGGATACCGGTGAAGACATCTACCAGTATCTCCTAGAGCGGATTACGACCCTCGAAAACCGAAACCTGGAGCTACGCGAACAATTTCGCCAGATGGAGTCCGAGAAACGATACGTTGAAAGCCAGAAGATCCGCTACGAGCGGGAACTCCGAAAACTCAAGAGTGAGATTGAACAACTCAGAAGCCCTCCTCTCGTGATCGGGACGGTTACGGACGTGATCGACAACAGCCGGGTGATTGTGCGAAGCAGTGCAGGACCACGGTTTTTAGTCCGGACATCGCAACTTATCGACCCTGATCTCCTCAAGCCTGGGGTCCGGTGCACACTCAATCAACAGTCCCTGGCAATCGTGGATGTGCTGCCCACAAGTTACGACGCGCAGATCTACGGTATGGAACTGGTTGAGTCCCCGAAAGAGACCTACGAGAACATCGGTGGTCTTGGACCGCAGATCGAAGAGATCAGGGAAGCGGTCGAACTCCCCCTGACAAAGCCGCACCTCTTTGAGAAGGTCGGCATCGCCCCACCGAAGGGCGTGCTCCTCTACGGCCCGCCCGGAACGGGGAAGACGCTCCTCGCCCGGGCGGTTGCGCACCAGACGAACGCGCACTTCCTCCGTGTGGTCGGCTCTGAACTTGTCCAGAAGTACATCGGCGAGGGGGCTCGCCTGGTCAGAGAACTCTTTGACCTTGCGAAGCAGAAGGCACCGTCGATCATCTTCATCGACGAGATCGATGCGATCGGCGCGCACCGAAACGACTCGACGACATCCGGTGACCGCGAGGTGCAGCGGACGCTGATGCAGCTCCTCGCCGAGATGGACGGCTTCGACAACCGTGGAGACGTCAAGATCATCGCTGCAACGAACCGGATCGATATCCTCGACCGCGCTCTCCTCCGGCCCGGCCGGTTCGACCGGATGATTGAGATCCCCCTGCCCGACCTCGAAGGACGGCTCGCCATCTTAAAGATCCACACCATGAACATGAGTCTTGGTGAGGACGTTAACCTGGCAGAGGTGGCCAGGCTCACAGAAGGCAAGAACGGTGCAGAACTTCGGGCGATATGCATGGAGGCGGGAATGTTTGCGATCCGGATGGAGCACGAGACGGTCAGCCACGAAGACTTCATAAAGGCAATCGAAAAACTCTCGACGGACTTCGACCGCCACCACTTCCACACCTCCTTCGGCGAGATGTTCGCCTGAGGGTGTCATCTTTTTTTCATCATGTCTTTGTACTTATCACGATCCCACCTTTCGGGGCAGATATGGAGTAAAAGCTGCGGCCATCACACAACCGTGATGACGGCAGCTCCGCTCGCCATTGAGACGGTATCGTAACCGTCGTCGCGGTAGACCGTTGCACAGCGACCGCGGGAGATTTATACTCCCAGTGGCGAGATCAGGTATCGTGAGTGTTCCGCTGATGTTAACCCCATGAAAATTTCAAAAAAACATATCATATATATCCTCGCACTGATTCTCGCCATTTCAGCGGCGGTCTTACTGATACCGTTATATTATAACGCATATTTCAACCGCTGGGACGATTGCGGCATAACCCCGGCATCTACATCCGATCTTCAGAACGAGGAGAGGGCAAGAATAGCGGCGAAGTTATGGGAGCAGAACATCTCTGTCGGAGAATACCTGGAACAGGTCTTTCCCGAAATCTTTGACAGTTTGCCGGAGGAATCGAAGGAGCAATATTACATCAAACCAATGAACTGGCCGGATCTTAGAGAGGGCGACAACCGGGGTTGGTATCCCTCTCTGCCGCAACCTCTCATCCCGTGATATGAGGCGGATTGCAGTTACGCCGGGGCTTTCAGGATACTGACCCACATCATACCCTGATCTAACCACTTCTGGCTATGCAGAAAACCCCGGCGGCATACCCGCCGCTTTACCCCTCAGGGTACTCATCCTCAGCACACCAGACTTCAAGAACCGTATCTTCCGGTTCCATGCGGTCAGAAGACGCCTCAGGCGCCGCGCCCTCGTCCAGCCAGATGGTATCGATCATGTGGTCCCCGGAGATCCGGTAGAGACAGCGGAACTTCCACGGCGGTGCGGGTCTCACGTCCCGCTCGTAGATCTGCCGGGCAAGCGCGGATGAGTAGAATATGCCTTCTTCAGGCTCAAAGAGGACCTCCTCGACGTACCGCTGGATATACCACCTAAGCTCGGAGACGAGGGCAAGAGCACTCCCAAGTGATGCCGTCCGGACGCGCACACCGTATGCCAGCCGATCGGGCTGATAGAAACGGAGAACCTCCCTGCTGGTCTCGGATTTGAGCAGGGTAGCGTAAAGATCAACCCCCTCGGGCTGGATGAGGAGGACGTTCATTGCACTATTGTGGGCGCACGAAGTCGATAAGGTTTCCTTTGGGGGCGCCCCGGACGCCCCCTTCATGGCCCGGCAGCAGGATACGGACCGAAAATAGACGGGTGTGGGAAAAACCCGTCAGAGATACATGCGGCCGTCGGGAGCCGCCACCTCGCGCTTCACCTTTTTGATTGCCGCAAGGAAGTCTTCCTGGTAGACGGCATCGGCATCCCGACGGATCGCCATCATCCCGGCCTCGCGGCAGATTGCCTGCAGCTCCGCGCCGGTGGTATGTTCGGCGAGTTCGACAATCTCGGAGAGGTCGACATTCCCGGCAAGGGTCATCTTCGCCGTGTGGATCTTTAAGATCTCAAGACGCGCTCCGGCATCCGGGAGTGGAACCTCAACGATCCGGTCAAACCGACCGGGCCGGAGGAGGGCCGGGTCAAGCATATCGATCCGGTTCGTCGCTGCCATGATCCGGACGTTGCCGCGGTTCCCAAAACCGTCCATCTCCGCGAGGAGCTGCATCAGCGTCCGCTGCACCTCGGCGCTGCCGGAAGTTCCGTCATTCGTGCGCATGCTTCCAATCGCATCAATCTCGTCGATAAAGACGATTGCCGGGGCGCGCTCCCGGGCAAGGATGAAGAGTTCCCGCACGAGTTGTGCGCCTTCGCCAATGTACTTGTGGACGAGTTCGCTCCCGGACATCCTGATGAACCGGGCATTGGAGTGGTGGGCAACCGCCTTCGCAATCAGGGTCTTCCCCGTTCCGGGCGGGCCGTAGAGGAGGATGCCCTTCGGGGGCTCAACGCCGATGCGCTCGTAGATCTCGGGCTTCGTGAGCGGATACTCGACGGCTTCCCGGACCTCTTCAATCTCCTCCTTCAGGCCGCCAATCTGCTCGAACGTCACACTCGGCTGCTCATCAAGTTCCATAACCCGGACCCTTGTGTCATAGATATTGCCGATTATCTTGACGATGGACAGGGTATTGTTCACTGCCACTTTCATCCCGGGTTTGAGAGTGCGGTGGAGTTTCTCGTTGACTGCGGTGACGTATTCCTGATTGTTGCCCTGCTGCCGGAGATACACTTCGCCATTTTCAAGCACATCGACCACAGCGGCAACAAACAGCGGCACCCTTTTTAACTGAGCATTCTCTTTTCTAAGTTGCAGGAGTTCTTTTTCCAGCAACTCATTCTTCAGTTTGTAGTCCAGGACCTGTGCCTTCAGATCCTGGATCTGGAGGGTGAGCATATCATGCTCGCTGCCAGGAGTGTTGCCAATGGTTTCGTCCATGTTACTCATATATTTGGATCTCCAACCACTTTATAATGTGGTGGTAGAGATCATGCAAGGCAGGAGCATATCAAAGGGTATTGCAAGCGGAGAACTCCTCGTCTCACCGGAACCCATATCATTCCTCTCAGGCGTCGATCCGGAGACCGGCACCGTTGTGGAGCATGGGCACCCGCTCGAGGGGCAATCGATCGCCGGACGCGTTCTGGCCTTTCCATATGGTAAGGGATCGACGGTCGGTTCTTACGTAATCTACGCATTAAAGCAGAACGGGCTTGCTCCGGCGGCGATCATCAACACCGAAGCCGAACCGATCATCGCAGTCGGGGCGATCATTGCAGGAATCCCCATGGTCGACCGTCTCCCGCCGGAGTTCTCCAAAATCCCCTCCGGGACTCTGGTTACGGTGAATGGGGACACCGGCGAGGTCTCCTGCAACGAGAACGCATGAGGAGGACCGTGGAAACCTATTACGATATTCTGGGCGTCCGGAAAGACGCCACGCCAGATGAGATCCGGGCGGCGTACCGGCGGCTTGCAAAACAGTACCACCCGGATATCAATCCTGACCCAAACGCGAGTGAGCGATTCATCCTCATCCAGCAGGCATATGAGACTCTGATCGATCCGGATGCCCGGGTGCGCTACGATCTTGCCCTCCAGCGCGGCAGCGCATCTGGACAATATGGCCCATTTCAGTGGTACCGCCCAGGCGGGCAGACGATCTGGACGCAGAGATTCTCGTGGCAGAGAGAGATGCCGAGATCGGGGATGGGCCGGATCGGCTCTATCGTCCTCCTCTTCGGTGTCGGTATCCTGATCGTCCTCATGCTCATGCTCTCACTCATATTTCGTCTTGCCGCCGGGGGCAGACGGCAGCAGGATTCATAATAAAGCGCATCCGACGGGGGATAATCCCGTTGAGCGGGACTGCACCTGCGGCAAACGGGATCACGGGAAACCTTATCTGGTGAAACTGCCTTCGTGCAGGATGATTGTTCCTGAGTGAGTGTGATCTGTATGGAGAAGGTGAAGCGATACCGGTGCAAGTACTGCAACTACATCTACTCCCCGCTGCGGGGAGAGCCGCACCGCGGCATCCCGGCAGGCACCGCGTTTGAGGATCTGCCGGAGGACTATATCTGTCCCGTCTGCGGCGCGACCGGGAAAGGACCTATCGGCGCATGGGGGTTCGAACCCTGGGAGCCGACGAGGTACGTCTGCAAGATCTGCGGTTATGTGTATGACAAAAAGCGGGGCGAACCGCTCCGGGGCTACCCAAAAGGCACCGCGTTCGAAGACCTTCCGGAGGATTACACCTGCCCCATCTGCGGAATGGATCCGAAGATCACAAGTTTCTATGGACCTGTCGGTAAATCGCAGTTTGACCCAATTCTGGATGTCTAACCGGTGAGAGGAGCCCTGCCTCCTTCCCGGACGGCTCTTGAGAGTTGCTTCTTGACCGGATTGTCGTTCTTATCCAAAGGTCCGTTTATTGCGTTCTTGATCGATTATCGATAATCCCGTTCATACCTTGGCGGTCTTCAGGAGGCATTCGGGATCATACTCCGGCATAATTTATGATCTTCGCCGTGCGAAGCCATAACTTCGATAGAGATCAACCCTGTTTGCCCGCACAGATCGGTCCCTTCAAATAGTGGTCTGAGCATCAATTTAGCAAGCAGTTGGTCGCCTCATCCTGAGGGAACAAATCACAAGAGTATAACATTGGCCAATTGAATAGGTAACGAGCAAGCAGCGGCAGGATGATATCGAATGGATTTCTTCGGTAATATTCTGGGTCAGGGGAAGAATGCAAACCCTTCAATAAAGCAGGGAAACTCTCAGTTTGAGGCCGGGAACTACACTGAGGCGGTAAAGAGTTTCGAGAAGGCGCTCAAGATCGATCCCGAGAACGGCACCCTCAGACTATCGATGGGTCAGGCGCTTGCATGCCTTGGTAGAGACCGCGAGGCCGCAGAATGGTTAAGGAAGGCTCTTGAGTCCTCTCCAGGCGATATCGAGATACTGCGGGAATTGGGGCATGTCCTTGCCCGGACTGGGGACTACAAAGAGGCGGCAGAGTGTTTCGCCGCCATCGTTAAAGAAAAACCTGCAGACACGAATGCCTGGTACTGGCACGGGGAGATGCTCGAGAGGAGCGGCCAGTATGCCGATGCGACGCAATCCTACAGACGGGTACTCGAGAGGGACCCGGAGAACCCTGTTCTTCTGGAAAAGATTGGAGGATTGTACGAGCGAACAGGGAACTACCGCGAAGCAGCGGGCTGTTACGAACGAGTCCTCAGGATGAGACCGGACAGTATCAGTACGCTCGTAAAGAAAGGGTGCGCCCTCCTGTATCAGGGGGACTACCCGGAGGCTATCGAGGTATTTAGCCGGGTGCTTGATGCAGAGCCAAAGAGCCTTGACGCCCTCTACGGTAAAGCTTTGGCGCTTGAGCATCTTGGCCGGATTCAGGACGCCGCTGACTGCTATGGAGCGATCGCTGACATTGAGCCCGACAGCACCCCCACCTGGTATCACCGCGGCTCACTCCTCCTCCGCGCGGGAGAGTACACCGAAGCGGCGGAGTGCTTTGGTAAAGTCGCCCTCGCCAACCCGGACCACATCCCGGCGCGTTACTCCATGGGGATGATCCATGATGCGCTTGGCCGCTACGACCGGGCGGTCAAGAGTTTCGACCAGATTCTTAAGCATGATCAGAGCCAGGTGCAGGTGTGGTGCGCACGCGGCATCGCGCTCTTCCACCTTGGCCAGTACGCCGAGGCGGTACATTCGTTCGACCGTGTTCTCGACAGCCAGGCGATGACCGGGATGAAATGGATCGGGAGCGGCACTGATCTAGCGCTTTTTGAGCAGGATAGAGCGGAGACCCCGCGGAAACAAGCGCCATCGATCTCCGATGCCCTGAGCCGGGTCATCCTGAACTACCGGGGAACAGCTCTGCTTCACCTCGGGCAGTACGCAAAAGCTGAGAATGATTTCAAGCGCATCCTCGAGGGCGATCCCGGGAACATCACCGCCTTGCAGCAGCGCAGCATCGCGCTCATCCATCTTGGCAGGTATGGCGAGGCCAACACCTGCCTGGACACGATCCTCGCAAAAGAACCGCATAACGCCATTGCCCTCTTATCAAAAGCTGACGTCCTCGAAAGCCTCGGCAGATACGATGATCTGCTCGCCTGTCTTGACCAGATACGGGATATCAGAGGGGATAGCCCCCATCTCATGCAGAGAAGGGGAGAGGCCCAGATGCGCCTCCAGCAGTATGAAAAGGCTGCGGAGACGTTCGATCTCCTCTATAAGTCCTGCCCCGGAAGTGCTGCAGCGGCGAAAGGTCTCGGCGACGCACTCCTGCACCTTGGTAAGTACGAAGAGGCGCTCAACCACTTTGACCAGGTACTTGGGGCGTACCCGGCCGACAGGGTCGCCCTTTCAGGGAGGATCACGGCTCTTGAGTATCTTGGCCGGTATGCAGAGGCGCTCGAGTCGGTCAGCCTGATGGAAGAGAGAGATCCGGGAGATGCCTGGTTATTCACCTTGAAGGCGCGGCTGCTTGAGAGGCTTGGGAGATATGCGGAAGCTGCCGATTGTTATGATGCGCTTCTTGAAACCGATCCGGATAACGGCGGATATCTGCTGAACCTTGGGATTGTCCTTGCCACGCTGGGGCGATACGATGAGGCTGCCGAGCGGTTCAGGCAGGCCATCAAAGCCAATCCTGACGACCTCCTTGCATGGTTCAGTCGCGGTCGGGCTCTGGAGCGGATGGGAGAGTATGCGGATGCAGCAGAGTGTTATGCAAAAGTGACCGCCGGGCGACCAAAAGATACCGGGGCCTGGTTTGCACAGGCTGTCGCACTCGCACGGCTCGGAAGGCATCAGGAAGCGATCAAATGCTGTGAGAAGGTGCTCACATCCGACCCCTCGAACGCAGCGATCTTAAAGATTCGGGCGGATATGCTGGAAGCCGTAGGCAAACATGCAGAAGCGAAAAATGCATACGAGCATTACCTCAAGATCTCTCCCGACGATCGGGGCGCACTGATGGCGTTTGGTGCGGCGCTCGAACGGAGCGGGAAGTTCGACGATGCAATCAAGCAATACGCGCTGATCCTCGAGAGAGATGAGCGTGATGTTGAGGCATGGTACGCCCTTGAGAGGGCCCTTGTGCATATGGGTCGATACGAAGAGGCACTGGAGTGTTCCGACGGCATCATCGAGGCGAACCCGGAGAACCGGGCAGCCTGGCAACGACGCGGAGAGATCCTCATGTGGCTCGGGCGCTATGCCGATGCGGTGGAGTGCTTCGAGAAGGTGATCAAAGCCGATTCGGCGGATACCCTCACCCTGTGCAAACTCGGGGAAGCTTACGAGAAGGCTGGAAACTACGAGGAGGCGCTCGCCGCCTATACACAGGTGCTCGATCGGGAACCGAAGAACATCGAGACCCTTCACGCCTGTTCCTCCGTCCTCATTCATCTCGGCCGCTACAACGAAGCGGTCAGGACAATCGACAAGATCATAGCCCTTCAGGCCGAGGATCCTGCCGCGCTCTTTATGAGGGGAACGGTGCTTGAGAAGATGGGCAGGTACAACGAGGCCCTGAAGAGCTATGAGAAGGCGCTCTCAGCCAATCCGAAGAATGCGGCAATCTGGAACGCTTTCGGGGCGCTCATGAGTTCGCTCGGACGGCAAGCCGATGCCCTTGGTGCGTTTGAGAAGGCGATCGAACTGGGTGACGGGGACGTCAATGCCTGGCTCTGCAAGGGCATCGCCCTCGATCACCTCGGGAAGTTCGATCAGGCGGTCGCCTGTTACGAGAAGGTCCTCGAGTCGGATCCACACCATCTCCGGGCATGGTACCTGAAAGGACGGGCACTTGATCGTCAGGGTAGGCTTGCAGAGGCAGTGGAGTGCTTCAAGAAGGCGCTCGAGAACGAGGAAAAACCATGAAAGGATATACTAACGGCATCCTGCTGCTGATTGCGGGGATCTTCGCGGTCTTCGTTCTCAGCCCGGGGTGTATAGGAAACGAAGATGCAGAGGATCGGGCAAAAAGCGGAGACCTGGTGAAAGTCCACTATACCGGCACTTTTGATAACGGGACGGTCTTTGACAGTTCTATGGGGGGTGAACCGCTCGAGTTTACCGTTGGCGGGGGTGAGATGATCCCGGGGTTCGATGCAGCCGTTGTAGGGATGCGGATCGGAGAGACGAAGACTGTTCGTATCCCCGCTGACCAGGCATACGGCCCATATCAGGAGGAACTCGTCTTCGTCACAGATCCAGCCGGGATCACCGGCGGTGAGAACCTGACAGTCGGTGATCAGGTTGCTATAACACTGGCTGACGGGCGGGCAATCCCCGGAAGGGTTACCAATATCTCGCCCGGCGAAGTCACCATCGACGCAAACCATCCCCTTGCGGGAGAAGATCTCACGTTCGTCATCAATCTTGTTGAGATAGGATAGATTCTACTTTTTTTTACCTATCGGGGTGACGAGCACTTTATCGACGCGGTGGCCATCCATATCAACAACCTCAAACCGGAGGTTGTTCCAGGTGAACCGATCCCCGGTGTTCGGCGTCCGCTCTAAGTACATCATCACAAACCCGCCGAGCGTCTGATAATACCCTCGCCCCTCACCAGGCAGGGTCCCTACGCCAAGGAGATCATGGAACTCATCGATCGGGAGCAATCCATCGAGGAGCCATGACCCGTCTTCACGGCGAATTGCCGTGCCCTCCGGCGGATATTCTGTCGACGGAATATCCCCGACAATAGACTCCATAATGTCGTGAATGGTGACCAATCCCTGGATACTTCCATACTCATCGGTAACAAGGGCGATTCGCGCCCTGGAGGTCTTGAATCTCTCAAGGACCGTAAGAGCAAGGACGCTCTCAGGAACAAAGAGAGCCGGTTCAATTGCCTTTGCGATATCTGGAGACTCGCCCGAGATCGTCCGCGCCCAGAGGTTACGAACCGAGACAATCCCGAGCAGGTTGTCCAGGTGTTCGCGGTAGACCGGGAAGTAAATGTGCCCGGACTCCACCATCTTTCTCCAGTTCTCTTCGGGAGGGGCTTCCACATCCACGGCTACGATATCGGGCCGGGGAGTCATCAGCATGCTGACACGCCGGTCACCAAGGCGAAAGACGCTCTCCACCATATCCTGTTCCCCCTCCTGAAAAACGCCCGCCCGGGTGGCCTGGCCGATCAGGATCCTGACGTCCTCCTCAGTAACCTCGGGACCGGAGGGTTGCCGCATCCCGAGCGCCATGAGGACTCCTTCAGTCGATATGCTCAGCACCCGGATGAGAGGCGCGGCGGCTATGGAGAGGAGACGTATCGGGCGCGAGACCAGGCGGGCAATCCGCTCGGCGTTGTTCATGGCCACCCGTTTCGGCACCAGCTCGCCGATCACGAGCGTTAAGTAGGTGATGGCGGCGACGACGAGAACGCCCGCCAGCAGACTGCTGTAAGGAGCAAACAGGGGGACGCCCGCAAGGACTTCCGCAAGAGGGCCTGAAAGCGTTGCCCCGCCGTAGGCACCGTTCACAATCCCGACGAGGGTGATCCCGACCTGGATGGTGGAGAGAAACTGTGTCGGATCGTTGGCAAGTTCAAGGGCGGCAGCCGCCCCTGCATCGCCGTCTTCGGCTCTCTTTTGCAGGCGAGAGGGCTTCGCAGAGACGAGAGCAAACTCTGCCATCGAGAAGAACCCGTTTGCAAAGATCAGGAGGATGATGATCAGGATATCGGTGACGACAGGCATTTCCCGGCTCTCCTCGCCAAAAGGTTTACTGTACTTTTATCAAACCCTCACTTATGCGTATCGACACGACCGGGCAAGACATCCAGGGAATGAGAAATGTTTATCAATGTGGGGACAGGAGTTCCACCAGGTGATACGCAGTGGTCGAGATCGGCCAGCAGGCACAGGATTTCTCGATATCCGATCAGAATGGGAACAAAGTCCGGTTGTCGGACTTTCGAGGAAAGAGGGTCATCCTCTCCTTCCACCCGCTGGCCTGGACCAGCATCTGTGCCAGGCAGATGGAAGCGCTGGAGACGAACCATGAGGCCTTTGAGAACCTCGATGCCATTGCTTTCGGCATCAGCGTGGACTCGGTTCCCTGCAAACGGGCATGGGCAGAGAGCCTCGGAATTAAGAAAACCCGGATCCTTGCGGATTTCTGGCCGCACGGTGAGGTAGCCCAGATGTACGACGTCTTTGACAGCACAAAAGGCTACTCCCGGCGGGCCAACATCGTCATCGACGAGTTCGGGCGCATCATCTTCGTCAAGGAGTATCAGCTGACGACGGTACCCGATATGCAGGAAGTCCTTGACGCCCTGCAGGCACAGGAGAAGAGCAGGCAGGCAGAGGAACAGGTGCCGGAGATATAATCGTCGGCGCTGCCGGAATACTCATCCAGTAGTCCAGAAGATACTGCCGATCAGCGTGATCAGCAAGATCGCCGGAACAGCATAGCGGATGAGCACCATGTAGACCCTCTGCTGCCATCCGCATCCACCTATTTCTGCACAGATCCGGGCACGGTTGACAAACCACCCTCCAACGATGGAAAGGATCAGTCCGGCAACGATGAGGCCGAACGTCCCGAAGGCATAGTCGGCGAGGTCGAGGAACGGCGTTCCGAATACTTCGAGTTTCAGCACGGTATAACCGAGGGCAGACGGAAGCCCAAGAAGCATGACGGCAACAGAGACAAGGAGCGTCGCACGCCTCCGCGAGTAGCCGTAGGTATCGATCATGGTCGCCACCGGAACCTCAAGCATAGAGATCGCAGAGGTGAGCGCTGCAACAAAGAGCATCGTAAAGAAGAGCGCTCCAAGCAGCATACCGAACTGGATATTCGCAAAGGCAGCGGGCAGGGTGACGAAGACAAGGTTTACCCCGGCGGCTGGGTCAAGACCCGCGGTGAAGACCAGAGGAAAGATCATAAATCCGGCAAGGAACGCCACCAGCATATCGGCGACTGCGATGATGGAGGCGCTCCTAAAGAGGCTTCCTCGCCCAAGATAACTTCCATACGTGAGCAGGATCCCCATTCCCACCGAGAGCGAGAAGAAGGCCTGCCCAAACGCTGCAATCCAGACGCTCGGGTCGGTCAGTCGTGGGCAATCCGGGGTGAGGTAGAACCTAACCCCCTCGCCCGCCCCGGGCTCCGTGAGTGAGACGACCACGAGGAAGAGGAGGAGCACGATGAGGAGCGGGATAAGAAACCGGGAACTCTTCTCGATACCCCCACGGACTCCGGAGCGCACTGTCATAAAGACCGCAAGCCCGGAGATGAGGTAGAAGATGAGCGGAAGATAGGAATTGGTGAATCCTTCAAACTCCATCGGCTGGTTGAGGGCAAAGAAGAATGCATACGCAAGCACCCAACTCGTGATCACGAGGTAGTAACTGAGGATGAGGCTGACGATGAGGACGATGATGAGGCCTGCAACGAAAAAGCGCTGCCGTATCGCCTGAAAGGTGGAGATGACTGAACTCCCGCTGGAGCGGCCGATGACGAACTCTAAGATCATCAGGGGAAGACCAAAGAAGAGGATGGAGATCAGGTACGGGATCAGAAACGCTCCGCCGCCATTGGCACCGACAATATACGGAAACCGCCATATATTCCCGATGCCCACGGCCGACCCTATACTTGCAAGGATGAAACCCGCTACCGACGACCACTGCTCTCTTTCCATACCCTTCACCATCCGGGGCCCGTTCCCAGTAGTTGGCTTGTACTCTTTCTTTATATGTATACCCGGCCGGATCCGGCGGCAGGTTTTGTATGGATATCGATCAGTGCACTTTTGTAGCGGGGGCGCCCATACGGTTGTTGTAACTGGTAACAAGATGAGCGTCAGTTCCAGTGTGAACTCCCGGAAGGAGGAGGAACGTTGAACGAACGATACCCCTTCCTCATCTCCATCCCTCACGGAGGGATCTTGGTTCCCGCCGAACTCCGCGGGCATATCAACCTCTCGCGAAAGGAGATCATCTTCAATAGCGATCCCCATACTCGCCTTCTCTATGGGTTCAATGACAGGGTAGAAGCAGTGGTCGACTTCGATATCTCCCGGGTCTTCGTCGATACCAACCGGCCACCCTACGATTATCCGCCGCGGGCTCAGGACGGGGTGACCAAGGTCATCACACAGGACGGGACCCCGGTATTCCGAAAAGGCCAGGTACCCGGCAGGGAAGTGATAGCGGCCCTTCTGAAGAACTATTACTACCCGTTCCACGGGCAGTTGACCAGGGCACTCAATACACTTCCCATCAGGATTGCCTTCGACTGCCACAGCATGCTACCGAAATCTCCGCCTGTTCGGGCAGACTCAGGTCGCCCGCGGCCGATCTTCTGTCTGAGTAACCGGGGGGACCTGAACGGAAAACCAAAGACGGCAGGGGGTCTCGTGACCTGCCCGCCGGAATGGCTTCAGGCGCTTGCCCGATCGTTCCAGACGGAGTTCGAGGGGGAGGGAAAGGTTGCCATGAACGATCCGTTCCGGGGCGGGTTCATATCGGTGGCACACTACCGACGGTCGCGGGTCCCCTGGGTCCAGGTCGAGATCAACCGCGGCCTCTACGAGACTCCGGATCGTGAAACCGATGAAAAGCGACTCGCCGAACTTCGGGAGAGGATCTTTTCAGCCATGGCCAACTTCTGGGACGAGATCTCCGGATAAGAAAAAATCCAATCTCAGCCGAATCAGACCTCAAACTCCCGGATTTTTCAGGCCGAAGATACTATGCCGATAGGGCGCCCACTTATATAGCGATGGATCGCCTGCACCTGATCCTGCAACGTTACTTTGGGCATACGGCGTTCAAGCCCTACCAGCAGGAGATCATAGACGACCTCCTCGCCGGACGCGACGTCCTCGCGGTGCTTGCAACCGGAGGCGGCAAGTCGCTCTGCTACCAGGTCCCGGCACTCATCGGTGATGGTGTGACATTGGTGATATCACCCCTTATTGCCCTGATGAAGGATCAGGTCGATGATCTGCAGGCCCGCGGGATCGGTGCAGAAGCATTGAACTCATCCGGATCGTACGCAACGACACGCCGGATCCTCTCGGAACTCGAGGAAGGTCACGTCCAGATCCTCTACGTCTCGCCGGAGAAGGCGGTCAGCGAAGATTTTCTCGATCTCCTCTCAACCCTTCCCATCACGCTTATAGCGATCGATGAGGCGCATTGTATATCGATGTGGGGACACCAGTTCCGCCCTGAATACCGGTCGCTTGCGGTCCTCAAGGAGCGGTTTCCCGGTGTACCGATGGTCGCCCTGACCGCAACCGCGACCCCGGATGTCCGCGACGATATCTCGCGACAACTCCGCCTTGAGGACCCATCGGTCTACGTGGGAAGTTTCAATCGGAGAAATCTCCGATACGCCGTCATTCCTAAAGACGATGGCGCATATGATCGGCTCCGGACCTACCTGAGAAATCGCAGTGGGGATGCCGGGATCGTCTATGTTACAACCCGGGAGGGGGCTGAGACGCTCGCGGCCAATCTCCAGGCCGACGGGGTATCGGCGCTCCCCTACCATGCCGGCATGACGGCAGCCGCACGGGCCGAGACACAGGACCGGTTCATAAGCGGGAAGGTCCCGATCATCTGCGCAACAAACGCGTTCGGGATGGGAATCGACAAACCGGACGTCCGATTTGTCGTCCACTATGACATACCAAAAACCCTCGAGGCTTATTACCAGGAGAGCGGCCGGGCGGGGAGGGACGGCAACGCGAGCGACTGCATCCTGTTCTACCATGACGACGATGCAAAGCGCCTCAGGTCCTTCATCGACCGGGACCTCCCCTCAGAGTTCCAGCGCGAGGTTGCACGCTCGAAACTGCAGAGCATGGTGGAGTACTGCACCACGACGGGATGCCGAAGACGAGTGCTCCTCGAGTATTTCGGCGAGCATTTTGACGCCCTGCCCTGCGGAGGCTGCGACGTCTGTGCTCCGGCCGGATCAGAGACCGGAAAGACCCGCCCCCGCTCAGGGCGCCGAAAGCGCAGCGCCCCTCGTTCTGTATCCGGCTGAACTAGAGGGGAATCACAGTCCCCGCAACACCCTCCGGGGAAACATCTATTACATCGACGGCAGATGAGCGCTCCGGGGGTTGTCATGAAGAAATTAACCCGTTCAAGAACTGACCGGTGGATCGCCGGAATATGCGGCGGCATAGGAGAATACCTCGAGATCGACCCGAACGTCATCCGGGTGATCTGGGTCATCTTCACCGTGGTCACAGGGTTTGTCATCGGGATCGTCATCTACCTCCTGCTCTGGCTCATCCTGCCGGAGAGCGGACAGGTGCGCCCGACTGAAGTGTTAGAGGGAACGTAGGAGGTTAGCAATGCGGTCTAATGGCCGAAAACGTCTCTTTTTACGAAGGAGGGCGGTTGTGGGTGTCGGTGAGCACCACACGCTGGGGGTATATTCTCCGAAACAGTCATCCCTTCGTTTGAGAGTTGATCAGGCTGTTCATCGATTGCTCGCCTGTGGACGGATACCCGCTGAGCATCGCCACGCGGGCGAGTCCGAGGGTCCGAAGGACCGGATCTTGAGCACCGTTAGGTGCGAGGGGCTGACGGGGAGGGGGGCGAGCCCCCCTCCCCTGTCCCCACCCCCCAATGGCGATACCCCCACGGTCCACTGTACCGGTTTTTATTATCGCCTCAACGCACCCTCGCCTAAAACAAGGAAAGTTCCCACATTTCCCGTTGCGGACCCTCTTAGACCCACATTCAACGGCAATTTAGAGCCCTCTCCTCTCAACCCCGGTTCCCCTACTGCCGCTTCCCTTCCTGCAGCCTCCTGATCGTATCGCGAAGTGCAATCGCCCGCTCGAACTCCAGGCGTTCCGCCGCCTCCCGCATCTCGGCCTCGAGCTCGATGATCAGGTTTGGGATCTCGGACTTCGGGACGTGCTTGACATCGGTGATATCGACCTCTTTTTCGCGGATCGGCTTTCTGATCGTCTGCGGCGTGATGCCGTGGCGGGCGTTGTACGCAAGCTGCATTGTGCGCCGCCGCTCGGTCTCGGCCATCGCCTTCTTGATCGAGTCGGTCATGGTGTCGGCGTAGAGCACGACCTTCGCGTTCGCGTTCCGGGCGGCCCGCCCGATGGTCTGGATCAGGCTTCTTGCGTCGCGGAGGAAACCCTCCTTGTCGGCGTCGAGGATCCCGACGAACCCGACTTCAGGGATATCGAGGCCTTCCCGCAGGAGGTTGATCCCGACAAGGACGTCGAACTTCCCGAGGCGGAGCTGGCGGATGATCTCGGTCCGTTCGAGTGTGTCGATCTCGGAGTGAAGGTAGCGGGTCTTGATTCCCTGGTCGGCCAGGTACTCCGTGAGTTCCTCGGCGAGCCGTTTTGTGAGGGTCGTCAGGAGTACACGGTCGCCGCGTTCGATGGTGGTGCGGATCTCCGCTACCACGTCCGGGATCTGCCCCTCGATCGGCCGGACCTCAACCGATGGATCCACGAGCCCCGTCGGCCGGATGATCTGCTCGGCGACGCTCGAACGCTTCAGTTCGTAGTCCCCCGGGGTCGCCGAGACGAAGATGACGTTTCGCATATACTCCGAGAACTCATCGAACTTCAGCGGCCGGTTGTCAAACGCCGAGGGAAGACGGAACCCATACTCCACGAGAGTCTTCTTCCGCGAGTAATCGCCGCGGTACATCCCGCGGATCTGGGGCAGGGTCTGGTGGCTCTCGTCGATAACCATCAAGAAATCCTTCGGGAAGTAGTCCAGCAGGCAGTAGGGTTTCGCGCCGGCCGCTCTCCCGTCGAAGTGGCGCGAGTAGTTCTCGATACCCTTGCAGGTCCCGGTCTCGCGGATCATATCGATGTCGTAGAGGGTCCGCTGCCGAAGGCGATGCGCCTCGAGCATGCCGAGATTCGGGAGCCATTCCTCGAGCTCCTGCTCGATAGAGGCGATTGCCCGCTCTTTTACTTCGTCTGGAACGACGAAGTGCCTGGCCGGGTAGACGAAGAAGTAGTCCATCGTCTCCAGCCGCTCTCCCGAGGTCTTATCGATCTCGCTGATACGGTCGATCTCGTCTCCGAAGAGCTCGATACGGATGATGTTGTTGAAGTAACCGGGGATGATATCGATGGTATCGCCCTTTACGCGGAACCGGCCCGGCATGAGTTCAAGATCATTTCGCTCGAACTGGATATCGATGAGTCTCCTGATGATATCGTCCCGCCGCATCCGATCGCTGACCTTCACCTCAAACCCCATCCCCTGGAAGTTCGCGGGGTTCCCGAGACCGTAGATACAGGAGACCGAGGCGACAACGATGGTGTCGGGGCGAGAAAGGACCGATGCGGTGGTCGCGAGGCGCATCTGCTCGATCTTGGGGTTGATCTGGGCATCTTTCTCGATGTAAAGGTCGCGCTTCGGGATGTAGGACTCTGGCTGGTAGTAATCGTAGTAGGAGACAAAGTACTCCACCCGGTTCTCGGGGAAGAACGACTTAAACTCGTTGTAGAGCTGGGCCGCGAGGGTCTTGTTGTGGGCGATGACAAGGGTGGGCATCTGGACCTCCTCGATGACATTTGCTATCGTGAAGGTCTTCCCCGACCCCGTGACCCCGAGAAGAGTCTGGTACTGCTCGCCGCGATTGATTCCGTCGGCGAGTTGTCGGATCGCTTCGGGTTGCGAACCGGTTGGCTTAAAATCTGCTTTCAGGTGAAACGCCGTCGTCATGGTGCTATCGTCTTCTTTCGCAGGTTCCTATGATACGTGATCGCAAACCGGTGCGCCTCATCGCGGATCTCCTGGAGGAAGAGCGACGCCCTCTCGTGCCGCTCAAGCGGCAGGGGATGGGAGAAGCCTGGCACGAAGATCTCCTCCTCGCGCTTCGCGATGGCCGCGATCGGGACCTTGATCCCGAGGTCCTTGAGCACCGCAGTTGCCGCCGCAAGCTGCCCTTTCCCGCCGTCGATGAGGATCAGGTCGGGAAGTTCGCCCCCCTCCTTCCGGAGGCGCGTATACCGCCGGCGGACCACCTCGGCAATCGCCGCAAAGTCGTCGATGCCCTCGATCGTCCGTATCCGGAACCGTCGGTAATTCTTCTTATCAGGCTTCCCCCAGAGGAACCGGACCATCGAACCCACCATCGCCGTCCCGGAGAGATGGGAGATATCGAAGCACTCGATCGCGACCGGGAGTTCCGGGAGGTGCAGTCGGCGTTTGAGCTCGTCCAGTTTGATCCGGTCGCCGAAGAACGCAATCTCGACATTCTTTCGAACCAGGTCGAGCAGATTCTTCTTCTCGCCCCGCTGCGGCACGATCACCCTGACTTTGCCGCCCCGAAGGTGCGAGAGGTAACTGGCGACCGCATCGTCGACCGGAACGGGCAGGATCACCTCTTCCGGCGGCTCGTGGTCGGCGTAGTAGCGGGCGAGGAACTCCTCAAGAAACCCTTCCGTCTCATCGAAGGTATACTCGCGCTTCCCCGAGAGCGTTCCCCGGTCGACGTTGAAGAGCATCAGATAGACCGTTCCCTCGCTCACGATATAGTTGACGATATCCTCATTGTAGGTCTTCTGCCGGTCGACGTGCTGGCGTTCGCGCAGGCTCTCGAGGGCCGCAATCTGGTCACGGAGTTCCATCGCCCGCTCGTACTCCTGCCGCTCTGCATGTGCTGCCATCTCCTCCCGGAGCGTACGGATGAGCCCGGTGATATCTCCTTTGAGGACCGCTTCGGCCCTTCTCACCCGCTCACGGTAGTCCTCCTCGCTGATCCTTCCTGTACAGGGGGCGCTGCACGAGCCGATATGCGCCCGGAGACACGGACGCCGGGGGAGGCGGCGGCACGACCGGAGCCCAAAGAGCGATTTTAGCAGCCGGAGGAGGTCGTCACGCTCTCGGGCGGAGACGAACGGCCCGTAATACCGGCCGTTCCCGTCAGTCCCCCGGGCAACATGGACTCGCGGGTAGGGCTCGTCGGTGACGTGAATGTAGGCGTAACTCTTCGAGTCCTTGAGGTCGATGTTGTACTTCGGCTGGTGCTTCTTGATCAGGGTGTTCTCGAGGATGAACGCCTCGACCTCGGTATCGGTGACGATGAAGTCGATCCCGGCGATCGCGGCGACGAGCCTTTTGGTCTTTGGGTCGAGGTCGTTTCGGGAGAAGTAACTCGACACGCGGCGCCGGAGATTCTTTGCCTTCCCGACGTAGATGATGGTCCCTGTGCTATCAAAAAAAAGGTAGCAGCCGGGCTCGGTTGGAAGGGTCTGGGTCTCGATCATGGTGATTTTAAGATTTCCTTTAAGAACGCACCCGTGTGGCTCCTCTCGACCAGAGCGACCTCCTCCGGGGTTCCCGTAGCGACAATCTCGCCGCCGGCGTCCCCGCCTTCGGGGCCGAGGTCGATGATGTAATCGGCGGACTTGATGACATCCAGGTTGTGCTCGATCACAACCATCGTGTTCCCGCGGGCCACCAGATCATCGAGGACGCTGATCAGATTCTTCACGTCTTGGAAGTGCAGCCCGGTCGTCGGTTCGTCGAGGAGGTAGATCGTCTTCCCTGTGGCCCGTTTTGAGAGTTCCCGGGTCAGTTTGATCCGCTGGGCCTCGCCGCCCGAGAGGGTGGTGGAACTCTGGCCGAGTTTGATGTAGCCAAGCCCCACCCTTGAGAGCGTCTCGAGTTTGCTCCTGATCGAGGGAACGTTCTCAAAGAGTTCAATCGCCTCCTCGACGCTCATATCGAGGACATCGGCGATGGATTTGCCCCAGTATTTCACCTCGAGGGTCTCGCGGTTGTAGCGAGTCCCTTTGCACTCCTCGCACTCGACGTAGACATCGGGGAGGAAGTTCATCTCGATCTTGATGAGCCCCTCGCCCTGGCAGGCCTCGCACCGTCCGCCTTTGACGTTGAACGAGAACCGGCCGGGATTGTATCCACGGACCTTCGCCTCCTTGGTCTCCGCAAAGACCTTCCGGATCTCATCAAAGACCTTGGTATAGGTCGCCGGGTTTGAGCGCGGCGTCCGCCCGATGGGGCTCTGATCGATGACGATCACCTTATCGATCTCGTCGTCGAGCGTGAGGCTCTCGTGCTCTCCCGGTGGCTCCCGCGACTTATAGAGCCTCTGCATCAGCGCCCGGTAAAGCGTCTCGTAGATGAGCGTGGACTTCCCCGAACCCGAGACCCCGGTGACGACCGTCAGGACGCCGATGGGGATATTCACATCGATATTCTTGAGGTTGTTCGCCCGACAGCCCGCAAGACGGATAAACCGGTCGCTCCGCCGGCGGGTCTTGGGGACCTCGATCTTGAGGTCGCCGGAGAGGTAGCGGCCCGTGAGCGAGGCCGGGTTTGCCGCGATAGCCTCCGGCGGCCCTTCCGCGACGACGTTGCCGCCGTGGAGCCCGGCCCCGGGTCCCATATCCACGACCCAGTCGGCGCTCCGGATCGTCTCCTCGTCGTGCTCCACCACGACAAGAGTGTTGCCGAGGTCGCGGAGGTGCTGCAGGGTCTCGAGAAGTTTCCTGTTGTCACGCTGGTGCAGCCCGATGGAGGGCTCGTCGAGAACGTAGAGGACCCCGGTCAGGTTCGACCCAATCTGTGTCGCAAGGCGTATTCTCTGGGCTTCCCCGCCGGAGAGGCTCCCGGCGCTCCGCGAGAGTGTCAGGTAGCCGACACCGACCTGCTCCAGGAACTCAAGCCGGGCGATGATCTCTTTTAGGATCTGTCGTGCAATCTCGCGCTCGCTCTCGGTGAGGTCCAGCGTCCGGAAGAACGAGAGCGCTTTCGTGACCGAGAGGTCGGTTACATCGACGATGGACTTCCCGGCGACCTTCACGGCGAGGACTTTATCTTTGAGTCTTTTGCCCCCGCACTTCGGACAGGGGAGGACCCGCATGAACTTCTCGAGTTCGTGACGCCGGTATTCTGACTTGGTCTGGTTGTAGAGCCGCTCAGCCTGCGGGGCGAGCCCTTCCCAAGTCCCGGAACGCGACCATGTGTCCCCGTTCTTCATCCTCATCGAGAGGCGGAGGTGCTCGGGTGAGCCGAACATCAGCACCTGGTACTGCTCCTCGGTGAGGTCTTTGATCGGTGTTAAGACCGAGAACCCAAAGTGTTTTGCGACGGCGCTGAGGTACTGATTCCGGTAACCGTCAAGGAAGTTCCGGTAGAGCGCGACGGCGCCTTCGGCGATGGACTTGCTCTTGTCCGGGATGATCAGGTCGGGATCGAACTCCATCTTGATCCCGAGCCCGTTGCACTCCTCACAGGCGCCGAATGGGCTGTTGAAGGAGAACATCCGGGGCTGAAGTTCCTCGAACGCAATCCCGCAGATCGGGCAGGCCATGAGCGCCGAGAAGATCTCTTCGTTGCCGTCCTCGTCGAGAGCGATGACGAGTCCTTCGGACTTCGCAAGGGCGTTCTCGATCGCCTCGACGAGTCTTGACCGCTCGTCAAGAGAGAGACGATCGATGACCAGATCGATGTCGTGCTTACGGTAGCGTTCAAGGGTGATCTCCTCGTCGGTCCGGTGGATCTCGCCGTTGACCCGGACGCGGGTGTAGCCCTCGCGGTCGAGGTCCTTGAAGAGCTGCTGGTAAGTACCCTTCTTCTGTCGGACGATCGGGGCGAGGATTGTGACCGTCCCGGCCATCGTGGAGGCTATGCGGTCGGCGATCTTCTCCGGTGACTGGGCCTCGATAGGGATATGATGCTCCGGGCAGAACGGCGTCCCTATCCGGGCGAAGAGGAGCCGCAGGTAATCGTAGATCTCGGTGACGGTGCCGACGGTACTCCGGGGGTTCTTGGAGGTCGTCTTCTGCTCGATGGAGATTGCAGGCGAGAGGCCGTCGATGCTATCGACGTCCGGCTTCTGCATCAGCCCGAGAAACTGCCGCGCGTAGGCGGAAAGCGACTCCACGTAACGTCGCTGCCCTTCGGCATAGATGGTATCGAAGGCAAGCGTGGATTTCCCCGATCCGGATACACCGGTGAGGACGATGAGCCGGTCGCGCGGGAGTTCGACACTAATATTGTTGAGGTTGTGCTCCCGGGCTCCCTTGATGATGATCTTCTTCATTGACTTATGCAGATCAGTTTGTCGTCTGACCTCATAGCCGTTTGCGGATCATAAAATTTAAATAAGCATAATTAGCCAAGCCCGAGACGCGGCTGAGCTGGAGGACGTACCGTCAAACCCATTGCAGGGCCACTCTTTTTGGTTTTCCCGGTCCAATCTGTATATACAAGAAAGGGATCGTTTTTATGCAGAAGGATCGGATGAGGCCGGGTGCGACGGGGAGCCACCGTGTCGTCGAGGTTGTGCAGGACAGGCATGGGAATCTGATCGAGATATACGACCCGCCGTTCTACCGTAAAGAGTTCGAGGATGCGTATCGGTTCATCATCGACGACTACCAGGTGGCACCAAGGGAGATCGGCCTCTTTCTCCCCTGCGCCGTGCGGAAACCCTACAGCCAGAGCCCGAGCCACAAACTCTTCCGGCGGATCATCGATGGCGTCCTTGCCCCGGAGGACTACCATATCGTCATCTTCGGCACCTGCGGAACCGTCCCTGCGGAGCTCGAGTGCATGTATCCTTACCAGAACTACCATTACATGCTCGGCAAGACCACGGACGAGCGGATCCGGCGGGACTTCCACCGGATCGAGGTTTACCGGCTCAAAGGCTACCTTGAGAAGACCCGCGAGACCTATCGCCACAGGCTTGCCTACTGCATCGGGCCGTTCCGGAAGGCCATGGTCGAGGCCATGGAGGAGACCGGGATCGCCGTCGACCTCCTCCCATCTGATCCCATGATCGAGCGGCTCTACGACATCGACTGCCCGTTTCCTGAAGGCAGCCTCTCGATGCAGGGCTACATCGACGAATTCCGCGAAGGGCTTGAGAGGCTGGCTGAGAAGATACACGCCGGGGAGACGGCGGCTCTGGAAGGGAGCACTGAACGGCACCGGCCGGTGAGGGCGTGAGGGGATTCAAAAATGTGTCCCTTCGTAGTGGAATCACCACCTGGTGGTCAGACTACTTGAAAATTTCATGCGGCACTTGATCATCCCCGCCCCTGCAGCGGGGGCAATTCGTGGTGATACCTAGGGAAATCGGGTGGAGGCTACGCAGTTGTGTCAAGGCTGCCCTGGAAAATCAGGACTGTTTTCCATAAAAATTGTGAGTGAGTTAGAATTCGTCCTTCCGAGATTCCGGGCCCGGCTTTCCATGGGGTATCGCCAAGAGGGGGGTGGGGACAGGGGAGGGGGATCCTCCCCCCTCCCCGTCAGCCCCTCCCCAAAATACGATTGCCACCACAGTCCACTGCACGGGGCTTTTTCCCCGCTTCAGTCACCCAGTCCATCGTGGCTTACTCGCAACTTCAGGCTCGTACGCTAGATATTTACAGTTTACAGTCGTTCAATCGAGATAGTATTCGAATCCCCTTCACTTCGGCTTATAATACCCCCACTTCTCCAGCGCCTCCGCAAGTGCGGGAGCCTTCTTCGCCTTCTCCTCGAGCGTCTCCCCATCCTTCCAGGCCTCGATCGCCTGCATGACCGCCTCGGCGCCCGCCCGGGTGCCCTTCGGGTGGCCATGGATGCCGCCGCTGACAAGGAGGACGAGTTCTGTGCCGTAGATGTCGAGCACGTCGGGCACAAGCCCAGGGTGGAGACCGCCCGACGAGACGGGGAAGGCATTCTTGATCTTGCCCCAGTCCTGCTCAAGGGCCATGTGGTCGACGGCGTTTATGTGCTTCTCCCGGAGAATGTCCGCGAGCAGCGTGGCCTCCGCCCGGGTGCCGACCAGTTTCCCGACAGCGGTTCCGGTGTGGATCTGCGAGACACCGATAAGGCGCATCACCTTCGCCAGGAACTGCATCGTGATCCCATGCTTCTCGGTCCGATCGAAGGCTGCGTGCATCGCCCGGTGGGCATGGATGGCAAGCCCGAGATCGGAACAGTAGTCCCGCAGGGTCGCAACAGCCGCCGTCCCGGCGACCACGACGTCGATCATCGCGTAGTTCCAGCCGTAATCGGCAAGCATCTCGGCCCGTTTCTTCATCGTCTCCGTATCGGCCGTGATGTTGATGAACGCGGACTTTCTCTCGCCGGTCTCCTGCTCGGCCCGATCGCGCATCTTCGCCATCGCCCGGACACGGTCCTCGAACCGGTTGAACGAGAGGGACGTCAGGTTCTCATCGTCCTTGACGAAGTCGAATCCGCCCATCCAGGTCTCGTAGCCGACCTCGGCGTGCTCCTCTGCCGTGAACCCCACCTTCGGTTTCGGGACCGCACCCGTGAGCGGCCGTCCACGGACCTTCATCATATCCCGGATCCCCTCGATGCCGAAATGCGGCCCCTTGAAGTGACGGAGATACTCAGCCGGGAGAGAGACATCGATCAGGCGGAGGTTGTCAAGCGCTTTCATCCCGAAGACGTTCCCGGCAATCCCGCTTAAGAGCTGGGCGGCATTCCCCTCCTCCCAGAGGGCGAGCGGATAGGCAATCTTTACGTAGTTCCCCTCGATCTCAAACGCCTTCGCCTGGAGAGCCCGCATCCGGGGAGGCAGAGTAAAGAGCGTGGTCCAGGTCCCGGTCGAACTCTCGGAGGCGATTCTCCCCACCGCCTCCTCGCGGCTGATCCCTGCCGCCGGCTCGAAGTAGTAGAGGGCTACAAGTTCATCCGGCCCAGGAGTGTGGTCTAAGTCAACAAACTCACGATACCAGTCAATCGCCATAACATCACCCTTTGAAGGAAGGGGTGCCGGGTAGAAAAACCTTCCATTTGGAGCAGGGCATGGCAGGTCCGCACCAGCCCATCTTGCGCGAGACACCGGTTTTATTTCTCTGCAGGTCCAGACGGCGCGCCCATGAGAAGGACCACCCGGACTACGATGCGAGGCGTTACCCGAACAAAGAGGCACGCCGCGACCGTATCGGGGGATTGGCCAGGCTGCTCTCCCTTGAGCGTTCAGGGTAGCGGGAAAGAGGGTTATTGCTACGAATACCAATTTTTGTTATAACAGGTAAACATTATTATATGGTGAATTCTTACTAATACGTGGCCAGGCGACGATGGAACCTGCCTGCGCCTCGTCCGTCCTACCCCGCAGTGTGTTACTGCACGTCCTACCTGTACCCAATCTTTTTTTGACGCTCACTCGGAGATCCCATCGAGAACCTTCTCGATCCTATCCACCTTCGCCTCAATCCGCTCCAGCGATGGCTGATCTTGCCGGGTCTGGTCCTGCCGTTTCTGCTGCAGCATACCGTGCAGGGGTGGTGCCCGCCGCTTGAGGTCTTTCGCCGGCTGGATTCCGTACGAGGAGAGAGATCGACCGGGAGAAGTACGCCCTGAAGATGCTGCGCAGCGACTTCGCGAACCTCCCCTCTTGACTTGGTGTGTTCACCGGGAAAGCGTGTTAAAGCAGGACTTCGGGCAGCAGAAGTATGGAATGGATAGCGCCCAGGAAGAGATCCCCGGGGCGTACCGCCCCGGGGGATCCTTTTGTGTGGGTCAGGGAGATGGGTTGCAGGAGAGCCGCTCAAAAGGGGGTCAATCCCCCCTGATATGCTTATCTCCCCACTGGTGGTGCTGGAGCAGGATGCACCCGGTCAGGATACCGATTTCAGGCGGGAATAGATCTGCGTGGGTGCCATGAGTCTGGTGCTGCCTGTACCCGGTGCATCCTGGGTATCTTTCTTGAGTACATCCCTGTGTGGTCCAGTCAGGGAGCTGTTCCCGGCTATCAATGGGTACCGGGGTTACGACGGAGATGATGGAAAGGGTCGCCCCGGGTCCCGGCTGCTCTCTTCTCCCCCGCGGTGGGAGAAATTCCCCACCGCCACACAGAACTCAACCCGGGGAGAGATATATTCCTACGGCGCTCCGGGTGGGAGCGTTGAACCGGCCGGTTCAACGCCTTCGGTGATATCTCTGATGTATCGGAGCGCTAAAATAGCGTCTTCCCGTTTCCTGTCGACGGGATGCTCTTCGGCAAAGGCCAGGAATCGAGCGAGATCTTTTGGGTAGGCTTTTCCTTCAGCGGCCTCGACGATCGCATCGTAGGTCCGGTCGGGGAAGTAGAGCCCCCGGGCCGCGTCAAGGAGCGCCTTGGCTGCATCGGCCCCGATCGCGCCGCACTCAAGCGCCCGCTGAATTGTCGCCCGGATGTTCACGAGCGGCTCCGAGAGCGGCACAAACGTCTCGGGGTCGAAAAGAAGCGCCACCTCGTCGTCGGCGACGAGCCTCCCATCCCGATAGGCCCGGTAGATCTCCCCGACGCCCTCCATTCCAAGACTGTCCAGTTCTGCGGCCCGGAGCGCTCCCATACTGGAGGCGCCGACGACCCGTACCCCGGCCCGGAGCGCGGCAAGGACCTCACGATGGGCGACCGCGCAGTCCTGGAAGAAGACGCCGTCGATGAGCCCGATGACCCGTGCCCCATCTTCGACGGCCCGGGTTATGTCGCCCCGTTTTGCCGGAGGGCGGTAATCGGCGTCGAGGATCTCCCGGGCGGCCGCAAGGTCACAACTGGGACCGAGAAAGACGACGACTCCGCGCTTCATGGCACCTCCGCCCCATCCGGTCCTGATCCATCGCATACATCTCAAGCCCCGGAACAATCACCCGGACGACCGGAATCCCGATCTCCGGTCGGGTGAGGTCGACCACGATCACCCGGGAGAGCCCCGCACTCTTCAGGCGGCCTATAACATGGTTGATGTCGGTGAGGAAGTCATCGCTGTCAAACGAGGGCATGGACGAGAACTCGATCGTCTCGCACTCAGCGAACCAGTGCCGGTTCAGCCGCTTCGTCCGCTCGTATCCGATCTTTTTACGGATGTCAGCCTTATCGGTATCTTCCCTCGCACCGTGAATCTGCGTCAGTCTGCTCTGCGCAACCTCCGTGAGCGCCCGGAGGACCGCAATATAGGCGCTCGTGTGCGACCCCATCCCGATCGTGAGAAGCGTCGGATCCTTGAGCACCACGTCGTCGGCCACTGCGGCCACCGTGGGGATCCCGATATCGCTCGTGATGTCCTTGAGGGTGACCTCGACCCCGGCGGCCGCGAATTTCGCAAGCAGATCGGCAGCAAGGCCGTTATCGATCCCCTCGATCCGGGGACCGGTGTTCCGGGTCACCTCCACAAGTGACCAGGCATCACGCTCGACCACCTCCATCAGGGCGTGGAAGGTCGCCTCCTCGAGGGTGTTTCCTGAAGCAAGCCCGTTCGTGTTGGTCCTAAAGAGGCGCCCGTAGGTCACCGGGAGGGGATGAAAGACCGCATGAGCGGGAACAAGCACCTCTTCCTCCTGAACGATATCGTACCCCTCAACCCAGGGGATTGCCATATCAGCCGGAACCAGGGGAGGGAGGATCAGGTCCTCAGGATTGATCGCCGTCCTCTCTGCCGAGACCTCGCTGTACCGCCCGATGATGGTCTCCCGATCCCTGATCTCACTGGAATAGCGCTCGATCCCCTCCATCATCGCCGAGACCTCAGCCTCAACCGGGGTGGCGCCTTTACCGTTATAGACCGAGATCGCCCCCTCCTCGGCGGTCGGCCGGATGCTCGAGAAGACCGGGATTCCAATCCGGTCGAGGTTCGTGATATCGGCAACCCGGGTGATCCCGGCTGCCGGGAGTCGCGCCCGCGCAAGCCGGAGCGTCTCTTCAGGCGGGACCGTGCGCTGGGTCTCCCTGATGTAAGCCTTCCGACACGATTGCAGCCGAATCATGCGTCATCCCCGGTTGATTCGCCCGGAACCCAGCGTTCACCCTCGCTCCTGATCTCCTTCTTCCAGATCGGCACACTCTGCTTGATCCGCTCAAGGATATACTCACAAGCATCGAAGGCCTCCTTCCGGTGGCCGGCGCCAACGACGATGAGGAGAATATTCTCGCCGACCCGGAGCCGTCCAATCCGGTGGACGATCTCGACGGCCCCAATCGGGAATTTCCGAAATGCCTCGTCCCGGATCGCCTCAAGTTCTTTAACCGCGACCTCCTCGTAGGCTTCAAGTTCCATCTCCTCGATCCCGCCGTCATCCCTGACGACGCCGAGGAAGGTGACCAGGGCGCCCATATCGGGCCTCCTTATCTGGTCGATAACTGCATTGATGTCAAAGTTCTCCCTTGTTACGCTGATCATGCTAATACCTTCGTCATCCGCCCGCAACCGGCGGGAAGAGCGCAACCTCGTCGCCATCGGCGAGCGCGAGCGTTGCGGCTTCGGTGCGCCGCACACGCTTGCCGTTGTGCATCAGTATCACGTATTCCCGGAGTCCACCACTCTCATCAAAGACTGCATCGCCTTCTTCTCCGGCACGGCCCCGGAGCGCGGCGAGAACCGCCGCCATTGTCGCCCCGTCGGGGAGATCGATCGCGAGGTCGCCCCCGAGGATCTCCCGAAACCGGGCGAAAGTCCTGACCCGAATCTGCATTCTTTTCTACCTCGTTTCAACACCGAACGCTCCCACACGCTCTGCAGTCTTCCTGCCGCTCGGCCGCCAAGGTCGTCATGGCAGCAGCCCATCCATCCCGGACAAGGAGCCGGTCGGTGAGGAGGAGGCCGGTGCCGGTGAGATCGCGATCTGCCGCCGATAGCGCCCCAGTTCCCGATCCGTAAGCATCCCAGGTCTGTCCTCCTATGCGGCGCGCAAACAGGGCCCTTGCGTCCGCAACGGATACGCTTGTTATGTGGTGTCCGGGGCAATTTGAAGATTGTGATCCCTCAAACCTGCCCCGAGTCGGTTCGGCGAACACGATAGCCAGGCGAGATCGGTCCTCGGGAGAAACGTATATATGACAGGTCATGAATATTCCCCCAGAATCAACATAAATGCTGAATGGGGGGAGTGTGACCATGACGACGGAACTTATCGAAGACGGCGACGTCTGGGATACTTTTGTAGATGAGAGCGCTTCAGGCCGCCTCTTCCACAAATGGGACTTTCTGAAGATTACGGAGAAGCACACCGGCTTTCGATTTCTCCCCTACGGGGTCTTTAAGGGCAACGAGTTGATCTGCGTCTTTCCGCTCTTTGAAAAGCAGATACACGGGTTCAACGTCCTCCTCTCCCCACCTCCTCTCCAATCGGTAGTACCGTATCTCGGGTTCGTTATGGGTCGCCGTTACGACACTGCCAAACAGAGCAAGAAGGAATCGATGCTGGCAATTGTTGCGAAAGACATCAAGGAAGAACTCGCGGCTCTGGCTCCGAACTACCTCGCCATAACCCAGGTGCCGGGATTCATCGACGTCAGGCCTCTTCTCCGGGAGGGGTATAACGCGCGGATCCATTTCTCGTACGTCATCGACCTTGAGCCGCAGCTTGCGGAGATCTGGAACGGCTTCTCCTCGAACCTCCGGACCAAACTCAGAAAAGTAGAGAAGAACGGCTACCGTCTCGAGAAGAGCACCGACCTCTCGGTCTTCTACTCCAGGATCGCAGAGCGGTTCAGTGAACCAGAGATGAACATCCCGATGATCAGCCGGACCTACTTCGAGGATCTCTTTCGAGCGTACCCCGACGAGCTCGGACTCTACTACCTCTACGACGGCGACGACGTCGTGACGGGTTTGCAGGCCACCCAGGAGTACAAGATCTTCACCCTGTGGGTGGGAGCCCCAAAGATTACAGCATTGCCGGGGAACGAGTATCTTCAATGGCTCCTCCTCCAGAAGGCAAAGAAAGAAGGATACCGGAAGATGGAGAATATCGGGGCGAACAACGAGAACTTGAACCTCTTCAAGTCCAAGTTCAATCCCTCCCTCACCCTCTTTCTGGAACTGAGCCGGGAGGACCTCTTCGGCAGGATTGCCCGGTGGACCTACAGCACCATTGCGAGCAAAGGCCCGATGAAGCGCAAGGTTCTCGCATACATCGAGTGACAATCTGAGGCGCCCTACCTCCCGGCCTCCTCTTCCCAGCCTTCGAACCTGATCAGCGCCTGGGACGGGGGTCTTTCGATGAGCCTCAAGGCATCGGATATCCTATCGGTGATTGTGAGGTTGCTTTTGGTCCTCTCCCGGTATTCCTGCACGAGATAGGCGGTGTGGTATTGGTATGTCCGATCGCGGGTGACAAAGACCAGGTCCTCCCCAAGATTCTCCAGAAGCGTCTCCCAGATGAGTTCGTCGCCGATGGTCTCCGTTCCGGTAGACTTGGGGGGATTGCCGAGGAGTTTTCGACGGTGAGCCCGGTTGACGAGTTCTTCCGTCCGACGAAGAATTCGCACGGCCGGATCACCGGTGAGCTCGGTGAAAGCCCGGGCCACCGGATCAGCGAGTAATCCGGTAATCATATCCTGGATGTCGTTGTAGAGGGCGTCAGCAGCACGGTTGTACTCCTCCCCGGCCCGTTGCAGCACTGCAACGTTCGGGTTCCCCCGTATGATGGACGGCAGGCGGACCTCCTCGGTCTCCCATCTTCGTATGGTATCTGCGACCCGGTCGAGAACTTTTGAGCGGTTGCGGAGGAACTCATCGATGATGATATCGGGAAAGACGAGATGCTCTTTAAGTGCCCCGATATCAAGGAAGATCTCCATTGGATCCTCGCCAGATTCATAGAGCTCGATAAAGAGGTTCGTGTCAATGCACACTGCAGTCATGCTGGTGAATGATGCCACAAGATTGGGATAATGGTTTCCCGGATAGACATCTGCGGTAGCGTGAGACGCTATATTGAGTAATGCATCAAAGATTACGACTGCTAATTAGCCCATTAACACCGCACTGAAAGACTGTAATCATATCGAGGCGCTCAACCGCCGGGATAACCTTTGAAGGGACCGGTGAACTCGGGGCTGATCCTTCGCTTGGGATTTCTGACACCTGAGGAGACAGACTTGATTTGGGCGAAAATAGAGCAGGGGGAGGCTCGACCTCACCGCCGCCCGTACTTCCTGAACATATACCAGAGCCCCGCGGCAACTCCGACCATCACCAGGAGGCCGAGCAGCGCGACGTAAGACTGCTCCTTCACAACAATCCGGTACTCGTCCTCTCGTTCAGCCTGATCGCTCTTCACTACGGCGATGATCTTGTACTCCCCGGCGACGATATCAGCCGGCGGGACCACCGTCACCTTCAACGTTGCCCGCTCGCCGGGCCCGAGGCTCACGACCGATGCCGGGTCGACGGTCACCCGCCATCCATCCGGCACGCTCATATTGACATCGATGTTTGTCAGTGTTCCCCCGATACCAACGTTCGAGACGGTCATATCGAATGTGAGAGTGTCACCGCGGTTGATCTCATGGCGGTAACTCTTGGTGTAGGTCCGCATGTCGTAGGAGCCGCGGAGCCGGAGCGTCAGAATCTCCTCATACTCTCGGGCGGCCGAACCGATCACCATTGTGAAATTGTACTCCCCAATATCGACCGAGTAGGGTGGGATGAGATCGAGATAGAGAGACTTCTCCTCACCGGCCGGGATGTAGATCTCGGAGATCTCCTCGGGGGTATCACGGCTCTCCTTGAACCGGGCATACCACTGCTCAGGGAGGTCGAGGATGGAGAGAGTGTAGGTGTCATCGTTTTTGCCGGTGTTCTTCAGGATCATCTCATACTGAGGATTTGCACCAACCGTCGCTACCCTGGAGGGAGATTTCACCCGGAGTTCAGCGAAAAAGTTCTCCTTATCGAGCGGTACAATCCCAAGATCAGTCGTCCGGCCAATCCTGATATCAACATTCTTCTTCTCCCATGGGCGATATCCTGGTTTGGTGACGGTGGCGGTATAGGTGCCCATCGGGACCCCAATGCTCACCTTGCCTTCGGCGGTCGTGAGCATCCCCTCGACCCGTCTGTCGCCGTCGTAGATGCTCACCTCGGCGCCCTTCACCACGTTACCTTCCTTGTCCACCACAGTAGCCTCAAGGGTTCCAGTCTCGCCGCTGTGGGTCTTTGTGATCTTGACATAGAGCCATATTGTGCCCGTGCCGATTCCAACCCGGATGGGATACTCCCCAACCGCGGCATGGCCGGAGGTCTCGACCACCAGTCGAACGGTCTTCGTCTCGCCGGCTGGAATCAGCATTCGATAGACCTCGCGATCACCGTCCTCAAACCTGATCTTCCAGTTGTCGGTGCCGCGGAAGGTCCAGTAGTTGAGAAGGCACGTCCCGGTGTCTCCCCGGTTCGTGACCTCAAGGTCAAAGACGGCGGAATCACCGGCTTCGATCATCTCGCCGGGGAAGTCGCACCGGATCTCCGTTGGCATTGTCCCGCCCCCTGTTGCGGCCGCCGCACCCGAAACAATCAGGGCGGCAAGGAGGAGGATTACAAAGATTTTCCTGTCGGCCACCTTCTCACCTGATATCCATCCTCATAAATTTCACATACGTCACGGCGAAGAAGACCGACGGGAAGACGATGAGCGCGGCGATGTTCATCCAGACCCGGCCGAGGGCTTCAGCAAGACCAGGCGTCTCCTCTGGTGCCATACCGGAGTTATAGAGCGCATCTATAGTCGCCGTGATCTGTGGGTTCGTCACCGCCATCGCGATGGTGTAGTAGTTCATCTGGGGGGAAATGAGGGTTGTAAGATCGCTGATTAACATCCGTTTGTCTATGTAGTTCCGCAACTCCTCCTCATACTCTCTCCACACCTGATCCTCGGACCCCACCTGGACCACGCTTTGAGAAGCACTGCTGACGAAATACCCCCCGCCGGCTGTAGCTGAGACCGATCTCCCCACGATGGTCGGTATCAGGCCCACCTCCGGCGGCTCGGGCGGGTCGCCGACGAGCACATCTGCGGCCACCGTCCCGAGCAGGGGTAGAAGCGAGGAGACGGCAAAGAAGATGACGAGGGTGTAGATCAGGGCGTTCCCGCTCTCGCGGGCGACCGTCGACATCATGAGCGCGATGGAGAAGTAGGCAAGCAGGAACCCAAGCGAGACCGCCCCGAAGATCAGTATGGCGGCAAACTCCTCCAATGTCGGGACGATCGAGAAGAGAAGGAGCATCGCAAGCGAGATAGCAAGCGCAAGAACCATGGCAAACCCAAGAGCACCAACGCCCCCGAGTGCTTTGCCGTTGATGATCTCATCCCGGTAGAGGGGATGGGAGAGGAGCGTCTTTAGCGATCTGGTCTCCTTCTCTTTTGAGACCAGGTCAAACCCGATGGCGATGGCAAGGATCCCACCAAGCGTCGTCATGTAACTCATCATAGAGTTGAAGATAAGCATGATCGAAGGTTTCTCGGGCATCCAATTCACGTATGGGCTATCAACCTCGAGCTCCTGCATGTACTGAAGCTGCTGGTTGTAGGACTCAAGCATGTCGTTGTAATATCCAATGCCGGTATGCATCCCGATCGCTGATATAACGAGAAACAGTACAAGGATAATGACGAACCGCCTACTGGTGATATGGTCGGAGAACTCTTTCCGTGCTACGTTGAGCAATCTATCAAGCGCCATACTTACCTCCGATAGGCTGCCATGAAGACGTCCTCAATATCGGGTTCTTCAAGGTGCATCTCCCGTATGTGCACGCCCTGTGAATAGAGACTCTCTGCAAGCCTGTCCCGGATGTCAGCCATCGCCAGGATAACCGCACGGCTCCCGTTCCTCTCAATGGAGAGAATCCCGGGATCCTCGATCGCCGGCAGGCGCTCGGGGGTCTCGACGATGATCCGGACGGCATCACCATCCGATGGCGCGAGCGCCCGGGCAACCTCCTCCAGCGTACCCTGTGCAACGAGTTTCCCTTTTGCGAGCAGTCCTACGGTCCGGCAGACTTCTCTGACCTCGGAGAGTATATGGGAAGAGACGAAGATCGTCTTTCCTTCATCGGCGAGGTGTTCAACGAGTTTCCGGTATTCACGGACGCCCTCGGGATCGAGGTTTGCCGTCGGTTCGTCAAGGAAGAGCACTTTAGGGTCGTTGATCAATGCCTGAGCAAGCCCAAGCCGCTGCTTCATCCCGCGGGAGTACTCTCCGGCCTTCTGGGTGACGCCGTCGAGATGGACGAGTTCAAGCAGTTCTGCTATTCGCTCTTTCCGCTCCCTTGAATCCATTCCGTAGAACCGGGCGAAATAGTCCAGGTTCTGCTCGGCTGTCATGTTCCCGTAGAACCCTACATCTTCAGGGAGGTAACCGATGATCTCCTTCACCCTCAGCGGGTCTTTCGCGACTTCGATCCCATCAACCAGGCACCGCCCACTGGTGGGCTCGATCATACCGGTGAGCATCAGGATCGTCGTGCTCTTCCCCGCTCCGTTCGGACCAAGGAATCCGAATATATCGCCTTCATCAACCTCAAGGTCAAGGCCGTCGACGACCGCCTTGCCGTTGTAAACTTTCGTGAGATTTTCTGCCTGTATCATTTCATCACACCCCACCCGGTCGGCCTGGAACGCCTTACTGCAGGCTACGACATACTCTTATTAACGTTTTCTGTGACACGCGTCTACACATCGAGGGAGGAAGCTCGATTTCAGCCGTTGTGGAACTGCTGTTTTTCAGAATGTCGCGGAGAATCTGTCGTAGATCCAAAGACTGCCCGTGTGCCGGCCTCCGCGCGGTTTAAGCCGCTGAATTGACACGCACGCAACAGAAACAGGGTGCCTATCCAATTTGCGTTCGACATAGGATTATCGGCAGGAATGGAGGGATTAAGCGATGATATACTGCAAAAAAGAGCCTACACGTTCAGAGGCCCCAGCGTAGACAATCCCGCAAGACTGATCCCTGCAGAGAGACAGAGAAATCGACTTTTGTGGCTCCGATCCGCAGCGCTCTAATCGTGGGATGGACCCGATCAGCCCAAGACTCCAGGACCCGGACCTCCGGCACTCTCCGGGCGAAGGATAACCCGGAGGCTCTTTCTCCTCTCGTCGAGAGCAACATGCTCGATCTTCGTTGGAGTTCCTATTCCAATCGCCGCGATCGCAGCAAGCAGGCTGCAGATCGGGCAGCCAACCATGGTGCAGCACTTCGGAGAGACTTCTCGGATCGCCTGGCAACCGGGAACGAGGTGGTAGTCGTTCAAGGTGACGATGATATTTGCGCCGTCCCGGGCCGCCGTCGTCTTTCCGGAAATCTCCAGGAGGGTATCACAGACCTCCTCTATACACGCAAGAAGACCCTCGTTATCATCCTTAGGGATCTCAAGAGCATACTTATCCTGCAGGTGCCTAAGAAGCGGGGTGCATACCGGGACAAGCCGGACGGCACACCCATCCTCCCTGGTTATGTAGGAGTAATCGCCCCCGACCGTCACCGGGGGGGCACTGGTGACCGGGATGATCTCGACAACGGTCCCATCCTCCTCCGGGATGAACCAGGCATCACCCTGGACCCCGAGGTCCGCACAGAGCGTCGCGATGCCGATCGTTCCCTGGGCAGGGAGGAGAGCGGCAATCTCAGGGCTGATGGGCTCACCCTTGTGGAGCGCAAGAAGAAAGACTCCAGTTATGAAGCAGCTTGCCCCAGCTAGGACGAGAGTCGCAGTGGTGATGTCACCCCGGCCGGTCGCGGTCGCGAGAGCAAGGAGGCCAACGGCCGCGATGATCAGGCTGAAGGCTCCCGAGTAGAGATTGTTCAGGGTCATGTATCACCTCCCGCCCACCGGGTCAGCCGATAGTCCCGGAAGGCGAGGATGAGATAACCGCAGCCCAGAGCGGCCGCGAGAACGAGAAGAGGAAGATATACCGTGCCGCTCATCGCGAGCAGGACAGCAAATAAGGATACCCCGACGGCGAAGGTCAGGTAACCCCGCAAGTTGCCGAGGAACACGGCAAGGATGACCATCTGGAGGATGAGAGCGGCCACGACATTGTCCGCGGCAACGACGAGGACCTCGCCGGTGCAGAGCAGAAGGAACCTCCGGTCGAACCCCATCATAACACCTCCACGGCATCGACCCCCATGATCGTCCCGGCGCCGGCGGGTGCCTGGAGGATAACCCGCATCCCCCGGACCTTCGCCTCGTGGATGAACTGGATAAGGTGACTTTTATCGCCTGGTTGGAGGAGTGAGAAGATCCGGACCTCAGCAGCGCCCGCC